>CAJHZD010000207.1_pt1 | contig 16022 bp, 13 predicted proteins | sample 9198941 | NCBI WGS metagenome assembly CAJHZD01 (sample SAMEA7708371, study PRJEB35096) | sediment metagenome | biome: marine neritic benthic zone biome [ENVO:01000025]; feature: sediment [ENVO:00002007]; material: shallow marine sediment [ENVO:03000034] sea grass bed [ENVO_01000059] ...
CTCGAGCGCGAATTCAAGCCCGCCAGTTCACCTGGCTGAGCGACGAGCCGGCCAGCGCTGGCGGAAGCGATGAGGGACCGACTCCCTACGAGCTTCTTCTTGGAGCACTGGCGTCCTGTGTCGCAATCACCCTGCGGCTTTATGCGAATCACAAACAGATCGACCTGCAGATGGTCAGGGTCGGGCTCGATTTCGACCGCATACACTCCGAGGACTGTGAAGAGTGCGATGAGCGCCAGGATGGCTACATCGAGCGGATTCAATCGAGGGTCACGATTCGAGGCCAGTTCGATTCGACACAGCAGAAGCGACTCGCGCAGGTGGCCACGAGGTGCCCGGTACACAAGACTCTGGCAAACGGGGCGCAGATCTTCGACACGGTCAGTTTTGAACGCTCGGGCTAGACCCCGGAATCAACTCGAGAACGATGAGTTTTTTCGCGCCTCGGACAAGCAACAGACCATGTGAGAGTACCGGTGCATTCCAACTCGGATAACCGAGTCGATCTCCCAGATCAATCTCGGTAACGGGAGCGTATTGCTCGGGAATAGCTTCGATAAGAATCATCCGACCGCGTTCGGTCAGCACAACCAGGTGCCGATCGACGTACATGAGGGTCGAACGGGGCAGCTTTTCAGACCACAGAACGTCACCCGTCTTCGGATCGATGCAACGCAGATCCGAGTTGCCACTGCTCTCTCCACTCGACCCGTACACAGAGTCCCCGATGTGAATCGGCGTAGACCAATGAGACGCCAGGCTCTTGATTCGACTGCTCGGATCGTCCGTCCGAACGACCTCGTATGAGCCAGGTAATGGTCGGATCAGTGCAGCACCGGGACCATAGCTCTCGGTGATCAGCACCGCATCGCCCACCAGGATCGGCGTCGCCGCATTGACACTCTCCAGCTTTCGAGCCCGCCACGCAAACTCGAACTCGACTCGACCCGTCGAAGGCTCGAATCCGACCAATCCGCCACGCATGAACGCGAAGCCCCACCGGCGGTCCCCAATCTGGTGAACGACCGGGCTGCTGTAGCTGGCGAGCTCGTTGGAAATGCTGTAACGCACCTCACCCGTCTTCTTGTCGAAAGCCACGATTCCACTGCCTGCACCTTCGACACGCTCAGAGTGGATCGGTGGACTATCGGGCGGACTACCTCCGACCATGGCGATCAGCAGCTCCCCATCGACAATGGGAGTCGAGCCTACACCAAAGAAATTCTGCACGACGTGGAAGCGTTCAGCCGTATCGACATCCCAGAGCACCTCGCCACTGTTGACGTCGTGGGCCCTCAAGCGACCCTCGACGCCGAATGCGAACACTCGCCCGTCATCGACTATCGGACTGGCCCGCGGCCCTCCACTGTAGCCATACATGTCCTCGTACTGGGTGGTGTACTCGGATCTCCAAATCTCCACTCCGGAGCCCATCTCGAAGGCAGACAGCCGAGCCAAATCACCGTGGCGCTCGAAAAAAAAGACGCTTCCTCCTGAAACGGTCGGAGCGCTGTACCCCTCCCCCACACCCCGCTGCCAGACGACAGGCAGGCGATCCTGGGTCCAATCGAGACGAATACCCGTTTCCGAAGATTTGGAGTCGAGGGTGGGCCCGAGAAATCGATCCCAGTCCACCCCGAGTCGGCCCGCCGAGCCCTGCGGTCCCAAGGAGAACACAGGAGTCGACAAGATCAACACGAAAACTGCCAGGACGGCGCGCTCGAGCACGTCGGAAGTCTAGCCGTTCGAGCCATAGGGGACAACGATGATCGGCCTGCTAGTATCAGCGCCCAATCTCAGCTACTTCGGTTGAAGGCAGGGAGACAAAAGAATGCTCATCAAGACCCAGCGCCCAGGTCTTCTAGCACTAGGAATCGGATCCATGATGTTGCTTCTGGGGAGCCTCGCCGCAGGTGCGCAGACGCCGTCGGACCGCTACTGGCCCTCTTGGCGAGGACCCGACTTCAACGGGACCAGTCAGACCGCAACACCACCACTGAGATGGAGCGAAGAGGACAATGTCGCCTGGAAGATCGGCATCCCAGGACGAGGTCTTGCGTCACCAGTCGTCTGGGGGGACCGATTGTATCTGCTGACTTCGGTCCCGGTAGAGCCGAGACTTTACGAACAGAGTCAGGCCGCAGCGGAGCGCAAGCGTGAAAACAAAGAATGGCCTCCCGACGTGGAGCCGGTCAAGCAGAAATTCATGATCATGGCGATCGATCGAAGTAGCGGGGATACCGTTTGGAGCCAAACGTCCTACGAAGGCGTGCCTTCTGAAAGCCACTATGTCGACAGCTCCTGGGCGTCCGGGTCACCCGTGACGGACGGCGAGGTTGTCATCGCCCACTTCGGCTCCAATGGCACTTATGCCTACGACCTCGACGGGAAGCTTCTATGGCAGAAGGATTTGGGTGACATGGAGACCCGGAATGGGTTCGGAGAAGGAAGTTCGCCCGCGATTCATCACGACCGGGTCATTATCAACTGGGACCACGAGGGGGACTCCTTCATCACAGCTCTCGACAAGCAATCCGGTGAGGAGATCTGGCACACCAAAAGACCGGGTGAGGTCACGAGCTGGGCGACGCCGCTGGTAGTCCGAGCCAAAGATCAGACTCAAATCATCGTCCCAGCGACCGGGAGGAGCCGAGGTTACGATGTCGACTCCGGCCGCGAGATCTGGTCTCTGGCCGGCATGACGGTCAACACGATCCCCTCTGCCGTGCATCGAGGCGGCCTCGTCTATTTGGCGAGCGGCTATCGAGGTGAGGTACTGCAAGCCGTCGACCTCGACGTGGCATCGGGTGAGGTCGAAGGAACCGAAGCCCTCGTATGGGAGCACAACCGTCACACTCCCTACGTCCCATCGCTGTTGCTCTACAACGACCAGATCTATTTCATCAAGCACTTCAAAAACATCCTTACCAGTGTCAAAGCGGATACCGGAGAGGTTCTCTTCACCGAGATTCGGGTCGACGGGATCAGCTCCGTATGGTCGTCGCCAGTCGGCGCCGCAGGTCGCGTCTACATTCTGGGGCGCGACGGGACGACCGTCGTGCTCGAGCATGGGCCTGAATACAAGGTGCTCTCGACAAACGAGCTGGATGATCGATTCGATGCCACTCCAGCATTGGTCGACAACGAGATCTTCCTGCGCGGGGCTGAGTTCCTCTACAAGATAGCCGAATCGCCACCCGATTCCTGATTGTCATCGCGTCTTCGCAACTGAGGACAATTGCCCTGTTTGAAGCGACGTTGCGACGGGAAAATCTACCTATCAACCTGACTCGATCTCGGGTGTCAAACCTGATATCAGACCCAAGTAGTTTGATTTCAACTATTTGCGATCTTGCCGCGTCGTGGCATCCAGATTGCTAACTAGGATAGTCGCCCAGGAATCCCGGGGGGGATTTGGAGGCGCTGGGCAACCAAGACTGACTGATCGAGAACCCGGTTTGTGATTCGGTGCAACCTTGCTCCCCCCGAATCGTGATCACGTACCAGAACCAAATTTCAAGGAGGAAGAACTTGAAGATCTTCTGCTGGATCTGTTCTTCGCGTCATGAGTTCCTAATGCCTCAGCAATCCACACTCGCAGTATGCAGCTGTTGCGGAAATCCGGAGGGCGCGATTCGCCAACTCGTACCCGTCGAGTTGGCCATGCGAGGTCTCGAGGCGCCCGAAGGCTTCGTCGAGCGCCTACTCAGCAGCACATCGAGCTAGATCTCGAGATTCGAAGTGAACCGGTCGAGGGATACGGCCTGTCTGTGCTCAGACGCAGACGATACTCCAAAGGTCCCTCACCGTCTTCCCGATCTCTGCAAAGTATGTCCGGGGGTTGCCGTCCACACTGCAGTTGGCAGCAATCTCGGACAGCTCGACGACGTAGTCACCGGCTTCAACGACCGTCAGGATCAGCTGTTCTTCCGCCGCCACTTCTCGATCGACATCGAGACTCGGTCCGTTGACCCGAATACGATAGCCATCGTCGAGATTCTCACCCTCGGTGACGATCTGGAGGTTTAGAGTGCCAAAGGTCGGATCAAAAACACCGGAGTCGCCGCAACCAAATGCGAACATGCTCAGTGATATCAGCGAGCAGAGAATCGTCCATCGGGGAATCTGTCTCATCAGATCAGTCTCCTTGTCCCCGGACAAGCTCCGGAGTTCGAGTCGTGCAGCACACCCATTGTACCAATGCTCGTAGATTGAATCGCTCTTCTGAGAGCTCTCCTGAATCAGGGAGACTTGCAAGTCCTAGGCCATGGCTTGGTCCAGGACTTCGATCAATCGCTCGATCTCGGCTTCCGTGTTGTAGTGCACCAGACTGATCCGGACGACTCCGTCCTCCGGATCCAGACCCAGGGCTTCGCAGAGATGATAGGCGTACATGTGGCCGTGCCGAATCGCTATTTCTGATCGATCTACCACCTCCGTGATGCTCCTAGAGCTCAAACGGTCATGCACAAAGCTGATCGTGCCGACTCTGGATGGATCCGCATGCCGAGGCCCGACGATACGCAAGTCACTCCGCGAAAGCAGATAGTCGATGAGCCGTTCTTGAAGCGGTAGCTCACAAGCGGTCATGACCTCGCCAGCCCGCTCGATATCGTCCCGGTTCAGTTCGTCACCTCCCGAGGACGCAAGTAGAGCGAGATACTCGGTAAGTCCCAGGATTCCGGCACAACCTTCATGACAGGCGCCTCCAAGCTCGAACTGGTAGGGCACCTCATCAACGAAAAAGTGATTCGGACCTCGCAATTCGGAGATGGCATCTGGAGCTCCCCAAAGCGCTGCCATATGGGGTCCATACACCTTGTACGCTGAATATGCATACCAATCGACGTTCCAATCGGACACATTCATGGTGCGATGCGGTGCGAATGCCACCCCGTCCACGACTACCCGGGCGCCCACAGAATGCGCCATCTTCGTGGCCAGCTCGACATCGAGAATCTCACCCAGCAGGTTCGATACATGTGGGAAGGCGACCAAAGCGGTTTTGTCGCTGAGTACAGCCTCCAGTCGCTCCATCGGGCTCGACACCGATGATATGTCCATCTCCCACCAGCGCACTCCGATCCCTTGGCTCTCCATACGAATCCATGGACCAATATTCGCTTCGTGTCCGATTCGCGCTACCACGATCTCCTGCCCGGGCGACAACACGAGCTTGTAGCAGTCAGCCAACATCTGCAGTAACGCCGAGCTCGAAGCGCCAAGAATCACCTCCCCCTTTTCCCCGCCCATGAAGAGCTTGACGAAATCGTGGGCCGTCGCCACTAACTCTGAGCTGCCTCGTGACAGCGAATACCCGGCGCCAAGTTGAACGTAGCTCTCGGTCATGTACCGATACATCGCGTCGACGACAGTCTTGGGGACCTGGGAGCCGCCAGCATTTTCGAGGTAGATTGTCTCTCCCGAGAGGGCGGGGAATCGTTCGCGATATCGTTTTCTTGCTTCAGCTGAGATCATTTCGCTCATCGTTCTGGTGTCCTCCAACGGGCAATGCACATATATCCATGAGGCAATTTGATTCCTCGATGCCTTGGGCCCTAGGATCGCATGATCGGTGCAAACGTTTGCTAGCAAAGCGTTTGCTTGTCAATCATCCGAGACAAGGCAAGACCAAAAAGACTACACCAGCACGATTTTCAAGCGGCCAAAGTTGCAGGTACAATCAGCCAGCAAACTCTGCAACACGGCCGCATACGTGGTGCCGACGATACTGACCCTCACGGCGCGTCCCGCAAAGGCGCGGGGAGGATCGGGCAGTGGTGGCGGCTCAGATTCTGACAGCTGGGGCGATTCGGGCTCCTAAGGTCCAGCCACAAACCAATACGACCGATCGCGACTAGCAGAGTCGTAGAAGAGACGAGCGACTTCAACTCGCCTGAGAACTTCGACCTCGCAAGCTACATCTTGCGAGGTCGTCTTGCGCCTGGCCGTGCTCACCGAGATCCCGAGCGACTTGGCGCCGAGGTATTCACATATTTCAATAGACTTGATGCGGCTCCCCGGAAACCTTGGTAAATCTTCTAGTGTTGAACGAATTCAACGAGGGAGGGGAATCAGAGATGCAACAAACGTCGAATCTGCTGCCTGTCGCGCGCGTGATTCTTCTCGGTGACGAATCCGTTTATCCCGGCTGGTACATCCAGCACTACCTGCGAGGCAGGCTGGTGAGTACTCGTCTGGAAATCGATCCCGAGGCCGATGCCATGGGTGCAGTCACCGAGGCCGCCGGCTATCTCGGCTGTGTCCCCGAGCAGATTCAGATCGGTGGCACTCCCTGGCCAGACCTCGAGCTATCGATGTAGACGGGTTGGCAAGCGACTCTCGGGCCCAATCGAAACTGGGTTGACCCGTCGCTGGCTAGCTACCCCAGGCTGCAAGATTTCCTGATTCGAAGCCATCCGAGAAGATCGAGTTGCCATTTACAACGAGATCCTCACCCTGCACCACACCGAGCGGCTGATACCCTGTGTAGCCTGGGAAGACGACATCGAGCATCGGATTACACATCCGACGAATCAGAATTTCACTGAGCACTCTTCGATAGTCGGTCGTGACTGCCAGATCGGCACCATCGAAGAGTTGGTTGTTGGCTAGACCCGGCCATATTCCGTGCACACCGCCGGTGGCGTTGCCCGACAAAATCAACATGTTGTTTCCATGTCCGTGATCGGTTCCACGATCGGCATTCTGTCGCAGCCGGCGACCGAATTCGCTCATCACGACGACCGTGAGGCGCTGCGTATAGTCCTGCTGGCCCGAGCCGTTGAGATCTGTGTAGAAGGCCGCCAGAGCTCGCGACAGGTCTTCGACGTGGCCGTGGAAATAGCCACCACCGTCATCGCCCTGACTGTTGTGTGTATCCCAGCCACCATAGTCGACTGTGGCTACACGCAGACCCAGATCGAGCTTGATCATGCTTGCAATCGTCTGAAAGTGCTCGCCGAGGCTGCCACCCGGATAGATTGCGCCATTCGCGGGCGTGTAGTCGTCGCCGCCGCCGTTGAGCTCGATGATATCCACAGCATCCAGAGTTTCGGCTCCGGACTGATGAAGCCAGGACGAAGAGCTGTTGTAGAGATTTCGAAGTGCGACTCGCTGGGCACTCCTCCACTCCCAGGGCCCGACGTTTAGTGAGAAGCTGTCGGGATCACTCATATTGATCGTTTCGATACTTCCACGAAGCGAGTTCTGCTGCAGGTTCCCGACCGCAAGCGACGGCATGATGATCTCTGACGGAAGATTCGCCGCAGATGCCATGTGTCTAGTCAGCCAGCCGGTACCCGTACTCAGCGTACCCGGTGTACCCAGCTCCAAGAACCCCATCGAGTCGAAGTGCGAACGGTTGTCTTCCTGATGACCAGCTGCGAGCACCACCGAGAGCTTGCCGTCCTGGTACAGGTCATAAAGAGTCGCAGGGGGCGTCGGAGAACCGCCGGGCCAGCTGTCCGTGGCCGCGTGAAAACCAAACTGAGCATTGAGAGGTCGTGCAGCGTTTCCCCCGGTCAGGGGAACGGCGATGTCGGCCCTGGCCGACTCGTAGTGACCGCGGTCGGCACCGGAGATCGGCATCACAAAATTCAGTCCATCGATTCCCCCCCGCAGAAAGAGAGTGACGAGTATCTCTTCGTTGTTGTTGTTCGGATCGCCGAAGACCAGGGTGTTGAAGTTCGTTCCGGCGAAAGCGCTCACAATCGCCGAGCAACCAGTAATGAATCCGCGTCTTGTCGTGGACATAGCGTCCTTTCTCTCTAGTTCTCGCTGTTGCTCAGCGCCACAGGAAGTCAGGTGACATCAGAAGCAGTGCCACCATCGATCGCAGTCGATCTTGGGTGTCGGTATCGTTGAAGTTGAGATCAAAATCCGGGTTGAACCCCTGAGCCATGAACTGAACGATCTGATCGCGATCGGCAGGATCCATCGGGCGGTTCAGAATGCGATTGATCCAGAAGTCAGCCAGAGCGTTCGCAGAGCGAATATGCGACGGTGTCTGGGCCAGGACATTCAAATAGAAGTTGTCGTTGGGGTCCTTGAAGTCGACCAGCCAACCGCAAAGCCTCCAGCTCATCACTCGAGGCGTCATGCTTTGCCAGGCGCCTCGAACATCCGGATATCCGTTCGGAGCCGGCCATGAAAACTGGGCATGACCCGTTCCCTCGTATCGCCAGAAGAAAGAATTGGTCTCCGGGCTGTCCATACGAGGCGTGAAGTTCGCATTGCAGGCTCGCATCGCGCTGACGGCGATATGAAAGGGTCGTTTGATCTTCTGTGCCCAAGTGGTTCGAAACTCATCGGACAATAAGATGGTTCGGTAGACCTGCTTTAGCTGGTCTGGCGCCGCCCAGTTCATCGTGAAGACATCCGCTGCCGCATCGACGATGCTCTGTGGTGGATTGTCCGAAATGAACTTCTGACACAGCTTTCGTGCTATGTGACGGCCGGTTCCAGGATGCGACGCCAGCAGATCGAAGACGTCACGGGCGTCCTTCAAGTCGGGCTGGTCCGGTGGTATGAACGAGCCCAGAACATGCTTTTGGAACCGATCATGCCACTCTTGCCGATAGTTGAAGCGGCCCGTGTGGCCATCCCCGTCGACACCATACGAGATGGACCATCCGGTCAAACAGCGGGTCGATTCGAAGACGTCATCGTCTACATAGCCGACAGGTCGGCCCTGACTATCGGTTGGGACCTGGCTTTGTGGAATCACGCCCCAGTAGTTCTCGGAGCCGAGAGTGTGGAGCTCGAATAGCTCGCGGCTGAAGTTTTCGTTCGGACCTGCGGCGGAATTGGTGTAGTTGTCCAGATAGCGCAGCATCGAAGTCGATCGAGCTACGACTTCGAGCATGCCTCGGAAATTTCCCATCATCCAGGTACGAAGCAGCAGGTCGAGTTGCGGAAGCGGGACTCGCACCCACGAGGAAGTGCTCCGATAGACGCTGAAGTGGTTGTGCCAGAAGTCGGCCAACACCTCGACGAGTTGTTTCTTGGAGAACATGGCCCGAATCAGGGTCCAGCGCTTCAGCTCGTCTACCGGCAGCCACGAGGAGGTATTCCCGCTCGGTGCGTTCCCGTGGACATACCAGTTCCACAGAGTCGCAACATATTGGTCCGGGTCCGAGTTGATGCCGATCGATTCGAAATTCGCCGATGCGATTCTGTTCTCGGCCTCGGTGTCGACAATACTGTCCGGATCGAGCTGCTGCTCGACAAAGGCCTCCAACCGAGCCGTGTCCGTGCCCGCCAGAGCCTCGAAGGCTTGCTTGTCTCCAGGGCGAGGCCCAAACGCCATGCGGTTGTAAACGATGACACCGAGTGGCGCAGACGTCGGAGCACCACCCTCGACGCCAGGCTGCGCCAGAATCTGCCGATTGGCCGACCTCATCTTGAGGCCACGGCGGCGCATCAGATCCAAGTAATGAGAGCTCGCGGCGGCCGACTCGGGAGAGGGCTCCCTGGCGCCCAGCAGCGATCTCCTGCTGAGTGGGTTGCGTTCCTGTTTCGTATTCACGCATAAGGTTGTAAACCAAGTCGATCGACGATTCTGTGAAAGACTTCACAGCTTTGGAGAATAAATTGAAGACTTTCAATCTTTCTAGCGGTATTCCCGAAGGCAACGAGCACGAGTTTGTCGAAGAAATTTTGCGATCCAACGCGATTCGCATTGAACGCATCGTGTCCAGAGGGCAGAGCTCTGCCGACGATTTCTGGTACGACCAGGTCGAGAACGAGTGGGTATTGCTGGTTTCGGGCCGAGCCCGCATCGCTTTCGAGAGCGCCCACGAAGTCGAGCTGCAACCTGGTGATCATCTGCTTATTCCTGCTGGCCTGAAGCACCGCGTGATGTGGACCGACCCTGCTATCGACACGATTTGGCTGGCGGTCTTCTATTCGTGAACGCGACCGAGTGAGCAGCGACCTCGATCGCCAGCTAGCAAGATCCCCGAGCTCAACCGCGTGCTACATGTGCGGGTTTCTATGTCTCTATCGGCTTTGATTGTCTTGTGTTCCAGCGTAGCTTTTCAATGCGACGCCCGGCACTCACCTAGCTTGGGATACCGTGATGAGTTCTCTCGAGAATCTACGCTCCACGTACAGGAACCCGAGCCCGGGATCCGAGCGCAGGTTCAATCCCCGCTTCGGGGTGCCGCGATGTCACGTCTATTCGGGCGGAGAGCGCATGCATTTGGTCAACCTCGGCCGTTCGGGGATGGCCATAGAGTCGTTTGGTCGCTGCAATTTCTCTCGCAGCGAGACTCATAGGTTCTTGCTCGACGACAGCATCAACTCGATCGAAGTCCTCGGAAACGTGAGCTGGGTCTCCTCATCCTGGGTCGACGACGATCAGCTGCCCGGCACCGGGCTAGTGCAGACGGTAGGGGTCTCGTTTCTCGAGGTCCTATCGCCCTATCGCGTCGGGGTCTGGCGCAGCATTGAATCGCTTGTCATCAATCCCCAGAGCAACGAGCCGCTACTCGCCCCGCTTGCAGATAGTCCCGCAGAACGCTCGAGGCCTCTGGTCGTCATGGACAGACCACACGACGGCTCGGTCAGTACCTCTAGATTCATCTCTGTCGAGGGTAGTCTCCAGGACTCTGAGACCGTGTCTCGGCTCAAAATCAACGGCTTCGAAGCTACGATCGAAGGCGACCAGTTTAGCGCCAGAGTTCAGCTCACACGGAGCGTGAATTATCTATGTGCCGTAGTCTCTCACTGGAACAAGGTCGACACGGCATGTTTCCTGGGAAAGATCATCCGAGAGTCGGAGGAGAGTACACCTCGACACGACTCGACCGAGACTTCACCTTTGAACGAAGCACTCTACAACGCCGCTCCGGACATAGTGGTTCTTCCCGAGCTGCCAAATAACTAAAGACTCGAGAGGGGGTCTCGGTGGGCTGGTTTTCAGACAAGAACAACAATAGCACCGAGCAGCGCTGTCAAGGCGATCGTCGCTGGTGCAACGATCGACGAATCGACACACTCACCGTTGAAAACGAGAGACGCTCAGGTCTCGAGCGTAGAGCTCAGGCTGATCGGCGTAGCTGACTAGTCGGGCATCAGACTCAGTTCTCGCGGACGTATCAGGCGAAACTGACCCGACGCATCGCTAACGGCGGTTTCTACCAGTTCTGGGAATTCACTCAGCCAGCTCTCGTAATTCGCCCGATCGCCGATGACACACTCCAGTTTCGGGTGTACGGAGCGCGTCTCGGCAACTTTCAGGTGGATCCTGCGGAAGTACATCCGGGCCAACCGATTCCGGGTGATTCGTTGGCCGGTCATTCCATATCGGCGAACCACGTCCTGTGAAACTGTGAGCTGCCGTGGCCGAGCCGATACAATCTCGTCTTCAAACGCGATCCAGGGATAGAGGATCAGATTGCCCCTCTGCACCGACAGCTTCCTGTGCAGTCCGCGTTGGGTCAGTTGAAAACCTGGCCCGAAGAACCCGACCAGGCAGACGAGTAGCACGACCAATCGCGTCTGGCCTCGTAGCCAGATCAGCGAGCAACACATCCCCACAAAACCTACCAGCGCCGCGACCGACAGAAGTGTCGTCAAGTCGGCCTGTAGCTCGATATTCTCAGAGACCAAGAGTCGCTCGGCTCTCAGAGGCACCACCAGGAAAGAGACAATCGCCGCAACCAAGATGATCGGAAGCACGAAGCCTGGTCTGGCAAGCCGGACCAAGGGCAAGTCCTCGATCCCCGCATGCAGGTAGAGCATCGCCCCAAGTAGACAAGATACCGGGATCATCGGAATCAGAAATCTCGTCGAAAAAAAGGCTGGGTGAATCGCGATCATCAGCGCGATGTATGCGATCGGCATCAGATGCAGTAACCGAGTCTCGATGTTTCTCGTCTTTGCGAATGCGAACGCAGCACTGATCCCTACTAGCAAGCCTAGGTGTCGGAGAGAAAAGATCGATGGCGAGAGTCTGGGCGTGCCCGCCCAAACGACCTCGAGCCAAACCAACGAGTCCCATTTCGACTTGCCCTCCGAAGCGCCGTGAAGACGATTCAGGCCGGCCAGGGTTTCCGGTCTTAGACTGAACCAGAAGTCGCCCAGAACGTAGGCGTCGATCATCATCAGAATCAGATACGCGGTGATTCCTCCCCCGATCCAGAAGACGATCCTGCGCAGGAATCCTCGGATGTCGAAGGTTCCACGGGACCAGGCAAAGAGCAAAGCCAGCCAAAGCAGAATCAGACCGGTCTCCTTCGACTTGATAGCTGCGACAGTCAAGGCACCAATTGCGAAGGCATGCCAGCCGAGATCAGCTGTCGCTGTTCCAAACCGGCCCTGCATGTATATGGCGACCGCGGCCGTGATGAACATCATTACCGTGTAGTCGGCATAGGCTGCCCCAATCCCACCGAACAGCGAGGCCTGACTCAGAAGTAGAAAAAGCGTGATCGCGAGGGTTCGGACCTGGAGTCCTCGGCCCAACGAACGAGTTGCAAACGCCAGAGAGCCAAAGGTAACCGCGAACATGAAGGCCCAATACAGCTGGGAGCCGACAAAGACCTGACCGCCCTTCAGGGCCATGAAGGCCCGAAGGAGATAGACATGAGCATAGCGATTGACGATCCAGCCCATCTTCTTGGCAAAGGCTGCAGCATAGAGATACCGCACATCATCGCCATCGGCCGTGCTGCCGGTGTAAGGGTAGACGAGCCACCACACACCCAAAACGGCAAGCAGAATCAATCCAATCTGAAAGCCCTGATTCTGGATGACCGTCTCGGCCATTGCGGCGAAGCTTCGAGACTTCGGTTCCATACTCGCTCGTCGCCGGGCCCTGAAACCGAGCATCGGGGCCAGACCGAGCCCAACCAGCACGGCGCCGAGCATTCGCCGCCAGGGCACAGCCACTCCATCGAGAACCTCGCGAATTCGAGCCGTGACCGCAGACGGTTTCGAGACAAACAGCGAGTCTGCAGGTATGGGAGACCATTCTTGGTCTCCCTCTGACCATCGAATCCGTAGTCCAACCGGGCCTCCGGTCTGTGAGAAACCGACCTCGATCGGATGAAGTCCCGGATCCAATCGCTTTTCGAACCGGCGCTGCCTGCGGCCAGTCCGATCCTCGATCTCGATCAACAGCTCGTTGTCGATCTTGAAATAGAGCCCTCCATCCGCCCTGACCCGAAACGAGACCTCTGCGGAATCGTCGATCTTGATCCAGCCGCGCCAGCGGATACTGAAGATCTCTCGAGATACCAGCCGACCGGCAAGCGATCCACGGCCAGCAAGCTCGGGATAACCAATATCGGACGATGTCGGCTCAGACCTCCAAGCTGGATCGAGGGCGTAATAGTCAGCCCTCAAACCCGGGCTGTCCAGTACCAACAACAGACCGAGGCCTGCACAGGACAACCCGACGAGGATTGCAGACAACGCCCCGAATCGCATGAGGCCGTGCGGTCTCGAGCCCATCGAGCGACCTCTATTCGCAGCGCTGATCATCAATTAGGCCGAGTCTCGATATCCGGCGCTACGGTGGCGGTTTTTGAATGACCTCTTCGCGAGGATGAAGCGAGCCAGGAGTCAAGATTCCCTCCGGGATCGGAACGACCTCCCAGACCTGCGCCATCTCGTTGTAAAGCTCACTCTTCATCTCGATCGAAGTATCCGGCAATCGATAGACCTCATAGATCGGGTGAACCTTGCTCTTCGCCAGCAGTGACTCGTCGGTGTGAAATTGAAGTTCCCACAACGTATCGTTTGGGGCACTCAGAACGCAGTTGACACCAGAATAGTCGTCTCCGCGGGGCCAATAGTTCTTCACCATATCGATCCGGTGGCCCATGCCCTGCATGATCTCCAGAATCTCTTGGATCGCTCGATCGGTGTGACCCGAAGGCGAATCATTGAGAACCAAAAGATATCGGATGGAGTCATCGATTTCGATATCCCGAGGAGGTAGCGAACGGTCCCTGTTCCACCGCGTGTAAATTTTCCGAATCAACGACTCTCGCCTCTTGAGACGATGTTCGAGCCCCTCGAGACGACCACCTCGCACTTCGGTCAGGTACGTGAGAGTCGGGGTGATCCAACGCTCCGCCTCCGCCGCATCGAAAAGAATCTCGTCGGCGCGATCCAGAATCTCTTGCTGGATCGCGGGACTGATGTCCAGTTCACCACCGAGTGCCGTCGGCCAGCCATCGATCGCCGTCGCAGGTTCGACACCACCACTCTGACAACCGGCGAGAACCAACAACGACAGAAGGTATAAGCCAATCGAACATCTCAGGTGCCTCATTGCTGGACATCCTATCCCTCATCCTGAGGCCCGCATAGTCCGGCTGCCAACCGTCGCATCCTGACCCGGCGAGTGGATTCGAGCACTCAGGAGATGCGTCGAGGGCCCCGAAGTTGAGGCAAGGCTGATAAGCTCACCCCACTGTGTCGAGGTCCCCAATGAGATCGAGTGGTTTCTGGGTGGCTGGTGCTACTGAAGCCAGGCGACACTACCGAAAGTTCGCAGACGATATCCTGCTCGCTACTCCTGTCAGTGGCAGGCTGCTGGACATCAGTGAAGCTGGAATGGGAGTAGAGACTCGGTCCCCATTGCCGGTGCGGGCTCGCGATCAATTCGTGCTCGAATCGGGAAACCGACGGCACACCGTTGAAGGAGAGGTGAGATGGTGTCGACTGACGGACACGATACCTCTTCCCCACGGAGAGTCTGCATCTGTTTACCGATCCGGTATCGCATTTGTCACTGCTTGAGTTCTGCGCCGATTCGAATTCGGCGCCCAGCGCATCGAAATCGGTCTATATGTTGTATGACGAATATGGCTGCGAGATCCTACACTCGATTCCGGGCTAGGATTCCTTACAATAGATCAGACTTTCATACCGTCTAACCTCGCGTGGCCCTGGTAAACACCCTCCTAGGAGATCGACTCTTGAATCGAGTAACCGCAGTATTCCCGATAGTCGTGCTGTTTGCATTTGCACCCCAGGTCGTCGCCGCCTCCGAGGTCTGGACGGCTACCGATATCCGGACCGCTATCGATTTCTATCCGGCCGTGATGCACGACCTCGGTATCGAGATCGCCGAACTGAAAACCACCACGAGTCCCGTACGACAGCATGAGCTTTCGGTGTTGGATGAGAGTGCTCCGGCGTTTCTTGCTGCACAGCCGTGGAGCATGAGCTTTACAACCCGAGACGGTCACTTCGAAGGAATCATGTCGGGTACCGCTCGTCATCAGGGTGGTTTCGATCTCGCATGGAAAGACGGTGGGGTCTCACTGCAGGGCTTCTCAATTCAAGCCGGTCGCCAGCCGCGGACTCTCGAGATCGTGGACAAGAACAACCAGGTTGTCTTTCACGGCTCGCACCTTCATTGGGCCGTCGACGCCGAAGCGGGTCTGCTAGAGATGTTCAACGTCGACCTGCGACTAAGCAGCGGAATGGCTGCGCGCCTGGGCCGCGAGGCTTTAGAAGGGGTAGCCGTGGGAACCCTGTCCCTAACGGCCAAGGTGCAAATAGCGGAGTTCCAGGCTGCCGAGGCCGGCCCCGAGACAGGGGTCGTTCCCAACTGCAACGATTGGTCTGGCGATCAGGACGTAGCTCTGATCAGTATTGGAACTGTTCAGCAGATTGCCCGCTCGAACGGCGAAGTGGTGATGGTGCCCTCGGCCACTCTCAAGAATGTGGGTACAGCCAATGTGCCCTGGTACAGCAAGTTTTCGGGTTTCTATCCACCGTACAACAACGACCAGCACCCCTTTCTGACCTGGTCGGCATTTCGGGTCGATGACCAGGGCATCCAGCAGCTTGGCGTCAGCGACATCAAGCACGCGTTTCTGACCCTGAACTTCAACTGCGACTCGGGAGCCTGTACCGATGGCCATATCCTCGGCATCGGATGCGAGGACGTCTACGGCACCGGCACCAACTCGAGCAATTGGGATCTCTCGTTTCGGGAAGAGATTCTTGCTGCATCTGGAATCTGGGCGCACTGCAACGAACCCGTGCCGGGCACC
>CAJHZD010000246.1_pt1 | contig 15760 bp, 14 predicted proteins | sample 9198941 | NCBI WGS metagenome assembly CAJHZD01 (sample SAMEA7708371, study PRJEB35096) | sediment metagenome | biome: marine neritic benthic zone biome [ENVO:01000025]; feature: sediment [ENVO:00002007]; material: shallow marine sediment [ENVO:03000034] sea grass bed [ENVO_01000059] ...
TCTTCGACCAGATCCTCGACAGTCACGGGAAAGATGTTGAGAATGCTGGTGTCTGTCTGTCGCTCCAATGTGAGGCTCACATCGCGGGCCAGAACTCTCAGGCGTACCGGCTGATCCGCAGCCAAGTCGAGTCGTGCCACGGTGAAGATCCCCACGGCAGATATCAGGTGGGTGAGCTCGAACTCATCGTCGTGGCGCTCGACTCGGGCCTCTACGATCGCTTCCGCCTCGGAGCCGTGCGCTAGAGGCAGGTCGATGCGCGTCAACATTTCGGCGATCGGCCCTGCCGCAATCACCTGCCCGCTATTCATGAGCAACAGATGATCGGCCAGCCGCGCCACCTCGTCGGGCTGATGAGAGACGTAGAAGACCGGGATCTCGAGCTCTTCGTGGAGTCGATCCAGATACGGCAGAATCTCGGCTCGGCTTTCCAGATCGAGTCCGGTCAACGGCTCGTCGAGCAGCAATAGCCGCGGCTTGGCGAGAAGCGCCCGCGCAATGGCGACTCGACGCCGCTCACCACCCGACAGCTCCGTGGTCCGACGCCTGAGTAGCGACTCTGCTCCCAACAGGCTGGTGACCTTCTCGAACCCAAGGCCGGGCCCTCGATCTCTAGCCCGCCTCTGGCCGTATCGGAGATTGCCTTCGACCGATAGGTGGGGAAACAGGCTCGCTTCCTGAAAAACGAAACCGACCGGACGTTTGTGTGGTTGCAGAAACCGATGGTCGTCCTGCCAGATCTCTTGACCGATCTCGAAGTATTCGATCGGCCCACGCTCCAACCCGGCGATGGCCCGTAGAAGGGTGGTCTTGCCACTTCCCGAAGGCCCGAAGATCGCGCTTACACCGCGATCGGGTACCGAAAAACGGGCGTCGAGGCTGAAGTCGTCGAAGTCGACCCGGTAACGTGCTCGGATGGTCATGGTCGCACCCATCTGAATCGTCGATTCGTCGCGTAGACGCCCACAAGCAGGGCGAAAGAGAGGATCAAGAGGGTCGCCGCCAAGATGTGAGCCCGTCCGTACTCGAGCGCCTCGACATGATCGTATATCGCAATGGAGAGCACCTGAGTCTCGCCCGGAATGCTGCCGCCGATCATCAAAACTACGCCGAACTCGCCGATGGTGTGAGCAAATCCGAGCACTGCCGCAGTGACAAAACTCGTGCGAGCTATCGGCATGACTACTGAGAAAAAGCGGTCTAGGGGCGAGGCACCGAGGGTCGCGGCGACCTCCAGAGGTCTTCGTCCGATCGAAGTAAAACCGTCCTGAAGGGGTTGGACGACAAAGGGTAGGGAGTAGATTACCGAACCGACGACCAGACCCGAAAATGTAAAGGCAAGTGGTTTGCTGCCGATTGTCGTCATCAGGCGCCCCAAGGGCCCTGCCGGGCCGAGTGCAATCAGTAGATAGAAACCGAGAACTGTTGGGGGGAGAACCAGCGGTAGGGCTACAAGGGCTTCGACGACGATTTTTGTACGGTTGCGGGTCTGGGAGAGCCACCAGGCTAGCGGGGTGCCCAGGACAAGGAGAATTAGCGTGCTGACCAGTGCGAGCTTCAGCGTGATGGCAAGCGCTGTCAAGTCTGTCGAGTCGAACATCACTTCCTCAGGGAATTCCGTATCCGTGCTGCTCGATGATCTCTTTGGCCCGCTCGCTCTGCAGGAATCGAGCGAACTCTCGGGAGGGCGGACTGTCGGTCAACAGAATCGCCTGCTGGCGGATCGGCCCATGTAGGTGTTCAGGCACGATCCAGTGAGAGCCTGCCTTGATCTCCCGGTTTGCCTCGGTGATCTGCGATAGGGCCACAAAGCCGATCTGGGCGCCTCCACTGACCACAAAGTGCATTGCCTGGCCGACATTCTCACCACGCACGATCTTGTTGCGATTCGAAGCCCACAACTCCAAGGCCTCGAGGGTCTCGAACGCCGCCCGACCAAAGGGGGCCAGCTTCGGGTTCGCAATGGACAGCCTGTGGAAATCTCCTTCCGCTAGATGTTCTATTCCCGACTCGAACCAACCGATACGAGGGCTCCAAAGAACGAGTCTTCCGACGGCATAGATGAATCGGGCTCCCTTGATCCCGAGCCCCTGGGCTTCGAGACGCTCCGGCCGCTCTTCGTCGGCGGAGAGAAAGATATCGAAGGGTGCGCCGTTGACGATCTGGGCGTAGTGCTTGCCCGTAGATCCTGCGACGATCACCACTCGTACATCTCGAGACTCCTGGAAGATCGCGCTCAAGCTTCGCGCCGTATTGGCAAAGTTGGATGCCGTGGCGACACGGATCGTGACGATTTGACCGCTAGCCCCGAGTGGTAGCGCCATCATGGCGGCGGCCAGCGTGATCAGGCACGCGAAGATCCCACGTCTGGCTGAAGAGCCGAACTGGGCAGATCCCTGTCCGCTTTGGCTAGTCATCGGACTCCTGACACGCTCGAATCTGACTGCGGTGAGTCTCGAAGTGGAGACGCGCCATCTTGACGGCCTGCATCGTATCGATCGGCCCGGCGATGGGGTGGAGAAAGAAAGCGCGACCGCGATCTTCCGGCTCCAGCTGGTCGACATGCGCTCTGAGCCATTCGAGGTTTCTATCCCATTCCTGACGCAGCTCTGGCAGCGAAGTATCCCCTTTGGGAATCATGCTACGCGAGGGGACTTGAACCTTGATGCGGCGCCGAAGTACGAACATGACCGCGGGATAGGCGAGTCGAGATCGCAGGCTCCGGGGTCTCTCGAGCGATCGAACGCTGTCGGGCAGATTCCCGAGAACTTCGCGTTCCGCAAGGACCATATGCTCGACAATCTCGAGGATCGACCAGCGTGTTTCGTCGGGTTTCCTCTGTAGCACATCGTCTGGGACCTGACTCAGCTCGTCCAGGAGTGCTTTTCGATCGAGATCGAGTGCTTCAATGTGTTGCAGCATCTGCGTTCTCATGCTTGTTCCCTTCTGGTCCGAGGCGACTCCTGAGATGTATCTCCAGGGGGTGATAGAACTGTCGAAGTGAGCGTTTTCGTTTCGACTCCATCACAGATCGTATCCGAGCTTTCTTAGCAGTCTGCCGCCCTCGCGATAGCTCAACGCGCTGAGCCGGTCTCGGTTACGGATCATGAACTCCAGAACTCGATCCGGATCTGACTTCGAATACTCGCGCAGCGCCCAACCGATGCCTTTGCGAATAAAGAAATCGGTCTCGTGCGAGCAGCGCTTGCAGTAGCTGAACAGACGGCAGTGATCGGTACTCTCCTTGTGCTTGATCTGGGAGATGATTGCAGCGCGTCTGATCCAGCGGTCTTCGTCACCGATCCAGCAATCCGTGACGGCCCGGACCTGGATCCGTTCGTCCAGAAGTACCTTGCCCACGAGACGAATCGCAACGTCATCGACCAGGTCCCACCAGGCTCCCTCTCGCACCAGTCGCTCATACAGCTCCATCGACTCCAGTGTGACCAGTTTCGGATAGCACTGAGCAATCTGGATCGCGATGTATTTTTCTTCTCGATTCGGCAGTACCCAAAGCGCTTCGATGACGCGTGTGTAGGTGTCGATGTCGGAGATCTCGAAACGGTTCTTGACCGAACGGACGATCTTGATTCGCTGCGGCTTTTTGACGCCGTAAAAGGGCATCTCGGTCTTCATGTACGCGGCCATCGCGGCCGCATCGTCGGGGTTCGCCAGGCGCTGTAGTTCCCGCTGGCAGAAGCCGGTTACCTGATCCACCAGGCCCGTTGAGTGACTCATCGAATCTCGAGGAAGTCGCGCCAGGGCTCGAAATACTTCTCCTCCCGACCCCGAGTGACTCCGCCGTGGTCGTGACCGGGTACGTCGACGTGTACCAGGTCGATCCAGCCGCTGGGTCGTTCCTCCGCAAAGCAGAGAATCAGCAGCGAGTCGGAATCCAGGTACATCGAGAACAGCTCCGAGGCTGTCGCAAGCAACCTGATCGTCTTGACGATCGCGTTCCTCATCGTCATCTCCCTATCCGTTCAACATCTCGAGCAGAGTATCGTGCAGCTTGCGTGAACACGAAGTGATGAGACTTCGACCAAAGACCACATCGTCGGAGCTCCCCTCCATCGTACTGACAAATCCCCCCGCTTCTAGAAGACAGGGAACCAGCGCTGCGATATCCCAGGGTTCCATCATCGGATCCAGCGCCGCATGAAGCATTCCGCGCGCTACCAACATGTGTTGTACACAGTCTCCGACAAAGCGAAAACTCTTGGCCTGTCGGATGATTTCGGTCAACCGAAAGGGCCTGGAACCGGGCTCGGGAGAAATCTCACTATTGTGAACCCCGGCCGAAGAGATCAAGGCCTCGGACAGGTCTTCGATTCTCGAATCGACCGATACCGGTTTCGGTGCCAGCCCCGGACGTCGGTACCAGCACCCTCCGCCCAGCTCGGCAAAGAGAGTCTCGTCGGTGACCGGCAGATGGACTACTCCCAGGATCGGACGACGGTCCTCCAGCAGTGCAATCAGAGTTCCAAACTTCGCAATTCCGAGTGTGAACCATGCCGTTCCGTCGATCGGATCGAGCACCCACTGATACTCCGCTTCGGCGTTGGTCCGGCCAGCTTCCTCCCCCAGGATGCCGTGAGAGGGGTATTCGAGAGCGATCAGATCTCGCATCACCGCCTCCGCTCGGCGGTCGGCTTCGGTCACCTCACTTCCATCTTCTTTGGTTTCAATCGACACTATCTGGAAGCGAGGCAAGATCTCCTGCGACGCGATGTGTGCCAAACGGAGAGCGAGACGGAGGTATGGGCTCTGATTCCGCATCTCTAATCCGGTGACTTGGTTTCGCTCTCTCTGGGAAGGGCGAGATTGAGCAGCAGCGCCGTCAAACCACCTGTGATCAATCCGGAGCCCAGAAATGTTTGAATCGCGGTCGGAGCGAGCTCGAGTACCGCGGGTCGGAGCTCGACTCCTAATCCAAGTCCGATTGATACCGCCAAAATGACCAGATTTCGCCTAGTGATCTCGACTCCTCGATGAACGATCGAGACGCCGCTGGCAAAGATCATCGCGAACATGATCAGACCTCCACCACCGATGACTGCCGGAGGAATGGTGGCGAAGAGAGCTCCTACCTTGGGTACGAGCCCCAATGACATCAGAATCAGGCCACTCACAGCCGTCACATGTCGGCTAGCTACTCCGGTGAAGTTGACCAAGCCGACGTTCTGGGAATACGAGGTGTTGGGGAAGGCGCTGAAGAGGGCGGCGATACCGCTCATGACGCCGTCGGCGACCAGGCCTCCCTTGAGCTCCCGATCGGTCGGATCTCGATTCACCACCGCGATCGTGCCGGAGATGTCTCCGATGGTCTCCATGGTGGATATGACGTAGACAAAGCCCATCAGCAGAATCGCCGAGCCGCGAAATTCCAACCCAAAGGCCAGCGGTTGGGGCACCGACAGCCAGGTTGCCTCGCCAACCGTGATCAGCGAGACCTTTCCAAGTGCAAAAGCGACGAAGTATCCAGCCAGCACACCTATGAGCATGCTCGCGTGGCTCAGAAAGCCACGGCCGAACTGATTGAGCAAGAGGGTGATGAGAAAGACGATTGCGGCGACCAGAAGGTTCGAGGCGGAGCCATAGTCCGCGGCGCCGATACCTCCCGCAGCATAGTCCATCCCGACCGGAATCAGCGTCAGCCCGATAAGCATCACCACAATTCCATTCACCAACGCGGGGAAGAATCGGCGCACTCGTACGATAGAGAATCCCAACACGATTTCGACCACCGCGGCGACCAGGCAAGCGCCGAATACGACGGCCAGGCCATAGTCCTTACCGACCCCGATCGCCGCGCCCACGAAGGCGATACTGGTTCCCATGATGACGGGAATTCGCCCTCCGACGGGACCGATCGGGTAGGACTGAACGATCGTCGCAAGACCGGCCATAAACAGAACAACTTGCAGTATCAGGCCCGTACTGGAGAGGTCGAGACCGAGGGCCCCGCAGATCAGCAGTGGAGGCGTGATGTTGCCGAGCAGCATGGCAACTACATGTTGAAACCCGAGCGGAACCGCTTCGCGGAGTGGAGGCCGGTCGTCGATCCCATAGACGACCGATGGATTTCGAGTCCCCACCCTGTCAGGCCTGGGTGTCATCTTGCCGCTGTCTCAAGAGCTCCCATAGACGGCTCGGCGAGACGGGAATCTCGAGAATCTCGAAGTGCTTGTCTCCGAGCGCGTCCTCGACAGCTTGCGCAAACAGGGGGCCTACAGGAATTGCGCCCGCCTCGCCAGCACCTTTTACCCCCAGTGGATTCAGTGGTGAGGCGGTCTCGCAGTGACCGGTTTCGATGCGGGGCACATCGAGGGCGGTCGGAAGCAGGTAGTCCATGAGGGAGGCATTCATCAACTGTCCAGTCTCATCGAAGACCAGCTGCTCATAGAAGGCGTTGCCGATACCCTGCGCCACACCACCCTGAACCTGTCCGTCGAGAATCAGAGGATTGATGACACGACCGCAGTCGTGTACGACGACATATCGATCGATGCTCACTTGCAGCGTCTCCGGGTCGACCTCGACGATCATCGCATGGACGCCACCGGCGGTCGCCCCGCGCTCCGGTCCGAAGTAGTTTGTGGCCTCCAGACCGGGCTCGGCCCCGGGTTTGACCGCGCCACGCATCGGATTTGCCTCGACCGCCAGCTCGCCGAGTGGGATAGCGCTCTGGGGTACGCCTTTGACCCGAACCAGCCCATCGCCCAGCTCGAGGTCGTCTTCGTCGACCTCGAGACGCTCCGACGCCATCTTCAGGATCTTGTGTCGAACATCCTTGGCCGCGGCGTGAATCGCGTTGCCTGCCACGACCGCACCCCGGCTGGCAAAGGTGCCGGCACCCCAATGAAACTGATCGGTGTCACCGGTGACCACCGATATGTCACGCACGTCGACACCGACCTGGTCGGCGACGATCTGAGCGAACGAAGTCATGTGACCCTGGCCCTGTGTACCGATGCCGGTGACCACGCTTACCTGGCCGCTGGCTTCGACCTGCACGCGAGCTCCCTCGTAGGGGCCGATTCCGGTGCCCTCTACATAGGCGACGAGGCCGATTCCGACATATCGCCCTTGGCTACGATATTCGGGTTGGTCCTGTTCGAGGAATTTGCGATAGCCAATCAACTCGAGCGCCTTGTCCAGCACCGGTTCGTAGTTGCCGCTGTCGTAAATGAGCGGCGCGAAGTCCTGATAGATGATCTCGTTGTTGTATGGAAACGCATCGGGTGGAATGAAGTTTCGCCGTCGAATCTCTGCCCGGTCGATATCGAGCTCGCGGGCTGCGATGTCGAGCAGACGTTCCATTACGAAGACGCCATGCTGACGCCCCGCGCCTCGGTAGGGCGTCACAATCGGCTTCGTCGTAAACACCGACTTGAACTCACTGTAGTAATTGGGCACGTGATAGGGGCCGAGCAGCGTGCACTGGCTGTTGATCGGAACCGTCAGACCATAGGGATTGTAGGCACCGTTGTCATGAACATAGACGTCGTGAACCCCCAAGATCCGTCCCTCGGAGTCGAGCGCCATCTCGGCTTCGTGAACTTGGTCGCGTTCTTGAGTCGTGGCGAAGAAGTTCTCCTGCCGATCTTCGATCCACTTGACCGGCCGACCAAGCTGGAGAGAGAGCCATGGAATCAGCATCTCTTCCGGATAGAACATCATGATCTTGGGTCCGAAACCGCCGCCGATAAACGGTGCGACCACCCGGACCTGACTTTCTGACAGACCCAACATGGCGGCCAGCCCGTTTCTGATCGGGATCGGCGCCTGGGTCGTATCCCAAACCGTGAGGCGCTGGCTGCGAGCATCCCACTCGGCGACGATGCCACGGTTCTCCATGGCAGCAGCGGTGCCGTGGTCGTATCGAAATCTTCTTTTGACGACCAAGTCGGCCTGGGATTTGACCTGACTGTAATCACCCTTCTCTTGCGTCACGTGGGCAGATACATTCATGCCGAGATCTTCGTGTACTAGAGAAGTGTTCGGCTCGATCGCCTGTTCGATGTCTACGACCGCGGCAAGCGGATCGAGATCCACGAAGATCTCCTCGGCAGCGTCTTCGGCCTCGTAGCGTGTGTCTGCTACTACCATGGCAACCGCTTCTCCGATGTGTCTGACCTTGTCCCGTGCCAGTGTGACCTGGGTTCTCTCGTGAAACTCGCATCGTTCGATCGGCGGGGGAGGTACGAGCAGGGGGCCATGGCGCCAGTATTCACCCAGGCTCTCGGCCGTGTAGATACCGATGACTCCCGGCATCTCGCTGGCGCGTCCCAAGTCGATACCCAGGATCCGCGCGTGAGCCATTTGACTGCGCACAAATGCGACGTGGACCATGTCCGGTAGCTGAACGTCGTCTACGAACAGGGCCTGACCCGTCAACAGCCTCCGATCTTCGTTGCGAGTGATGCGCTCTCCAAAGAATCTTGTCGTCACAGTAGGTCTCCGGAAGGGAAAGAGTCTCGAAGCATCCTTCTAGGTGTCGTAGGCATCGGAGCAGGCCAACAGTGCCTCGGTAAAGACCTCGACCGGAGGCCGTACCAGCCCGGCTCCCACCTGTCCGATTCCAGCTTTTCGATGTGCGATTCCCGTATTGACTCGGGGGGTGATTCCCAGCTCGACGACCGATCGGATATCGATTCCGGTCGGAGTGCCTCGAAACCCGAGCGCTGGAATCGTAAAGTGGTCACTCTCCGTGGCCGTTATCTCGTACATCTCGAGGGTCGCGTTGAGGGCGTCTTTCGGCGTACCGCTGACAAATGTGACAATGGCGGGCGCCGCGGCCATTGCAAAAGCTCCGATGCCGGCAGTCTCGGTAATCGTTGAATCTCCGATGTCCGGGTTGGCGTCGTCACTCGAGAATCCGCTGAAATACAGGCCGTCGGGGGTGGCGGCCGGTGCCGTGAACCAGCGCCCTTTCAGACCGCTGAGCCTGATCCCGAAGTCGGTACCGTTTCGAGCCATGGCCGAGACGATCGTGCTGCCCTCGACTCCATCGGCGGCATCCGCCATCGCCTTGCAGGCGGCCATGACCGGGTTGAGCACAGTCAGGGCGTTGTCGCCCATAAATTGGAGCACCCTTGTTGCGGACGAGGGATCCGCTGCCACTTCGGCGATCGCCGGCGCAAGAGCTTTCAGCATCAGGATCGAGCCAGCCTTGTTCCGGTTGTGGCCCTCGTCCCCCATATGGAGGGCCTCGGCCAACAGGGCTCGAATATCCAATCCCTGCGTTGCCTTCAATGCGTCTTGGAGAATCGGAGCCATTTCGTCGTTCATCCAACGCAAGCGCTCCAAGACTTCGCTGCTAAAGGCACCGTATCGCAAGACCTTGCCGTAGCCTTCGTTGAGGTTGGAGAAAGTCGTGTGCGAGTGGACCCCGTCCTCGACAACATAGACCGCCATCGAGGGCGAGATCACACCTGCCATCGGACCGACCGATTGATGCTCGTGACAGGGATCGAAGTCGATCTCACCGCCGGCCAGCATCTGAGTGGCCGCCGTCTCGTCCTTGGCCCAACCTTCGAAGATCGATGCACCGATGAGGGCTCCTCTCATGGGACCCGACATACGGTCCCAGCTGATCGGAGGGCCAGCATGCAGCAGCATCTGAGCGCTCAAACCGGGAATGACGTCACGGGCTTGCGCCACTGCCTTGAGAACCGGATGAGCTGCCTTCATGCGCTCAACAGCAACTTGGTTCGCTTGATCGATATTCACGATCTCATCCTCTTGAGTATCGAGATGATCTGCTCATCGCCCCCGGCTGGTGGCCGCCAATCGACCTGGACTGCGGAGGCTTCTTGCTCGACGAGGTCTTCGAAAAAAGACTCTAGACCCACGTTGATCGCTTTCGGTATGTCCAGATTGTCGAGGTTTGCGGGAGTGCCCAGAGGCAGGTCTGAGGGGGTAAGAATAGGAACAATGATCTCGATGGCTTCGGTTAAGGTCGATACGACCCGCGCCCCGGCCTCCCTCAGTCGCGAACAGGTTTCGTCGATCCCCTGAGGGTCCGCGTCGGTCCCGATCACCACGACCACGAACTCGGTTTCCGAGCCTTCGCGAGTGGCACGGATCACCGGCGCCAGTTCGTTCGCCGGATCTGGGTGGGCCCCGGAACCGAGAACGACGTCCATCAAAACCACTCGAGCATCGCTCTGCCGAGCGAGCTTGCCTAGGAGCTGGACTCGGAGCTGCTGATCCATCATGGGATGAAGTCTGCCGACTGTGTACTCGTCTGCTCCGAGGTCGACGATCGTATGCCCCGGGGTCTCGATGGGGCCCTCAAGAGGTTTGGCGATCGAGGAACGGAGGTTCGAGAACAACGGAGTCAAAAAGCAACCGAACCCCTGGAGAGCCTCGAGCGCCAGGGTCCCACCCGCAAAAAGACCTCTCAGATATCCTCCGCCTGGCCTGGAGGGCGTCGCGCTGTCGAGGCGGGGTCGATCGATCGCCAGCTCGACCGCCAGATCGGCGGCTTCACTGAGACTCCGCGCGAAATAGAGGTTGCGAATCCTGGCGGCGGGTGCGGGCAGCCCGGTGAACTGCACCACAACCGGTTTGTCCAGACCGATGGCGAGCGACAGAATGCGACAGGCGACACCGGGATCAGGAGGTTTCGAGGCCAGAACGATTACCTCGGTCTGAGGGTCGCGGGCCAATAGCTTGAGCGCCCGGCCAGCGGTACTGCCGCCGATGCCGGCGGTCAGGTCGCGCCCGCCGGTCCCCAGAGCATGGCTGATGCCCGAGCCGAGCTCATGAATCCGACTCGTGATCGCTTGAATTCCCGTTCCCGAAGCGGCGACGACACCGATGGGGCCGGTCCGAACCCGATTGGCAAAGCCGAAGCCGATGCCGTGGATCAGAGTGGTTCCACAGTCCGGTCCAAGAACCAGTCGCTCTGTGGTGGCTGCTCTACGTTTGAGTGACTGCTCGTCCTCCAGGCTCACATTGTCGCTGTATAGAAATACGTTCAGTCCGTATTCGAGCGCCTCGCTAGCCACGTCGCCGGCCCATTTCCCAGGCGTCGAGACTAGTATCCAGTTGGCCCGAGGCATGATCTCCTTGGCCGTTCGCAGGCTTTTTGGCCGATAGTCCTGGGTCTCCGTCTCGGCTCGGTTGCTGAGATACGAATCGACTCGTCCGAGAGCTTGGAGCGCCAGATCCTCGGTCTTGGCGGCCACTACTACAATCAAATCGTCGCTCTTCGAGGACTCCGCCTCATCGGTCAGCAGATCGCTTGCCCTGAGAAGGTCCAGATTGGCGGGAGTCCCCATCACGACACCCACTTCGACGACACCTTCGAGCCGAGCAAGCTCGCTCTGAAGCTGCATCAAAACAACCGAATCCGCATAAGTGCCCTGTCGGATCTCTGTTCGAACCGATGTCATCGGACGACATCCTCGATTCCGATGCCCCAGTCGAGAAGCTCTTCGTCGTTCCACCACCCTGCCGCGATCTGTAGCCCGATCGGGAACCCTGAATCACCACATCCGGCCGGTATCGTCAGAGTCGGAAGACCTGCATGGGTCCATGGGAGACTCATGATCGGGTCGCCGGTGCTGTCCAAGCCGCGGGGTGCCGGTCCCGGCGCCGCGGGCGACAGCCAAAAGTCGATCTCCCAATGCTCCATGGTCTCGGTGAGCGTCTGACGAAGGCGCAACAGACTGGCCCGGTTGGCTTCGAGCTCCTCGTCTGTCACAGCGGAGCCACGATCGATCAGTTCGCGTGTTTTCGTATGGTACCGATCCCCATATTGCGAAAACCAACGCTGATGAAACCGAGCCGCTTCGGCAGCAACGATCGTGTTGTGGCTCTCGACGATCTGATCGAGGTCGGTCAAGACTTCGACCGGTACCAGTTCAGAGCCATGATCGCGTAGCTTTTCGCAGGTGTCGGAGAAGTGCCTCTGCGCCTCGTCTGAGGCATGTTCCAAGAAGGGACCCTCGGGTAGCCCGAGTCTCGGCTTTCTTCCTGTCGGGCGAGGGCTCCATTGCGTGCAGAGCAGAGCTGCCATGGTTTGGGCATCCCTCGTCGTATGGGTAAACGAGCCCACATGATCGAGCGAACGGGAAAGCGGAATGACTCCAGCGGTCGAAATCCGATCGTAGCTGGGCTTGAAACCGACTACGCCACAAAAGGATGCCGGCCGGGAAATCGAACCTATGGTCTGGGTTCCGAGGGCGACCGCCGAGAGACCGGCTGCCACGGCGGCTGCGGAGCCACTACTCGAACCTCCCGGGGTGCGCTCCAGATCGAGCGGATTTCGAGTCGGCCCTGGGCTGAAAAATGCGAACTCGGTGCTGACGGTTTTTCCGACCACCAGGGCTCCTGCCTGTCTCAGCGCCGTCACCGATTCCGCCTCGGTCCCACGAAGCAACTCGAGGGGAAGCGTCGATCCGGCCCGTGTCTCCAGACCCTCGACATGAAAGATATCTTTGACACCTAGCGGTACGCCGGTCAGTGGCCCTGCCCCGCGCTCGGTCCCAACGATTCCCTTGGCCTCGGTGCCCAGACGAGAAAATCGCTCCGCCTCGGGCACAAAGGCTCGGACCTTGGGCTCGATCTCCTCGAATCGGCTCTGAAGTCGTTGAATCGCCGTCTCGGGATTGCGTGTTGTCAGATCGGTCCAGAACCCGATCGTTTCGCTTCCAAGCTCGAGGGTGTCGGTCATGAGCTGCTCTTGTGCCGACGTTTTTCGGCAGCTAGCAGGATCGCATCGACGATGTGTTGATAGCCGGTGCAACGGCATAGATTGCCCGACAGGGCGAGACGAACTTCCTCTTCGGAGGGGTCGGTGTTGCTATCCAGGAAGGGGATCATTGTCGTGAGAATCCCGGCGGTGCAGAATCCGCATTGGAGACCATGTGATTCCCAAAAGGCCTCCTGAAGTGGGTGCAGGGTCTGCTCATCCGGGGCCAGACCTTCGACGGTGGTCAGATTCAGGCCGTCGGTCTGAACCGCCAGCATCAGGCACGACCGAATCGGCTCGCCCTCTACCAAGATCGTGCAGGCACCACAGACTCCGTGTTCACACCCGACATGGGTGCCGGTAAGACGAAGATCGTGTCTGAGAAAATCGCTGAGCAACAGTCGAGGCTCGACGTCGCGGCTGAATCGCTTTCCATTGACCGTAACCTCGATCGATCTCTTGGCGGTACTCATCGACCTGCGGCGCTCCTATCTGGGTCCCCTGCACGAATGAGTGCAGCCTCCACGACCCGCTTCGTCAGAACTTTGCACAGATGTCGCTTGAACTCGGAGGAAGAGTGGATATCGGACGAGGGCTCGACTTCATTTTTTGACGCGACCTCGGCCATCTCATCGATCAGCTCAGCAGTGGGGACGCTGCCTTCTAGGATTTGGGCTGCACCGGTCGCCTCGACGGGTGTGTCACCGACACTGAGAAACACCAGTTTCGCCCGGGTGCAGATGCCATCTCGATCTATCGACACGACGGCCGCGAGACCAGCTAGGGCATAGTCACCGTGTCGCCGAGCTATCTCCTGGAACGCCCAACCCGTCCCATCGGGCCAGCGAGGGAACTCGACTTCGACCAACGCTTCCTCTGAATTGAGCTCGGTCGTGAACAGACCCGAATAGAAGTCGGTGGCGGCAACCCAACGGCTCTCTGAGGCGCTCGACAGACGAAAACGGGCCTCGAGGGCCGTCGCCACCGCGGGGAGCTCGGCGGCTGGATCGGCATGCGCCAGGCTACCTCCAATCGTGCCTCGATTTCTGATCTGAGGATGGGCGATGAAGGGCACCGCTTCGTAGAGCAAAGGTGCCAACCGAGCCACCTCGGGATTCTTCTCCAGTCTGCACTGACGGACCATGGCACCGAGGCTCAAACCGCCCGATTCGGTTTCTCGAATCGCGTCGAGACCGGAGATTCGATTCAGATCGATGAGAACGGCGGGTCGAGCCAGACGAAAGTTCAAGACCGGGATCAGACTCTGGCCGCCGGCCAGCAGTTTGGCGTCATCACCATGCTGTACCAGCAGCGACAGCACTTCGTCGAGGCTTTCAGGTGCGAGGTAGTCGAATGGAGCTGGTTTCAATTCGTTGGTTCCTGGTCGAGCTACTTGGTGCCATACATCCGATCACCGGCGTCCCCGAGTCCGGGTACGATATAGCCCCGTTCATCGAGACGTTCATCAATCGCGGCGGTGACGATCGGTATGTCCGGATGGTGATTGTGGAAGTTTTCGATCCCTTCGGGTGCCGACAATAGCGACAGGAATTTGATCGACCTTGGATGGGACGACTTGATTCGTGCGACGGCGGCGACGGCTGTTCCTCCGGTCGCCAGCATCGGATCGACGAGAATGACATCGCGCTCGGCCAGATCTTCCGGTAGCTTGATGTAGTACTCCACTGCCTCTAGGGTGTCTTCCTGTCGGTACAGACCGATATGTCCGACCCTGGCCGACGGCAGGATTCTCAGCATGCCATCCAGCAACCCGATCCCGGCCCGCATGATTCCAACCAGGACGATTTTCTTGCCATCCAAGAGTTGGGCTTCCATCTGCGACATCGGTGTCTGGATCGTCTGTTTTGTCACCGGAAGATCTCTCGTGACTTCGTAAGCCAGGAGCATGCTGATCTCTGCCAGAAGGGTCCTGAACGAGGCAGTAGCCGTCTCCTGGCTCCGCATCAACGTGAGCTTGTGTTGAATCAATGGGTGTTTTATCACTGTAACGGATGCTGGCATCGGATTCCTCGAATCAGCTGTCTTGATGTTGGCTCGCCAAGACAGCCCGCACGTTTAGATCCTTTCGTAGCACCTCGACCTTGATCTTCTCCAACTCTTTCGGAGAGAGCGCTCTATCGGTCGTTACCGCAAACAGGTATTGGCTTCGCAGTTCGGCGCTGATCTGGGAATAGACCTGATCGAGATGGTCCAGGTTGGTCAGATAGAAGGTTCTGCCGCCAGTCTGGCGTCCGATCGCGTCGGTGAACAAAACCTGCCGTCGGTCGTTGGGCGTCGGGGGTGATCCGATCACGATGAGGTAGACCGGCACCCCGTAGTGTCGGGCCTGCTCGATACACCGTCTTGGCAGCAGTCGGCTCGTCGAATCGAGTCCATCGGTGACCACGACGAGGGCTTTGCGACGCGCGTCGGCATCGAACTGCTGAAGCGAGAAGGCGATTGAATCGTAGAGAGCCGTATTGCCACGTGCGTGGAGGCTGCGAATACTACGAATCAGATCTTCGGTGTCACCGGTTGGCGCACGAGTCAGCTTGGGGCGGGTATCGAAATCGACTACGAATGCTACATCTTCGGGCCCCATGGCCTGCTCGAAGAACTGTTCTGCTGCCTGGCCAACCGATTCGATGACCTCATTCATGCTGTCCGAAGTGTCGAGCAACAGACCCATCGCCAAGGGGAGATGGTCCGAGCGTGAGAAGTGATCGATAACTACCGGGCTGCCGTCCGAGTGGACCACGAAGTCGCTCTGATCGAGTCGAGGGAGCTTGGCGTGTTGCTTGGCCGTGACGGTCGCCAGAATCTCTATGGTGTTGACGTCCAGCTCGTCGATCGGTGTCTTCGCCTGGGCCATTTGAGCGGTCTCGGCGCTGCTCCCGTCTTCGAAATGAACCACCACTCGGACGTAGTCCTGCGGGCTGAGATCCTGGTACCCAATCCGAGCCTCGAATGGGGGAGACGACACCGAGCTCGAGAGCGTATTGTTGAGATAGAAATCGACCCGGGCCGGGTTCGTCTGACCAGGTCCTACCGCAA
>CAJHZD010000130.1_pt1 | contig 15471 bp, 17 predicted proteins | sample 9198941 | NCBI WGS metagenome assembly CAJHZD01 (sample SAMEA7708371, study PRJEB35096) | sediment metagenome | biome: marine neritic benthic zone biome [ENVO:01000025]; feature: sediment [ENVO:00002007]; material: shallow marine sediment [ENVO:03000034] sea grass bed [ENVO_01000059] ...
CCGCAGAACGACGAAAACGAATGCTGATTGGATCGCCCGCGCGCAACCCGCCGCTGGCGCCATCAACACCGGAGATCTCGGCTCACAATTGCCTAGAGCGCAAAAACATCTCGGCAATCAGTCCGACTGGTCCGCTAGGTGTCGTCCGGGGGCGGCAAGAAGTCGTCCCTGAGAATCGCAAACAAATAGTTGTCGACCCGTTCGCCATCGAGCACGAAGTAGCCCCTCAGAAGACCCTCGCGGGTGAACCCGACCCGTTCGAGCACTTTGAGTGAGGCGTCGTTGTCTATTGCGCAGCGCGCCTCGATTCGTTCCAGCTTTGTCTGCAGAAACAGATTCGCCAGCAGTTGAGTCAGCGCATGGGGCATCAGGCCTCGTCGCTGAAAGTGGGTCGAGAGAGCGTATCCGATCTCGGCTAAACCGTGATCCCAGTTTGTGACGACCAAGGTAATCCAACCCGCGGGCTGATCGCCGGAGTAGATAATCCATTGGAATTTCTCTCCGTGACCCCGATAGATGTCCGATATCTTCTGACGCTCGAGCTCGGTTTTAAGCTGTGAGGTCGAAGCGGTACCTATCGGCTGGAAACGCCGAACGGTCGGCTCACAGCGCCATTGCTCCAGAAGGCTCGCGTCATCGGGTCTGGCCGGTCGCAGCGTAACTTGGTCAGTCTGACGAGATGTATCGAGAAGAGTCATCTTCGACCCAGAATCATACCCTCAGCGAGCGACTATCGGGAGATCGTCTCCTGGACGCGCTCAGTGTGTGGTCGCATCTCCAGGCTGGCGGCTGCTCTCATACCTTCCGATGCGACGGGCTTTCCGGGCGAGATCGAGAGAAGCGTCATATATATGTACCCCTGGACAAACAGCAGGAGGAACGGAATCGACCACCACATCTCGAGCTTCCAAGCCAGGACGAAACAGCCGATCGAGTACACCATAAGCAGTCTCTCGATCACGACCGATACATTGGCTCGGGTGCCGTAGGTTTTGTGCCGCCAGCGGTCGGCTCGAGATTCGATGCCGTACTTCGGTGTGCGCTCGAACACCCCCCCCTGATGAAACAGACCAGAGAGAACCGCCCTGGCGTTGTTCACGGAGAGACCGATTCCCAAACCCATCAGGGACGGCATAAATCGCAGATCGTGCCTCCATTCGGGATTAACCGCGATCTGGCTGACCACATAGTAGAGAATCACCGAGATTGTGGCACCCAGAAACAGGGGCAGATCGATGAGCAGAAGGAACCTGGGATCCATGCTCCGTCGTAGCAACATGGCGGGGAAGACCAGCAGGGAGAGCAGCACCATCAGCACATAGCTCGCGTTGTTGGTCAGATGAATAAACGACTCCATCTTGACCCGCATCGGGAGCGGTGCTCGCAGAATGGTCCCAAGGAGTTTTCGAGCTGTCTGAACGGACCCTTTCGCCCATCGATACTGCTGACCCTTGAACGCGTTGATATCGACGGGTAATTCGGCTGGGGCGCGAGTGTCGGGTCGAAACATGAATCGCCAGCCTGCAAGTTGGGCTCGGTACGAAAGATCCAGGTCCTCGGTGAGGGTGTCGTGCTGCCAGCCTCCCGCATCCACGATCGCCTGGCGGCGCCACACGCCCGCTGTCCCGTTGAAATTGAAGAATCGGCCGGCACCGTTTCGGGCCGCGTGCTCGATTGCGAAGTGGCCGTCGAGAAAGATCGCCTGGATCCGGGTTAGCAGTGAATAGTCTCGATTGAGGTGGTCCCAGCGGGCCTGGACCATACCCACATCCGGGTCCGAAAAACAGGGAATCGTCTCCTCGAGAAACTCGGGACCGGGCACAAAGTCGGCGTCGAAGATTGCCAGGAGCTCTCCACGTGCCTTACCCAGACCGGCCTCGAGAGCCCCTGCCTTGAAACCCGTCCGGATGGCGCGATGAATGTGCTCGATATCGAATCCGAGGTTTCGGTAGTGAGCAACGCAGTCGGAAACAATTCCAGAAGTAGCGTCGGTCGAGTCATCGAGCACCTGGATCTGAAGCTTCGATCGCGGGTATCGCATGGCGCATACTGCATCGATAAGGCGCTGGGCCACGTACCGCTCATTGAACAGAGGCAGCTGGACCGTCACAACCGGCCAGTCTTCGAGCCTCGGCAGTCTGCGGCGCAACCGATGACGAGTTCGATAGTAGAGTCCCAACAACACCAGGCGATGAAAGCCGTAGATCGCAAGAATCCCCAGCGTCAGGTAATAGGCACCGAGAATGGCTCCCGATACAGTGAGATCTGAAATTGTCATTTCTTGAAGCTGACTCGAAACGCTATTTGGTCCTGAAGTCGGCTATTTTACCGATACTGGCGCATGTGGCCCTTTTGGGGTTATACGAGCTGGATCGAAATCTAGCTTGGACGCTGCTGGTAATCGGGGTTGGCTTCCTCGGCGTTGTCATTGGCGAGAGGCTTCTGGCGCGGTCCGCGCCTCCGAAATTCTTCGCAATTCTGGCGGTGGGCGCAATTTTGAGGATTCTGTTGCTTCCACTCGAACCCTCGCTTTCGGATGATGTCTACCGCTATATCTGGGACGGAAAAGTGCTTGCCGAAGGATTCAATCCCTACATCTTGACGCCGGACGACCCCACACTCGAGCCTCTACGAGGAGAACTCTGGCAGATTCTGTCCCACAAGGACGTGCCAACCGTATATCCGCCAGTGGCAGAAGGACTGTTCACCCTGGTAGCTCGACTTCCTGCCTCTGTGTGGGCATGGAAGATTCTTCTGGCTTCGGTCGACCTTCTGAGCTGTGCTCTGTTGATGTTTCTTCTGAGTTGCCGGGACCTCCCAATCAGTCGGTCGATTTGGTACGTTTGGAACCCCCTCGTAACCATCGAAATCGCGGGTATGGGTCATGTGGATGGACTCGGCGTTGCTGCCGTTCTGATGACGCTGGTGCTGCTCGAAGTCCGTCCGAGACGACCGCTGTTGGGGGCGGCTACAGCCGCCGCCGCGGTCCTCATCAAGATTGTTCCGATTCTGGCCTTCCCGATCTGGATTCGCCTGAGCAGAAAGCCGTTCAGGTTCCTGGTGGCGGCGACTCTGATGATTTTGGCGGGCGCGATTCCGGTGGTTTGGAGCGTTGGGGGTGTGCCACCCGGATTGGTGAAGTACGGGATTTCGTGGGAGTTCAACGGTCCGCTCTTCGAGCCGCTCTGGCGGGCCCTCGAAAAAGTCGATATCTCGGTCTTCGTGAGTAACACACTCGATCGCGTCAAAGAGATCACCGGGAATCACGATTCTTGGAATCGCTTCTATCCCTTCAATTATCCGCAATTCATCGCCAAGCTCCTGCTGTTGTTGGGTCTGTGCGCATCCGTCGCCTTTGCCTGGAGAGAAAAGGACACGGTCGTTGCTATGCGACGGATCTTCGGCTCGGTGATCATCTTTTCGGCGACGGTGTATCCCTGGTACCTTCTGTGGGTGCTGCCCTGGGCCGCGATAACTCGACACAGGGCTTGGTTGATGCTCTCCGGTCTGTTGATGTTCTGCTACATCCCACAGATCACCGATGTGCCGTTGTACCCCTGGATTCATGCCACGATCTGGATTCCATTTGCAGTAGCCTTGCTTCTATGTCGTCGACAACGTTCGCAATGACGCTCTCCTACCGCGGTGGCGATTATGCCGGATGGCAGCGTCAAACCAACGCGGTCACGGTCCAGCAGAGGGTGGAGGAGGCGCTGTCACGATTTCTGGATCGAGACATGCGAGTCCACGCAGCCAGTCGGACAGATGCCGGGGTGCATGCCCGCGGTCAGGTGGCTCACTTTGTCCTCGACCGGGAGCTCTCCACCCAAGGTCTACAACACGGGACGAACAGGTACCTACCCGAGGATATTCGTGTGATGAAGGCTCATCGGGTGCCGGATGGCTTCCATGCCCGCAAGTGTGCGCGAGCCAAAGAGTATCGGTACCGGATCTTGCAGGGGCGAGTTCTATCGCCGCTGGATTCGCCCTATGCTCTGCGGTTGACCCACAGCATCGACCTCGAGGCGATCAGGAAGGCCTCCGAGTACCTTGTGGGGGAACACGACTTCACGGCCTTTGCACTCTCTGGCGGCAGCCATGGGCAGCCGGTCAGGACGATCTACCGGGTCGAGTGGGAGGCAGACGGGAATGGGCTCGAAATGAGGATCGAGGGTAGCGGATTCTTGAGGGGTATGGTCCGATCTTTGGTAGGGACGCTGATCGAAGTTGGTGCTGGAAAGAGAGATCCAAGCGAGTTTTCCGAGCTTCTCGAGGGGCGACCGCGGGGCGAAGCGGGACCGACCGCCGCGGCCCGGGGACTCACCCTCCAGTGCGTCTCGTATCCGCAGGAATGGCAACCGATCGTCGTAGATTGATGTGCTAGGGTAACCAGGCTCGAATAGCGATTGAAAGCGGCTCGGTCTTGCGTCACTCAGGTCTGTTTGCAAGATTCTTGGTGGCTCGATTTCTGTCAGAGACTCCATGAAACGTATCCTCACTGCCGCAGTGAGCGTCCCGGTTGCGCTCGCAGGTATCTTCTGGCTCTCGGACAAATGGTTTTTCCTGGTCCTGCTCGTCGTCGCGACGCTTGGGGTCAGTGAATATGTTCGAATCGTTTCGAGGAGCAATCTGGGAAACTCTCCGAGATTCCTGTTTGTCTTGGTTCCGGTCGCTGCGCTGCTGATGACACCGGGCCTGATGCCGCCCATGGATCCGCTTGCACCGCAAGATGTCCTCTTGCTGACGGCTACCGTGCTGGTTCTGGGGATCGGCTCGATAGTCGTTCTATCAAAGACACCGGTGTCTCGAGGACTGAGCGCTGTCGGTGCCCTGGCCTACGGTCTGTTGTATTTCTCCGTACCCGTGGCGAGCCTTGTTCGACTGAGACAGATCGGTGGCCCGTTGTTATTGGTCTTGTGTTTCGCCATCGTATGGTTGGGAGACACGTTTGCGTTCTACTGCGGCAAGAGATGGGGTCGCTCCAAGCTGGCTCCTTCCGTGAGTCCCAACAAGACGAGAGAGGGGGCCATCGCCGGTCTTCTAGCCGGGCTGATGGCGGCCGCGGTTTGGAGCTGGCTCGTTCTGGACAGTGTGAGCGGCAAGGTCCTACTGCTGGCGCTGGTCGTGGGCGCAGCTGCACAGATGGGCGATCTGGTGGAGTCGCTGCTCAAACGAGGAGCCGGAGTGAAGGATTCAGGTACTCTTTTTCCGGGTCACGGGGGAGTCATGGATCGGCTGGATGCCCTGTTTTTCGCGGCTCCCGCGGCTTGGCTAGCGATCTGGATCATGGGGGGAATGGGAATCGTTCCATGAGATGGCGGTCGATCTGGCTCGAGAAGCCATGATCTCGATCGACTGGCCTCCGGGCCGATCCTTGCCTACAATCTGGCTCCGACGCAGGGATCGGCAGCATTTGTCACCCGATCCGTCTGCTATCAACCTGGATTTTTGGAAACCTGGAAATGGCTAACCTAACTGCATTTTTGAGCAATACCCTAGCCTTCGTCTTTGCGCTCGGGGTGATTATTTTCGTACACGAAGCCGGTCACCTTTTGATGGCGAAGTTCTTCAATGTGCGAGTCCTGGCATTTTCATTGGGATTCGGCAAGAAGATCTGGGGTTTCCGGCGCGGCGAGACCGATTACAAAGTCTCCCTGATTCCCTTGGGGGGATACGTTCGACTCGGTGGCGAAGACCCCAGTGAAGCCAGCGAAGACCCGAAAGATTTTCTAAACAAGCCTCGTTGGCAGCGGATCATGATTTATTTGGCTGGTCCGGCCATGAACATCGCTCTTGCGATTGTCCTCATTGCAGTCGTATTGATGATGGGAATCGAAGTGATGTCACTGCGCGAGACACCTCCAGTCGTGGGCCAGGTGGTAGAGGGATCCCCAGCGGATCTGGCAGGTCTTCAATCTGGCGACGAGGTCGTTCTGCTGAACGACAAGCCGGTCGACAGTTGGGATGAGGTTCATTTCGCCATACTGACATCTCCGGAGCAACCCATGACTCTGGAAGTGGACCGGGGTGGTAGTCCGATATCGGTAACCCTGACGCCGACAAAGGTGCCGAAGTACGAGATCGGCGATGCCGGTCTGATTCCGACGATTCTTCCCCGCGTTGCTCAGGTAGTCGAGGGAAGCCCCGCACAAGCTGCCGGATTCGAACCCGGGGACGAGATCATCGGTGTCGATGGACGTGCTCTGTCTCAATGGAACGAATTCGTTGAACACATCGAGTCTCACCCGGAGCAGCAGGTCCAGGTGGAAGTGGTTCGCCAGAAGCAACCGGTCACTCTGACCGTGATTCCGCGAAACGAGGCTGGTGTTGGAAAGATCGGCGTTCGTCCCGGCTACTTTCAAAGACTCGGACCTGTGGATGCCTTTGTCGAGAGTGTCCGATTCAACTGGGACATGACCCGTCAGACATTCTCGGTCCTGGGCAAGATCTTTACCCGCCAGCTTGCAGCCAAGAGTGCCCTGTCGGGACCCATCGAGATCGCGGCACTGAGCGGGGCGGCGGCGCGATCCGGTTTCAAGCATCTACTGCAGTTGATGGGTCTGATCAGCATCAGCATCGCCATTCTCAACCTCCTTCCGATACCGGTGCTCGACGGTGGCCAGATCGCGATCTTGTTGATAGAGAGCGTATTCCGCAAGGACCTCTCGCTCCAGGTCAAGGAGCGCATCAACCAGGTCGGCGTCGTACTCATCGTGACCCTGATGGTGGTGGTGTTATGGTTCGACCTCGTGAAGAATATCCCCGATGGTTTGTTGCCGGGCTCGAAGGGCTAGCGATTGGAGGGTCGATCTGTGACTGAGAAACTCAAGATTGGCGAAGAAGCACCCAATTTCGATCTGACCTCGACCGAAGATGTTCTGCTCATGCTCCGCGACGAGGTTCCCCGAGTGTTCGTGGTGTTGTATTTCTTCGGCGATCCGACCCAGGAACCCTTTCGAAGCAACCTGGCGGCTCTGGAACAGCGACGCAAAGGGCTATTGACCGAGCAGACGGTGCTCCTCGGCATCTCTGCATCGAAGATGCCGGCTCTGAAAGCGACGCAAAAAGACCTGCACCTGGGTTTTCCTCTCCTCAACGACGACCGAGATTTCTCCGACGCCTACGGTGTCGAGACTCCCGAAGAATCCGAGCCGAAACCGGCGCTGTTTCTCGTCGGTCGAGATCAACGAGTTCTCTGGCAGGCAAACCCATGCAGCTCGATCGAGACGGGGCTTGACGAGATCCTGGCGATTGTTCGCAAACAGCCCTCGCAGACCGCGAACCTGCCCTCCAGCGTCGTCAACAGGGTCGTGGATTGGTGGGTGAATCGGGTGCGCGGGGCTCGGGTCGCGTAGCGTTCACCGGTCATCTAGCTGCTAGCGAGCGCAGAAGCTCGAGGTCGACGCGATGCCCGTCTCCTTCGTCTCCAAGAGGCGTTTCGAGAATCATCGGAACGTTTGCCAGAGCGGGATCATTCACCAGTCGCTCGAACAACGAAACCGGAATCTCGCCGCGTCCCAGATTGGCGTGCCGATCGCGGTTGGAGCCAAGCGCGAACTTGGAGTCGTTCATGTGAATGCATCCGAGGCTATCGGGAGCGAACCGAGACCTCAGCTCGCTGAAGAAATCTTCATAGGCGATCGCGTCGTCCAGTGCATAGCCGGCGGCGTATGCATGACAGGTATCGACGCAGATACCGATTCTCTCGGGTATCCCGGTAAGGTCTCGAATTCGTGCCAGGTGTTCGAGGCGAAACCCGACCAGGGTTCCCTGGCCGGCGGTGTTTTCAAGCAGAACTCTCGTCTTCCCCTGTGGGCGTTTCTCCAGAATCTCGACCAGCGAGGTGGCGATTTTCTCCAGCGCGGCATCGATACCCTGACCCAGGTGCGCTCCTGGATGAACAACCAGCCCATCGATCCCCAAGAGGTCGCACCGATCGATCTCGTCGCCAAAGGTGGCTTTGGAGTTGCTCAGGTTCTCGGGTTTGTCGGCGGCGAGATTGATGAGATAGGTGGCATGGGCAACTAGAGGTCCGATCTTGCTTGCGCCGTGGCGATTGCCGAATTCGTCGGCCTCCTCCCGGCTGATGGGCTTGCCCTTCCACTGACTGGCGTTCTTGACGAAGACCTGGATCGTGGTGCAGTCGAGCTCGGATCCTCGGTCGATGGCCTTGGCCATGCCGCCTGCAATTGAAACGTGTGCACCGAGTGGAGGGGTCATAAGCGGGTTGAATCATTCCACATATCTACCCTTGGGTGTGTGGCTGGTGGCTGCTAGACTCCCGCGCATGTTGGGGACGGTCGGACGGGCTCTCGGATGGGTCGGCTACGGGCTCGTAGTGCTCCTGGTTTTTACTGTGGCTGGCTACTTTGCTTTCAGCGTTTTCGTGCGAAGCGGCGTTACCAGCGTTCCCGATCTCGTAGCCAAACCGGAGGCAGAGCTTGGTAGCCTGCTTGTCGACAACGGGCTTCGGCTTCGAAGGAGCTACGAATCCGACAGATATGACGAGGAGATCCCGCCAGGCCACGTGCTCGAGCAGTCACCCAAGGCGGGTAGTCTCGTGAAGCGCGGGGCCGCGGTAGAGATTATCGTCTCTCTTGGACCCGAGCGACTCATGGTGCCCGACCTAGAGGGTCAGGCGCTACAGGCGGCTCAGGTCGAATTGACCGCCTCTGGCCTCGGCATGGGACGAATCGTGAATGTGTTCAGCCTTGGAGCGGCGCCAGGCACGGTAGTCGAGCAGGTTCCGGAAGCTGCCTCCCTGGTGGGTCGAGGATCGGCGGTCGGACTCTTCCTGTCAGCTGCCAGCAGAGCAGATACCTACGTAATGCCCGATCTCGCCTATCGTAACTTCGAGGTGGTACGGTATTTCTTCGAGCGCCGAGGATTTCGCCTCGGAAGCATCAAGTTCGAGCCCTATGAAGGAATTGCTCCCGGTACCGTTTTGCGACAGTACCCACTGCCGGGACATCCGCTCGGCCGGCAGGACGTAATATCACTCGTCGTCACCACCAACTGATCAGGAATCGAGATCATGCTGTTGTCACCATCGATATTGGCTGCAGACCTGGCCGACCTCAAATCCGCGTTGGACCTTTGTGCCCAGGGCGGCGCCGACCTGATTCACGTCGACGTAATGGACGGTCATTTTGTTCCGAATCTCACGTTTGGCATTCCCGTCGTACGCGCACTGGAGCAGAACACGGACATTCCGCTCGAAGTTCACCTCATGGTTTCGAACCCGGAGCGGCTTTTGGACGAGTACCTGGCCGCAGGGGCATCTTGGTTGTCGTTTCATTGGGAGGCTGCGAATCATCATGATCGCCTGGTATCTCGGATTCGCGAGGCGGGAGCGAAGGCAGGTCTGGCGATCAATCCAGCAACGCCGGTCGAGGTGCTTGGCGATCTCCTGCCCGAGCTCGATTTCGTTCTGCTGATGTCAGTCAATCCAGGTTTTGCTGGCCAAGCCTTCCTGCCCTATGTGGTCCAAAAAGCCCGTCGCTTGAAGTCCTTGATTCGAGACCGCCAGCTGTCGGTGACGATAGCGATGGACGGGGGTGTCGATCTGGACAACGTCAATCAAGTCGTTTCGGCAGGAGTCGAGCTGTGCGTTGCTGGCTCGGCGGTTTTTGGCAGCGACGATCCAGCTGCCAGCATGATCGAGATGCGAAAGCGATCCGAGGTTGCTGTAGCATGACGGTTTGGTGCGCTTCCAGACGCAGAATGGGTGATCTGAAGCTCAATTCGCTGCGGGGCATGATTCTCGTTCTGGTCGTCGGTGTGGCGACCTGGGGCTGTAAGAGCGGTGGTGGATCCGAGGATCCGATTCTCCGGATGTCCGCCGAGGAGGCGCTCGAACAGGGGAAAAGTTTGGTGGAAAGAGGGAAATACCGTCAGTCCGTGGAGTACCTGGAACATGCTTTCGAAGTGGCACCGAACTCGGTTACGGGCCGTGAGGCGCTTCTCTTGGCAGCCGATTCGTTGTTTCTGGATGGCGGAACGGCGAATTTCATCAAGGCAGAAGCCAAGTATCGCGATTTCCAGAATCGGTTCCCGACCAGTGAACGAGCAGATTACGTGCAGCTTCAAATTGCGAGATGTCTAACTGAGCAGGTATTGAAACCGGATCGTGATCAAACAGCGACTCGGAAGGCTCTTCTTGCCTACGATGATTTGATACGCGTCTATCCGACGAGCGAGCTCTCTGCTGAGGCGGAGCAAGGAATCTTCGACCTTCGACAGCGTCTTGCCGCCCACGAGTACATCGTTGGGCGCTATAACTTCAAGAGGCGACTGTACGGGGCTGCTGAATCCCGTTTTGCAACGATGTTGGAAGACTACCCAGACTACGCCGAGTCGGACAGGGTGTTGTTCATGCTCGGCCGATCGCAGGCGAAGCAGAAACATGTTGCGGACGCCGAACAGACATTCAATCGTCTGCAAGAGGAACATCCCGAGAGCCCATATGCTCGGAAAATCCCAAAACTTCCCGAGGTACCGCCCGAGGTGGTACAGCCCGCCGAGGCCGTGGATGAGCCGGCGTCCGAGGGCTCGGACGAAGACTCAGGAGCAGAAGAAGACTCATGAAAAAGCTATTTGGTTCAGGCATTCTGATCGTGGTGGGTTTGCTGGTTGCCGGTTGCTCGAGTGGATACTCATCGAGCTCGGTCGATTACAGCGATGATCTCGCCGAAATGAAAGAACGGATTCTCGAGCTACAGGAGCAGGCGACCGTAGCTGACGTTGAAATCAAGAGATTGAGGCAGCAGGTAGCTCATCTGGAGAGTCGTGTGGCCGGCACTGCCTCGCCGAGCTCGACGGCTATGCGGGTGATCGTCGAGCCACCGCCATCCGAGCGGCCGTCGATCGAGTCGAGCACCCCGGATCCAATAATCACCGCCGAAGTCGAGGAATCTGATCTCGACCCACCGGCTGCAGCCGTGGCAGCGGCCAGCGCGAGCACGACCGACGCCGAGGCCACGCCGACCTCGGAAGGTGCACCACCTGTCGCGTCGACATCCACATCATCGCAAGACTACGCCCCCGAGGTTGTCTCCCAAGCTCCACCGGTCTACGAGCCGGTAGATTCTGCAGGGCAGGCGCTCTACGATCGCGGCTACACTCTCTATCATCAGGGTCGCTACCTGGATGCGGAGGCTAGCTTTCAACGCTTTCTTCAGGCGCATCCGGCCACCGAATTGTCGGACAACGCACAGTTTTGGATCGGAGAAAGTCGTTATGCTCGGGGCGATATTCGAGGGGCGTTGGCTGCATTCCGGGAGACTCTGCAAAGATATCCGGATGGCAACAAGGTACCCGATGCTCTGATCAAAGAAGGTGATTGCCTCACCAGTCTCGGCGATCGGGACGGTGCTCGCTCGCGTTATGAAGAGGTGGTAAGGCGATTTCCGAGCTCAGCGGCCGCGATAATGGCGGAAGAAAGACTCGCAGCGCTCGACTGAGGCCCTCGAAAACCAGGATCTACCGCAACCCGATCGAGCGGAACCGGGGCGGTGCTGTCGTATTCAATCGGGAATAGAACCCGCCAAATTGGCACCTGAAAGCTCGAAGTTCGGTCGAGAGTCGTGGAACAGTTCCTTGACAGGTCCCTATAAAACTGTGTACGTTGTCCACTGATAGCTAGAAATGTATATATGATGCATATTTATGGCGGATAGCTGTAGGGCTTTCGAAGGAGGTCAAGGTATGACACCGCGTCATTTTTCCTTTATGGCTCTGTTGATTCTGGTGCTTGGAAGCGGCGGAGTGTTTGCGGATGATCAGCCGCCAACCAATCTTCACTTGGTTGGTGATCACTGGACGGCGTGGGATCCTCCAACCTCCTTTCCGGACGGATCCGAGGTTTACATCATCCAGCGCGGCGATACGTTGTGGGATCTATCCAACCAGTACTATGGTGACCCCTATCTGTGGCCGCAGCTCTGGGAGCGCAACAGGTACATCCTGGACGCACACTGGATCTATCCGGGCGATCCGCTGGTGGTCGGTGTCGAAGTCACTCCGCTCGACGAGATGTCCGACATGTCCGGAGAAGGTGATCAGAGCGCGGATCTCGATGACGACGAGATGCATCTCGAGCGCGCTATTTCGGCGCCGGTTCCTCTAGGTAGCGAAGACGACATCTATTGTGGAGGCTATATCTCACCCGAGAGACAGGTCTTTGACTACAGCATCATCGGTAGCGAGTACGCTTTTAGTGGTGTTACGGCAAACACTTCCTCTCCCCTGATCAAGAATATTCGCTACCAGAGCTACTTTCTCAATCTCGCCCTGGGTGACGTAATCTATTTGGATGGAGGCCGTGAAAGCGGTCTCATGCCGGGTTCGGTCTTCATGGTGGTGAGACCCGACGCGGAGGTCTGGCATCCAGCCCGAAGACGCTCCTACGGTCATTTCAACCGCTATCTGGGTCGAGTACGGATTCTTTCGACGCAAGAGGATACTGCGATCGCGGAGATCGTACATTCTTGTCATCCGATCAAAGTTGGGGATAGCTTGAAGCCGTTCAATCCCGAGCCGGTGCCGCTGGCTCGCCTTTCCGGTCTGGTTGGCGTCAACGACCCGGTCACGGAAGAGGCTCTGGTGGACGCGCCGTTCATCATCCGGGCCGACATGGGTAACGTCTCGCTGGGTCAGGGGCACGTGGTGTACATCGATCGAGGAGTACAGGATGTGGCGCCTGGAGACCTGTTTACGATCTACCGCGAGACACCGAGCGGAATGCCTCCGCTAATGATCGGAGAGCTGGCCGTGTTGTCGGTCGGTGAAGAAGCGTCACTGGCCAAGATCTTGGCTTCTCGCTTCACGGTGCATGTCGGGGACAGACTCGACCCCAAACTGAACTAGTTTGCGGCGATAACGCTCTATCCGATCATTTCAGATCTGTGGTACTCTGGCTTCTCGCCAGAGTACATGGATTTGATGTGGTGATGAAGCAGAATCTGAACGGCCGACTCATCCAGATCGTGGACGAATTAGTCCGTCGCGGCCTAACGCTGGATCAGGCCAGACGAGAGTTCGAGAAGCAGTTCATCGTCGCTACTCTGAGGTCGAATGAAGGCAATTTCTCGCGCTCGGCGAAGTCACTTGGCGTGCACCGAAACACTCTGCGCAACAAGGTTTGTGGTCTAAAGATCGCCACCCGTGATTTTGTCGAACCGACCGCGCGCAGACGTGGCACCCCGAATCACTGAATCTCGACTCGACCGGCTGGACATTTACGAAAGACTGCGATAAGGTCCACTGCTCGGCACCCAAATTTGGGTCTCGAGCTGGTACAATTCCTACTTGGCCGAAGTTACTGGCCTAGAATCCAAACAAGAAATACACACAGCAGTCCAGCATCAGAGGTCGGTTTCAGGAGGCCGTTACTCGTTGTCGGATATCAGAGCAAACGAGATGAGTAAATGGTCACAGAGTCGCGCGCCGCGCGTGGTCCTCGCTACGGTTCTTTTTCTCGTGGTGTCGTTTAATTCACCACCCACGATTCCTTCGGTTCCCGACGATCGACCGCAACCGCCCTCCCCTGAAGAGATCTATCTTCTGGAGCAAGTGGCCGAGTGGGTCTTAGGGCAGCCTCTGACGTCGGACTTTCGTGCTTTCAAGGACCACGACATCGTGTCGGCCGTTCAGTCGAGCCCGCAAAGCTTCGATTTGTTTCGAAAGTATGCAGAAGATTCTTCCCGCCGAGACCTGTTGCAGGACATGCCCTATGTGACGTGATTGTCAAAGCCGCCGATCGGCATCAGGTGGATGGGCTTCTGTTGGCTTCGATCATGGAGGCCGAGTCGGGGTTCAATCCTTCAGCCATCTCGCCGCGAGGTGCGCTGGGTCTGATGCAGGTCATGCCTTCAACGGTCAGTTTCTATCCGATTGAAGAACTTCTGGAGCCCGAGCTGAATATCGAGCTTGGAACGCGATACTTTGTCAGTCTTCTCGACGAGTTCGATGGTGACGTAGCGTTGGCTCTGGCGGGCTACAATGCGGGCCCAGGCAGCGTAAAGCGATTCGGAGGTATGCCGCCCTATCGCGAGACAGAAAAATACGTGGATCGTGTCCTCACACGATACGTGCATCACCAACGGGATCTTTGGAATACGTCAGGCGAGCGGTTCTGGCTCTTCTAAGAGACCGATTCAGACACCATCGCTCGATACCGCTACTGAGGCCTTGGCTGACTGGAGCTGTCGCTCTCGTCCGAAGGCTGGGAGTCGTCTGACTTCAGTCCCTTTTTGAAGTTTCGGATCCCTTCGCCAAGACCCTTACCCAGTTGAGGTAGCTTCGAGGCCCCAAAGATGATGATGACGATCAAAAGGATAATGAGTAGCTCTTGAAATCCTGGCATTGTCGAATCCTATCGGGATCAACCCTCAAACCAACCTTTGGCGAAAAGACCGAGCACCAGCTCTCAGTGTAGCAGAACACCTCGTTCTCACTTGTTGTGCGGTTCACTCGGGTCACTGGAGACGAGTCGCCAAGAATCACCGATCTCGTCCAATACGGAACCGAACTCCGGCAGCTCTCCGAGATGGTGAAGTGCCCGTCCCAGCGTCGGGGGAATGAGGGGTAGGTGTCGCGAATCTCCGCGGCGAGAAAACATCTCGAATGTACCAATCGCTTTGAGCGATCTCTGGGCTGCGGCCTGATGATAGAGAATCGAATCCTCCGCCGAGGCCGCGACTCTTTCGACAAAGCGCTGCTCGAATTCTGGAGGCGGAAACATGCTGTCATTGAATAGCGACGCGAGGTCATAGAAGCGTGGACCTGGTCTGAGGTCCTGATGATCGAGAACGACAAGGGTTGGCACTGGATCGACCGGAACCAGGTTGCGCGCCATGAAATCTCGATGGCAGGGCACGGGCGGCGTGGAGTCGAGGCTGGAACATAGACCGTCGAGCTCCCTTCGAAGCTCTATGGAGCAGGCACGCCCACCGACCAGCTGATTCGGCTCGAGAAAGAGGTTCCAGGTCTGATCGAGCTCTTTTCTCATGAGCGCCGCGTCGAGGCTCGGGTTCAGGTCCGCGACCCTCTCGATCGGAATCGCTTGGATACGACTCAGGATCTCCATACCGCTCTCGAACCAAGATTCCAGATGCTCCCAAGGTGTATGCCTCATGTCATAGAGAGTTTTGCTACCGACATCTTGGAGCATCATGAAGCCGTCGTCACAATGTGAAGCCAAGATGTTGGGCGAAACAACTCCAACGCTTCCAAGTAGATCTGTGGCGCTGGAAAATCTTTGGCATGCATCGAGAAGATCGTCGGGATATGCTGCGACGATTACAGGGCTTCGATCGACTCCAAAGGCTCTGAAATAGCGTCTTCCGGAGACATCGCCCGCCAGCATTTCAATGCGAGAGGCCTTCCAGCCAATCGAGTCGATCCAGTTCTGGACCGAGTTGATGCTTGGCTCAGGATTGTGTGTTTCGACCATGAGCGTGCGCACGCTAC
>CAJHZD010000091.1_pt1 | contig 15460 bp, 13 predicted proteins | sample 9198941 | NCBI WGS metagenome assembly CAJHZD01 (sample SAMEA7708371, study PRJEB35096) | sediment metagenome | biome: marine neritic benthic zone biome [ENVO:01000025]; feature: sediment [ENVO:00002007]; material: shallow marine sediment [ENVO:03000034] sea grass bed [ENVO_01000059] ...
TCAGCGCGTTGGTGACCGACTCCTGGGCGATACGATAGAGATGGGTCGCAATCCGATCGTCCTCGACCAACGGCGCCGAACACTTTGAAAATCGGCATTCGACGTCCCCTAGCTCCTCTGTACGAAGGGCAAGATCCGCAAGCGCATCGCAGAGCTTCGAGGACTCGATCTCGTCCGGTATGAAACCTCTCGACAGGGCTCGGATCTGGCTCAGCGCGCGGTCGAGACCCTCCCGAATGCTCTCGGCCGACTGCAACTCGAGCGACTCTCCATCCTCGAGAGTATCGATCAAGTTCTGAGCCAGGAAACCCAGTCCCACCAGCTCCTGGCCGATCGTGTCATGGAGCTCCTGACCGATCTTGCGTTGCTCATTCGATGCGATACGAAGTAGGTCCTCCTGTAGTGCACGTTTTTCGGTGATGTCATGAGAGCAGCCGATCTGACCGATCGGGGTGCCGTTCTCATCGCGCAGCATTGTCAGGGTCAGGTCGATAAAGACCTCCTTGCCTGCCTTGGTACGATTGCGAAGCACACCGCGGAAGAATCCGTTCTTTTTGAAGGGTTTGAGCACCTGGGTCTCCAGGACCGACTGATCTTCCGGAAAAACCACCAGGTCGATCGGCTTCCCGATCATCTCTTCGGCACTGTACCCATAGATCTGCTCGGCTCCCTTGTTCCAAGTCTGAATCCGCCGCTCCATGTCGGTCGAAACGACCGCATCCTGAACCTGGGCCAGGATCAATGCCTTTTCTTTCAGCTGTTTCTGATTGTCGCGGATGGTTCGTTCCGCCAGCTTCATATCGGTGATGCAGGTGTCGGTCCCCACCATGCGATAGGGCTCGCCATCGTCTCTGCGCATCGCGATTCCGCGAGCCAGAAACCACCGCGAGGATCCATCCTTGTGAATCATCCGGTGCTCGACCTCATAGCGCGGTGTCGTGCCCGCCAGGTGAGACTGGGCTTGCCTCATGACGGCCTCGGCATCGTCTGGGTGGACGTGGCGTCCCCAGTCGTCGATGTGGTTCCGGATCTCATGATCCTCATAACCGAGGAGCTTCTTCAACACCGGATCCACATAGATCTCGTCGGTACCCAGATCCCAATCCCATAAACCCACCGATCCCGATGCCGTCGCGACCGAATATCGAGTCTCGCTCTCGCGAAGCTCCTGTTCTGCCCTCTTGAAGGCGGTGATTTCTTGAACTACGACGCTGACGGCTTGGACCTCTCCGGTCTCCGACTTGATCGGATAGTAGCTGGACCGCCAATAACGAACCTCATCAGGGCGTGCATCGGTGGTTCCCGTGACTTCCTGATCGAGGATAGGCTCGCCCGATTCAATAATCAGTTCAAAGATACTTTCGACTTTGGACGCTATCTCGGGAATTACATCGAAGACGGAGCGACCGATGTGATCTTCAGCCGGCAGTCTGTGGAATTTTGCAAGCTGCTCGTTGACGCGGAGATATCTCAGCTCGCAGTCCAATAAGGCAAGCCCCACCGGGGCCGTCCGATAGATCTGATCCAGCTCCGCAAGCTGCACATCGACGGGAGTGGCCAACTTCTTGGCTCTGGTTACGGTCAAATGGCCCTCCCCGGTTCGATCCGGATGCCATATCTCATCGCACGTTTATCACTCAGAATCGGTCTCGGGCTCCCGTGGCTGCACCACCATGATGTGCGACGAGGCCGTTCCGGGTCTCATGATCCAAGGAGCACCGGGAAGCTGAGGCGTTGTCGGGAGTCCGGTCGTCTCTTCGGTCGCATAAGGGACGTAGATCGACCAGACCCAGTTGCCACCACTGACCTCTCCGGTCTCGGGATTGAAGATCTCGAGGTCTCCTCCAAGGTTGTAAAGGCTTGCCGGAGACGAAGGCATTTCCAACTCGCCGGCATCCGCCTCCTCGTGCCGAATCCTCAAACGCTCTGTTCCGTCGAGGCCCTCCGCTTTCAACTCCCTGCCACGAATCATGTAGGGCTCGAGTGACCGGTGATAGCAGGCGACGTGGAACCGCTCATCGCCTGGCTGGTCGGCCAAGCAAATCAACTCGTTGGTACCTTCGCGTAGGGTAGTCAAGGCACCTCCCTCGCTATAGCCCATCACGGTGGCACCCTCGCGTCTGTCCTCGGGAGCAGCCATCAGGGCCCCGGCCATCTGCGCCTCGGGCGAGATGACATCGGCCGCGACCTGGGTACTCGAAAAAAACACCACTGCTACTGCGCACAAAACGGACAATCTCGACAGCATCCGTATACCTCCACATAGGCCCGAGCCTCTCGGGGTCGGTTTGATCGGCCAAGCATACCCTCTCTCATACGAACATCCCATAGACTTCGTCCTGCGATGTCTAAAGCCAATCCGTCCTCTCCGCTCGTCGCAGATGTGGGTGGTTCCAACATCCGCATCGCCCTGGTCACCGAGAAGCGCCTCCAGGGTACGGTCTCATGGTCCTGCTCGGATTTCCCCAATCTGGCCGCGGCTCTCGGCCACTACTTGAAATCGATCGACAGAGATCGACTCCCGCTTGAAGCAGCGATCGCCGTGGCCTGCCCGGTCGACGGCGACACGATCGAGTTGACCAATCTGGACTGGAGATTCTCGGTCGCTGCACTCGAGCGGGAGCTGGGTCTGCAACGAATCGTCACCGTCAATGATTTCTCGGCTCAGGCGATCGCCATTCCTTGCTTGTCAGGCAATCAGACCCAGGAGCTCAAACCCGGAACCGCCTCCAAAATCGGCCCCTTTGCCGTTTTGGGCCCTGGAACGGGTCTGGGAGTCGGAGCGTGTTTCCGGACGGCCGAAGGTTGGGTACCGATCGCGAGCGAGGGCGGCCACCAGAATCTGGCAGCGACCAACGACCAAGAATGGGCGATCGTCGATCGCATGAGGCGCAGACTCGAACACGTATCTGCCGAGCGGGTGCTTTCTGGTCCGGGTCTGGTGAATCTCTATCGCACCATCTGTAGCATCGATGGTGCCCCGCCCAAAGACATCGGCCCGGATGAGGTCGTAGCGCTTTCCACAGGGGCCGAAAGCATTCAGGCCCGTAGGGCTACCGATCTGTTCTCGAGCTGGCTGGGTGGGTTTGCCGGCGATCTGGCGCTGACCATCGGGGCCACCGGCGGTGTATTTGTCGGTGGAGGCGTGGTACCCAAGATGGGTGAGGCTTTCAAGATCGATCGGTTTGTCGATCGATTTCTCGACAAGGGCCGCTTTCGCGACTATCTCGAGCCCATCCCCGTTCGCCTGTTGGTGGACCCCTACGTAGCCCTGATCGGACTGGGTCAGATTCTCGAAAACAAGCGAATTTCCTAACGTGGCCGAACTCGAGTGTCCATATCGGGAATCACGAAGTCGGGGTCGAATCTGCACACATCACCAATGAGAGGTAGAGCCCTGCAGGTTTCCTGGATATCCCGCGCCGTCGGCTGCTCGCCAGTGTCGATCCAATCCCGCAGCGCCTCCCATCCGGCGAGGATCTCGCCAGGAGTAAAGACGCAATGGGTCGGTATGGGTTCGACGGCGATCGCGGTGGTCAGATTCTGCGCCGGGACGACCTTGCCATACTCGCTCTGATTCTCGACCAGAACCAATCCATCCTTGTCGGTGTGAAGTGAGACGATCTTTGCGTTGCCGACATTGCCCTTCGGGGTGAAGTTCTTGGCCAGCTTCCTGCGGAATCTTCTCCTTGCTTTCACCCGTTTGATGTTTGCATCGATCTCCGGATCCCCGTAGTCCACTCGCTTGTTGCCCGTCCCTATGCGGCCCCGGAGTTTCTTGCGGTCGTAAACCAGATTGCTCATTCCCTCGGTTGCAAAGTCCATCACCGTCTGGACAAAGCTTTCCGGGATCTGCGAGACCTCGAGTAGCTTCTCCAGATTCTGTTTCTGACGTGCCGTGCGCTGGCTGCGCCGATCATCGACTCCGGTACAGGCATTGACCGCCCGTTCAACATCCTGATCTGTCCAGTCGGAATTCCTTGGCAGCCCCTTGGCGCTGCCCGGTATCGCTGCCTGCGGCACATCCGAACAGATGGTGTCGTAGCCGAGTCGAATATCGAGCGCCGCATCCCAGTTACGGCTTCCGGCCATGGCACCACAAAAGGTCAGGGCACCGGCGACGTTGCCGAGGTTGCCGCGCTCGAGCGCCGAGGCGGTGACGGCACCACCCAAGGATGCGCCGTAGAGGATGATCTGATCGGGTGCTCCGAACTCGGCGGTAAAGGCCGCCACCAGCTCGCGAAGATCCGCATCGCTCTTGAAAAGAGCCCAGCCACGCAGGCGAAAGCTCGACGCCGCGACCGCGTATCCTTCGAGAAGCTGAATGTCCTGCAGAGGCCCTACGTCTTCGACCGGTTCGATATCGCCGAGGCTGAATCCGTGATTCCAGATCACCAGAGTTCGATTCCAGCTGTCAGGCATGACGATCTTGTAGTACGCGCCCCCTGGACCCTGACCCTCGATCTCGGTGTTTGCCTGAGATGGAGAAACGCCGAACAGAGTCGAGATTACGACAGCTGCTGTCAGACATAGGACTCTCACCACCATTGCTTCTATCCCACCCGTCGACAAATTTCAATCGACTCCTGCACTGACGAGCAGAATCGCGTCCGGGTTCGTACGGAGGGTAGTACTAATCGGAACGACTCTGTCCGGCCAGTAAAGAGTACTTATCACTCGCTGTGGTTGAATTGACCCAGCACGACAATTTCACTGCAAAGGGCGCCAAAGCCGCTCACGGATACCACTCTCGGAGGCGCACTTCGACCTCGGGAGTGTCTTCGAGACCGGCACTGAATACCGACAGGTCGGAGCCCCGGTAGTGATACGGGTAGACAATCTTCGGCTTGAAGGCGCGTACACATTCGGCAGCCTCTTCGGGAGGCATGGTGTAAGGAAGATTCATCGAAACAAAGGCTACGTCGATGTCCGTCAAGGCTTTCATCTCGTCGGTGCACGCCGTGTCACCAGAGATGTAGAGACGCTTGCCGCCCAGAGTCAGGATGTATCCGTTGCCACGCCCTTTGTCGTGGTAGAGCTTGCCCGGTTCGGGGCCGCGCTCGTGGTTGTACATCGCGACGGCTTCGACCTCCACACCGTTGACCGTCTGTTTCTCACCATTCTCGATCACGATCTCCAGCTTGGACTCGGTCTTTCCGCGAGCCGCATCAGGGATCACCAGAACCGTCGTGTCCTTGCGTAGCTTGTCGATCATCTCTGGATCGAGGTGATCTCCATGGATGTCGGTAATCAGAATCACGTCGGCCTTGGGTGCACCGGAGTAGTCGCCCCGACTAAACGGATCGACGTAGTAGGTCATGTCGTCGTATTCGAAGCGCAAACTGCCATGGTTGATCGGCACGATCTCGAGATCACCGCCCTCGGCTGAGACCGTGTCAGCCTGCGCGGCTGCGGCCAGCATGCAGATCTTCATGGCCAAAAGAAGTGCGACAGAACGAATTATCAGTCTCATGGTTGCCTCCGGGTAAGCGCTCGAAGTCCTCGTTACGCCTATGAATTAGATCAGAAAGCGATTCGGCTCGAGCCAGATCCCGGCTCACTCGCCGTCCAGGGTACGAAACTGGTAGGGTTTGCGACCGCAAATGGATCCGGTCACTCATACGCTTGTCGGTGCCACGCTCTCGACCACGTCGCTGGGTCAAAGAACCCGGCTGGCGGCTCCGGCCCTGATCATCGGTGCCAATCTCCCCGACCTCGATGTGTTCTCCTACATCCTGGGCGGAGACTTTGCCATCGGTTTTCGCCGGGGTTGGACCCATGGGGCCCTGGCGCTTGTCGTTCTGCCTGCGCTGCTGGCAGGATTCCTCTGGTTATGGGGCCGAATTCGCAAGGCTAAAGAGGGCTCGCCCCCATTTCGTACAGCGTGGATCGTCGGGATCAGTTATCTCGCGGTGTTGACCCACCCGACTCTCGACTGGCTCAACACCTACGGAATGCGTTGGTTGATGCCCTTTCGAAACACCTGGTTCTATGGTGATTCGGTCTTCATCGTCGACCCCTGGCTATGGTTGATTCTGGGCTGCAGTTGGCTCTTGATCCGAAAGCGCTCTTGGGCCGGATCTCTGGTCTGGCTTCTACCGGCGGCATTCTTGCTCTATGCGCTACGTCGCTCCGGGCCTCAGTTCATCCCGCTGCTGTCCGGGGTCTTTGCCGTGGCGCTGGTTGCCCATCTCTGGCGTCCTCCAACCAATCTGCGCCGGCGGCAGCGTATCGCGGCAACGGGTCTGCTGGCCGGTGCCCTTTACATTGGACTGCTCCTGTCGATTCACTCAGCCACCGTCGACAGGGTTTTAGCCGAGCTCGACCGGCAAGACCTTCTTCCGACCGACGAGCTCATGGTCGGGCCAACACCTACCAACCCTTTGGTTTGGGATGTCGTGATCGCAACCGAAGACCACTACAGATTCGGCCAGTTCAGCTGGAGCTCTGGAAAGGCTCTGACACTTTCCGAGGCGGGGCTCCTAGCGGCGCGCCCCTCCCCACTCTGGACCGAGATTGAAGAGAGCGGACAGCTCGAGGGTTATCTGAGCTGGATCCGGTTTCCGTGGTACGAGATCGAAACTCGTGGAGGTGAGCGTTTGGTTCACATCATGGATGCCAGATATCGGCGAACCCGCACCGAGGGCTTTGGCGGAGCTACGCTCCGGCTACCGGGAATCAGCAGCGCTGACTAGCCCTCTGTTCCACCGGCCTTTTTCTCCTCACCTGCCGCTCGGGCCTCCCCGGTCGCCGCCTTGGCTCGTCTCCACCTTTTGAACACAAACGGAATCTCCTTTGCCCCCCGGGGCTTTCTCAGCCGCATCGACATTTCTGGGGTTGCTCGGAAACGTGGTGTCATCTGGAGCCGGTTCCGACGCAGTGCCCTGAATGTAATCGACTGGAGCCTCTGGTTACCTGCTCGCACTTCGACACCGGTTTCTCTGCCCGGAGCTCCGAACTCGAACGAGACGATTCCCATTGGCGCTTGGCCGTCCGGAAACGTAGCGCGATATTGATTTCGATCTTGCGTCGATCGGACCCAAACGCCTCGGCCAGGTTTCCCGAGGGGCTTCAAAGGATGAACAACGGCAACCAGGGCGGGTCCCCGCGACTCGAACAGCTTGGGCTCGACCCGAATCGCACGGCTTTCCGTGACTCTGGCCAACCGGCTGCGATAGAAGTCTGCCGCCGTCGGATCGTCCAATCGAGAGGCCGGGAAGACTTCTGCATCGAACCGGTTCAGATATGGTGCCGAAAGCTGACTCAGGTCTGCCACCTCGTCAAGAGCCAGCCAGGCCTTGCGATAGTTGGTCTGGCGCCACAACCCGAAGTAGTACTCCGAAACGACTGTCCGGCCGGGCGGGCGTTTGAGGACGCGAGTCAGTTGGTCCAAAACCACGAATCCTGTGGTGGGAATCACATTCTGGTAAACGAAATGGCTTGCACCCCAAGCCAGTACGACGACAAGAATGCCCGAGGTCACCGTCGTGAGAGTCCGAAGCCAGACCTCGGGTAGGGCCCGGGTCGCTAGATCCCACAGCCTGAGGAGCGTCCAGGCTGCCACCAGTGCCAGAAAGGGACTCAGCGGCAGCCAGTTGTGCGGACTCGGATTGTTCGTGCTCGAGACATAGAGAATCGGATAGGAGACCAGAAACGACACCACCATCAGCCAACCGAGAGCCGTGTCGGAGTCTCGCAGCGACCGTATCGAGCTGACGGCGAGCCACAGAATTCCGACTAGTCCGAACCCTCCGATGATCGGCCCATGGAAGGCGCCGGAGACCATTGCGGCCAGAGATCCACCCAGAAGCGTCCACTTGGAATCGACCCCTTGCATGACACCGTGTCGCTCGTAGACCCGGAGGGTGCGACCAAAAGACTCCTGGTAGATGCCGAAGTCGAGTAACACGTAAGGGTTGATGGCAAAAAAGACCAGCAGACTCACGACACCGGCACAGACCAGATACAGAAACGTGCGACGCGATCGGTCTTCGCTGAGCAGGGTCCCGAGCATCAGTGGGATCGCGATCGGCCCACCATTGAACTTGCTCGACAGCGCAAGCCCGACTCCGGCCCCCGCCGCTGCGTACCGACCCAGGGTTGGGCGATCGATCGCGCGGAGCGACAGGTAGAAGGTAAGAACGAGAGAAAAGACGAGGATGATGTCGGACTTGAAGGTGACCGACTGCCGAATGTGCCAAGGAACCACCGAGACCAACAGCGCCGCCAATAAACCCAACCGGTAATCACCCAGACGGCGGCCGATCAGAAAGACCAGCAAGACGCTGCCCGCTCCGAAAAGAGTCTGCAACATGCGGCAGATGAAGTAGGTCGTAGACGAGAAGCGCCCGCGTGAGTCGAAAACCGCAAACACTTCGGCTCCGGTCAGCTTGTAAGCCGTGTCGCTCACCATGAGAAGGGCAGTGTGCGGCAGATGCGTCAGGGCAGGGTGTAGCCCGTTTGCGGGTCGAAGGTGGCCCTGCTTGAGTATGGACTCGACATTCTCGAGTGGGTATTGCTCGTCCCAGAAGCGCCGCCAATCGAGTCCCGGCAGCGCCATCCAGACGCGCAGCCCCAGGCTCCAGGCCAACAGAAGCCCCAAAACGACCTTGGCGGTCCTATCGCTCATACCTCACTGGGCTCCGGCGGCGGCAAATGTCTCTGGCACCGAGTCCCGACTCGATTTGAGCAGCTCGACCAGTTGCATCGCCGACGCGAAGTTCTCGTCGACCTCGTTGTGACGAAACTCCGAATTTCGACCGACCAGGTGAAGATTCTCGATGGCACCGAAAACTTCCGCAGATTCGTCCCGGGCCTTCTCGAAATTGCGATCGTAAACCGGATACCCAAACTCCTCGAAAAGAGTCAACGTATCCAGAATCTCGCTTCGAGTCACAAACCCGAACTGTTCTAGAGCCGAGATCACCCGTTCTTTTGGATCATCGACCTGCAGAGTCACCTCGGCAATCATCACCGTCTGATCGGGCGGTGCTTCCAGATCCGAGAAGTTCTTGAACTCGGCCAGGCGATTGATAGCAACGTCGAGGTCGGCAAAATAGACCCAGTGGTAAGGCATGACCTGGGGCCGATCGACGAGCAGGTAGACCAGTGTGACCGGCTGGAACCGTAATTGAAATTCGTGACCTAGAATTCGGCCGAGCCTCGTGGCCGGGATAGTCGAGACGACACGGTCGCACTCCATAGAATGTTCCGCGCCACCATTCTCGTACCGCAGAGCAACAATCCGACCCTCTTCGATCTCTAGGGCCGTGATTCGTGATTCGAGCCTCACGCAGTCAGAGACTTGCTCGTAGATCCTGTCGCTGATCGTGCCGTAGCCGCCAGTTCGAGGATAGTGAAACTGACTGGTGTAGATCTTGGTGTCCCGACGAATCGCATCCCGCAGACCCGACACCCGCAGCTTCTGTCGAGCCCATTCGACCGAGATCTCCGACGGCGGCACTCCGAACATTTTCTGCGTATACGGTTTGAAGAAGTGCTCGTAGAGACCTCGTCCAAATCTGTTCAGGGCGAGATTCTCGAACGAGTCGGCGCTCAAATTGGGCTTGAACAGGTACCCAAACACCAATCGAGAGCTGATTCGGGGCGGAAGACGCAGAACGAGCTCGATGGGGTTCACGGGATCGTGGACCTTTCGGCCGGCAATGAAGATCCTGCTACGCCGCCGATGATGCACCATCGGAACCAGCTCCTGAATCCGTTTTCGCACCCGATCGTCTGAGGTGAAGAAGCGATGGGGAGCAATGTCGCAATCGAAACCGTGCCAGCGAAAACTCCTGGCCAACCCACCAACCCGATCGGTGGCCTCGAGGACCGTGACATCGTAGTCCTGCTCGCGCAGCAACAGCGCACAGCTCAGACCCGAAATTCCGGCTCCGAGAACAGCTACCCTCTCCATCGCGTATCCAACCCTCACTCGAGATCGCAAATAAGGCCCAAGTCTATACGCCTGGCAGACTATTCGGCGTACAGCTCGAGATAGGGATGACGGCGCGATCGGTCATCCAGGTACGCGGCCACCTCGAGCCGCCAGTCAGGTAGCCGTACACCCAGAAAGCGGGTCGCCGGAGGCTTCCTCTGCGAGAGCTCGGACTCGACAAAGTCGAAGTGTCGACAGGCCTTGCGAAAATTCCCTTCAGCGCCGGGCACCGAGCCCATGTGCTGTTTGAGCAATGAGGCCGCCACCTGAATCATGCCTTGGATCATCCGGCCGGACAGGCTCCGGTGGCCAACCGCATTCCAGACCTCTTCCCAGGCCTCGTGCGACTCCCAATAGAAGCGCAGATTGAATAGATCGACACCCAGTAGGTAGGCCGGACAGTCGAGCCAGGCGCTCTCCAGATCTTCGATCCCGGCACCGAGCTCCACCTCGATACCTCCCGTCGAGTGCCCCTGGGTTGAATTGATCGGATGCGGGGTCAAGCCCGGCACGTGGCGGTAGCTCGGAAGCGTCGTATCGGTCCACCTCGAGGGTGGGTCGATCGGGGGAGTAACGGGTCGAAGTGGTTTTCGGTCGGCCATCAGCCAATCCAGCGTACCAAGACAGGTCGACTCGCCCCGTCAGCAGCCCGAGTGGCGTCTGGAAACTTTCATCAATCCTCTCCGTATATACTGTGCAGTACACAGTAGTAGGCACCACACAGTGTTATGACCGACAGCAAACGACTTACCGAGAACCTCGCTCAGGAGCTCAGACGTGGTGCTCTGATCCTGGCGATTCTGCGGGTCCTGGAGACCGAACATTACGGCTACGCTCTGCGAGAGCAACTCGCCAACAAGGGCCTGGAAGTGCCCGAGGGCACCCTCTACCCGCTGCTTCGCCGTCTGGAGACCCAGGGTCTGCTCGCAAGCCGCTGGCAGGTTGGCGACGCAAGGCCTCGACGCTACTACAAGACTTCGCCCAACGGGACCAAGACCCTGAGGGCAATGAGAAGCGAATGGGACTCTCAGGTGCAGGTTCTTCGGGACATTCTCGGCAGCGACTAAGGGGACAGCGATGCAGCTAATCCAACGATATGTAAATGAAGTCGCCTCGTATCTACCCGACAGGCTGCAGGATGATGTCTGCAAAGAGCTGCAGTCGAATCTGGAGGAGGCACTCGACGATCGAGTGGCCAGCGGCAGTTGGGAGTCGGTCGAAAAAGCCGAGATCGCGCTGCTGGAGGAGTTTGGCCCGCCACATCTTCTGGCCGAGTCCTACATGCCGGGCCCTCGCATCCTTTTTGGTCCCAGGCTCTACCCCGCCTTTATCTCGACGATGAAGATCTCGATCTCGATCCTGGCCGCAGTCATCGCCCTGGGGTTGGCGGTCGATTTCGCCCATATGAGCTCTGCCACCGAGTTCTGGGTGTCTCTCGGCGATTCGATTCAGAACCTCCTCGTAGGAGGTCTGTTCCTGCTCGGTGCGGTCGTCACGATCTTCGCCGTCATCGAACGAACCTCCGACCAGGCACCGCCAAGCGACGAAGCCTGGGACCCCACGACACTGGACGACGTCGAAGATCCGAACCAGGTCTCTCTAGGCGAGGTCGTAGTCGGCATCGTGTTTCTGGTCCTCGGGCTCGTGATGCTGAATGTGTTCCCAGAGAGGGTCGCCATCTGGGTCAACCCGAACGAACGCATCGGCGTGGTGCCACTGCTCACCGAGGCCTTCTGGTCACAACTCTGGCTGCTGAACATCTGTCTCGGGCTCGACCTGGCACTCAGCGTGGTTCTGTTGCGCAAGAAAAGCTGGACGCCCACCCTGCTCTGGACCCGGGTGGTCATAACTCTGGGATTCGTGGTCTGGTTCTCGAGACTGATCTACGGCCCCCCGATCTTCGGTCTCGACACCGCCTCGCTGCTGGAGTCCGGTTGGCCCAGTAGCGAGGTCGATCAAATCGAAGGCGTCATTCAAGGCACGCTCGTGCCGATACTGAATATCCTGTTGAGAGTCGGTTTCGCTGCGGCGGTGATCGGTTTCTGCATACGGGTCTACAACACGACCAAACGCACAATCGGAGGCTCCTGATCTACTCGGTCTCGGCCAGTAGCTGCTCGAGGTAGGGCCCCCAGATCGCGGGCAGCGAATGGGTGCCGTGCCCTCGGGTCTGATCGGTGATCGGCAGCACGATGGCGCGCCCGTTGGGCACCTTGTCGATCTCACGCTCGAGAATCATGAGTTCGGGCGGATTGACCTGGTCATCGGCTGAATTGATTGCCAACAGCGGCGCCTTGATCTTGCCCAGATGTGGCGCAGGATCGTAGTCACGAGAAGAGTCGAACTGATAGATCAAGTCATTGGCTTCCAGCGCGGTCGAGTAGCGCTCGACTCGTGCGGCCAGAAAAGCTTCGGACTCCTGCCGCGTCGGAGCCTCCTTCTGCCACTGCAGCGGGCTGCTGACCATGAAGATCAGCGGATAGGTGGCATTCACCAGGCCCGGTGGCGGCTCGTCGTACTCTCCTCCATTCCAGGCCGGGTCCAGCATGATCGAGTCGATGATCATCTTGCGCATCATCCGATTGCGGCCAGCGATCTCGACCGGCAGACTCGCCAAAGGCATCAATGCATCCATGAAGTCTGGGTAGGTGTAGCCCCAGACCCAGGTGTGCATGCCTCCCATCGAAGTCCCCGTGACCAGACGCAGATGGTTGACACCGAGATGCTCGGTCAGCAGAAGGTATTGCGCCCGTACCATGTCGTCGTAGTTGTATTTGGGAAACTCCATCCGCAACCCATCGCTGGGTCGACTCGACTTGCCGTGCCCCACCGCGTCGGTCAACACGATGTAGTAGCGGCTGGCGTCCAGCAGCTGTCCGGGTCCAAAGAGCTGCCCGGCGAATCGATCGGACAGAAAGCCGGAGCCCGAACCGGTCGTGCCATGCAGGATCAAGACGGCATTGGTGATCTGGCCCGATTCGTCGGTGATCGGCTCGCCAAGCGTCGTGTAGTGCAAATTGAGCTGCTGCAGCATGTTGCCGTCGTGAAACTCGAACTCCTCGATCTGGTAATCGCCCTCGACTGGGGTCGGGTAGTCGGTCGCTCCCAGATGAAGTGGTGCCAGGCAAGAGGCCGCAACCGTGATCAGCACTCCGAGGCAGGTCGATGTCCGTCGCTTCCACATCATTCGTCTCTCCTCTCCTCGATCTCGGCATCCATCAGCTTAGTCAACAACGGGTACGAAGCGTCGAGATGCTCGTTGCCACCCACAAACATCGTCTCTTGCTTGCCCAGCCGCATCCCGCCCCCCGCCTCTTCACCGTAGCCGGGATACAACCGATCGACCACATCCATCCCCTCGGTCACGTGACCCAGAGGCGAAAAGCCCTGTTCATCGAGGTGGGTGTTGTCCACCAGATTGATATAGATCTGGGTCGTGCGGGTGTCGGGGTCGATCATCGCATAGGCGAAGCTACCCCGCGTGTTCGAAGCCTGAACCGGATCATCCAACATCGTGCGATCCCTCCAGACCGCATTGACAGCCGGGTCACCGGCGATACCAAACTGGGCGATATAGGCCTCCCTGACGCGAAAAAACCTCGAGTCGTCATAGAAGCCCGCCCGAACCAGGTTATAGAAGCGGTCGACTCCAATCGGCGCCTGCTGGCGTACGGCTTCGACCACGAACTCACCTTCGCTGGTAATGAAGCGGACATCGAATCTCGCTGGCGCTTCTTGTGACCAAAACTCGGCCTCGGGTTGCATCAGGAGGTCCGCGTCTGGGCCTGCTGCGGCCAGCGGCGGGCTCCCCGCGGACAAACAGATCGCCACCAGCAGACCCCAATAGGTCCGAGAAGCAAGCATGGCTCGAAGACTAGCAGGCAGGGCCAGGGGTCGATCCACTTGCGAAGCGGGTTACTGCAGGAGAGACTAAGCGACCAATAACGTTTGGCAATGTTTGGCGGCCGCTGAGAGCGGCGACGAGCGAAAAGATATGAGCAAGACATCAAAGCCGGGAGTGCTCGCGTGGGTGGCCACCCTCGTGATGACGGCAACGGTTGTGGTTGCGACCACCGCAGAGCCCGCAGACGCGCTTCGGGACAATATCGTCGAAGCGATGCAGCAGGGAGACATTCCCGGGATGGCCGCCGCGGTTCTTGTCGACGGCGAGGTGGTCTGGATCGACGCCATGGGGACAGCCGACTTCGCCAGCAAGCGACCCATGCGGACCGATACGATCCTCAACATCGGCTCGGTCTCGAAACTGATCACTTCGACCGCCGTGCTCAAACTCTGGGAAGCGGGCAAGATCGACCTCGATACGGACGTAAGCTCGTATGTGGGTTTTTCGATCAAGCACCCCAGCGGCGGTGGTCCGATCACGGTGCGTCAGCTCCTAACCCACACCTCGGGAATCCAGGACGGCGAGGCCTACGATCGGTCGTACGCCTGTGGTGACCCGAAGGTCTCGCTCGAGAATTGGTTGCGCGGATATCTCGTTCCGGGTGGGGCTTACTACGCCGACGACAACTTCATGGAGCAGGCTCCGGGCACGGCCTTCGAGTACTCGAACGTTGGCTACGGTCTGCTCGGGCTGGTTGCTGAGAAAGTTTCCGGCAAGAAGTTCTGCCAGCTCACCCGCGAGCTGATCTTCGCCCCGCTCGGTATGGAAAGCTCGGGCTGGCTCTTGGCCGAGGTCGACTCCGAACGCCTGGCCACTCCCTACTGGGTCGCGTCCGGCGATGCGGAACCCGGCCCTGATGAGAAAGCGCTCCTCGAAGAAGGATCCTTCGAGGGCGGCAAATTCCGACCGTTTTGTCTCTATAGTTTCTACAACTATCCCGACGGTCTGGCCCGAACCACGATCGAAGATCTCGCAGCCTTTGTCCAGGCCACGATCCCGGGCAAGAGCGCTGGCGAGCCGCTTCTCGGCCAAGAGACCCGTCAGCAGGTGTTCCGCAATCAGATTCCCGACATCGAGACCGATGGTCGGGAGCAGGGTCTCGGCTGGCGCCGCACCGACTCCAAGACTCTGGGAGTCCTGTGGGAGCACGGCGGTGCCGATCCGGGTATCCGAGCGCATGTCCTCCACCAAACCGGAGACGGCATCACCGTCATCATCATGAGCAACCCTTTGGTAGCCGAAGGGCTCCGGCCCATCCTCGTGCTTCTTTTTGCCGAAGGTGCCGAGCAGAAGGCGATGAAGAATAGGGAGTGAGAAGCGAGGAGGGTCCGACTCCTCACTCCCCACTCCTCACTTCTCATTCCGTCACTGCGCCATTGCGTCACTGCGCCACTGCGCCACTGCCTCACTGCGTCACTGCATCACTGCGTCACTGCGTCACTGCAAAGCAGCGCGCCGATGGCCTTTCTGCCCCCGATGAGATAGTGTCCGGCCTCCCGCTGGCCGGCGAAGGAATCTCCCATGTCTACAGAATCGCGTCAGGATCTCAGAAACGTAGCAATCGTTGCCCATGTCGATCACGGCAAAACCACTCTTGTGGACGCCATGCTCTGGCA
>CAJHZD010000319.1_pt1 | contig 15295 bp, 13 predicted proteins | sample 9198941 | NCBI WGS metagenome assembly CAJHZD01 (sample SAMEA7708371, study PRJEB35096) | sediment metagenome | biome: marine neritic benthic zone biome [ENVO:01000025]; feature: sediment [ENVO:00002007]; material: shallow marine sediment [ENVO:03000034] sea grass bed [ENVO_01000059] ...
AATCTCTGACGACTGTCTTGACGATCTTGCCCTTTGCCGTCACACCCGTATCCTTCTCCAAATCGAGTCTCCTAGGGACTCCGCCATCAGGGCTCCAAGATAACCTGATGCGCGCACCGTCGGCAAGACCTATGATACCCGCTGCAGGGGGTCCTCGTGCCATGAAACGTCTGCTCTGCTAGAGTCCCAGCGCTGTAAACAGATGGGGAGATTCAGATGCGAAAAACTTGTAACAATCTCAAGAGATTCCTTGCCTTCGCGGCAATATCATTGGCCGCAATCGGAGTGTCGATCGGTTGTTCAGACCGCCAGCAACCGCTCGAGACATCAACGGCCGGAGGTCTCGAGCTGCCGCAAGGATTCGAAGACTCCGAGTCCGTGATAACCGCTGGCCTGATCGCCCGGCACGTAGAGGCTCTTTCCGAGGATGAGATGGAGGGCCGAGGCCCAGGAACACCAGGCGATGAGAAGGCCAGGCAATACCTTGCCGACGCGATGGCCGAGCTTGGATTGCTTCCCGGTATCGATGGCAATTGGCAACAACCGATGACCTTGATCGGAATCGAAACTGTGGCGCCAGAGATCTGGTCGTTTTCCCACGGTCAGGCCAGGCTCGATCTGAAATTCTGGGATGACTACATTGCCGGCAGCGGGTTGCAGGAGACCGAGGCCGCGATCGACAACGCCGAGGTGGTATTCGTCGGCTATGGGATTCAGGCGCCTGAATACGAGTGGGACGACTTCAAGGGAGTCGATTTGACCGGCAAGATCCTTCTTATGCTGAATAACGATCCGGACTGGGACCCCGATCTATTCGAAGGCAACCGTCGTCTTTACTACGGCCGATGGGACTACAAGTACGAAAGTGCGGCTGCTCAGGGAGCCGCGGGCGCCATTATCATTCACACCACTCCTTCGGCTGGCTACCCTTGGCAGGTAGTTCAGACTTCCTGGACCGGGCCTCAATTCGAGTTGCCGGCCGGTCCAGAAGCTCGGACCCGAATCAAAGCCTGGGTAACCGAAGAAGCTGGCGCCCAGCTCGTAGGCCTGGCCGGACTCGAGCTGGCTGATCTGATCGAGTCGGCCAAATTGCGCGAATTCGAGCCCGTACAGCTCGGCGTTTCGACATCGATCGCTCTGAGCAACTCGATCGATCGCGCAGAGAGTGCGAATGTCGGAGGCCTCCTCCAAGGTTCTGACCTTTCTGACCAAGTCGTGGTCTACACGGCACATCACGACCACTACGGAATCGGAGAACCCGACGCCACGGGAGACTCGATCTACAACGGTGCCCGAGACAACGCCTCCGGCTGCGCGGCTCTACTCGGCGTTGCAGAGGCCTTCGCTAGCCTTCCAGAACCACCCCGAAGATCAGTTCTCTTTCTCTTCGTGGCCGCTGAGGAGCAAGGGCTTCTGGGTTCCGAGTACTATGCCCGCAATCCGACCTTCCCACCGGGTAGGATCGCAGCGAATGTCAATCTGGATGGAGTCAATATCTGGGGTCGGGCGAGCGATCTCACCTATATCGGATACGGTAAGTCTTCGCTGGATTCCGTCGTCGTCGCTGCCGCCGATCGTCAAGGCAGGGTGGTCAAGGGTGACCAGTTCCCGGACCGTGGCCATTTCTACCGATCTGATCAGTTCAACTTCGCAAAAATAGGCGTTCCCGCGATCTACATCGGGAAACCGACAGAGATCATCGGAAAGCCCGAAGGGTGGGGCCGCGAGCAGATGAACGCTTGGGAGGCCAATCATTATCACCAGCCCAGCGATGAAAAGGACGACAGCTGGAATCTCGACGGCGCCGTTCAAGACACTCGCGTAGCATTTGTTGCCGGCTTGTCGATCGCCGAGGCCACAGAAGTACCGGTCTGGAATCAGGGTGACGAGTTCGAAGCCGTTCGACTCGAGGCCCTGGCAGCTGGGCCCTAGGGTTCCCGAACCGGGCTGAACCTGAGGGCCGACCCTGGTACCGGGTCGGCTCTCTTTCAGACGTCAAGGACTGCAAACAGGGAATCAGTCGAGCTGTGCGTGTGCTCCGTCGCAGAAGGGCTCATTCTTGGTCTGCTTGCACTGACACAGAGCCACTCTTTTGGTCTCGGTAATCTCGACCGCCATGGGTGAAAAGTCGGTACCGGCATGACTGCCGTCGCAGTACGGTTGATTGCTCGATCGACCGCATCTACACCAATAGTAGGTTCCTGGCTCGAGCTCGAGCACGGCTGGTAATCTTTCAGCGATCACGGGATCAGACATGAGGTTGTTGCCCCCCTTTGGAGATGTGCCGATGAATCCGATTGTTCATCGACTAGTTTTCTGCGTTCACTTCAGAGGTCTCGACACCGATGCCGAGCTCCTCGAACCGTTGATCGAACTCACGCTGGAGCCAGGTCTGGAGCTCGTCGTCGGTGAAGGCAAAGCGGACAGCTCTGCGCGATAGCTGCGCCAGCTTCTCGATGCTGTAGCCGAATGTTCGAGCCAGGCGCAGATACTCGTCACTCAAGGTCGTATCGAAGAATGGAGGATCGTCCGAGTTTATGGTCACTTGAAGCCCGGCGGCATCCAGCTCATCGAATGGATGCGAGCCCAGGTCTCTGACGGCATTGAGGCATATGTTCGACGACGGACAAACCTCCAGCGGTATCTGCTCATCACGGAGTCGCTCCACCAGCCCTGGGTCTTCCAAAACCCGAATCCCATGACCGATTCTTTCGGCGTCACACAAATCGAGTGCCGCTCGAATCGTCTCAGGGCCCTGGTGTTCACCAGCGTGGGCGACTCGCCTGAGGCCCTCTTCAGCCGCCACTCGGAAATGTTCTCGAAACTCATCGTTCGGTATCTCTTCGAAACCGGACAGCCCAAGCGCCACGACGCCAAGGTCGCGGCTGTCGAGCGCCCATTCCAGGGTCTGATCGGCCCGTTGGACGCCAGCATTTCTCACGATATCCGGGATAAGCCGAGCCCTTATTCCGTGCTTTCGTTCAGCCTCACAGAAGGTTTCGTGAAGGGCCTCTGCCACCTCCAATCCGTTAGCACCGTTTGTCAGATGAGTTCCGATCGTGAAGTGGGCTTCGGTGTACAACACATTTTGCCGGGCTTGGTCGGTCAGGAACTGCTCCGCCACGAGCTGGAAATCTTCGGGGTCTCGAAGACATTTGCAGCAGGTGAGATAGATCTCGACGAAATGTTCAAAATTGTCGAATCGAAACCACTTCCGTAAACCGTCTTCGTCGTCGGCCGGTAGAGATACACGGCGGCGCCTCGCGAGCTCCAGCAGGGTATCGGGTCGGATCGAGCCCTCCAGATGGATGTGAAGCTCGACCTTCGGTAGCAGGCGAACGAGATGAGCCAGGTTGTCGACCGAGCTCAAGAGTTCGTTTCCCCCTCGGCCGACTCTCTGTTGGCAACCTCGGCAAGCCTTGCCAGTACGGCATCAGGAACCAATCCGCGAAGATCACCTCCCAAAAAGAAGACCTCTCGTGCCAGGCGACTCGAAAGATAGATGAATTCTTCGTTGGGCACCATGAATACCGTCTCGATGCTGGGATCGAGTCTGCGGTTCATCAGCGTCATCTGGAACTCGTACTCGAAATCCGACACGGCTCTCAAGCCTCGAATGATCGTTCGCGCTCCCACCCTGCCCATGAAATCGACCAACAGCCCCGAGAAGCTCTCGACTCGACAGTCGCTAAAGTCCTTGATCTCGTCTTCGATCATCGCCACCCGCTCGGCGACCGAGAACAAGGGCTCCTTGGCTTCGTTCATGAGTACCGCAACGACGACCTCATCGAAGACTCGCCGACTCTTCTGGATGATGTCGAGGTGGCCGTTATGAATCGGATCAAAGGATCCGGGGTAGACCGCGACTCGTTTGTCGCTCATTGGATCTCCCGAGAAATGTCGAAAGTCACCACGTTGAATGCTGCATCGAGAACTCGCAAGAGCATCAGACTCCCTGTATCTGGAATTGGCAGAACGAGTGTTTCACGCTGCCCATCCAGGAGTCCATCTTCCGAACGGGCTGGTATCCACTCGCCTGCATTCATGCTGTACTCGGCCAGCCGGATCGGATTCCAACGATCTTCGACCTCGACTGCCAGAGCGTCTCCTTGCTTGGACACCTCTCTCAGGGTCGGCACCGAATGATCGATTACGATCGGCTCGCTGATCTCCTCGGTCGTTTTGAGCTCGCGATCGTCGTCGCGAGGACGATCCAATGCCCGTAGATGAAATCGGTAGCGCCCATCGGGCAAAGCGGTGGAATCGAAGCTATAGTGATCTTCTTCGAGATCGTCAACCACCGACATCCAATCGTTTGCAGCGTCCTCAGACCGAAAGGAAAGCTCGAAACGGAGAGGGTCATCGTTGGGATCCTCTGCCTTCCATTGAAACGTACGATAGCCCTTTTTGAAAAGGGTTTTTAGACGCTGCGAGCCTTCGGGCGGTTTGGCCGGTTCAATCGTAGTGAAGATGCCCTGGCGGTCAGGGCTGACCGGCTCGAATACCTGCTGAGAAGTGTTGAAGTTGGACGGAACCAGGATCTGCCCTGGGTCGAGAGCCTCGAACCGGCCGATACTGGGCGACAGATTGGCCTGGACATACGAGAGCGTGACCTCGGTCAGAATCGGCGAGAGGCTCTTGGTAGCCTCGAAGCCAGCTCTCCACTGCACATACCGGCCTGAGGCAAGCTCTCCCAGGGGAATCTCGCGACCGCTGGCGGGTTCACTCCACTGCGTCCAGGTACGATCGGGAGCCGAGCTCATGCCGCTCCTGACCGAAAATGCCAGAGTCGTTCCGGCCGGCACGCGTCCCTGCCAGCGCAGGGTACCGAAGCGCGCAATCTGCCCGCTGTCCAGTGCTGGGCTGGTGTACTGGCCAGTTCGAGTGCTACGTCGGGAGATCTGATACAGGGCCGACGCGTTGGTGGTTGCAAACGCAGGCCCTGTTTCGTCATCCAATATTTTGACGATTTGCCGCTCATCGACATCGGCTTCGAGCACCGGACGATGGTCTTGCAGTGAGAAGACCTTTCCGTCGAGACCCGTTCCAACCCAGACTCGTCCTCGAGACCAGCGCAGGGAGTAGATCGTCTCTTCTTTGAAAGACGTAACCGTCTCCACTGATCCCTGCTTCGAGATCCTGACGATCTCGGACCGGGCGCCCTTGAAACCCGGCGGGCGGCTGCCGACCGGTGACACTTGACCAGCTTCACCAATCGTCACGGTAACCTGTCCTCCGGCGTCGGCCTGGTCCGTTGAATCGTCATCGTCGGTCTTTGCATCTGTACCCGATTGGCTGGACTCGGATTGCCGATTCAGGCTGACAAGACTGGCTTCGGAGGCCAACAGGGCTGCGTAGCAGGATCCGTCGGGAGCGGTCGCGAAGGCTACAACTTCAGGATGAGGGGCGTCATAAAGAGTACGAGGTCGGCCGTCAGGCTCGATCTTCAGAATCAAGCCCTCTCCGGCAGTTCCGAGCAAGATTGCTCCATCCGGCATGACCTTCAAGGCTCTCAAATGCGTGTCCTCGCTGTCGAAGACAACCTCGCCACGTCCTTGCGAATCGACGCGATACAACCGCCCGTCAGTACCGGTCGCCACCAGAAGATCACCGCTGGCAGCCCTTGCCAGTCCCCAGATATAGACTTCTCCGGGATCGAAGAACAGGGTGGTCTCTCCCCCTGCTACCTTGTACACCCTACCCTCTGGCGAGGATCCTGCGAAAATCGTCCCATCCGGATCGACCCATACTGCAAAGATCTCTGGCTCGTCTGCAGTCATTACGGTCGACACCTCTCCCGACCGTTCGATCAGCAGAACGTTGCCGGCATTACCGGTCCCGATGACCCATCCTCGTGGGTGGTTTGCTGCCGCAAGTACGAAGGGCTCACCGACCTCGGCGAGACGCTCAGCTCTGTCGGCAAGCTGCAAGGTACCGAGCGAGTCCACGCCAATTCCATCGAGGGTTCCTTTCAGAAAGGCCGCTTGTGTCTGCAACCGAAACAGCTTGGCGTTGGCGCCAAAGCCGATCGAGGGACCACCGGCCACACAAATCAGCGGGATTATCAAAACCAGCACACGCTTCGTGCAGCGTGCCAGAGATCTAGCCATCCTTCGAACCTTTCTCTGAACTTTGTCCGACCTGTCCAGGCTGACCCGAGCCGCCTTGGCTCCCGTCTTCCTCTCGTGGTGCTGCTGCCTTCCCTCCGCCAGTCGATTCATCGGGCGTCAAGGGTCCATTCCTGCGAATATCCAAATCGATTCGGACGGCGCCCTCGACTGGAACGTCCATCTCGAGCTCCTGTTGCTGAGCCAAGGCCAACTGCAAGGGAACAGCACTGCTCGAGGCGGCCGCAGCCCAAATCGAGCGAATCGAACCTGGAAGTCTTGGCAAAACTTCTCCCGCCACAGATAGGCCCGCACCGCCAAACACGCCCAGAACCACCAAGTCGCGGCGTGAGTGAAGCCGGCGGAGAAACTCCAGCGCCTGTCCAAAACTGACCGGAGCCGACTGTTCGAGCGTGATCCGAGCGACATCGATACTCACTCCGTCTCCGACCAGAAGCGAGTAGCGCCCATCCGGAATACCCGTTGGGATTTCCACCTCGAGAGACTGACGCCAGTGGGACCCACGGTAGGCCGAAAAATCGATATTGAGACCAACCTTGTCTCCAGGTCGAACCAGAGTCCGGGTGGCGTGGGCCTCTACAAGCGACGCGAGTCTCGACTGCGAGTGCTGGACCAACTGCACGTCCAGACTTTCGATCTCCACCTTCTCGAGGCGGTTGTTCAAAAGATAGTCGCTCAATGCCAGCACATAGGTGGCCGCCTCGACTCCAGCGCTTTCGCCGTCGAAGCTCTGCGACACCGGCAGGACACCCCGGGCGCCGAGATTGAACTCGATCTCGATATCCAGTCCCTGCTCGCCAAACGACTGTGTTGTCGCCTCGAGCGCTCCCAGCACCGAAATGGCAGCCAAGACCGGCGTCAGCGAGGACAGCCGGGCGATCTTCATGTCGAAGGTGTCGACCCGCTCGCCTTCTACACGAACCCGCATGGGCGTCGTCGCTGCCATCCGACCAATCTGACCTCGGATGCCGGTCATCCGATCGAGATCAAATGCGCCTACCTCTGGCCCCAGGTTCGCAATCTTGAATGAGCTGAATTGGCTCGACAGCACCGTGACGACCTCAGCGGTCGCCATCGGCAACTGGACCGACCCAATGTCGAGAAACGGGTGGCCAAAGGCCAGCACTTCCGAGCCCGACCGCGAGGTCAATGTCCCAGTGGCTGCCAGCTGGAGATCACCCCCTACCAGGACGGCCGCGACCGCCCCACCTGGTGTCAATGTCGAAGCCACGCCTGGATCTGCCCTGCCCGCGGGCCTGAGCTCACCGAGACCTGCCGTCAACAGCTCACGAGTGTAATTGCCAAAGCCAGAGGCGCTCCACACCAGTCCCGAACTCGCCTCGGTCAAGGGCCGAGCCGTCAGGAAAGACAACCGGCGGCGCAGTAGATCCTCGGGAAAATCGAGCGCCGCCAGAGACTCGAGAGACAGAGCTTGGTGAGCCGCAGTCTGAGGGCTCGCAGCCGTCTTCGAGTCAAGCAGCAGACGATGCATCGCCTCGATCGGGGTGATTCCAGCGATCGGTTCGAGCGAGAACGGCCACGCGAACGAGACCGCGCCGACCAACTTGTCTTGGATATAGACAGGGCTACCGCTCATACCGGCGATCACTCCAGATTCTTCCAACCCCTGACCGTTGAGCCGAGCGAGAATAAAGCTTGTGTCCGGGGAAGTGTTTCGCCAGACACCGAGGACCTCGACATCGAATCTCTCGGGTTCGGTGCCTCGAAAAACGGACAGCCCGAAGCCGGCCTGACCAGCCTCGACCTGATCCAATCTGAAGATCTCCGAGACCGGTTCGGACTGTGCTAGAGCTGGGCCCCAAGCAAGAACGATCAGCCCTGAAAGGGTGCACAAAAACCTATGCATTCCGGTGACACACATCACTCATCGAGTCTCCAGAGAATCATCCGCAGAGATTTCCGCAGCTCCTGCGGAAAAGACGGGCATCCGAACCGCATCACCGAGCTCATCGGTCGGAAAGGCTCCCGGCCGCAGAACCACGATCGCATCAGATTCGAGTTTGATAATTGTCGAGGGTTGACCACCAGGCAAGACCCCATCGTCGATGATCAGACTCAGCTGGTTCTCGAGTATCTCTCCCAACATCTCTGGATCTGATACGGGCTCGTGTCCACTCAGGTTCGCACTCGTCGAAGTGAGGGTCCGACCCAATTGATTCAGAAGAGCTCGCAGCCTCTCATGCGCCGGAACTCGAACGGCAAGCCAATTCGAACCTGAAGTCGCGGCAATGGGTCTCCCGATCGGCACGACCACAGTCAGCGGGGCGGGCCACAACGGCTCGAGTCGACGAAGCACGGGATGATCCGGGTCTCCTCCCAGAGACTGGAGCTGATCGAGATTTCCAAGCACGACCGGAAGAGGTTTTTCGGGCTGTCTCCCCTTGGCTCGAAATACGGCTTCAACACCCTGGGAGCTCAGCGGATCGGCACCGATCGCGTAACTCGACTCGGTCGGGAAACCCACCAGGCCACCTCGATCGAGCAGGTCGTGCAACAAGTCCAGAGAATCGGACCAAGTCCATCGATTCGGGTGGCTGGTCATATGTCGTCCCTGCCGCTCGTGGTATCGATCATCTCCTCGGCATGCGAGATCGAGAGCGATGTCAGCTCTCTACCTCCCAGCATTCGGGCCACTTCTTCGACTCTCTGTTCCTCGTCCAGACGATCTACACTGGTAAGAGTTCTGTCTCCTTTCGCAGTCTTGCATACGCGAAAATGAACGTCGCCGCTGCTGGCAACCTGGGGCAGGTGGCTCACGACCAGTATCTGGCCACCGTCGGCCAGTCTTGCCAGCTTCTGCCCAAGCGCCGCGGCTTCGGCACCTCCGATCCCTGCGTCCACTTCGTCGAATACAAGGGTGGGATTCACAGCCGGACCCGTGCCCCTCGATGCAAGCTGCACTGCGAGGTAGATCCGGGAGAGCTCACCGCCCGAGGCGCTCCGAGCTAGGGGAGACATCCCTTCCCCAGGGTTGGCTGCCAGGCGAAAGTTGACTCGATCGAATCCCTCTCGGCCAAAGGCACGGGGACGACCTGCAAGCACCAATCGGCTGCCATCACGAAATAGCGTATCCAACTGCACTTCAAATCGAGCCTGGTCGAGGGCGAGGTCCGCGAGCTCCGACTCGACTCGCTCCGAAAGGTCGCGACCCCATTTCTGTCGAGCTTCGGACAACTCTGTTGCCGCGGCCAGATAATCTTCGAACGCCTCATCGACACGTACTGAGAGCTTGTCCTGCTGATCGACATCCAGCTCCAGCTCCTCCAACTCACCACCGATCGTGCGTCGATACTCCAGCACGGCCGCGACCGAGTCTCCGTATTTTCGACAGAGCCGATCGATCAGAGCGAGTCGTTCCTCGACCGCATCCAGGCGCTTGGGATCGGCGGCAACTTCATCGATTCGCCCCCTGATCTCAATCGACAGCTCCTGCAGATTGACCTGGACCTGTTCCAGACGCTCGGACCACCCTTTACCAAGACTCTCCCAAGCCTCGATCTCCTGCATGTCACGACCTGAGACCGAAACCTGCTCTACGGCCGAACCCTCGTCTTCGAAGAGCCGGCTGTAGCTACGAATCAGCGCCTCGAGGATAGCTTCAGCGTTGCGAAGAACCCCTCGTTCCTGCTTGAGCTCGACATCCTCGTCTTGTTGCAGGCTTGCCGAATCGATTTCGTTGATCTGGTACTGGAGCAGTTCGACTCTCTTGACGCGAGACTCTTCATCACCTCGAGCCCGAACCAGCCGATCCGCCAGATGATCATAGATCTCGAACAGGCTCGCAACCTTGTCGCGCAGTCGCTCGCCTTCGTCTCCACCACATCTATCGAGCCATTCTCGCTGCACCTCCGAATAGACCAGATCCAATTCTTCTCGTTGCGTGTGAATCTGAATCAGATACTCTCCGACGCTCGCCAGCAGCCCGAGGGAAACTGGACGATCGTTCAGATAGACGCGATTCCGGCCCTCCCTGTTGACCTCCCGGCGCACCACGATTTCGGACCCACCGACATCGAAACCGGCGGCGTTGAGCACGGACCGCCAGGCCTCACCTGATGGCTCGAACACTCCAGTAATCGAAAGACTCTTGGCCCCTGTTCGAATCAGATCGGCGCTCGCGCGCGCGCCCGAAAGCAGGGCAAGGGCATCGACGACGATAGATTTTCCGGCACCGGTCTCACCCGTGAGGGCATTGAGTCCAGGCTCGAACTCGACCGAGGCCTCAGAAATCACTGCGAGATTTTCGACGTGAAGGTCGCGTAGCACTTGGTTAGCTTACAGACGTTTCCCGATGTATGTTCGCTGGGAGCGATTGGGGCGAATCTTAGCAAAGGGAAAGCGCTCTCGATAGGCAAAGCAAGACCACCTACCCCGAAGGGAGGTGGTCGGCTTCGCAGTGCAACCCGTTCTGGACCCTACTGGCAGCGGCCCACCAGGGCCTCGATATCGTGAACCGTGAACCTGTGCGACGGATCGACCGAAATAAACCCGTTGTCCTTGAAATCGACGATGACCTGATTGACACGCTCTCGCGAGGCACCAACCAGCGCAGCCACATCGGTCTGAGTCAGTCGAAGTGGAATCTTGACGCTTTGAGACTCCTCTGCTTCGCCGTATTGCTGCGCAAACGCCAGGAGTTGTCTGGCTACCCGACCCCTCACATCCAGGGTCGACAGAGCTTGAATCTGCTCGTTTGCCAGCCGAAGCCGGCGACTGAGAAGACGAACGAGGTTGTAGCTGAGCCCCTTGACCGACTTGAGACATTGATGAAACGAACCGCGGTCCATGGTCAGACAGACGCTGTCCTCTAGAGTCACCACATTCGCGGAACGACCGGCACTGTCTACCATGCTCATCTCACCGAAGGTATCGCCGGGGCCAAGAAACGCCAGGATTACCTCCGACCCGTCGAGCTGATCGACATAGATCTTCACCGTTCCACTCAACAGGATGTACACCATGTCGCCAGGCTGCGCCACTGTGATCACGTTCAGTCCAGATGTGAACGATTTCTTGTGAAGCAGCGAGTTCAGGTTCTCGAGATCGGAGTGCTCCAGATCTCGAAAGAGTGGGATCTGCGTCAACACACTTACATCTTCTACAGCAGGCATAGGCTTACCTCCACCGCTGAGCTGCGGAAACCAATTGTCAGTATTCTTGTCAGCTTGCCCCCCAAGCTGGGCCAACTCTATCTCAAATCCGCCCAAATGGGCATCCTCTATGGAAAATTCGCAAAGAGGCCGGCACTTTCTGCTAGGCGTAGAGGTCGAGGAACCGGCCTAACAACCTGTCTGCCCAAATGGAGGGCCTCAGAGGCAGCGACACCTCCTCGTCCAAGCTCTGATCTGCCAAATAGCTGTCCCGATACATCTCGAGTCGAGCTTGAAGATGCTGCTCACTCATCTCGGGGTGGAACTGCGTGCTGTAAACCGGTTTGTCCACGACGCGGAGCATTTGATATCGACACTTCTTCGAAAAGGCGAGCTCGTGAACTCGATCTGGGATGGTCACAACCACGTCGTGATGACCTAGCTGAACCGCGAAGTTCTGGGGATAGCTCGAAAGAAGAGGATCTCGCCCTCCCGAGGCCGTAAGCTCGACATCGAAGGTCCCGACCTCGCCCCTCTGATGATCGGTAACCAGCTCGCCCCCAAGAGCCCGGGCCAAGAAGTGGTGACCGAAGCACGACGCGAACATCGGCTTGCCTTCCTCGATGATCCGCTGGACCACTGATTCGAGAGGACCGGTGAAGGGATATCTCTGCGTCGCCGAGTGAGCGCCCGCACCGCCGATCATGACCGCATCGGCTTGGCTGAGTCTCTGCCAGCTCAGGCCTGGATCTTCGACCAGGTTGACCGTGTCCAGCTCCTCGGGCTCGAGCCTGCAAGCCTCGAGAAAACAAAGCCGTTCCTGCTCCTGAGCCTCGGGCTCATCGCGTACCTGCAGAAGCACTACCGTTCTTGCCATCGAAGAATGGAGATGGGTGTTGTTCGATTCGGTCCGTGTCGACTACTTGCTCGAAGCTGGGGCAAGACCGAAGAATGCTCGAGCCACATGCCCGGCAACCTCCGGGTTCTCACGCAGACGGCGAATCGAGTAGGGGTACCAGTCACTACCGTAGGGAACATAGACGCGAAGTCGGTGGCCACCGTCGAGAATGATCTGTCTCATCTCCTCGTCCACCCCCAGTAGCATCTGGAATTCATATCTGTCCTTGGGGACCCGATACTTGTCCAGAAGTCCCATCGAGGCACAGACCAGGTACTCATCGTGGGTCGCTATTCCCACATAGACGCCTTGTGAAATCGCCTTCTCCAGGCCAACCAGAAAATTGTGCCTGACGGTCTGATAGCCCTTCCAAGCTGTCTTTCTCGGCTCGATGTAGATGCCTTTGCAAAGCCGAATGTTGGCATTTTCGGCTGGGAGGTCCTCGATATCCTGCAATGTTCGACGCATATAAGCCTGCAAGACCGCGCCCAGATTCCCGTGTTTGGATTGGAGCTCGCGGTAGATCTGCAAAGTGGCGTCGGTGCAAGTGCGGTCTTCCATATCGATGCGAACGAAATTGGAGACCTCTTTCGCGGCAATCGCGATCCTGTCTATATTCTGCTCACAATACCGCTCGTCGATCTTGAGCCCTAAGAGGGTCGGTTTTATGGACACATTCGAATCGAGCCCTTCGGCCTCGATCTCTTGGAAGAGGCGTATGTACTCCTCGACGGCCGCCTCTGCCTTGCCCCGTTCGGACACCTCTTCACCGAGCACATCCACGGTCGCCATGGCGCCCTGAAGATTCAGATCTCTCACCGTTGATAATGCGTCGTCGACGGACTCCCCTGCGACATAGCGGGAGGCCACCCTACCGACTAGTGCCTTGGGCACGAAGGGCAGTGTCGTGACCACCAATCGACTGAATAAGCTCATTCTTTCCCCCGTCCGGCTTTACGAGGTTCGAAGCTGGACCCTACCTAGGCCTGATCGACGCCGTTCCCGCTGCCATCGGACGGTTCGTCCACCACCCAGCGAACGGCCCGCGAGCATGGGCAGACGCCGCCGACACGCCTCAGCGACGGCATCGAGCGGACAGCCTCGTCGGCGCTCAACTGGCCCCCATGAACTCTTTCGAGCATTTCGACATAGTCGCGGAAATCGCGACCTGCACGATACGAATCGGGCAGGTGCTTGGAAAGATGATCCAGATAGTCTGCAGTATCGGAAAACTCAGCCCCATCCCAACCTACTAGCTTGAATGCTGGCACACCGCGACGTCGAAAGAATTCTATGTGAGGCATGTGCACGAGTTCGTCCCAAGAGATTCCGCCGATGGTTCCTCCCTCGCTGAGAAGTCGATCCAGCAACGTCGCCGCCTCGGCGGCCTTGAGCTTTGGATCCCGAGCCCGGATAAATCGCAGGTTCAGATCATGCACAACCTTCGAAACTTCCTCGTAGTACTGCCCTTGGGCCTCGGCGTTCTTCATCGGCTTGAGCCCATATTTGACATTGGTACCACCACCCCGTTCGTCACCGAACATTTCCAAGCCGCGTGGTAGCCACTTGTTGATTGCTTTCTGAATATCGGCCGTGGTGATGTAAACCGACTCTTGGGCCGCCTTTTCCATCCAACGCCTCAAGGGAACTACCCCGGCAGCAAGGTGAAAAGCTTCTTCTCGCAGCATCTGCGGCATGCTTTCGGCCATCGGTTTGTACGAGCTGATCCGTTGCATCGAGAGCTGATACTTCCCGACCCGATCGATCAGACAGCAGAACGTCACATTATCGATAAAGGAATCGAAGTCGATATTGAAAGCCCCGAGGATATGCGATCCCGTCTGCATCGAGAGGATCTCCTCGACCATATCGGCACCCGCCTGATCGGACACACTTCCCCACTCATCATCCAGAAGGAGATGAAACATCTGATACCCATGGCGAAGCTCTTCCGCCATCATACGTAGGATCCAGAACTGTTCCTCTTCATTTTGGGCCCTGGCAAGTGTCAACTGGTGTTGCTGAATCGAGCCGAACTCGGTACTCGCTTGAGCCTTGATCGCACCCAAAAGATGACCCGTCTGACTCTCCTCCATATCGCCTGCGCGGGTAAATTTCGACCGCCCTTTCATCGCACCGCATTCGATTTCGTTGCACATACCCATCTCTCGGTAGGCGCAGAGCTCGAAGGTCGGATCCTTGGGGAAATAACGATCCCAGTTGTCGATCAAGTAGTCGAAGTCGGGCAGGAATTTCTCCTGCCAACGAACAACCGCATCGTGATACAGCTTCGGGATTCGCGTCTTTGTTGTGGTGCTCATGGCTGTACTCCTGGTTGTATTTCCTAGTGATTCTCGAATCTACCGAAATCGCCTCTAGAGTCTCATTTCCAGCGTTTTGAGTGGCGCTACCGTAAACCCGATTCGATCGAAAAACGCGCCTATATCGGGCATCGTGTCGTCTACGAGGGTTCGTACCGTGGCGGCTTCCCGGCGACGAAAATGATCCAGCATCCTTGCGGCCATTCGTCGACCGACCGATTGACCGCGGATATCGGGATCGACACCGAGTACCTCGATCCAACCTGTGGCTTCCTCGAGGCCGAACTCGCCGGATCGAACCTCGCCAAGCATGAAACCGACGATCGTACCTTCGAGCTCGGCCACGACAAGTGCCTCTGGATCTCTACGCAGGTAGTACCCGATTCGCATCTCCCAGATATCGGGTCGGTAGTCGCCGCCGATCTTCTCGTCCAGGGCGATAATCCCACCGATATCGGTATCCTCGAGCTCTCGAACTATCACGTCGGTCGTCGTCTCAGCCATAGAAACACCTCGAATTTCGTGGTTCTGGATACCTCGGGACCTGCGAGAAAACCCGTTGCAGGCACTGAAATGCAGGCTGTGCCTAACGATGGTCCGCCTAAATTCTAGTCGCTCATCACCTATGGCGCCACCCTCAGACCGGGGCAGCTTGAACATGCTCGTGTGCGTGATAGCTGCTCCGAACCAGTGGTCCGGATTCACAGTGAGCAAAACCCAAGTTCTCTGCGAACTCCCGGTAGCGCTCGAAAGTGCTCGGATGTACCCACCGATCGACCGGCAGGTGTCGCGACGTGGGTTGGAGATACTGACCGATGGTCAGGATCTCCACCCCTG
>CAJHZD010000211.1_pt1 | contig 15256 bp, 11 predicted proteins | sample 9198941 | NCBI WGS metagenome assembly CAJHZD01 (sample SAMEA7708371, study PRJEB35096) | sediment metagenome | biome: marine neritic benthic zone biome [ENVO:01000025]; feature: sediment [ENVO:00002007]; material: shallow marine sediment [ENVO:03000034] sea grass bed [ENVO_01000059] ...
CGAGGTACTCTTCCAAGGCTTCGAAATCGTCATGCGCCGGAATCTCGGCCACCGACTCTTCGGTCTTCGCGACCAGAGCCGGCCGCGCCGAAACGGCAAAGATCGGGGGCTTGTGGCCGAGTATTCGAAGGGAGTTCTCGGCCACAAAGGCTTTGACCTCCTCCACTTCCGTCTCGTTCGCGAGTATGTCGATCTTGTTGATCGCCAGTAGCAGTTTCTTGCCCCAGCTCCGAATCGCCTCCATGAACTGTCGCTCACTTTCGGTAAAGGGCCTGTCGGCGGAGGTGACGAACAGAATCAGATCGGCTTGGGGAACAAACTCGGTCGTGATGGCTTCGTGATCGCGGTCGAGAGCGTTGGTTCCAGGTGTGTCGACGACACTCAACTCTCTCAGGATCTCGACGGGTGCATCGATGGTTTCGACACCACCGGGCCCGATCTGGTGGGCAACACTCCTGCCGAATCGAAGCCGATGGATCCGCTGAGTCGTAGGGGTCACGCCATCGGGCAGGACTCGATGCCCGAGAAGTGCGTTGATGAGGGTGCTCTTGCCCGAATTGAACTCTCCTACTACGACTAGAAGAAACAGTTGGTCAAGCTGCTGCGTCGACTGCTCGAGGGTGTCGAGGTCTTCCTGACTCGCGCCGGCCTTGGAAAGCGACACCAGGAGTCGACTGAGCAGGGTACGCTCGTCTGTAAGGACCGCCTCTTGAGAGGGCTCGAGAATCTGCTTCATCGACTCTGCGTCTCCGAGGCGGTCTTCAGTGCCTCGATTTCGGATTCGACCGCTGGTTTCCAAACTCCGCGTCGTCGCCGTTTGTCGATGGCGTCGGGCGAGTACCGAATCGATGTCACGAGCCTGGCCGAGCGATTGAAGATATGTGCTCTGCCGTGCGAGCCAAGCACGACATATGTGTCGCGACGAGTATCGACCAAAACCTGATCGGGTTTGGCGTTGCTGAGATCTGCGAGAGCTTTCCAGGTCGGGCGAGTCTTCTGACGGTGTCGTTTGTGACCGTGATCTGTCTTCCGATCTCGGCTTCGACGCTCGCGCTCGAGGCGATTTGCCAGCCCACTGAGGAGCCCTTTAAGACGCTTCTCGACACGCTCGTCGGGGAGCTTGTCCGAGCGTCTGGATAGGGCCTTTTCGATCTGGGTCAGAGTTCGTTGAGCCCATCGCAGGGCTTCGAACCAGGGGATCTCGCCCGTCAGGTCGTAGAGATTCTCCAATGGCTGATCGTCCGGCCCGGTTCCTATCAGGTTCAGGCCAAGTCTCCGTCCAACCTGGGGCGACTGGGTCGAGAACACCTGAAATGTCAGCGCCAGGGGTTCCCGGTAGCCGAACTCGGAAGGGAAGTCGTACCAGCCGGCAGTCACTTGACCATGAATGTGATAACCGCTGTCTCGGTCGCGAAACGCGGGCAGCAGATGTCTGGACAGATCTTCACCCGCTGTTGTGTGAGCAAGAAGCGCGGGTGGAGTTCGATAGAGAAGATCGACCCGGGGATCGCGACAGTCCAAGAGGAATTGCCCCAGATCGGAGAATCGAGGTGTGCCGCTCGGGCCATAGCCAGCGAAGACCTCGGTCGACCGCTTAGGCGCTGCATGAGCGCACTCGGTGGATGAGCATCTGAGACAGAGAATATGTCCGGGTCGACAGATGGCGTGTCTGAGTAGAGCCTGACGAATGCCCTTTCCAAGAGACTCCGAGATCGCGGCCCGTTGCTGTACCAGCCATTTCCGTTGGCGAGCGATCGGGACTCGGATTCTCAGCTCGATGCTGTCGCCGCGAGACTTGAGGAGATGGGCCTCGGGATGTCTTTGCAGCCGACATTGGAGCTCCTTGGCCAGAAGCTTGAGTGCCAGCGTGATGGGGTCTGAGGCTTGGTCTCGCATCGGGTCCTCGGTGCCCATGCTATCGAATATCAAATCACCATCCTTTGGGCTGGTCCCGATACAATGAGCTCGTTCGCCGGCGAGGGCGAATCGCACCTGGCGCCTTCCAAACGATCGGAATCACAAGTCATTCTGATGAGCATGAAATCTCTGGTCTGGGTCGGAGCTCTTTGGATCCTTGTCGGTTCCGCGATTGCGGTTGCCGGCGAGGCGGAGGCTCCTACGGGCAGCCGTGCGACCCGGATCACCTATCCGATCCGATTCACAGAAGTCGAGATCGATGTGGACGGCAGGCTCGACGAGTCGGCTTGGCAGGATGCCGAGCCCATTCCGGTCAATTTGGAGTGGTTCCCCGGCGATAATGTCGTGCCACCCGTCAAGACCACGGCGTATGTTCTGTTCGACGACACCAACATCTATGTCGGGTTTCGATGCGAGGATCCAGATCCGAAGCAGATCCGGGCTCATCTGATGGACCGGGATCAGGTCGGCACGCTGGTCAAGGATGATCACGTTCTGGTCCAGTTCGATACCTTCAACGACCAACGGCGGGGCTTTCAATTTCGCATCAACCCGTTTGGGGTGCAGGCCGATGCCATATTCAGTGAGGTCGGAGGTACCGAGGACTTCTCTTGGGACATGATCTGGGATTCGGATGGATCCATTACCGACTTCGGGTACTGGATTGAAGCTGCCTTCCCGCTCAACCAGCTGAGCTTTCCGCCCGGGAAAGACGTCCAGATCTGGGGCATCGATCTTGGCCGTTCCTATCCCCGCAACGTTCGACATCGCATCAGCAACGTCGGGAACGACCGCAACGACTCGTGCTTGATCTGTCAGTGGAACAAGATCTCGGGTCTGGAGAATCTGAAGCCCGGCAGAAATCTCGAGCTCAACCCCACGTTGACCGGATCACGGACCGACGAGATCGACGAATTTCCCGACGGAGAGCTGGAGAAGGGTGAAGAGGACGCAGAGTTCGGGCTTACAGCTCGTTGGGGCGTCACCCCGAACATGACGTTGCTGGGAACCATCAATCCGGATTTCTCTCAGGTCGAGGCCGACGCCGCCCGGCTCGATGTCAATACCCGATTTGCCCTTTTCTTCGAAGAGAAGCGGCCTTTCTTCCTCGCCGGTGTGGACCTCTTCGAAACACCCTTCGACGCCGTCTTCACTCGCACCGTGGTCGATCCCGACTGGGGCGCAAAAATGATCGGGAAGATTCGAAAAAATGCCATCGGTCTGTTCGGGGCCGAGGATGCGGTCAACAGTCTGCTGCTTCCGTCGAGTCAGTCCTCGGATTCGACGGTCCTCGACCAATCCGTTACCAGCGGAGTAGCTCGGTATCGTAGAGATGTCGGTGAGTCGTCAACGCTGGGTCTGCTCTACACCGATCGCGAAGGCGACGGTTATCACAATCGGGTGGCGGGCGTTGACGGTTTTGTTCGCATCACACCCAGGGACACGATCGATTTTCAATACCTCTATTCCGACACCCTTTACCCCGATAGCATCGCGGCGGAGTTCGACCAGCCAGAGGGCTCTTTCAGCGGAGACGGATTTGTCATCGATTACGACCACGACTCCCGCAACGGCTTTTGGAGCGTCAAATACGAGGATCGCGATCCAGGTCTTCGACTCGACAGTGGTTTCCTGCCCAGAGTGGATATTCGGCAGCTGCAAGCCTTCGGACTCCGAAAATTCTGGGGCGACGAAAGCAGCTGGTACAACCGCTGGGATGCCGGAGGGTTCGCCGGCCGATCGGAAGATCATAACGGTGAGCAGCTAGATGGTGAGATCGCCGGCTTTGTGAGTCTCGATGGGCCACTTCAGTCGCTGATGGAGCTTTGGGTGAAAACCCGTGAGGAACGCTTCGAGGGTGTTTTTTATGAAGATCTTTTCGGGGCGAACTTCTACGGCGAGTTTCAGCCCAACGGAGCGATCGAGCTCGAGTTGTTCGCCGAGTTTCAAGAGACGATCGACTTCGCAAACAACCAACCGGCCGACCAGATTCTGATCAGTCCGGAAATCGAGGCGAGAATCGGACGCCACATCAATCTCAGCATCGACCATGCTTTCCAACGACTCAATGTCGAGGGCGGTGAGCTCTTTACCGCCAACCTTACGGAGATGCGCTTGGTGTATCAGTTCAACGTCCGGCTGTTTATTCGAGCGATCGTGCAACGGCTCGATCTGGAGAGAAACCCCGAGCTCTACATCGAGCCGGTGGAGGAGAGAACCGAGACGCTCTTTTCTCAGCTCCTACTCTCCTACAAGGTGAATCCTCGAACTGTATTTTTCGCCGGCTATACAGAGAATCGACTCGGGAATCAGGATGTCGGACTCACCCAGACCAACCGCACGTTTTTCATCAAGCTGGGTTACGCGTGGATTCTCTAGCAACGGACAGGGCTGAGAACGGGAGGCTACCGAAATGGAGAGCGGAAAGACTCTGGATCACAGATCGGTTTACAAGGGAAAGGTGGTGGATCTGTCGGTCGATCGGGTCGAGCTACCGAACGGCGAGATAGCCGAGCTCGAGGTGATTCGCCACCCAGGAGCTGCGGCCATGGTGGCGGTCGGAGCCGAGGGTGAGGTCTATCTTGTCCGTCAGTACCGCTACGCAACCGACTCGTGGCTCTTGGAGGTCCCTGCGGGAAAGCTCGATGCCGGCGAGCTGCCGGCCGCCTGCGCGCCTCGCGAGCTCGAGGAGGAAGTCGGAGTCCAGGCATCCGTCTGGGTCTCACTCGGCTGGATCTGGACAACCCCGGGATTCACCGACGAGAAGATACACCTCTACCTGGCGCGAGATCTTGCGCCCAGCAGCCAGAACCTTCAGGCGGACGAGGTTCTCTCGGTCGTGTCTATGCCCTTCGAGACCGCAATTCAGAAGGTACACGAGGGCGAGATTTGCGACGCCAAGTCGGTTTGCTCCCTTTTACGGGCCGAGCAATTTCTACGAGACGAGCGTGGCGTCTAGAGAAATTTCCGCAGCCGCCAACACCTTGGAGACAGGACAGTTCTCTTTGGCGCCTTGGGCGTGGGCCTGAAACGTGTCTTCGTCGATCCCGGGCACCTCTGCCTGAGTTGTGAGCTCGATTCTGGTGATCTCGAAGCCTTCGCCGACCTTTTCGAGGTGGACTCGCGCAGAGGTCTCGACCCGTGTGGCGTCATAGCCCGATTTTCCGAGACCAGCGGACAGTGCCATCGAGAAGCAGCCGGCATGCGCGGCTCCGATGAGCTCCTCGGGGTTGGTTCCTGCAGCATCCTCGAATCGAGATCCGAACGAGTAGGGCCCCTCGTAGGCTCCGCTCGCAAGCTTCATACTTCCACTACCGTCCTTCAAAGTTCCATTCCAGACTGCGCTGGCTTTTCGTACTGGCATCGGTTTCCTCCTGAAGATCCTAATGAATGAATGATTACTGGTCGGCGTAGATCGCGACCACGGGACGACCGTCGGCCAGAACAAAGCCACGGTACATTCCTGCTGTGTTGAAAGGCATGGAGACGTTGCCCTGGGAATCGAGAGTGATGACTCCTCCGGTTCCACCCTCTTTGGCGGGCAGTACTTTGTGGATGATCGTTTCGGCGGCCTCGGCGACTGTGATGTCGAGAAACTCCGAACGAGCACAGACATCACGCGCTACCGTAAACCGTATGAAGTACTCTCCCTCACCCGTCGCCGAGACTGCGCAGAGCGGGTTGGCGTAGGTTCCGGCGCCGATAATCGGGGAATCTCCTATGCGGCCGAACTTCTTGTTGGTCATCCCGCCCGTAGATGTGGCCGCTGCCAGGTTGCCCTCCTGATCGAGCGCCAGGGCTCCGACGGTGCCAAACACGGGGTCGAGCTCGGTCGACGGAGTGGATCCGAGCGAAGACGCTACAGACTTCTCGCGTGCCTGAAGCCGCTGCAGGGAGTCCCAACGTCTCTGAGTGAAGAAGTACGAAGGCTCGACGATCTCGAGCCCGGTCGAGGCAGCGAAGGCTTCGGCGCCCTCACCGACGAGCATCACGTGTTTGGTCTGTTCCATGACGGCACGGGCAGCGAGAATCGGGTTTTTGATCGTTGTCACGCTGGCGACTGCGCCCGCCTTCATGTTCGAGCCGTCCATGATCGAAGCATCGAGCTCGTTCCGGCCCGCAGCAGAAAAAACGGCGCCCTTTCCTGCGTTGAAGAGAGGGGAGTCCTCCAATATCTGAACGGTGGCCTCGACCGCATCGAGACTGGATCCACCCGCCTTCAGGATCAGATATCCCTTCATCAGGGCTTCTTTTAGCTTGGATCGATACTCCGCCTCCTGCTCTGGGGTCATATCGCTTTTGCGAATGGTCCCGGCGCCTCCGTGGACCACCAAGGCGATCGGGCCGGTCTCCGCGGATGCGCTCAGGCAGAGGAGACCCGAAAGAAAGGCGATCGCCAGGACGCGCCGCCATCGGACTGCGAGAATCTTTGCGGAACTCATCACCCCGTCTATTTATCACAGGCGGCGACCCGCTGCACGTGTGCTTCCGGACCAGGCTCGATAAGATCGGCCGGTGCAGATCGAGGCTACCCAGCTCGTGGAGGCACTTCGACGTGACCGCAAGATCGGCCCACAGCTTGTTGGTGACCTGACGCTTCCTCCGACTCCCTCTCGCTTCGGCGAGCTGGACCCGATTCTGCCCGAGCGCATCCGACGGGGGCTGGCTGCCAATGGAATCGATCGCCTCTGGAGCCACCAGTCCGATGGAATCGCGGCGATTCGGCGCCAACAGGACCTGTTGGTCACCACACCGACTGCGTCAGGCAAGTCGCTGATCTTCCATCTACCCGTGCTGGAGGCGATTCATGAGGGTCAGGCGGGACGTGCTCTGTTTCTCTATCCACTGAAGGCGCTGGCGCAAGATCAGAAGGGAAAGTTCGAAGCCCTGGCGCAGATCAGCGATCTGGGGGCCGAGGCCCGCTGTGCAATCTACGATGGTGACACTCCTCGGGGGCAGCGACAGAAGATCAAGCAGGACCTGCCCCGAGTGCTGATAACAAACCCGGACATGCTTCATTTGGGTATTCTGAGCTATTGGGAGCAGTGGCAAGACCTATTGTCCGATCTCAGGTGGCTCGTCATCGATGAGCTCCATACATACCGAGGCATCTTTGGGAGTCATTTTCATCACGTCGTACAGCGGCTGCTGAGGATTTGTCGAGAGCTGGGCTCAGACCCGGTCATTGTTGCGTCTTCCGCCACAGCCGGAAACGCCGATCAGTTTGCACGGCAGCTCACCGGCAGAGATTTTCAGTGGATCGCGGAATCTGGCGCGCCCAGAGAAGGCAGGCATTTCCTCCTTCTCAGACCGGACTCGAGTCCTTATACAGCTTCGCTTCAACTCTTTGTAAACCTGCTTCAGAGTGGTCTCAAGACCATCGTCTTCACCAAGGCTCGAAGAATCACCGAGCTGCTCTATTCTTGGTTGAGCCGTGCAGAGCCGGAGATCGGTCGCAGAGTGGCAAGCTATCGATCTGGATTTCTGCCGGAGGAAAGGCGCGAGATCGAAGCCAAGCTCTTCGATGGACGGCTCGACGGCGTGATCTCGACCTCGGCGTTGGAGATGGGGATCGATGTGGGTGGACTGGACGCCTGCATACTGGTGGGTTATCCCGGCAGCGTAATGGCGACGTGGCAGAGGTCGGGCCGAGTCGGGCGCTCCGGGAAAGAGTCGATTACGGCGCTTGTCGCACTTCCCGATGCGCTCGATCAATACCTGCTCGACCACCCCGAGGAGTTGCTCAGTCGGCCGCTCGAAAAGCTGATTGTGGATCCGTTGAACGAGCCTGTGAGCCGGGGTCATCTTGTCTGTGCCGCGGCGGAGCTTCCCTTGCGCAGAGATCGAGATGCCCAATTCCTCGAACCGCGAGCTGCCATGGTGGGAGATCTACTGGCCAGTCACCAGTTGATCGAGAGTGCCGATGGGGTGGAAATATTCACCCGCCGTCGACGACCACAGCGACTGGTCAATCTGAGGGGTGTTGAAAGCACCACCGGGATTCTCGACAACCAGTCTGGACGCGTCATCGGAACGGTAGACGGGGTCCGCGCTCAGAGGGAGTGTCACCCCGGGGCGGTCTATCTTCATGCGGGCAGGCAGTACCTGGTTCGAGAGCTCGATCTGGAGGAGGGCAAGGCTCACGCCGAGCCAGCGCGTCTCGACTATTTCACGGTGCCGCTGACGGAAAAAGAGACCGAGGTTCTCGAGATCCTCGATCAGCGGCGAGACGGACCGCTGCAGTCATGGCTGGGTCGTCTTCTTGTAACCGAGCGCGTGGTCGGCTTCGAGAGGAAGAGAATTCAGAGCCGCGAGGCCTTCGACCGTCACAAATTGGAGCTCCCGCCGATGACCTTCGAGACCGTGGGTCTATGGTGGTCCTGCCCCCGGTCCTTGGAAGAGACAATCCGCAATCGCGGTCTCCACTTCATGGGGGCTCTGCATGCTTCCGAACATGCGGCGATCTCGCTGATGCCGTTGCTGGTGGTTTGCGATCGTGGCGATATCGGTGGAATCTCGATCCCGTTTCATCCGCAGGTCAAGACCGGCGGCGTCTTTATCTACGACGGTCATCCGGGTGGAGTCGGGATATCCCAGCGCGCCTTCGAGAGTTTGCCGGATCTCTTGGACCGAGTCATCCAGTTGCTTGACGAGTGCGAGTGTGACGAAGGGTGCCCTTCTTGTATCCAATCGCCGAAATGTGGCAACGGAAACCGTCCACTCGACAAGTCCGCTGCGATTCTGCTGTTGCGGAGCCTGCGCGCCCATCCCGAGGGTGTCGGTAGGTTCGAGGATCCCGATATCGAGCTCGAGCTGCTACCGAAAGTATCTGTTCCCGAAGAGCTCTCGGTCGGCTCCGAGCTGAGGGCGCCGGAACCGCTTCCCTCGCGGCACGAGTCCGAGGCAGTGTCGAGTCCGGTCTCGGAGCCTTCACAGCTCCGCGAAAGCCAGCCCGCAGAAGACAGGAAGGCCGAGGCCTCGAAACGTCAGATCGTGCCGGCTGGCGGTACCGTCCTGTTCGACCTCGAGACACAGCGCTCGGCCGCAGACGTCGGAGGCTGGCAGAACGCCCATCGAATGCTGGTGGCTGTCGGCGTGGTCTGCCATCTGGAAGAAGGGCTTTTGGAGACCTACCACGAAGAGGATATTCAGCACCTCCTGACGAGGCTCGAAGGTGCAGATCTGGTCGTCGGATTCAACGTCAATCGATTCGACTATCGAGTGCTCTCCGGGTACACGGGGATCGACTACGCGAAGAAGCTCCCGACTCTAGATCTGCTGCAGGAGATTCATGGCCGGCTCGGATTCCGACTCAGCCTCAACCACCTCGCTCTGGAGACTCTCGGGGTGGAGAAGTCCGCCGATGGTCTGCAAAGCTTGGAGTGGTTCAAGCAGGGACGGATGGACCTCATCGAGTCCTACTGCAAGAAAGATGTCGAGATCCTGAGAGATCTGTATCTGTTCGGGCGCCGGATGGGGCACGTCTTCTACAGAGATCGCCAGCAGCGCAAACTCAAACTACCCGTGGATTGGTAGCGACTCCCGATCAGCTGCTCGTCGAATGGAGGGCGAGCTCGCCCGTCAGGACACCGACGATTCGATCGAGCCCGAAATCCAGTTCCTCGCGCGAAATGACCAACGGGGGTGCGACGCGGATGACATGCTGGTGCGTCTCCTTGCAAAGGACGCCCTGGCGTCGCAATTCCTCGCAGAATTTTCTGGCTCCACCTGCTTCTGGATGGAGCTCGATGCCGACCCACAGACCCCGACCTCTGACCTCTTTCACATGGGGGGAGTTCAGGCTATGAAGCCGATCGATCATGTATTCTCCGAGATTCGCCGAGTTCTCGATGAGTTTTTCTTCAACCAGGACTTTCAGTGCGGCTCGTCCAACCGCCGCCGCCAGAGGGTTCCCACCATAGGTCGATCCATGATCACCGGGCTTGAAAACATCCATGATCTCGCTGTCGGAAAGAACGACCGAGACAGGGTACATGCCGCCCGATAGAGCCTTCCCGAGGATCACCATGTCGGGTCGAATGTTTTCGTGCTCGAAAGCGAACATCTTGCCGGTGCGACCGAGGCCAGACTGAATCTCATCCGCGATCAGAAGGATATTGTGCTCGTCCGCAATCCTTCTGAGGCCGGCAAGATAGCCAGCGGGCGGGATGATGATTCCTCCTTCGCCTTGAATCGGCTCAATGAGGATCGCGGCGGTATTGGGGGTCACTGCGGCTTCGACAGCATCGATATCGCCGTAAGGGAGTAGCCTGAATCCTGGTGCGAAGGGCCCGAATCCCGACCGATACTGAGCTTCGGATGAGAATCCGACGATCGTGGTGGTGCGGCCGTGAAAGTTCTCGTTGAAGACCAAGATCTCGGCCTGATCGTGCGCGACGCCCTTGATCGTATAGGCCCACTTTCGGGCAGCCTTGATTGCCGTTTCAACCGCCTCGGCGCCAGTGTTCATCGGCAAGACCCGCTCGTAGCCACTGAGCTCGCAGATGTCTTTGTAAAACCAGGCCAGCTGGTCGTTTCGGAAGGCCCTGGATGTCAGAGCTACGGTTGAGCTCTGATCGACCAAAGCCTTTACGATCGAGGGATGGCAGTGCCCTTGGTTTACAGCCGAATAGGCAGCAAGAAAGTCCAGGTACCGGTTCCCGTCGACATCCCACACCCAGACTCCCTGGGCTTTGGAGATGACGACATCGAGCGGATGATAGTTATGCGCCCCGTAGCTGTCTTCGAGCTCGATCAGTTCTGCAGATTTCGTAGTCATGACGGTCTCCTGGGCGAGGACTCCGTTTGAAGGGAATGCTCTTCTTTTTGGGGCCGTTCGCCTACTCGAGCCCACCGAGTTTTACCACAGATAATGGTCAACGGGCCACGCCTACGCCACAAGGCGGAAGAATGGGAGAATCGGAGACAATGAACGATTCGCAGGGCGCCTATGGACGGGCCCTACCCAGGCTTCAAGTGCTGGTGACCGCGATCCTCTTCTCGACGGGAGGAGCTGTGATCAAAGCCACGAGCCTAAACAGCTGGCAAATCTCTTGCTTTCGGTCGGGGATCGCTGCGCTGGTGCTTCTGGCCCTGCTTCCCGCGGCGCGAAAGGGCTGGAATCTCAGAGTCCTACTTGTCGGATGCGCCTACGCCTGCGCACTGACTTCGTATGTGATCGCCAACAAGTTGACCACCGCCGCCAACACGATTTTTCTCTTCTCGGCCGTTCCTCTCTACGTGCTTCTCCTCGGGCCCTGGCTGCTCAAAGAACCCTTCCATCGGCGGGACGTCTTCGTGGTTGCCGCCTTCGCATCCGGAATGATTCTTTGCTTTCTGGGTACGGAGACTCCGATCGAAACGGCGCCGATGCCCTTGCAGGGCAACGTTCTTGCCACGCTCGGTGGATTCTTCTTCGCCCTGACCATCATGGGACTTCGATGGATCGGAAGAGGGAGTCGATCCGGTGAGAACAGCTCGGTTCCGGCCGTCGCGGCAGGGAACATGATCGTTTTTGTCGTGTGTCTTCCTTTGGCCCTGCCGGTCATCGGTGCCGAGATGGCAGACTGGCTCTGGATCCTATATCTCGGTTCGATCCAGGTTGGTCTGGCCTATGTGTTTCTCACCAAGGCTGTACGCACCGTGCCCGCTATGGAGGTCTCGGTTCTGCTACTCATCGAGCCGGTGTTGAATCCGCTGTGGGCTTGGTGGATGCACGGTGAGGCGCCGACCGTTTGGACGATCACGGGAGGGGGTCTTATCGTTCTGGCGATCGTCGGAATGACGATTGGAGCCTACCTGGCATCGCGTCAGGCTGCCGATCGGTTGAGCTAGTCGGAGCAATACTTATCCCGCCGGCGCTCCAGGTCCCGCTTGACCCGATGTTTGAAGCCTGCAGGATCGATTTCGAGACCAAGAGCTTCTTTGTAAGAGGAGATGTCGATCTCTTCGAGTCTCATTGTGAGGGTCCTGAATAGGTTGGGAAATTTCTGGCCCGGCACCTGAACATGATGAAGCCCGGTGCTGTAGGCCACCAACATATACCCATCCGGGATGGCGCGGAGAATATCTGCAATCCCACCACGAACCGTCATCGGATTGCCCTTCTTGTCGAGACCGTTGGCGCGTTTCATGCGGCCTTCGGGGAGGATGACGACCAGCACGTCTTCGGCTGCTCGGTCGATCACTGCTTCCCAAGTGCGATCCGCCTGCCGCGTGATCGGCACCACATGGGGCGCAAGCAGCTTGAAAAAAGTTCCAACAAGAGGGCGTTGGAGAGTTACGTCAGCGGTTGGAACCAACCCGTGGCCTGCGATTCTCCAGACGAACTTCAGAGGCACGAGCCCGACATAGAGCCACTCGAAGAGACTCGTATGATTGAGAATCGCCAGCACCCTGTAGGGCCCCCAGGGTTCCTTCGGAGGATCCCCAACCCAGGCTACATCGAAGCGATAGAACAGCATCGCCACGACTTTTAGAAACGCCAGAATTAGAAAGTTGATCAGACGTCGCAAGATATGCCAGCGCTTTCGGGAGGATTCTCCTTCACCGTAGCCCAATCGCCACGACCACCGATAGATAAGCCCTGATGCCGCAGTTTCTCATATTCCAGCCAGGTCCTACGAGCAGCTGAGCCTCGAGTCTATCGGGGTGAGATAGGATAACCGCCACTATGACTGACATCGATTTGAGCGGGTCGAAGTTTCTCGTGATGGGAGTGGCCAACAAGCGGAGTTTGGGATGGGCGATCGCCGAGCAGCTCCATGCCGCAGGGGCAGAATTGGCGTTTAGCTATCAGGCCGAACGCTTAAGGAGCGAGCTCGAGAAGTTGACGGCCGATATGGATGGGACTCTCTTATACCAATGCGATGTTGTCGAAGAGCAAGAGCTCGAAGCAATGTTTTCCGACCTGAAAAGCTCGTGGGGCAGGCTCGACGGCGTGGTTCATGCCATCGCTTTTGCGCCCCGGGAAGCTCTGGAGGGTCGATATATCGATACGACGAGAGATGCCTGGGTCACCGCACTGGAAGTGTCTGCCTACTCATTGGTTTCCGTGGCTCGTCATGCAGAACCGCTCTTGAGCGAGGGGGCGGGAATCATCACCCTTTCCTACTATGCGGCCGAGAAGGTGGTGCCGAAATACAACGTGATGGCCATCGCCAAGAGTGCCTTGGAAGCGAGTGTGAGGTATCTGGCCTATGAGATGGGGCGCAAGGGGGTCCGGGTCAATGCCGTTTCTGCGGGTCCCGTCCGGACCGTGGCGGCGAGAAGCATCCCCGGTTTCGTCTCTCTGCTGAAACGCTTTGCCGAGGTCGCGCCCCTGGGGCGAAACATCACCCATCAAGAGGTCGGGCAGCTCGGGTTGTTCTTGCTGTCTCCGCTGGCGAGTGGAATCACCGGAGAGACGATCTATGTCGACGCCGGCTTCCACACCATGGGTATGGAACTGCCGGGCTCCTGAGGCGTTGTCGAAAGAGTCGGGATCGGAAGCCAGGACGTCGTGGCTCGATCGGTTAGTTGCGGCGTAGGTTCTCGTAGTGCTCGATTCTCTTGAACAGGAGATCCTTTTCCATCGCCAGACCTGCCTGGATCATGAGCAGCTCCAACTCCTCCAACCAACCGGCACCCGCATCCTCGGACAGATTGTCGGCGTACAAGACAAGAAGAACCTTCTCGTTGACCGTCAACGGCACTGCGACCGAATCGGTTGTGGCGGGACCTCCCAGCGCCGAGAGCATGCTCTGATTCCAGAGGGTCGGCTCGATGGGCCCAAGGACCGATTCCTTTCGCTGAGCGCAGTCAGAAAGAATCGATTGTTCGTGAATCGGAACGAAGAACTCTCGCAGCGATTCTTCGAGATGGCCATCCTCCGACTCGACTCCGGCTTGTCCCATGACGGCGAAGCCATCCTGTCGGACTACGAACAGCACTGCCCGTCCGAGGATATTTCGGGTGAATCCGAGGATCTTCTGATGAATCTCGCCTGTGAACTCGGGTCCCCGAATCTCTCCCATGATCGACTTGAGTGTCGCCAGGCCGCGCGCAGCCTGAGAGCCTTCTGACCCAGAAGTCGGCTGGTCCCGATCCGGTTGCTTCAGCTCTTCCAGCTTGGCTTCGAGCTGAGACAGCACCGCTTCGGTGTGGAGGCCTTCGCGCATCAAGAAATCCTTCGCGTCGACCTCGATCTCGCCGTAGTCGGAGAGCTCGAGCTCCTCCAGCTTGAAGTAGCCCGAGTCCCAGGTCATGAACTCGCCGATTACCTTTTCTGTCTGCTGTTGAACGATCTCTTTGAGGGTTTCTTCGTCGATGGCCTGCATCTCGAGGAGGATCGAACCCAGTCTCTGCTCTTCCTTGGATTCCACCTGCGCGTCGAGCGCTGCGTTTAGTTTGTCCTCACTGACGTAATCGTTGCTGAGCAGCAAGTTCCCCAGTGTTTGTCGGGCTGAGCTGGAGGCGGCATAAACAATCTTTCCCTGCCGAAAGGCCAAGATTCCATCGGCGTCAGGGCGAGTCAATCTCAGCTTGCCGGTTTCGCCAGAGGCGGCGACTAGTTGCAACAACTCGGCAAGCGGGAACTCCTCAAGCTTTCCGGAAAAGCTCATATTTTCCCCTCGGATCGTTGGGTCGATAGATGGCTCTCGAAAGCGGATTCTGCTCGTCGAGAATCTCAGGCGAGCATAGCACCGGGTACCCTATCCGGAAATGAACTGGTCCACTGGAATCGACGAAGGGCCAGGTCGCTTAGGGTTTTTCTCTAGTGGAAATCATGGCTCCCGCCGGCTGCTACATCGATCAAACGCCAGAAGCGTTCAGCTTTGACAGAGAGGGTGCCGTCCTTTTTCTGTAGGACCCCTTCTACCACCAACCCCGGCGACCCCACGATCAACTTTCGATTGTTTTGCAGAAGATCTGGCGACACAATCGCTTGCGACATTCCGGTCTCGTCTTCGAGCGTGAGAAACAGCATTCCTTTCGCGGTACCCGGCCGCTGCCGGACGATGATCGACCCGGCTGTGCGAACACGATCTCCATGGGGATGTCGATTCAACTGGCCTGCGGGAACGATTCCCTGGCGATCGAGATTGGCCCGGAGGTGCTGCACAGGATGCACGCCAGTGGTCAGACCCGTGCCTTCATAATCGGCCATCGTCTCGGCAAAAGAAGACATCTCGGGCAGGGGGCTAGGCGAAGCTGTCTCGTCTCTCAGCTCAAAAAGTGGTCCGGTTTTTCGTGCTACCTTGGCGACCTGCCAGAGCGCACTGCGTCGGGTCAATCCCAGTGATCCGAGCGCGCCGATTTGTGCCAGGATCTCGAGCTCCTCACGTCGCAGGTGGCAGCG
>CAJHZD010000127.1_pt1 | contig 15225 bp, 12 predicted proteins | sample 9198941 | NCBI WGS metagenome assembly CAJHZD01 (sample SAMEA7708371, study PRJEB35096) | sediment metagenome | biome: marine neritic benthic zone biome [ENVO:01000025]; feature: sediment [ENVO:00002007]; material: shallow marine sediment [ENVO:03000034] sea grass bed [ENVO_01000059] ...
CAGCCGAGAACGTCGAGGCAAGCAAACGTCTCATCAGTACATCTCCCAGGCAGTTTGTGTGTTCAGCTAATCTGTACGGGATTCTACTACACAGATCGGGCTGCTGGTCCGGATGGGACCGATTCGAGTCTCAACACACCCAAAACCGGAAGGATTCCGGCCGCGTAGTAGACTACCGAAGTCAATTGGAGGTTGAGGGCCGAGCAAAACTCGGACTCTCGCCAGAGATTTCTGGAGTGACATCATGCGTGAAAATTCAAATCTGATCCTTGTTGCTCTTCTGGCGCTAGCGGTTGTGGCTCCAGGAGTGTCTCTTGCGTCGGTGGACGGGACTCAGAATCCATGGGACTCGGAAGAGGACGGCCAGTACCCGCCAGATGTGACCCGATCGGGCAAGCTGGTCGTCAAAGAGATCAATCCGAATGGCACCGTGGTCTTTTTCGACACCGAGAAAGAGGAGTCGGTGGCGATTCAGCTGACCGAAAAAGTCGAGCTCAGCGCTCAGAAGAAGAAGGACTTCGGGGGCCGCAAAAAGCTCGAGTTTGCCGACCTCAAGGTGGGACAGATCGTCAAGTTGCGCTATCGAACCTCCGATGGTGAGATTCTCAGCGTCAAGATCATCGGCCAGTCTGAGCGATCCTAGCCCGACCATCTAACAGGCCTTCAGCTGTACGGGCAAATCTGCCCGAGACTATTTCGTATTCCGATCGCACCCCTCCTCGACGTACTTCAAGTACGACTGCGGGGGCTGCGAGTGTCAGGCCTCGTATTCCCGGGCACCTTCGCCCGCTCGCTTTGAAGTTGGTGAGATGGTCGGGCTAGGATCGCTGCGCACCTAGAACAGATCGAGCTGACTTCCGCTAGGGCGGCGAAAGGCCGAAACCGAGAGATCGGGGCCTCGGGTTGCGAGGCCGTACCGTTTGCAACTCGAGGTGAACAAAGCCCGAATCTGGTCTGCAAAGACACCCTGACCACGCATTCGCTTTCCAAACCGTGGCTCGTGTAATTTGCCCCCGCGGATGTCGCGGATCCGATTGAGTACCTTGGCGCTACGGTCGGGATAACTCTCATCGAGCCAGGTGCTGAACAGGCCTTCCACGGCCCCTGGCAGACGAATCATCAGCCAATTGGCGAAAATCGCCCCTGCCGCGGCCGCCGATTCGAGGATGGCCGGTATCTCATGGTCGTTCAGACTCGGTATCACCGGGGCGATCGATACGCCGCAAGGGATTCCTGCCTCAGACAGCTTCTCGATAGCCCTGAACCGGTCCCTGGGGTGTGAGGTGCGTGGCTCCATGGTGCGGGCCAGCTCCGCATCCAGAGTCGTGATCGACACCAAGACGCTGGCAGCCTGGTATCGAGAGAGCTCGCTGAGATAGTCGATATCTCGGACCACCAGGGCATTCTTTGTAATCACGCCGACTGGGTTTCGAAAACCAGCCAACACCTCGAGACAACCGCGAGTCAGCTCGAGCTTTCGATCGATTGGCTGATAGGGGTCGGTGGCGCCACTCATTCCGAGAAACCGTGGCTTCCATCTTCGCGAGCTCAGCTCTGCGGCCAATAGCTCGGGAGCCTTCTCTTTGACCAGGATCCGGGTTTCGAAGTCGAGACCGGCAGAGAATCCGAGGTATTCATGAAAGGGTCGCGCAAAACAATAGATGCAGCCGTGCTCACAGCCGCGGTAAGGGTTGATCGAGGCATCGAACGGAACGTCGGGGCTCTCGTTACGGGCGATCACCGTACGGCTGTCGTCGCGGAGATAGAGCGTCGGAACTCGGTCTAGGGGAGCCTCTTCCGATACGACTTCAAGGGTCTCGAAACGGTTCAGCGGATTGGCCGCCGTGCTTCGTCCCTTCGGTCTCGAGAGTGAATCTTCCATCCGAAGGAGTACACTATTCCAAATTGAGCTAGGAGGTGCGTTGTGGAAGCTAAAGTGGTCGTGCATTTTCAAGACGGTAGCCTCGTCAAGGGAGTCACCCGAGACTTTCTGCCCACAAAACCGTCGCTCAACGTGATTGACAAGGACACAGGTGAGAGTATCCAGGCCGAAATCAGCAAGCTGAAGGCGTTATTTTTTGTAAAGACCTACCGTGGCAACCCTCTTGCCGAGCATCGACACGATGTCGAGAGAGCAGGCCTGGGGAAGAAGATCAAGGTCGAATTCAAGGACTCGGAGACACTAATCGGCTACACCTCGGGCTACTCGCCAGGGCGGGTCGGATTCTTCGTCTTCCCGGCCGATCCCGAGGACAATAACGAGAAGGTGTTCGTCGTGACGGCCGCGACAAAGGATGTTTCGTTTCTATGAGGGTCATAGGTTGGCTTAGGAAAGAGCCCACTGGGGCTGACGTCTCATACCCCACCCAGATGCAGCGTGAACCAGCAAGGGCTGCGCCAAAATGAATCGAATCTGTACAGTCCTGGGGATTGCCTTGGCCCTGTGCACCGACCTCGTGGCGTCCGATGTTCCGACGACGAACGTTGCCATGGCGAGACGGTTGAAGGAGATTGCCGACCGCGTCGTGGTGAAACCTGAAGCTGTCTTCTATCGAAACGATCTCTATGTCTATCTGTTGTACAAGCAGCAGGCCGAGACCGATGAGTCTCTGGGGGCTGGTTTTCACTTTGCAGTCAGTGTTCAGCTCTTACGGGCCGGGCGCCCGCTAGAGGCACTGCGAGAGCTCGATCGGGCCGCTGAAATGCTGCGTCAGGAGGGTCAGACACTCACCGCAGATCTGCGGCTCAAATTCGACCTTCAACGAGGCGCCTACTATCTCCGCCTAGGAGAACAAGAGAATTGCTTGAACAATCATTCGACTGATTCGTGTCTCATCCCCATTCGCGGAGCAGGGGTTTACAAAAGCCAACAGGCACCTCGGGCTGCTATCGAAATCTACAGCCGCCTGTTGGAGCAAACGCCTGACGATTTGAGTTTTCGTTGGTTACTCAACCTCGCGTACCAGACGGTTGGAGAATACCCTGCTGGGGTGCCGGAGACCTGGCGTCTGCCGCCCCAGATATTTGAATCCGACTACGAGATCCCTCGGTTCTTCGATGTCGCCATGAAGGCCGGTGTCACCGACCCAAAGCTTTCGGGTGGTGTGGTGATCGAGGATTTCAATGCCGATGGCTTCCTCGATCTCATGACCTCGTCGTGGGGGCCCTCTGATCAGATGCGGTATTTCCAAAGCAGGGGGGATGGAACCTTCGTCGACAAGACCGTCGAAGTCGGTTTGGAAGGACTGACGGGCGGTCTGAATCTCATTCATTCGGACTTCGACAACGATGGCAGACCGGATGTGCTGGTGTTGCGTGGAGCCTGGTTGGACAAGTACGGCGATTACCCGAACTCGCTGCTCAGAAATCGGCCGGATGGTGTCTTCGAGGATGTGACGGTGCAGGCTGGACTATTGAGTTTTTATCCCACTCAAACGGCGGCTTGGGGTGACTTCGACAACGATGGGTATCTCGATCTGTTTGTCGGCAACGAATCGCAGCGGGAGACCTACAGGTGTGCGCTGTATCGCAACAACGGAGACGGGACCTTCACCGATGTCGCTGTTGAAGTAGGGCTGAACCACAAGGGTTTCGTGAAGGCCGCTGTTTGGGGCGACTACGACAACGACGGATTGCTCGATCTCTATCTGTCACAGCTGTTCAAGCCCAACATTCTGTATCGAAACCTTGGCTCTTCCATGGCCGGAGCCGTCGAGACCGGGAGCAAGGTAAAGAGCTTCCACTTCGAAGACGTGACCGAAAAAGCCGGGGTCGGTTTACCAATCAAGAGTTTTCCCGCTTGGTTCTTCGACTATGACAATGATGGCTGGCTCGACCTGATGGTGGCGACCTTTGCCGATTTCACCGCCTCATCGCTGGAGACTGTCGTCGCGGACTATCTCGATCTGCCGAGTGACTCGGAGCCATGCCGTCTCTATCACAACGATCGTGACGGCACTTTCTCGGATGTGAGCCGGGAGATGAGGGTCGATCGAGCGCTTCTGGCGATGGGTGCCAACTTTGGCGATATCGATAACGACGGTTATCTGGACGTGTATATTGGAACCGGCCAGCCGGCCATGACGACGCTCATCCCGAACATCATGCTGCGAAATGCCGAGGGCACCCGCTTTCAAGATGTCACCACTTCAGGTGGTTTCGGGCATCTCCAGAAGGGGCACGGAATCGCTTTTGGCGATCTGGACAATGATGGCGACCAGGACATTTATGCGGTGATGGGTGGAGCCTACTCCGGCGACGTCTATCCGAATGCCCTGTTCGAGAACCCCGGAATCAAAGGCAACCACTGGATTACCCTTCAATTCGAAGGCCGGGAGGCGAATCGGCTGGCGGTTGGAGGCCGTGTGCGGCTCACGGTCGAGGATGCCCTAGGTGGGAGGAGAGAGATCCACCGCGTGGTAGGTACCGGCGGCTCCTTCGGCTCGTCCAGTCTGCAACTCGAGGTCGGTCTTGGTGAAGCGGCTCGCATCGTCAGACTGGATGTGGTTTGGCCTGGCAGCGGCCGCCGTTCACACTTCGACGACGTACCAATGGATACAATTCTCAAGGTCCAGGAGGGGGAGACCTCACTTGTAGTATTAGAAGCACCTAGGATTGATCTGGCAAAAGGATCGGGACACCCAGTGGAGCACGGTGACTCCGGCCCGGATCACTGACGGCGTGAATGATGAACGTTCGAATGCCAACCAGCTCGAATCTGGATACGTATACTCTAGGGTGAATTTCATCGGAGGCTGAACATTGAGGAAACAATCCGTTGGCATCGCTATCTGTCTTGTCCTGGGTCTTATATCCCATGGGTGGGCGGCGTCGCTCGAGGAGGCTCAGAGGCTCGAAAGCCAGGGTCGACGCGACGCAGCGCTCCAGGAGCTCGACGAGCTTCTCGGCTCTAAGGCTCCGGCCGAAGAGATGGCGGGCGCGCTCGATCTGCTTGGCACGATTGCTGTCGACGAAGGGGATCTTCAGCTCGCCTATCAGTCTTGGAATCGTTTGGTCGACGAGTACCCTGATTTCGCAGAGTCTTTCGGGGCGACGACCAAACTTTCTCTCGTGACGTCTCTGATGAAGGCTACCGGCGAGTCGCCGGGCTTGCAGGCCGAAGCGCCTGAAGAGTCAGACCAGGCCCCGACGAGTGTGGCACCTGTGAGCCCCCCACCGAATCGAGATCTAGAAGAGAGTGCGACCCGTACCGAGGCCGATCCGGCGAGCCCACCCTCGGATGCCGATACTCTGGCGCAGACCAAGTCGGCACCCGCAGCCGAGAGATCGCAACGACCCAGTCCGCCGCCAAGCGACGGAACCGTGTTGGTAGCCGTCAGTGGCAAGCCATATGACGCGGCGGTGGAAACCGGTGATCTGGTCATCGCATTCTTGCGCGACCTGGGGGTCGACGCGGTAACTGCGACGGAAGGCATTCCGGTGGTGCGGGATGCTTCCGCGTTGGTGCCGGTCATGGTGCAGCGCGCCCGCGACCAAGGTGCATCGAGTGCGCTTCTGGTCGATGCCGATTTCCCCGGCCGCCAGAAGGTGTCGGCTCAGTGCTACTCACCCGACGGCGCACAGTTCTGGAAGACAAAAGTAGTGGGCGGTACGGGTTGGACCGGTCGCGACTACAGCAAGACCGGCATCAATGAGGAGCTTGTCGACCGCTTCACCAAGAAGCTGGGCAAGATGGTCGGCGGACCGGGTCTGCCCGTGACTCTCAAGTAGGTTGCCTTGCTCGAGGGCAACAGGGATCTAGTCTCGGTCGCTCGAGACGGGGAAGCCGTGCTCCTGCATCCAGTCGTCCGATACGAATTTGCTCAAATAATTGCGAATCGAGTCGGGTAGTAGCACCAGTGCTTTCTTCACATCCGGATAAATCTTGATTGCTTCCAGCATGGCCCAGGCAGCCGTGCCTGAGCTTCCCCCGACCAGAAGACCCTCTTCCCGAATGAGTCTTCGAGCCATTTTGAAGCTTTCTGTATCGTTGACATAGATCCATTTGTCCACAACAGAGCGGTCCAGTACTCCGGGGATGAAGTCGTATCCGATGCCCTCGACCTGATAGGTACAGACCTCGTCTCGTCCCCCCAGAATCGACCCCTCTGGATCGACCCCGATGATCAGGATATTCGGGTTACGTTCCTTGAGGTAGCGAGCAATTCCCGTAATCGTTCCACCAGTGCCCGCTCCGATCACGACCATGTCGAGCGAGTCACCGAAGTCGTCCCAGATCTCGGCAGCGGTTCCATGGTAGTGAGCATCAGGGTTGTCGCGGTTTTCGTACTGATCGGGGATCACCGAGTTCTCGATTTCTTCGTTGAGGCGTTTGGCCACCCCGAGCAGGCTCTCAGGATCGTCGTGGGCAGCCTCGGTCGGAGTGCGAATGATCTCTGCCCCGAGGGCCTCCATGACGACCTGCTTCTCGCGACTCATCTTCTCGGGCATGGTAATGATGAGTTTGTATCCCTTGACGGCTGAAGTCATCGCGAGGCCCGCGCCGGTATTTCCACTGGTGGGCTCGATCAGAGTGGTTTCTGGGCCTATCCGGCCTGACTTCTCCAGGCCTTCGACCATCCGCACCGCTATGCGGTCCTTTACGGAGCCGCCCGGGTTCAAGAATTCACATTTTGCATAGAGCTCGACCGGAAGCTCACTGCCGATACGGTGGAGTCGAACGACGGGTGTGCTACCGACGACTTTCAGAATGTTGTCGTAGATCATCTCTTTATCAAACCTCCAGACTCGGTAGGCGAGTATAGGACCTGACGGAACGATGGGCCAGCTCTGTATTGGGCCTCGAATTCGGTGTGTGGCGGCGGTCCGAGTTCGTGGATGCCTGGTATAGGATGCCTCGGTCTTTGCTCTGAACGCCGCTGAGCCTAAGGAAGGACTGGAATGAGAATGCGAATCCTAGTTGGTGTCTCTACTGCCGTTGTAATTCTGGTCGGCTGTACACAGTCGCAACCCGCTTCACAGGACAAGGAGCCGAGTGAGCTACAGGCGCTCTTCGACGAAAGCTGGGAGTGGGAGATGCGCGACGACCCTCTCACGGCGACGTGGGTAGGAGATCATCGATTTGATGATCGGTTGCCGTCGAGGGAGAGCAAGGACTTCGAGCTCAGAAAACAACATTGGAGTGAAGTTCTCGAGACTCTGAGTGCAATCGATCGAGACGATCTGTCGGAGCAAGACCGCATCAATTACGACATGTTCGAGCGAAGGGCCAGCGACCGACTTCAGATGCTCGAGTTCAAGGACTACTTGATACCGATCACAAATGAAGTCGGATTTCATACCTCCTTCGCGAGTCTGGCTAGCAGCATGCCCTTGTCGACGACCGAAGGATATGAGAACTACATTGCTCGCCTCGAGGCCTATCCGACCTATAGCTCGCAGAACATCGAGCTGATGCGAGAAGGGATGGCCACCGGATTCGTGTTACCGCGGATCGTCCTCGAAGGATACGAGTCGACCATTCTTCCGCACACCGTCGACGAGGTGAGAGAAACCGTCTTCTGGCAACCCTTCGAACAGTTTCCATCCACTGTGCCCGAAACCGATCACGAGCGTCTGAGAACCGAGGGCGAGGCGGCAATTCGCGATCGTGTCGTCCCTGCCTACAAAGAGTTTCTGACCTTTATTCAGAATGAATATATCCCTGGGTGTCGGGACACGATCGCGGCGATCGATCTGCCCCAGGGTGCTGCCTACTATGCCTTTCTGGTTCGACACCACACGACTCTGGACGTTACGGCTGAGGAGGTGCATGCGGTTGGAGTCGGCGAGGTCGAGCGGATTCGTGGCGAGATGATGGAAATCATCGCCGAGCTGGAGTTTGATGGCGACTTTGCGGATTTTCTTCAGTTTCTCCGTACCGATGCGCAGTTCTTTCCAACTACCGGCGAGCAACTTCTCAAGGAGGCTTCTTTTATCTCGAAGAAGATGGACGGAAAGCTTCCGGCACTGTTCAAGACCCTCCCCCGGCAGCCCTACGGTGTGGAGCCAGTGCCGAGCCATCTGGCCCCCAAGTACACTGCCGGGCGCTACTCTGGAGCCTCGATCTCCGGCACGCGGGCTGGGTTTTATTGGGTCAACACGTACGCGCTCGAGAGCCGTCCGATGTGGGCTCTCGTGGCGCTGTCGCTGCATGAGGCTGTGCCGGGGCATCACCTGCAGAATGCTCTGAGGCAGGAGCTCACGGACCTGCCCAATTTTCGCCGCTTCTCCGGTATCAACGCCTATGGCGAAGGTTGGGGTCTCTACTCGGAGTGGCTCGGGATCGAAGCCGGTATGTACGAGAACCCCTATGACGATTTCGGCCGGCTGAGCTACGAGGCCTGGAGAGCCTGCCGACTCGTGGTCGATACGGGTATGCATGCCCTGGGCTGGACACGCCAGCAGGCAATGGACTTCATGACGAACAACACGGCACTGTCACTACACGAGATCACGACCGAAACCGACCGGTACATCTCTTGGCCGGGACAAGCGCTGGCCTACAAGATGGGCCAGATCAAGATCCAGGAGCTTCGACGACGAGCCGAATCCCGACTGGGAACTCGCTTCGATGTGCGCGAGTTTCATGACGTGATCCTGCTGAACGGGCCCGTGCCGCTCACTGTGCTCGAAGACCAGATCGAAGCCTTTATCGAGCGGTCGGGCGGAGGCCCTGCAGCCTCTTGAATCGAAGCAAGCTGTTCGCCGCGATCGGTATCCTGCTCTTGGGAATTCTTCTTGTTCGCTGGTACACGAGTGACGAGAGACGGATCAACCGCAATATCGAACGCATCAGGACACTGGTGGCCAAGGCACCGGTGGAAGACAATCTGACTGCTCTGGGTAAGGTGCGGGGTCTGACCGAGCTTTTTGCTGAGAATTTCGAGTTTCGGGCCGACCAGTTCGATTTTTCGACCCGTGACCGTCAGCAGCTGGCGGCCTCGGTGCATCAGTATCGATCGAGGTCCCAGGCGATCGGGGTTGAAATCCGCGAGAGAGATCTGAGCGTAAGTGTTGAACAGGGTCGCGCCACCAGCCACTTGACGGTCGTATTCATGACCCGCTTTCAGGATATCTCTGGTAAGGAGGCCTATAGATTCCAAGTCAACTGGGTCGACCAAGAGGGCGAGTGGCGGATCGACTATGTGAATCTGCTCGAGATCATCCCACACGCCTCGGATCGGCCATTCTGAAAGAATTAGGAGTGATGTTTAGATTGCCCTCGAATCGAATCGGCCCGAAAGGGTCCATGATGCTATTGGCTGGTGTCGTGAGTTTTTCAGCTGCGGCTGAGTCGGCAGTTGCTGCCAACCGTGACGAGGTTGGATATGGAACAATTCTCGAGCTCCAGTCCGAAAAAAGAAAGGATCGGAAAGCCGCTCAAAAGGCTCTTGTCGGCTCTCGCGACAAGACGATGATCCCGGGGTTGATCGATTCGCTCTTCTTTACACCCCGCGAGCTTCGAGGCGAGACCGTGGAGGCCTTGGAGACCCTGTCGGGGATCGAGTTGGGTACCAACTACAAAGACTGGGTCGAATGGATTGGCATGCACCCGGAGATCGATCCGCGGGATGGGTATGTCGAATTCAAGAGTCGCTTGCTGAGCCGAATCGACACCCTTTACACAAAGATCTTCTACTTCGACGTGCCGATGAAGATCCGTTTCGAGGAAGTGGTCTGGGGGGGCGTCCGAGTGGGCGGAATACCGGCCTTGGTCAATCCCGCCGCCATCCCGGTCGAGAAGGCAGATTATTTGCAGGACGACGAGCTGGTATTCGGTGCTGCGGTCGAAGGCGAATATCGAGCCTATCCGCTTCGAATCATGGACTGGCACGAGATGGCGAACGACACCCTAGGCGGTCGGCCGGTAACTCTTTCATACTGCACGCTTTGTCGCTCTGGGGTGTTATATGACGCCCGAAAACCTGGGGGCGACCACTTCGTTTTTGGCACATCGGGCGTCCTGTATCGCAGTAACAAGTTGATGATCGATGAGGGGACCCTGTCGCTTTGGAGCAATCTTACCGGGGAGCCCGTGGTCGGAAGACTCACTTCAGAGCCGATTCGGCTACAGGTGCTGCCGATGACTCTCACGACATGGGCCGAATGGAGAAATCTACATCCGGAGACGACCGTCCTCGATCTGGACGCGCTGCAGTCGAAGTACGCCTTTCTCTACGACCCGGGTGCTGCAGACGAATCTCGTCAGGGCGTTGCCTTCCCTGTATGGCAGAGGGACAGTCGTCTGCAACGCAACGACGAGGTCTACGCCATGGTTGTGCGCGGCCGCCCCAAGGCCTACTCGATCGAGGCGACCATCACGGCTGGAGTCGTCAACGATTCGGTCGGCCCGAGCCCGGTGGTGCTGATTGCCGACCCGATGAGCGGCTCGATCCGCGCCTTCGACCGCGGCGAGCGAACCTTCCAGCGTGACACAGAAGGCAGATTGCTGGATGACCAGGGTGTTGCCTGGACAGTCACTGAAGAGGCGCTGATCTCGCAGGGCGCCGGTGGCGAGCCACAGCGGCTCGATCGCGTTCCGGGGCACGTAGCCTACTGGTTCGGGTGGTTCGGGTTCTATCCGAGCACAGAGCTGTGGTCGGGATAGACAGCCGGTTAATTTAGTTTTGGGGCGGGATCCGTATCGTCGAAGATGTTGCCTGCCCCAGTTGCGAGGAGCTCGGCGATGACTCGATGACCTTCGAGACTCAGATGATGGTCTCGCTCCCAATACAAATTCGATCGACCTCGCATCAGCGGCAATAGATCTATGTAAGGAATTCCCGCTGTCTGGAGTCGACCCTTGAGCCGTTCGGTCATCGTTTGGTTGATTCTCAACTGTTCGTCTTCCAATTTCAGCGCCTCTCCAGCTTCCGCCAGATCGCGCTCGTTCGATTCGACATCTAGTTTCGAAGGTAATAGAAGCACGATGATGGTGGCTCCGAGGTCGGTGGCGTGCAGGCTCATCGCTTCGAGCTCTCCGATCGCAAAATCGAGGGTTTCCTGCTGCATGTGTGGGAATGTATTCAAGTAGAACGTCTGGTTGAGATGTTGGCCAGCAACCTGGCGCAATCTCTTGGGCAACGAATTGAAAGTCGGCCAGTAGTCTTCTGGGCGATTGTTGGCGTGGCCGGTCGATTCCAGAACTACACCCGACTCGAGGAAGTCGTTACCGGTGTAGAACGTGACGATGACTGTGGACAGACCTAGACCAGCATGCTTCTCGAGCAGACGCCGATAGTTGTACGGGCTGTAGTAACCAGCGGCTCCATTGAGCACTTCAACCTCCTGGCCGTCGACCTGGAGCAGACCCTCGAGGAGGTTGGGGTAGGACTCCTGGTTCCATACGACCCCATCAATGTGCGAATCCCCGGTGACGAGAACTCGCTCGACCCCCTGACGCGCTTGCGGCTCGGTGTCGGCGTCTTCACGAAAGCCCAGATTGTTCGTACGAAAGACGATCTCACCTCTTGGGTGCTCCTGCCATTCGAACTCTCGCCGCGCGTTCGGAAGATGGACGTGTCCGACGAGGGGATCGGCTTGGTAATAATCGACCTCCCGCGTCAAGAAGGGTCGCTGCTCCACATACTCGAGATTCTGAGAATCTGTACTTTGAGCTTTCGTCTCGAGGGCGGGTACGTCCAGCGGCGTGTCGAGTCGGGTCTCAGTATCCTGCCGACATCCGGCGACAGCGATCAGGAGAATCGCGAGACGGTGTTTCGGTCGGTTCGTTCTTCGAACGCGACAGACCATGACGATTTCAATCTCCCGGCTTGGCGTGCACGTCAGGCTTCGGACGGATCGGTCGAGAGGGCCATCTCGACTCGACGGTGAGCCTCGACAACAGGGGACTGTCCGCTGGTTTCGGCTTCACGAAGGATCTCACCGACCATGGTGCCAATGATTTCAGTCTCTGCGAGCAGGTCCTCGGGATCACTCATCCCCCGATCCATCGAAGCGAACGACAGCGCTCCCCCGGCGTTGATGACGTAGTCGGGCGCATAGACGATGCCTCTCTCGAGTAATCGGTCGGCATCGGCTGCGATCTGGAGCTGGTTGTTGGCGGATCCCGCGACAACCCGGCATTGGAGTAAGGGGATGGTGTCTTTGTTGAGCGTGGCACCTATCGCGCAGGGAGCGTAGACATCGCACGGCGTCTCATAGAGATTGGCTGACTCTACGATCGACCCACCAAGCTCTTGCGCCACCGATCTTGCGCGGTCTTCGTCGATATCGCTGACCAGAATTCGAGCGCCCGAACGGGCCAAAAGACGGCCGAGATTGGTGCCGACGTTGCCGCAACCTTGAATCAACACCGAACGATCGGCCAGATCTCTGGTTCCAAAAACCACTTCGACGGCACTCTTGAGCCCCGAGAAGACTCCCTGCGCCGTGTAGGGGCTGGGATCGACCTTCTCCCCGGTCTCTGGGTGAAAGCCGTGCACGTAGCTCGTCTCGTGAGCAATGACCTTCATGTCTTCGCTGGTCGTTCCCAGGTCTTCACCGGTACGAAAGGCGCCGTTCAGCGACTGAATCAGTGATCCATAGCGGCGCAGGAGACCCTCGCGCTCCTCTCCTTCGACGGGGTGATCGAGGGCAATCACGGCCTTTCCGCCTCCGCACGTTTCTTGAATCGAAGCCCATTTCGACGTCATCCCTTCGGCCAGTCGCATGCCGTCTTCCAGGCCCTCGTCGATGGAGTCGTAGACCTTCATTCGGGTACCCCCGGTACAGGGCCCCAATGTCGAGTTGTGAAGACAGATGAAGATCCAGGCTCCGGTGGGGGCGTCGAATCGAGACACGACCCCCTGGCCGTCCCAACTCTCCATCAGGGATGTCAGATCAGCGTTCATGATCCGATCTGGCCTCGCAGATCCTTGAGTTTTCGCAGGGCTTCCGCAAAGTGCTCGTGGCTACGTGTCAGAAATGTGCTCACCTCGTCGGCATAGCCATCGGTCGAAGCGGACCAACACCGATTCAGGTAGCGCTCTCCAGTAGCAAACTGAGTCATGACGTCTGCATAGGCCTGAAGACCATAGGCATGGCCGATGCTCTCCCGATTCTCGACAAAGATGTCCAAGTCACCCATGAAGAGGTCATCGATCTGATGTCGAACCTCGTAGACATCGGTATCTTCATATTCGGCATCGAGTCTCGTTGCGTTGACCACGATCCGGTCCAAACTCTCCTCGAGCAGATTGATGCTCGATTGCACGGCATCGCCTGCCCTTCGGCTTCCCCTGCTGGCGATCTGAACCATGGCTACACCCAGCAGCCCGGCAACGAGTCCGGGTACGACGAAGCGCCAGGGCACCACTTCGGCGTCGACGACAGAAAAATATGCGCCGAAGAGAAACCCGACCGTGATCAGCAAGTAGCCTAAGTTCTTCATTGCAGAACCCGTCTTCTAGCCTCCTGAGGCGGCTCCGAGGATCCGATAGAGGGCGACGCCGACGCCAATGAGGGCTTCGCCGACGATGAGGCCTGCGGCGACGGGAACTCCGACCTCTTCGCTAAAACGGCGGCCCGGTCGCCAGTCGGTGACGAGCCGAGCCACTGTGCCGAGAGTGTAGGTCAGCACGATGTTGAACGGGAGATAGAAACCCAGTCCAACCAGAATCCCGAGACCGCCAATTCCACTGGCACTCAGAATGGCTCCGAGACCGGCGCCGGCGAGATACTTCTGCACCGGTACCGCGCCTCCGAGAATTCCACTGATCATGCTCGCCAAGGCCTGACCTTGGGGCGCCGGCAGCCGCTCGCTTCCCAAACCGTATGCCCGATTCAGTACCAGAATCAGCGCCATGATCACCAGTGGCCCCAACCAGGTTCCCAGAAATTGAGCTATTTGTTGCTTTCGGGGCGTGGCCCCGACCAGGTAGCCGGTCTTGAGATCCATCATGAGATCTGTCGCTTGCGACATCGCCACACACATCGCCGCCCCGACGATGATGGAGGCCACGATCGTGGCTTGATCCGACATTCCACGGGCCACCAGAAGCAGAATTGTGATGCCGATGAGAGTCATTCCCGATAGTGGCGACCAGTTGGTGCGGCCGATGCACTCGGACAATACGACGCCAGCCACCCATATCCACAGCGTACCGAGCAGAGCCATGACGGCGCCGCGAACCCAAGTGATCTCCTCGGTCGACAGGATTGCCGTCACTAGGAGAACTACAAACGCACCGACCACCGCCATGTAGAGAAGTCGAATCGGCATTTCGTCGCGCGACGACCGGGTCTTCAACTTGGCGGCGGTTTGCATGCTTCGGATGGCGCTGACGACCAGAGGAAGCGCCAATACGATTCCGGTCAGCGCTCCACCGATCAACATCCCGATTCCGATCGGCCGAAACAGGGTGAGTCGTAGGTAGGTCGGCATCGACATCCCGGCTTCGCTCAGCATCTGGGGATCGGGAAGTAGACCCTGTGACGACAGGATCGGGGCCAGAAACCAGTAGCAGATGTACCCGCCGACGACAAAGAAAAGACCACCTTTGCCGGCCAGATAGGCGGCTCCGGCCGTGAGCAACGAGACATACCAGACACCATTCATGTATTCGGGCATGCCCAGCATGTCGCCGAGAGCGAGATTCTCGATGCCCGTGGTCTGCGAGAACAGATGCACGACCGCGCTGATCAGGGCACCGCCAGCAAGTAGCCAAGCCTTGCGAATTCCGACCCCGGGTGACTTGAGAATCATCGCGGTCGCGATGCCTCCAGGATACGCCAGGCGGTTGAAGTCGATCATCTGCTTTCGCAGCGGGATGATGAAGGCGACACCCAGAATTCCGCCGGCGATACAGGCGATGATCATCAGCGGAATATTGAAATCGGTATAACCGAGGATAAAGATCGCCGGTACCGAGAACATCATCCCGGACGAAGCGCCGTTGACCGCGCTTGCGATCGTCTGGTTGATGTTGTTTTCGATGATACTCGTGCGGCGCATCAGACCCCGAAGAACCCCGAAACCGAGAATTGCCGCCAGTTCGGAACCTTCGATGCTGAAGCCGAGTATCAGAGCGGCGTAACCTATGCTCAGCGCGATCAGGATACCCAGTCCATAGCCGACAACGATTGCCGGAATTGTGATCTCCGGATATGCGCCGTGGCGAACGGGTTTGGAGCGCGATGCGCTTGATTCAGTCACACGATTCCTTTTGGGAGGCTCGAGTCGAACGGCCCTGAGCCGGGGTAATTGTACCCGAACCCGGGCGA
>CAJHZD010000166.1_pt1 | contig 15077 bp, 12 predicted proteins | sample 9198941 | NCBI WGS metagenome assembly CAJHZD01 (sample SAMEA7708371, study PRJEB35096) | sediment metagenome | biome: marine neritic benthic zone biome [ENVO:01000025]; feature: sediment [ENVO:00002007]; material: shallow marine sediment [ENVO:03000034] sea grass bed [ENVO_01000059] ...
CTGTTCAACGTCTCATTCCCCGAGGGAAAACCGCTGAAGGAGGCAGCCGGCCAAGAGGTGCTCGATGTCTACGCAGGATGTTTCGAGATTCTCGGGGAGCTTAGAATTGCAGATCAGACACGGGGAGCGCTGCGACTCGAGTATCAAGCCTGCGAAACAGGTCGGTGTCTGGCACCGGCAGAAATCGAGCTGCCGGTCGGTGACTGACCCAGCTATACTGGCCGAGAAAGGGAAGTTGATAGACGTGAATCGAAGGTCGAAACAAGTGACACAATCGTCTGCCTGTCTGATCGCGCTCGGCCTGGCGTTGATTCTCTCGAGCTCGACGGCGTCAGCTCAGAAAACGCAATCGGTTGATCCTGATCGGGTCGACTCTGAGACTCTGGAAGAGACTCGATCCTCCAAAAGAATCATTCGTATCGAGGTCGACTCGATCATCCACCCCGTTGCGGCTCAGTTTGTAATCGAGTCTCTCGATGAGGCGGACAGCTTGGGCGCCGAAGCGATTGTGATTCAGCTGTCGACACCAGGAGGCTTGCTGACTTCGACTCGAGAGATCTTCACTGCAATGCTGAACGCCGAGACTCCCGTAGTGGTCTTTGTGTCTCCGAGTGGTGCACAGGCCGCATCGGCTGGCTTTTTTGTTTTGATGGCGGCGGATGTGGCTGCGATGGCTCCGGGTACCAACACCGGCGCGGCTCACCCGGTGGGTGGTCAAGGCGAAGACATCAAGGGCGACATGGGCGAAAAGGTGGAGGAAGACGCTGCCGCCACGATTCGCTCGCTGGCGTCCAGAAATGACCGCAATGCGGAGCTTGCGGAGGCCGCAGTCGTCGAGAGTCGCTCGTTTACTGCCGAAGAAGCCCTGGAGAATGGCCTGATTGAGTTTGTAGCCGTAAGTCTGCCCGACCTGTTGAGGCAGATCGATGGGCACGAGCTGAAGAAAGGGAGTGGGGATCTCGATCTTCTGGAGACTGCCGATGCCGTCGTCGAGAGTCGCGAGATGGGGGCCTTTCAGAAGTTCCTGGCGACGATTGCCCATCCGAATATCGCCTATATCCTGATGACTCTTGGAGGTCTCGGACTGTATTTCGAGCTCTCCAACCCCGGCGCGATTCTACCTGGAGTCGTCGGTGGAATCTGTCTGATTTTGGCCTTTTTTGCATTGTCGGTCCTGCCGGTCAACTACGCCGGTATTGCGTTGATTATTCTGGCCCTGATCTTCTTTATTGCGGAAGTCAAAGTAACCAGCTACGGTCTATTGACTGTGGCAGGGGTCATATCCATGGTGCTCGGCTCGCTAATGTTGTTCAAGAGTGCCGACCCGGCGATTCGCGTCAGCTTGGAGGTCATCGCGAGCGTCACCCTGTTTACGGTCGTGGTAGTGGCGTTTCTGGTGACTATGATCGTACGCACCTATCGCACTCAGATAACAACGGGCACAGAGGGGCTGGTTCACAAGCAGGGAGTGGCTCGTACCTTGCTCGACCCCACAGGTAAAGTCTTCGTGCACGGAGAAATCTGGGACGCACATTCAGAGGTTCCGATCGCCGCGGGATCGCCAGTCGAGGTTGTGGCTGTCGACGGTATGAATCTTCGAGTACAGCCCGATCGATCAGATCTGGGCAAACCCGACAAGGAGGCGGTATGACATCAGTTTACGGGTTGATCTTTGTAATATTCCTGGGGCTGGTCTTCCTCAGTCGCTGGGTGAACATTCTCAACGAATACGAGCGAGCCGTGATCTTTCGGCTGGGACGAATCGTGGCAAGACCGAAGGGGCCCGGGTTGGTGCTTATCTTCTGGCCCATAGATCGTATGGTGAAGGTATCTCTTCGCACAGTGGTTCATGACGTGCCCTCTCAAGACGTCATCACACGAGACAACGTGTCGGTCAAGGTCAACGCGGTGGTCTACTTCCGGGTTGTCGATCCGATCAAGTCTGTGGTCGAGGTTGAGAACTACTTGTTCGCAACGAGTCAGATGGCACAGACGACGCTCAGGTCGGTGCTGGGCCAAGCCGAGCTCGACGAACTGCTGTCTGAACGGGAGAAGCTAAACGAAGAACTCCAGTCGATTATCGACAAACATACCGATCCCTGGGGTGTGAAGGTCTCCTCTGTCGAGGTCAAGCATGTGGACCTCCCACAGGAGATGCAGCGTGCGATGGCGAAGCAAGCGGAGGCGGAACGTGAAAAACGCGCTAAAATCATTCACGCCGATGGAGAGCTGCAAGCGTCACAGAGTCTGGCTGACGCGGCCGTGAAGATCAGCAGCAACCCGACTACGCTACAGTTACGCTATCTTCAGACTCTGACGGAGATCGCTGCGGAGCAGAATTCCACGATCGTATTTCCACTACCCATCGAAATGATGCGTGCATTCTTCATTGAGCCAGACAGTCAATAAACCGGAATGGAGCCTTTCTGAGCCTTGAGTCATTCTCACGAGCCTAGCTACTACGAGATCGCTTTGACGAATCGCCAGGTACTGGTGGTTTTTGTTGTTCTATTGATATGTGTCGTAGCTGCCTTTTTCTCTGGAGTATGGATCGGTCAGCAGGGCGACCAGACTGCGATTGCCGAGGTTGTAGAGACGACTACCGGTGATGCCGAGGCTGGTACCGATAACGATGGGGTGGCGGAGCTGCACTTCTTCTCGGAAGAAGGATCGGAGCCTCAGCCGACCTTAGCGGAGGTCGCCGAGCAGCCCACGAGCGACACCACGTTGGCGGAAGATATGGGCGTGGCCGAAATCGAGGAGACAGCTCCACCCCAGCAGTCGGAAACCACTCAGCCTGCAATGTCGGCCACCTCCGAGCCTGCACCTGAGCCGGAAACCGAATCGCAGGTCAGGACGGCCGAGGTGACACCGCCACCGAGTCAACCCGTCAAGGCCAGCGAACCTAGCGCGACCGAAGGTGAACACGTAATTCAGGTCTTTTCCTCGGCGGATGAGAGTCAAGCCAAGAAGCTGATCTCTAAGCTGTCTGGGGGTGGTTTTCCGGCGTTTCTGTCGCCGGTCGATGTGGGCGGTCAGACCATGTACCGAGTTCGAATAGGGCCCTACGCCGAGTTGGCTGATGCCGAAACGGTCGCTGCTCGGGTCCGCCGATCGTACAAGCTCGACACCTGGGTTACACGCTGATCAAGCCTTCCACCGCTACACCATGGTTGCTGGCCCTACTGGGTGGCGTCGTCTGGGGCCTGTGCTTTGGTGAGCAACCTCTTACGTTGGCACCTTGGTTGGCCCTGGTTCCACTGTTGCTCCTCTTGGGGCAGCGTCGTCCGGCACTGCTCGGCTTTGTCCACGGTCTCGGATTCTGGCTGACATCGATACCCTGGATTGCACCCACACTCGATGAATACGGTCAATTGCCCATGTGGATGGCCGTTCTGGGGCTTGTAGCCCTGAGCGGTTTTCTGGCGCTTTATCAAGCTCTCTTTGCTGGGTTCGGCGCCCGAATCTGGAAACGTGGAGGATGGATCTCGCTGCTCGGCTTGCCCTCTTTGTGGGTTGTCGTGGAGTGGCTCAGGGCTCATTTGTTCAGCGGTTTCCCGTGGAACCTTGCGGGTCAATCGTGGGTGGAGATTCCGGGCTCGCTGCCACTCTCCTCCTGGGTGGGTATCTATGGCATCTCGTTTCTTGTCGTTCTTGCCAATGCCGGAATTGCTCTGGCTTGGTCCGATCGGAATTGGCGCACAGGTTTTGTGGTTCTCAACGTCTGTCTCATTGCCCTGGCAACGGGAGGGCGATGGGCCGGGAGCGATGTGGTGGCCCTGGAAGGTTCCCCAATTGCTGTTCGACTGCTTCAACCCGACTTCGAGATCTCGATGGACTGGGATCGAGATAAGGTGGATCGCGATTTTGAACAGCTTTGGCAGATGTCACGCGAGGCTTGCGACCGCTCCGACGCACTGGTGATCTGGCCCGAGAGTGCGGGCTGGCCCTACTCGTTCTCACGTGACGAGAGCTTTCGCGACGATGTCGAGCGGTTTGCTCGCGAGCATTGTCCGCTGATGCTGAACTCGTCGATTTCGTCGCCCGGGGGAGATTTCAACTCGGTCGTTCTGGTGACTGCTTCCGGCATCGAGGGTCAATATCACAAATATCATCTGGTGCCTTTTGGTGAGTATGTACCGATGTCAGGATGGATTCCTTTTCTGAAGCAGATCGCTCGAAATGCGGGTGCCTTTTTAGCTGGATCCGACCTGTCGCCACTTGTCTGGAGGGGGCAAAGTCTCGCTGTGGCCATCTGTTACGAGATCACGTTTCCTGAGGAGGTCGCTCGAAGGGTGAGAAAGGGGGGCTCGCTTCTCGTAACGGTCACGAACGATGGCTGGTACGGAGATAGTTCGGCGCCGTGGCAGCATTTCCAGGCGGCGCGTTTTCGAGCCGCCGAGAATGGTCGCTACCTCGTTCGGGCTGCCCTGACCGGTGTCTCGGCGGTAATCGCGCCGGACGGATCCATCGATCACCTGTTGAGTGTCGGCGAACGCGGTATCCTGAAAGCGGAAGTCCCGGGCGCTACCGGCCGGACGCTCTATTCCAGCGCACCTTGGCTCGTGCCTGTGGCCAGTTTCTTGTTCGTAGCCTCTGCTATATTCCTCACTCGCAAGGACAGACTGTAATGACTTCACCCGAACTGCAACAGAAAATCGATTCCCTGGAGAGGCAATTGGTCGATCTTCGGGGGTATCTTTGAAGACGCCGACCTAGAGACCCAGATCGAGGGGATCGACAAAAAGCTTCAAGCACCCGGATTCTGGGACGATCCGTCGAAAAGCGCGCCGCTTTTGCGCCAACGCCGAAGCCTCGAGCGTCGCTTGGCCACCCTCGACAGGCTGAAGGAAGACGCCGAAGAGCTGGTCGCTTGGCAAGAGCTCATGGCGGAGGGCGAGACCGATGAAGAGGTCGAGAACTTTCTCGGCCGGCTCTCCGACGACCTGCATCAGTTGGAGCTGCAGCTCAAGCTGTCGGGTTCAGACGACGACAAGAACGCACTTCTTACTATCCATCCGGGTGCCGGAGGAACCGAATCTCAAGATTGGGCCGAGACTCTCTTGCGCATGTATTTGCGATGGGGTGAAAGAAGGGGCTTGGAGACCGAATTGTTGGATCGATTGGACGGAGATGAGGCTGGGATCAAGAGCGCCACAATCGCGGTTCGGGGAGACTATGCCTACGGCTACCTGAACGGTGAATCCGGGGTCCACCGGTTGGTCAGAATCAGTCCGTTCGACGCAGCTAGCCGACGCCACACTTCGTTTGCATCGGTCTTCGTGTTTCCAGAAGTCGATGATGATGTCGAGATCGAGGTCGATAGTGGTGATCTGAGAGTCGACACCTATCGCGCTTCGGGCGCCGGTGGCCAACACGTCAACAAGACCGAGTCGGCGGTTCGAATCACGCATCTGCCGTCGGGTATCGTGGTGGCCTGTCAGAACGAACGAAGCCAACACAAGAATCGCGCCACGGCGATGAAGATTCTCAGGGCCCGCCTGTATGATCTAGAGATCCACAAACGCGAGGAAGAGGCGGCGGCTCTAGAGGATACGAAAAAGGATATTGCCTGGGGAAGTCAGATCCGCAGCTATGTTCTTCATCCATACCGGATGATCAAAGATCATCGAACCGGGCTTGAAGTCGGAGATGCGGACCGCGTTTTGGATGGAGATGTAGAGCCCTTTATCGAGGCCTGGTTGACCCACCAAATGAGTGACAGCTCGGCCACTGATTCTGAAGTCCCAAGCTAGGGCTTCGATGTTCCAGGTCCGACGCTTGTGAGTCCTGATTCCATGGCCAAGGCGATTGCCATCGACTACGTCTCGCCGTTGCCGCCCGTCCGGTCTGGGATCGCAGACTACAGTCTCGACCTGCTGCCCTTTCTCCGGCCTCTCTGCGACCTCAGGGTTATCCGGTTGTCGGATCAGCCGATGGAGGAGGAGCTGGTTCAAACATGGCGCCCTGTCGACGCCCACCTGACTGGCCAAGATGACAGGTTACCGCTCTATCAAGTCGGAAATAATCGCTATCACGAAAGTGTCGTGGCTCTCGCCCTCGAGAGTCCCGGTGTAGTGGTCTTACACGACGTAATCTTGCACCATCTGCTGGTCGAGTCGACCCTGGGCCGTGCCGAGCTCGAGCCCTATCTGGATCGGCTCGAGGCCGATCATGGGTGGGTCGGGCATCTCGCAGCAAAAGCGCGCAGGTGGGGAGATCTGGGCCAAGCTGCGATGTTCGGCCTGTCGGCGAACCGAAGCCTGTTGCGAAGCCAAAAGGGAGTGCTCGTCCATAGTCGGTGGGCGCTGGAGCGGCTCAAAGAAGAAGACCCCGAGCTGGCTGTCTCTCAGGTTCCGATGGGGATCCCATTACCTCCCTTGCCTGACCGAAACGCCGGATCGAGCTTTCGCCAGCACCTCGGTCTCGGTGATCAGGTGCCGCTCATCGGGTCATTCGGATTTCAGACTCCGATAAAACGGACCGAGAAGGTCATCGAGGCACTTGCCAAACCTGGACTCGAGGAGACGCATCTATTGATTGCAGGTGAGGTATCGCCAGTCCTGGACTTCGAGTCGGCTGCCAGCAGGGCCGGTGTGAGCGATCGGGTCCATAACACTGGATTCCTCGACTATGCCGATTTGGAAGCGGCGATCGCGGCTTGTGATCTTTGTGTCAATCTTCGATATCCGACGGCCGGGGAAACCTCGGCCTCGCTGCTTCGCGTCTTGGCTCTCGGCCGACCGGCAATCGTCTCCGATTATGCTTCCGGAGCCGAGCTTCCCGACTCCATCGCGGTCAAGGTTCCCCTCGGAGCTGGAGAGGTCGAGGCAATCGCAACCCAAGTGGGTAGACTTCTCGAAGACCGATCTGGCCTGGAGGATATGTCGCGGCTAGCACGTCGTTTCGTGGAGACGGAAAACAGTCCTTCTCGTGCCGCCGAAGCAGTCATCGATGCTTGCAGCCAACTCCGCAGCCGTGACCCACTTGAGTCCGAGAGGCCGACTCACACCCCTCCGACAACCTTGATTTGGCGCTCGATTTCGGCTGATCTCGAGGTTGAAGGAAGCGAAACACCCTGGCCCGAGGGTGTCGCCAGGGACCTAGACATTCGGCTGGTCAATCATGGTCCTGCACGATGGCTGGCAACGCGACGAGGTAGAGGCGGGGTTATGGTCCAGATTCATTGGCGAGACGATCCCTGGTCGCAAGAGCGCAGCGCCGATTGGGTCTACCTGCCTCATGAGCTCGATCCTGGCGAAAGCTATGACTGCACGATCCGGACCCGGCGACCCCTTGGAGCATCGATGCTGGTAGTCGAGCCTCATTTGAAGGGAGTCGCCGGATTCAACGCTCTAGGAGGTCCGAAGTGGATGCGGTTTCTTTAGCGTCCAGAGCTTCTTGGTGGCGGGGTTCGTCGGTAGTCTTGAACCTTCTGCTGGGTCTGCTGCTTGCGGTTTCGATGTCTTGCGAGCGCAATGTCGAAGATCTGAACGATATCGAGATTTCGACCTACCTTCAGGCCGAGAGCCTGGCTCGGGATCTGGATCTTGCTTACGAAGAGGCAGATCGTGATCGGCTCGAGAGACGATTTGGGCCCAGCGATCGGGATCTCCTGCTGAGCGAACGTGACTCGTCCGGAGTTCGATTCTTTGCCCATCCCCGCGTCTATACGCTGGTCTTGGCCCCCTTTGTGCGACTGGCTGGACTGAGGGGGCCGGCCATTGTCAACTCACTGCTTCTACTGTTTGCTGCTCTAGTCGCTGCCAGACAGCTGAGAAAGAGTCTCGGCAGCGACGCGCCGATGCTGGTGGCGTTGCTGATCTTTGCCTCCGTCACGTATCGTTCGGTATTCCTCTTTCAGCCTCATGTATTTCTTCTGACCGTTGTCGTATTCGCGGTCGGTCTGGCGGTTCGTTTCGACGAGCCAGGCGTGCACGACCTTCAGGAGGTCTATCGCCCGAGGCCTGGGGCACTCCGAATCGCCTCGAACTGGTTTGGGATCGGTCTACTGATCGGAATCGCCACGGTCTATCACCCGGTCTACGCTCTTCTGTTGTTTCCGATGATTCTTTTGACACCCGCCGGTAACAAGAAAGCGGGATCCCTTGCTCTTGCGGCTGGTGCCGTGCTGACGCTCTTGCTGGACCTGCCAGAGATCGGAAGCTTGCTGCCGTCGGAGATCGATGTCGGGTTGTCGGCATGGAATCTTCTCTATCTTGTTGTGGGACGCAATGTGGGGGTCCTGATCTACTTCTTGCCGCTGGTCCTGGTGCTGGGTCTTGTCCGAGGAGGTGAAGGCCGAAGCAGTCTCTGGCTGACGGCGCTCGTGGGTTCGATTGTATTTGTAACTCTTGTACCCTTCGATATCTACGATGGGCCGGCAGCCGTGGGTAACGGTTGGTTACTTCCCTTGACAGGGCTGCTTTGGTTTGTTCCGACCCGACCGTTGCCGCATCAGTGGATCTGGATCGCCGCCCTGTTTGCCGCCCCACTGATGTATCCAACCTGGATGGCGCCCAATCTCGACCTCGTGACACCAGAAAGCACCTATCGTCACGCCTCCGGATGGTTGAGTCAGTGGCTGCCTCCGGAAACGACGCAGCGACCCATTCCCAATGGCGGCGAGGTCAAGGGCCAGGGACTCTGGGTCCGCTCACTCGATGCAGCGGCGAGGCCAACATCTGGTGGGCGGTGGCTTATGGAGGGTGATCAGCAGGTCCAGCTCTTGCTGGCTAGTCCCGCGCCTATCGGTAGTGTCTTTCTGCAATTCGGGCCTCAAGCGGAGCCCGATCTGGAGTTGAAGGGAGGGGGATCACTTGGCAACATGGTTCTGGCCCCAGAGGGTGGAATAACGTTTCAGGTGGAGGATCTCAAGCGCCGTGCACTGCATCCGATGTGGTGGAGCTCTGAAAAGCAGCACGTTTATTTTCTGAGGATGAAGATGCCGCAGCAGGAGCCCAAGATCCAATCATTGACGATACGGGCCTTTGGCCTGGAGTTTGGAGGTGGCGAGCAATGACCAAGAGCGAGAATGCCCATAGCTGGATCTTCGAGCTCCGCAATTGTTTGGCGACTCCTCCGCCGAAGCGACTGAGCCCGGGAGAGGCGAGACAGGCCGCGGTCTTGGTGCCACTCTTCGTCGACGCAGGCGAGCTCTGGACGGTGTTGACCAAGCGCACGGAGGCGCTGCCTCACCACAAGAGCCAGATCGCTTTTCCGGGCGGGGGTCTCGAGATCGGAGAAGATCCATGGTCGGCGGCGCTTCGCGAAACAGAGGAAGAGATCGGACTGGCTGCCGGCAAGGTAATGAAGATCGGAGAGCTTGATGAAGCGGAGACTCCGAGTGGTTTTCAGATCGTTCCCTGCGTCGGAGCGGTTCCAATCCCGCTCGAGACCGAAATCAACGAGGATGAGATCGCCGAGGTGTTCTCGGTTCCACTGCTCGCCTTCACGGACTACCGAATGGTCGAGGACCGCACCGTCAAGATCGACGGTATCGAGCGACAGATTCGTGTCTACCACGTGGGTTCGCGGCAGGTCTGGGGACTGACCGCGAGGATCGTTCAGAATCTGATGGTGAGGCTGGGCTTCGAGGTGCCAGAACTCTAGTGAAGGTCTTCAGGTCGGTATGACGACTCGAAATCGACCGAATCGTAAATCTTTGATTGTTGTCGTACTGACCGTTTTCGCGGCGAATCTCTCGTTCTTGGGCTGCTCGATGCGTCAAATGATCTACCCCTCTCCCGCCATTCCAGTGGGCGGACCCCCAACCGGTCTGGAAGAGGTGATCATCTCTTCGGGGGATGACTCTAAAGTAGTTGCTTGGTACAGAGAGCTTGCCATGAGTCATGGCGGTCGACCGGCAGTACTTTTTTTTCACGGCAATGGCGAAAACCTCGAAACCATGAGGATGTCGGCGACTTTCGAGCAACTCGATCGACTCCAGACCCCTTACCTCGTCGTCGATTATCCGGGATATGGAAGAAGCTCGGGTATCCCCAGTGAGCGTTCGCTCAAAGAGTCTGGACTGGCGGCAATGAGATGGCTCGTCGATCAGCAACCCGATCGTCCGCTGGTTATTTGTGGCTGGTCTCTCGGTGCGGCGGTGGCGATCTTCTTGGCCGCGGAGACAGATGACCTCGACGGACTGATCGCCATCAGTGCATGGACCTCTCTGCGGGATGTAGCAAAGATACATTTCCCGAACTGGATGGTGGGAGCCCTGTTGCGAGAGTCCTATGATTCGGCCGTTATCGTCGAGACGATTCAAGAACCGACTCTACTGATTCACGGCGGCAGGGATGAGATCATCCCAGTCGCGCAGGGACGGAAACTCAGATCGAAAATGCCTCGCTCCGCCTGGCTCGAAGTCGATTTGGCGGGGCACAATGATCTTCTCTCACACCCAGAGGTTTGGCAGGCGATTCGAAAGTTTCTCGATCTCGTCGAGCAGCCCTCAGAGGTGTAAGATATTCGAGTTCGACCAACCGAGATTTCAAAGGGAGCGGGACCATGACCGTCGCGAATAGCGCAACAACAATAGACAACGTCGTCGAGATGCTTGGAGACGAAGCCGATTCACTGCTCGGTCACAAGTGCGAAGGCATTTCGAAAGAGACCCTGCAATTGCCGGGTGCCGATCACATCGATCGGGTTTTTGTAGGCTCGGATCGCAAACCTTCAGTGCTGGTGAATCTGACCAGGCTTTACAACCATGGGCGTCTCGCAGGGACTGGTTATCTCTCGATTCTGCCCGTCGATCAGGGTATCGAACATTCGGCCGCTGCATCATTCGCCCCGAACCCCGCTTACTTCGACCCAGAGAAGATCGTCGAGCTTGCCATCGAAGGCGGATGTAACGCCGTGGCTTCGACACTTGGTGTGCTCGGCATGACGTCCAGAAGGTATGCCCACCGAATCCCATTTGTCGTAAAGCTGAATCACAATGAGATGCTGACCTACCCGAATCGATACAAACAGATCTTGTTCTCGCAGGTCGAGCAGGCTTGGGAGCTCGGTGCCGCCGCGGTAGGCGCTACGATCTATTTCGGATCAGAAGACTGCGATCGAGAGTTGGTCGAGATATCCGAGGCCTTCTCGCAGGCTCACGAGATGGGCTTGGCGACGATTTTATGGTGTTATCTGCGCAATTCCGCGTTCAAGAAGGACGGGGTTGACTACCATGCGTCTGCAGACCTGACGGGCCAAGCGAATCATCTCGGAGTCACCATCGAGGCGGATATCGTCAAACAAAAACAGGCCACCAACAATGGTGGCTACACGGCGATCGGATTTGGCAAGACCAGTCCGATCGTCTATGAAGACCTAGTCAGCGACCATCCGGTGGACCTCGTGAGATGGCAAGTCGCGAATTGCTATATGGGGCGAGTCGGTCTGATCAACTCCGGCGGCGCCAGCGGTGGAGAGAGCGATAAGGCTCAAGCCGTTCGGACTGCTGTGATCAACAAACGAGGCGGCGGTACGGGTCTGATTTCGGGTCGCAAGGCGTTTCAACGACCGATGGCGGAGGGGGTGGATCTGCTCAACGCCATTCAAGATGTCTTCCTCTGCGACGACGTAACGGTTGCCTAGGCCTGTATTCATCGGTCTCAGACTTCATCGCCGGGCGACAGGGCCGCGGATCGCTCTCCGTAGCCACTGAACTAGGGACCCTGCTGTCGGCTTGCACGGTGCTGCAAGTCGACTGTGTTCTAAACGATCAGTTACACTCTGCGACTCCGAGTGTGGGCCTTGGACTTACCGAGACCGTAGGGAGCAACGCGCAATGTCAGATAACTTCGACCTAGTCGTAATCGGTAGTGGACCGGGCGGATACGTCGCTGCGATCCGAGCTGCTCAGCTGGGGATGCGAGTTGCCGTGGTGGAGAAGGATCCCTCTTTTGGCGGCACCTGTCTCCATAGGGGATGTATCCCTACAAAAGCGCTGCTCCACACAGCAGGCCTCTTGGACGAGATCAACCATTCAGAAAAGTTCGGTATCGACGCCGAGTCTGCGGTCCTGAACTTGGAGGGGGCTCGCGACTACAAGAATCGGGTTGTCGACAAGAATGCCAAAGGGATTTCCTTTCTGTTCAAAAAGAACAAGATCGAGGGAATTCACGGCTTTGGCAAGCTGGTGAGCCAGAATCTCGTCGAAGTCTCCGCTGATGGGGCAAGCAGAACCCTTCAGGCGGACCACATCCTCATCGCGACGGGATCGGTACCCAGAGAGATTCCGCCAGCACCTACCGACGGAGTCAAGATACTGAATTCCGATCATTTGCTAGAGCTGCCACCGATACCCTCCAGCTTGGTGGTCCTGGGAGCCGGAGCAGTCGGAACCGAATTCGCCTCGATATTCTCGTCGTTCGGATCGCAGGTCACCCTCATTGAAATGTTACCGCGCCTCCTGCCCATCGAGGACGAAGAAGTGTCCAAGCAGCTCGAGCGGTCGTTTCGAAAGCGAAAGATCCGCTCGCTTACGAATACGAAGTTGACCTCAGTCGAGACAAACGAAGACAGTCTGTCTATCGAGATCGAGACCGAGGGAGGTGAGAAGGGATCGGTCGAAGCAGAAATGTTGTTGGTCGCCGTAGGCAGAGCACCGGTTACCGACGGAATCGGTCTCGAGGCGCTGGGAATTCGCCTCGACAAGGGGTATGTCCAGATCAACGAGACCATGCAAACAGACGTGCCCAACATCTATGCGATCGGGGATGTGGTCATGACGCCGTGGTTGGCACATGTTGCTTCAGCAGAGGGAATCCTGGCGGTCGAGCATATGGCGGGTCAGACTGTGCGGCCCATCAATTACGACCACGTACCGAGTGTGACCTATTGTGAGCCGGAGGTTGGCAGCGTCGGTCTGACCGAAGCGGAGGCCAAAGATCGGGGTCACGATGTCGCTGTCGGAAAATTTCCGTTCACCGCCCTCGCCAAGGCTGCAATCGAGGGCAAGACAGAGGGATTCGTAAAGGTCGTACGGGACACGAAGTACGACGAGCTGCTGGGCGTTCACATTATCGGCCCCCATGCAACAGATCTGATCGCGGAGGCCTGTGTCGCACTGCAGATCGAGTCCACCACCGAAGAGCTATTTCGAACGATTCATGCTCATCCCACTCTTTCAGAGGCACTGGCAGAAGCGGCTCACGCGGCTGTCGGTGCGGCGATTCATATCTGAGAAGGAACTGCCAAGAAATGTCTACAGAAGTCATCATGCCTCAAATGGGCGAATCTATCGCCGAGGGAACGATCACGAAATGGCTCGTCGCAGTCGGAGAGACAGTGCAACGGGATGAGCCCCTGTTCGAAATATCGACCGACAAAGTCGATGCGGAAATCCCGAGCCCGGCCACGGGAGTCCTACTCGAGGTCAACTACCCTGAAGGATCTACCGTACAAGTCGATGCGGTCGTAGCACTCATCGGTGAGCCTGGCGATAAACCTGTCGCCTCGGAGGTGTCTCAAGAGAGCGCCGAGGCGGATGCCGACAGTGCCTCATCCCAAGCCTTGGCACCTGAAGAGACCTCCGAGGCGAAGAAGGAAGCCGAGCCGGCAGCTTCGACGGTCGAACCCGATCTCGCAGAGCGAGTGCGAACGATGTCGAGCCCCTTGGTCCGCCGGATGGCGGAGGAGAAGGGTATCGATCTGGCCCAAGTTTCTGGAACGGGAATTCATGGGCGAGTCACGAAAAACGATCTTCTCAGCTATCTGGAAAACCCAGTCGATGTCTCGAGCCCGGCACCGGCCAAGAGGGCCGAAGTCGTTGTCACGCCGGGAGACCAGCAACCCGGTCAGTACATGGTTCCCGCGTTCTCCGAAGGCGACAACGTCGAGATCGAGCCGATGTCGAACATTCGCAAGCTGACATCGGCACACATGAGTTACTCCAAACAAACCTCTGCCCATGTGACGACTGTCTTTCATATGGATCTTTCCCGAGTCGCCAAGGTGAGAGGTCGCGCCAAGGAAGGGTTCTTGCGTACCCACGGCACGAAATTGACTTTTATGCCGTTCATATTCAAGGCAGTTGCCAACGCCCTGATCGCGAACCCGAAACTGAATGCTTCCATCGACGGTACCAACGTGGTCTTCAAGAAGGACATCAATCTCGGCATGGCGGTCGCCCTCGATTGGGGTCTCCTGGTTCCTGTGATTCGCCACGCCGACGGTCTCAACTTGGTCGGTCTGGCCAAGACGGCCAACGACTTGGCCGACCGCGCCAGAAGAAAGAAACTCTCCCCGGATGAGATCCAGGGTGGGACGTTCACGATTACCAACCCTGGTGTCTTTGGGTCTCTTTTTGGGACGCCCATTATCAATCAACCGCAAGTCGGGATCTTGGGTATCGGGGCGATCGAAAAACGCCCCGTGGTCGAGACCGATCCCGATGGGAACGACACCATCACGATCAAGAACATGTCCTACTTCGCGATCACCTACGATCACCGTCTGGTGGATGGAGCGGACGCGGATCACTTTATGAATCACATCAAGCAGACCCTTCTCGAGGAGAGCTGGAGCGAACTGGATCCCTTTGTCTAGATCCAGCTTGATCCAGGATGGCGGTGGTGGTTCCGACGGATCGCAGACTCGAATGGTCGTTTTTCGGCCGACTGCCCTACGCAGAGGCCGAAAAGCTGCAAAGCACCATCCGCCGAGGCGTGCGCGAAGGGACCAGGTCCGAGGCCCTGCTTCTACTCGAGCATCCCCATATCTACACGCTTGGCCGCAACGCCAGCAGGGACGACGTACTCGTCGATGCCCAGTGGCTTCACGAGCGTCGCGTTGAAGTCGCAGAGTGCAATCGCGGTGGCCAAGTCACCTATCACGGTCCAGGGCAGCTCGTCGGATATCCGATCATCGACCTGAGCCCCGATCGGCGCGATATTCGCAGATATGTGCGTGACCTTCAGTCGGTGCTCGTATCCACTCTGGGCGATCTGGGTATCGATGCCGAACCCCGATATCGTACAGAGGAATTGGGCGTGTGGGTGGAGAACAGGAAGATCGCTTCGATTGGCGTCCACATCAGTCGGTGGATCACCACCCATGGGTTTGCCCTCAACGTC
>CAJHZD010000279.1_pt1 | contig 14773 bp, 11 predicted proteins | sample 9198941 | NCBI WGS metagenome assembly CAJHZD01 (sample SAMEA7708371, study PRJEB35096) | sediment metagenome | biome: marine neritic benthic zone biome [ENVO:01000025]; feature: sediment [ENVO:00002007]; material: shallow marine sediment [ENVO:03000034] sea grass bed [ENVO_01000059] ...
CTCTCTCAGACGATGACCCCGACGTGCGGGCAGAAGCGATCGAAGTCCTGGCTGCCCTTCACGGTGACGATGCCTGCGAGCTGATGCTGCCGCGGCTCTCCGAGAAAGATCCGGGAGTCCGGGCTGCCGCGCTGGCTTGTATCGCCAATCAGTGTGGCGACGAGATGATCGAGCAAGCTACGAAGACGCTGAATGACTTGCTCTCCGATGGGGACAGGCGGGTGCGGTCCGAGGGTGCGAAGGCGCTCGGGGCAATCTACGAGCCCAAGTTCCAAGAGCGTCTGATCCAGCTCCTATACGACAAAGAGACCCTGGTTGTCCAAGAGGCCATCGCCTCGATCCGCCGACGAGTCACCCGGGACGGGTTCAATCCGCTCTACATACCCACTCTGGTCGCGCTTCTTCGAGATCGGAGAGTCAAGCACGAGGCGCGACAGGCTCTTGTGGCGTTCGGAGAACCGGCGATTCCAGCTCTGACGCATTTCATGGGTGATCCGGATGAGCAGCTCTGGGTCAGGCGCGCGATACCGATGATCATCGCCAAGATCGGGACCCTAGCGGCCGCGACCTCGTTGACCGATCGACTGGTCGAGGGACGAGACGAATTCCAACGGCGCAAGCTCATCGTGGCTCTAGGAGTCCTGCCGAAGCAGATTCGAAACTCCATCGATCCCGAGCTGATTCAGGGTCAGATTGAAGTGGAAGTCAGGCGATATCTGCAAACCCTGGCCGATATGAGAGCTCTCGGCCTGGGCTCGAAGGGCCATATGAAGGGTCCCTTGGTGGACTGGGACAGTGAAACCCTCGATCCGAGCCTTGTGGACCGCCTGCTTGGCGAGAAGTTGGAGACTCACCTCGACAACATCTTCGGTATGTTGGCGATCGGCCATTCACAAAAAGATGTCTGGGCGGCGCACCGAAGTCTGGTCAGCGGCAATCGGGCGCTGATCAACAATGCTCTGGAGTATCTGGATAATTCTCTAAGCGGCGATGTCCAACGATTCGTCTTCTCGGTGATCGATGATCGACCGTTGGGCGAGATCTTGCATGACGCGGTGAAACAGTATGGCATCGCGGCCGACGATCAGGTAGCGACAATGGCAAAGATGCTCGGGAGAACGGATGATCCGAATGCGCAGGAGAATCACTTGACCCTGGCGACTCTGTACTCGGTTCATACGGACAGAGCACAGGAGCTGTATCCCCAGGTGAGGGATCTTTTGAATCGGAAGATCGATCCATTCGTGGACGAAACTGCAGCTTGGGTGGCTCGGAGGATCGGTCTGGTGGAGTCTTGAGTGTATCCTGACCCTGCGAAATCGAGGTTTCTGGTCTTCGGGTTCAGCTTGGTATCCTGTGTGTCCAATCGGGAGACGCGGGTCCTGCGCAAGGATCTAGTGGCTCTTGCATCCTGGAGCAATTGAATTGTGGCGGAACTCGCACGGATAGAGACCGTAGTCTTTCTTCAGAGTGTCGACTTCTTTGCGCACTGCAAAGCCGAGGAAGTTCTTCGTATTGCCGCGATTGCGCAGGAGAGATCGTTCAAAGCCGGAGAACGGATCTATAATGCCAGCGATCCTGCAGATACCTTCTATTCTGTGGTGCGGGGTACGGTGCAGCTCGACGCGGCTGCAGGCCAACCCGGAATCGTACCTCCGCTAGGTACATTTGGACAGGTAGACATTCTTCGAGGCCGATTGCACACGCGTGGAGCGACTGCCCAGACGGACTGTTTGCTTTTGGCAATAGAGGCCGATGATTTTTTCGACCTTCTGTCCAACAACGTAGAAATCGTCAAAGCCCTGTTTCGACATGTGATCGAAACCTTGCAACAGGGACCAGATTGATAAGGGGGAGACCATGAGCCACACCATGAATAATCGTCGCCGACTCGTCACAGGAGCTCTACTGGGCCTGGTTTCGCTTGTGATTGCAGTGCCGAGTCAGGGTACCTCGGTGGACCCTGGGACCAGGGTGATCGCAGTCGGAGACATTCACGGTGAATATGAGGGGCTGACCGCCATCCTTCGCGAGGCGAAGTTGATCGACGAGAACAATCAATGGATCGGTGGGAAAGACATCCTCGTGCAGACGGGTGACTATGCGGATCGAGGTCCGGATGTCCGAAAGGTGATGGATCTGCTGATGGATCTCGAGCAGCAGGCACCCGCTCATGGTGGGCAGGTCATCGTGTTGATGGGCAACCACGAGTCGATGAATCTGTTGGCGGATTACCGGGATGTGACAGACGAGATTTTTGCCAGCTTCGCTACCGAAGAGTCTGACGAGCTGCGAGAGGACGCCTACAAGTCATGGGTGAAATGGATGAAGAATCTGGCCCGGACTCGGGGTCAGATGCCGCAGAAGCTCGGCAAGGACAAAAAGGAAGCCTGGATGGCAGAGCATCCAGCGGGCTATATCGAGTATCAGCGTGCTATGGGACCTGAAGGATCGTATGGGCAGTGGATCGCAGCCCGCCCTATCATGGTGAAGGTCGGCGATACTCTCTTTATGCATGCGGGTTTGAGCCCGGACTACGTGGATTCGTCCATCGATGAGATCAACCAGCTTCACTGGGATGAGATTCGAAACTACCAGGCCGACCGCAAGGCGCTCGCAAAAGCCAATGTTGCGCCGAGCTTCTTCAACCTCATGGAGCTCAACAGTGCGCTGTATTACTACAACAACAACCCGCCCGAGGCTCGATTCGCCAACCCTCGAGAGCAGCAGCTGGTTCAAGCCGCGTCGACGAGCCTGAATGACCTGCAGAGGATCTTAGTCGAGGACAGCCCCCTCTGGTATCGAGGGTATACGAATCTGAACGACGCCGATCTCGAGAAGCACCTGGACCAATTGGAAGAGAGCTTTCAGGTTCGCCATTTCGTGGTGGCACACTCGCCGATGGCCAGCGCGAGTATCCAACAGCGGCTTGGTGGTTCGGTATTTTTGATCGACACCGGAATGCTGAGCAGTCATTACAATGGTCGAGCTTCGGCACTCGAGTTCGAGGATGGTCGCTACTCGGCGATTTACGAGAACGATCGGATCGTTCTCTTGGACGCCGGTGAAGAGGCGGTGCCTGCGAGCGCGTCGGCGAACAACTCGGTGTCGAGACGGGATCTGAGACCGGTTCCGGCAGTGCTGACGAAGGCGCGAGGTCTTGAGGCCCGACCGGCTGCTTACCCTCCTCAAGATGCGGGTGCTGAGTCCCCCGAGAGACCCGAGCGCATATTTGTGGATGTAGACAAAAAACCGCTCTCTTTTCAAACTCCGGCCGAAGTGGAGCAGTTTCTCAAGGACTCGAAGATGGTTGCCAAGGAGAAGATTCCAATCGGGATTACAAAACCGATGAAGATCACGCTCGAAAAAGACGGAGTCAAGGTGTACGCGAAGTTCAGCTCCGTAGATCAAGCAGGCCAGAATGAAAAGCTAGCCGACGGTTCCATCGAGATGTACTTCCTGGACAGCTACAAGTCGGACTTGGCAGGCTACGAGCTCAGCAAAATGTTGGGAATGACCAGCGTTCCCCCTGCCGTGGAACGCGAGATCGAGCGATCAAGCGGAATCGTTCAAATCTGGATCGAGGACCTGACGAGCTACGACGCCTGGATCAAGGAAGGCAACACTGGCCAGCCATCGTCGATCTACGTGCGGCGTCAGGTCAAAGACATGCGTACCTTTGATCTCCTGATTCGAAACACAGATCGCCATCGAGCCAACATCATGTGGGATCCCAAGGATAATCTCTGGTTGATCGACCACACCCGAAGCCTGGCCCGTAATGCGGATCTTCGCAAAGGCGAGGAGTTCGAAGGTTGCTCGCGCGATCTCTACAACGCGATCAAGGGCCTCGATGCGAAGGAGGTCAAGAAGCGACTCAAGCCATACCTGGGAACCTTTGAAATCAATGCTTTGATGAAGCGGCGCGACAAGCTGGTCAAATTGATCGACAAGGAGATCAGTAAGAAGGGCGAGGACAAGATCCTCTTCAACTACGGTGACCCACCGCCAGGAATGGTGATCAAGCAGAGCAGCACGGCATCGATTCGATTTCACTCTGTACCCACGGCGGCTCGCTGAGAGATCGATCGCAACGTCTGATGAGGACCGACGTTGCAGCGTCTAGAGTGGGTCTGATCCTGCTCGTATTTCTGGGCGGGTTGATCGGTCTGCGATCGGCCGCACCGGCATGGCAATCGGCGGAAGATCTGGGTCTGATGGGCTCGGATGGCCGAGTACTTCCGTTCGAAGACGCAGATCGTCTGCTCGACTACTTGAGATCTGCCGAGGTGGTATCGTCGAAGACTCTCAGCCAGGGAATAACACAAGCCGAGAAGGTCCTGATTCAGCAGGACGGCGTCGTTTCGCATGTGATCTTTCACACCGTCGACTCGCACGAACAAAGGACCAAGCGCTTGACCAACGGCAATGTTGTTCTCTATGTGAAGGACAGTTACACCAGTCAGATCGCGGCTTACGAGATGAGTAGCCTGCTCGGAATGGACAATGTCCCTCCTACAGTGGAGCGAAGAATCGACTCCTCCCGCGGATCGGCTCAGCTATGGATCGAAAACGCCGTGACCGAGCTCGATCGGCTCGAGAGGAATCAGGAACCTCCGGACCAGAACCTGTGGGATCAACGATATTCCGACATGCGGGTATTCGACAATCTGATCAATAACATCGACCGTAATCAGGGCAATCTCCTGGTCGATCCGGCCTGGAACCTTTGGCTGATCGATCACACTCGATCCTTCGGGCGGGATCGAACGTTGCCGAGACCCGAGCTGATCACCCGTTGCTCACGTAAGCTGTGGGATCGAATTCGTGATCTCGATGAGGTCGAAGTCAGCACTCGCCTTTCGCCTTACCTCAGAAGATCGGAGATCAAGGCGATCTTTTCCCGCCGAGAGAAGTTGATCGATTTGATCGAGGAGAAGATCCAAGCAAATGGCGAGAAATGGGTGTTGTTCGAGATCGGATCTGCGGATCCCCGGGTTTTGGTAAGAGAATTACCCCAGGGCTCGGACGCCGGCAACAACTAGTTGAACAGTTTTGGAATCGCAACCAGTGAGCCAGCCTAACTTTCCGGATCTTCGGACCTTTGTCGATGCGCTAAAGCGCGCGGGCGACCTCGTAGTCGTGGAAGCGCCCGTGTCGGCGAAGCTCGAGGTCGCAGAGATTCACCGTAGGGTGATCGCGGCTGGAGGTCCGGCGCTTCTTTTCGTGAATGTGGAAGGAGCGAAATTCCCCCTGGCGACGAATCTCTTTGGAACTGCTCGACGAGCAGAGATGGCTTTCGGAAGTCGTCCATTTCAGCTGATCCGACGTTTGGTGGATACGGTCGAGGCCTCGATGCCTCCCACGATCGGTACGCTTTGGGGCGCCAGAGATCTGGCCTACTCCCTGATTCGGGTCGGTACCAAGAAGAGCCGTAGGGGCCCAGTCGTCGATTCTGTCTCCTCAGACCCCGATCTCGCGCAACTGCCTATCCTCACGTCGTGGCCTGAGGACGGCGGTCCATTCGTTACGCTACCTCTCGTTTTCACCGAACATCCGGATGGCAAGGGGTCGAACCTCGGCATGTATCGGCTGCAGTGCCACGATCACCGCACGACCGGAATGCATTGGCAGATAGGAAAGGGCGGTGGATTTCATTATGGCCTCGCAGAGCAGCGAGGCGAGTCCTTGCCGGTGACCGTCTATCTTGGAGGCCCACCAGCGTTGACTTTGGCGGCTATCGCTCCGCTGCCGGAGAATGTTCCCGAGCTCATGCTCGCATCACTCATCGCGGGTCAACGACTGAAGCTCTGTGAGGGACCCGGTGGAAGGTCTCTATTGGCCGACGCGGAATTTGCATTGATCGGTCGTGTCCCCCCCGGGATCCGGAGAGCCGAGGGCCCATTTGGTGATCACTACGGTTACTACTCCCTGCAGCACGACTATCCGATCTTCGAGCTCGAGTGGATAGCGCATCGGAATCAGCCCATCTACCCGGCCACCGTAGTCGGGAAGCCGCGCCAGGAGGACTTCTTTATTGGTGATCTCCTCCAAGATCTTCTGTCTCCGCTATTTCCTCTCGTGATGCCCGGGGTCGAGGACCTTTGGTCCTACGGTGAGACCGGATATCACTCCCTCGCGGCTGCGGTCGTCAAAGAGAGATACAAGCGCGAGGCGATGTCGAGCGCGTTTCGAATCCTCGGCGAAGGCCAGCTCTCGTTGACGAAATTTCTCTTGGTGGTGGATCGAAGGCTGGATTTACGCAACTTCAAGGAGACGCTGCAGCACCTGCTCGAGCGAACGCGCCCCGAGACGGATCTGTTCATAATAAGTAATCTCTCGATGGATACGCTGGACTACACGGGGCCCACCGTCAACGAAGGTTCCAAGGGAGTATGGTTGGGCTTGGGCGAACCCATCAGGCGACTTCCGGCTCATTTTTCAGCCCCAGAAGTTCCGTCCGGCGTCACTGCGGTAAAAGTCTTTTGTCCAGGATGTCTCGTCGTAGGTGCGCCAGCTTATTCCGATGAGCCCGAGGCCGCGGCGAGACTCGCGTCGGCACCGCAGTGGAAAGACTGGCCTCTGGTCGTGTTGACCGATGAACCCGAGCGAGCGGTGGCCAGCGAGATCAATTTTCTTTGGACCACATTCACTCGATTCGAGCCCGCCGCAGATGTTACGTGTGCGAACAGTGACGTGGTGAGAAATCATCTCTCATACCGGTTTCCAATCGTCATTGACGCTCGGCGGAAACCGAATCTACCAGCGGAGCTGTTCTGCTCTCCCGAAGTCTCCGACAAAGTATCCAGGCGTTGGAAAGAGTATTTTCCCGACGGGATGGAGATGGGCGATTCGAGCGTGGGGCATCTGGCTCCGGCCGGGTCGGATGGAGCCGACTGAGATTGGCGGCAATTCCTGCCTTGCTTGGGAAGGCTGGCTCAGCGATCTGTAGGATTGATCTTGAGGCCGGTACGGAAGATCGGCACGGCATCGCCATTGTTTTTTGGGCAGATTCGTTGCAGACGGCACCAACGAACGGATGCATAGAGAACAAGAGCTCGATCCATTGAGGTAATCCGTAGCCGATGTGAAGTGCCGATATTCAGGCCCCGGGTTGTCTCGATTGCGATCCCTGTCATGCTCAGGTCCAGGACATGACCATTGACCGTGGCCCCTTGGACCTGGGTCGCCTCGATCGGTAGCCGATGGTGCTTTCGACGCTCGCGTGGCATGGGTTGGAGTTCGACGGATATGGAGCGAGCCCGTCGAGAGAATCGGGCCGGCTCAGTTGCCCTCTAGAGACGGATTGCGGCGCTAGGAACTGGCTGTCGAATGCTCAGGGTAGGGCGAAGCTGGGCTCGCTCGCCCTCGGTTCGGATCGAAGTGGATGCTAGAATCGCGACCCATTGGCCGGCTTTGAGCCATAGCAAGAAGATCCCGCCAGCAGAGATGAGAGACAAGACAGTAGCCGTCGAAGTCGGTTCTGTTCAGATAGGTGCAGGAGCTCCTATCGCCGAGCGATCGATGTCGACCACCGACACGGCGGATATCAATTCCACGACCCTTTGCGCAGAGAGCTGGCAGAAGTGCTCCGAGAGATAGTCGACGAATGTGTCGAGACCGAGTTTCTAAAGCGCCAGCTTGATGCGGCCGAGTCGTGATCACAGTCCGTATCCACTCCAGGAGTCCATGAGATGTCAATCAGTCCAGACGAATACAAGGATGCTCTGCGCCATTTTGCGTCAGGAGTCACTATTGTCACGATCAGGTCAGGCGACCAGATTCACGGTCTTACGGTTTCGGCTTTCGCCTCGATATCGCCCGAGCCACCACTGATTTCGGTGATGATCGATCATCGGCATCACGCCTATTCACTCATGGAGCGTGACGACGCCGCTTTTGCGGTGAATGTCCTCAAACAGGACCAAGAGGACCTCTCGAATCGATTCGCGTTTCTCAAAGATGGGGATCGGTTTGAGCAAGGAAGCTGGTCGGTAGCCAAGACCGGTGCTCCCGTGCTGTCCGACTGTCTCGCTTGGATGGACTGCTCGGTCTACGCAAAACTCCCGGCGGGGACTCATACGATTTACGTTGGTCACATCGAGGCTTCGGCAGTTCCTTTTCCGGACAGCTCACCTCTGGTGTACTGGAACCGAGCCTATCGAGCCGTGGGTTGCTCGGATAGAGAGTAGATTCGGCAGCGTCTGTGACGACGAACGACGCACGTCCGGCTAGAATACGTTTTTTATGGTGTTGGAGGGGAGAATTTCCGAGAATCATCGGCTCAGGCATCGATTTTGAATCGAGTAGATCGTGAGAGCCGTATCGATTCGATATCAACCTCGATCACGGCCGAATCCAGGAATACTGCGGTGAAGGATCAGAAGGTCATAAGAGTCTTGTGTCTGCAGAATTGGCGCCGCGGAGCGCCAATTCTGGTTTTTTCTTTGGTCATATTTGCCCTCCTGGGGCCTGTCCTGGTGGTTTGGGCCCAGGACGAGAATCTGCATCCTGCGTATCAAGTTTGGGTGGAGGCTCTCGACGAAACCGGCGCGGTGGTCACAGATTTGGTAGGTCCGTCTCTACAGGCCTATAAAGGTGGCCGACCGGTCGGATTGGTGGATCAGGGAGAGATCGGCGATCAGTGGCGGGTCGTGATCTATCTCGATCAGCTGCTTGCCACACCAACCGATTTCCACAATGGAACTGTGCAGCTGGCAGAGCGCGCGCGCGACCTGACCGCTCTGGGGCCGGTTGAGATCTTGCTCGCGAATCGGGGCGTCGACGTGGCACTTCCTCCAACCTCGTCTGCCGACGCGCTCGGTCAGGCCCTGGGCTGGCTTCGCTTGCGAGAGACCTCAGAGGACCGACAGGCTGAGATCCGAGAGAGTTTCTTGGAGGAACTCGGCATCGACACTGACACTGTTGCTGACGACGAGGAGACGCTAGCGACCATGACTGCCGAAGAGGTCAGGGAAATCACCACAGCCTCAATAGAAGAAGAAAGAGAAGTTCTGCGTAGACATCGGGCCCAGCTCGTGTTGTGGATTTCGGAGCACTCGGCTCCCGGCCCCAAGGCGCTTTTTCTCGTTGGTAGTGGCTTTGATGCCCAGATCGAGCCGTTCTACCGGTCCACCCTCAACAAATATGGTTGGGGCGAAGTGGGCAGCTCAATTCGAGGACATGAGATCCGGCCGTCCCTAGACGAGATCGCTCAGGTGCTCTCGATCTATGGATGGACTGTATTGCCCTATCTACCAGCCGAATCGGGAGATGTGCTTGTTCAGGAGACCGAAGAAGAGAAACAGGCCCGAGAAGAAGATGAAAAGGTCGACGTGATCTTTCAAGATGGTCGTCTGGTTGATCGGACAACGATCGGTTTCGACCCTGCAAAAGCGCTGCGGAATCGACGTAAGAAGCGGCAAGAGGAACTGGAGTCTCCAATCGTGGTTTCGACGGATCTTCCCTTCAGACAGCTGGCTGAGGTGAGTGGCGGCGAGTTTCTGGAGGGGAAGTTTCAGCTTACGGATTTGTTGCGACGCTTGAATCGCCGTCATCTCCTACTGATCGATGAAGTTCCCAAGCCATCGTCTGAGCCTGAAGAACTGGTCTTGAAATTCGCTCCTGATGCCAGAAAGGCGGCTGAAGCCACGGCTGTGATTCGAGCTCGAAACTGGGTGTCGCACACAACGCCCGAGGCGGTCTCCCAAGTCCGAGCTCAACAGATCTTCGACGATGTGCTCGACGAGGGCTCGATGGTAATTGCGGCCGCCTTGCAACCCGGTGATTCTCTTGGAGGCTCGCGGCTCATCGTCAAGAGGGAGTCGGGCGACGATTCCGAGGGTCCGTTGCGGTTGACGGTCGCGATTGCGCCCGATGATGGAGGTCCGGTCGAGGTCATTCATGAGCGTCGGTTAGGTTGGGAGCTGAGTGAGAGTATCGATCTTGACGATCCCGACGAACCTACGCTGGAGATGGCGCTCGAGTCGGATGTGGAAGGTGCCCTGGTTGTCTTGGTGGAGGAGCTCGAGTCCGGTCTTTGGGGCGGAACCTTTGCCACGATCCTGGAACCGAGTGGCACAGCAGCATCACGGGGCAGCTACGAGAGCTTGATTCTTCCGGCGCCCAAGACGATTCATCTTCTCGCACCCCACCAGGGTTTTGCCATGGGGAGAACGGTCTTCGAAACCGTGGTCTCTGAGGCTCAGGTCGCTCAGGTCGATTTCTATCTCGACGGAGAGCGTGAGGCCGTGAGTCGAACTGCCCCATACTCGGCGAGCCTTGATCTGGGCTCGCTGCCGCAGCCCCGACGCATCGAAGTGATTGCACTCGACGATGGAGGGAGACAGATCGGCAGCGACTACTTGATCGTCAATGAAGGATCGGGCGTTTTCGGGGTCAGAATCGTCAAGCCGAGGGGTGGTGGCTTGGACGCTGGGAACAAGAAGCCGCTCTCGGGCCCAATTGATGTCGAGGCCGAGGTCGAGCCACGCAGGGGCGAGGGCATCGATCGCGTCGAGTTCTACTGGGTCGATGAACTGGTAGCCACTCGGTACGCTCCACCGTTTCGCCAGCGAGTCGTAATTCCGAGTGATGATCCGGTCGGCTTTCTGCGCGTCGTAGCATTTCTCGACGACGGCGCCAGCTCCGAGGATGTTCTGTTCGTCAATAGCCCAGGTTCGAGCGATCGACTACAAGTAAATCTCATGGAGTTGTACGTCGTTGTGACCGATCGCAACGGTAGACCGGTAACAGGTCTTTCAAAGGACTTGTTCGAAGTAGAGGAGGCGGGACAAGCGCAAGAGATCACTACTTTTAGCGATGCAGGTGAGCTGCCTCTGACAGTTGGAATGGTGATCGACTCCTCGGCCTCGATGTTTGTCAAAATGCCCGATGTCCAGTTTGCGGCGGCAGAGTTTCTCAGGGGGCTAGCCACTCGTCGAGATCGAGCGTTCGTGGTGGGATTTGGGGACGAGCCCAAGATGACCCGGTCCACGACATCCGATTTGCCTGCAGTCATAGATTCTCTCGAGATTCTGAGACCTGAGGGGCACACCTCGATCTGGAAAGGCATCGTCTACTCGTTGGTCCAGCTACAGGGCGTACCGGGAAAGAAGGCGTTGGTCGTCTATACCGATGGCGCGGATGAGGATCCGGACTTTTCCTATCGGACCGCGTTGAAGTTTGCGCGCAAGGTCGGTGTTCCGGTCTATGTGATTCTCTCCAACAATGAGATTGTTCGAACACAGGGTAAGGGTCTGAACATAAAGGGCTTCCTCGATCGGCTGGAGAACCTCACCGACTCGGTCGGTGGCAAAATTTTTTATGCTCGAGTCGGGGAAGACCTGCGTGAAGTCTATGAGCAGATCGACGAGGAGCTCAGAAGCCAGTATGTAGTGGGTTACTACTCGCGCGAAAGTGGTGGCAGGGAGTGGCGGCCAGTATCGGTCGATGTCGCCCAGGCTGGTTACAAAGCTCGCACAATCGCTGGCTACTTTCGATAACGACGGATTCGCAGAGGCGTCTTATGTCGATTTTGGATTTTCTTGGGCTACAGCAGAGCGAAGTGGAAGCGGGCTCCAGCGAGACCGAAACGGTCCGCAAGATTGTCGATCGACTCGACAGTATGAACCCCGAGAAGGCACGATATATTGCGGCGTTCGCTTATATTCTTGGCCGTGTAGCGCATGCAGATCTCGATATCAGTCCAGCAGAGACCCGAGCCATGGAAGAGATCGTCCAGAAGCTGGGCCATCTGCCGGAGGACCAGGCCCTGCTGGTCGTTCAGATAGCAAAGAGTCAGCATCGACTCTTCGGGGGAACCGAGAACTTTCTGGTGACACGAGAGTTCGTGCAGATATCGGACTCGGACCAACGTGAGGAGCTGCTCGACTGCCTCTTTGCGGTATCGGCAGCCGATCAGTCGATCTCGGGCACCGAAGAAGCTCAGATTCGTCAGATCGCCAGTGAGCTCGGATTCTCGCACCGTGAGTTTGTCGAGGCTCGCGCTGTGTATTCAGAGCATCGAGAAGTGCTCAGACATCTGAAGCCGAGAGACTAGAGGCTATCTGGCGACAGTCGGTCGTTCGCCATCAGACGTCGTTTCTGGCCGTTTCGCGGTGGCAGATACCGCAGTGGACTGGTTAGCCTTTGACCGCCTTTTTGTTGTCGGATTTACCCTCCAGCGGCGATGCATCCAAAGCCAGAGCTCCGGATACTTGCGAATGGCCTGCTCCATTACTTCGAGATACTGGGTCGTGAGCTCGTCAGCCGAGGACCGAGTAGCTTCGTCGGGCGGGTAAATCGGCTCGGTGATGATGATCTTGAAGCGCCTCCAGTCGTCCTCAGGCAGGGCAAAGACGGGAACCACTGGAGCTCCCGTGCGCAGGGATAGTTGAGCCGGCAAAAGAGTCGTGACGGCCGGACGCCCGAAGAAGGGGTAGGCTTTTCCCTCTCTCGGGTGCACTCTCTGGTCGATCAGGATCCCTACTCTTCCCTTGTTTCTCAGGATCCTCATCATCTTCAAGGCTGCCGACCGCTTCGCGATCGTCTTGTTGCCAAAGCGCTCGCGCACCTTTTTGAGGTCGCGCTCGATATAGGGGTTGTCGAGCGGTCGGATGACAAACGACATAGGTCTGTTGCGGATAGCCGTGAGCTGTGGCAGAGCCTCCCAGTTGCCAAGGTGGGCGGTCAGAAAAATGACACCACGATCGCGCGCCTCGGCCGAGAGAATGTGGTGTCCCCCAACCATCTCGAGCCGTTCGAGGAACGCTGGTTTGTTCAATCGCCAGTAAGCGATTCCAGACACGAGTGAACGCCCGAAGTTCTCGAATGCGCTGAGAGCGAGCTCGTCGCGCTGACCCGCGGTGAGATCGGGTAACGCCAGCTGAAGGTTGTCACGAGCAACTTTTCGATGTCGACGATCGAGTAGATACCCCACTCGGCCCGATACCGGACCCAGCCGCCGAATCGCAGATTCGGGGAGCAGAAATAAAAGTGCCTTCCCGGCCCTGTACAGGGCATACTCGAGCCTGTAACGAAGCCGCAAAGCTGCGCTCTGTTTTCTCAACGGAACGGTCCTCGGGGCTCAGTCTACTCGATTCGCTCGACTCACCCGCCTCGGGTCAGGATCTCCAAGCGAGAGGCTCCGAACCATTGTTCAAGAGGCGCCACGACCGGTGAGAACCACCGGAATCGTCCTGGCGAGAATCTTGAGATCTAGAAGTGGGGACCAATTGTCGATGTATTCGAGGTCGAGCTCGATCCAGCGATCGAAGTCAATCTCGTTTCTGCCGTGAATCTGCCAAAGACAGGTCAATCCGGGACGCATGGATAGTCGCCGGCGCTGCCATCGCTCATAGGCGGACACCTCCTGAGGAACAGGTGGTCGGGGACCTACCAGGCTCATGTCTCCGCGAACTACATTCCAAAGCTGTGGCAGCTCGTCGAGACTGAGTCGGCGCAGAAGGCGCCCGATCCTCGTGACCCGCGGATCGCTTCTGACTTTGAACACAGGCCCTGTCATCTCGTTGAGATGTGCGAGATCGGCCTGCTGGCGGTCTGCATCTTCCACCATGGTGCGGAACTTGTAGAGCGTGAAGCGGCGACCGTGAAGGCCACAACGTGTTTGGCGATAGAGAATACTCCCACCATCTAGGAGCTTTAGAAGGCTGGCGATGATCAACATTAGCGGCCAGGCGACGGCCAGCAGAACCAGCGAGATCCCCACATCCATCAGACGTTTACCGAGCAGCGCGATCTCGCTCGATGGTGTTGTGGTGTAGGTCAAGACGGGCAGTTCGTCGAGAGTTCCGACCTCGACTCTGGCCTTGGCGTGGGGAAAGAGGTTGAGCGCGATCCGCGTGCGAATTCCTTGCTCCTCGAGCCCGAGCATCAGATTCTCGAGTCGATCGAGTTGTTGACGATCGAGCGCGAAGATGACCTCATCGACGGGGTTGTCCTCAACTATCTTGGGGATATCGTCCAAGCTGCCGAGAATTCGACCGGGGGCCGGGGGAAGCTCTCCGTCGTTCGCTTTCTCCAGTACGAAGCCCAGGATTCGATATCCCCAGTACGGGTGGCTTTGAATACTGTCGGCAATTCTGAGTGCGGTTGTGTTGATGCCAGCGATCACGACCGTGCGATAGTTGTAGCCCTCGAGCCGCACCGAGCGGGCGGTCAGTCGAACCAAGACCATCCTTGCCAGCAGAAATAGGCAGGACAGAACCACAAAAAGGAAGATCCATAGCCGGCTGATCTTGTCCGGCCCAAGGAGTTTTTCGTCGATTCGAAACGAGTAGATCAAGAGAACCAGGAGCAGAGTTCCAATGACGCAGACCCGAACAATGTCCCACGCTTCAGCCTGTAAGGGAGTCGTTCTTTGCGAGTGGTAGAGGTTGAATCGGAGCAACAATCCACCCCAAATGACAAGGACTACAGGTAGCAGCGGGAGGTAGAGCCTGAGGGGATAGAGATGAGTCTCGGCTATTCCAAGATTGGGGAGGGCACTACTCCGGAGCCAGAACGACAGAAAGAAAGCTCCAGCCACCAACAGCAAGTCGATGGTGAACAGGCTTCCCGCGACGATTCGAGCGCGCTCTTTCAGCATCTGCGGATGAGTAAATCTTGAAGAAAATCCCTATTCGAGACCCCCCTATTCTAGTCGAAGCCGTCGGATCGTTTGTGAGTGATCTCACAGTGGAGCAGGCGGGGCTCGGTCTGCACGACTTATAATGCCCGGGAACCATAGACAGGACCAACAGAGGAGCCCTCC
>CAJHZD010000230.1_pt1 | contig 14769 bp, 11 predicted proteins | sample 9198941 | NCBI WGS metagenome assembly CAJHZD01 (sample SAMEA7708371, study PRJEB35096) | sediment metagenome | biome: marine neritic benthic zone biome [ENVO:01000025]; feature: sediment [ENVO:00002007]; material: shallow marine sediment [ENVO:03000034] sea grass bed [ENVO_01000059] ...
ATGCGACGGCACTTCTGGCTGTCTGCTATGGCGCCGGGGTCGCTTCTATTCATGGTCCGGTTGTCAGTCAACTCGGAGACCTTCCTGGCTCAGATCTCGAGGCGCTCTTTTCCATGCTCGAGGATCCGAACCCGACTCGACTCCTCGCCGGACTGCAGGAGCTCGTTCCGGGTCGCTCCGAGGGTCCTCTGCTGGGAGGCAACCTGGAGGTGCTCACCCGTTTGGTGGGGACACCGTTTCAGCCAGATTTCTCAGACGCGGTGCTGTTTTTCGAGGAGGTCAACGAAACACCCTACAGACTCGACCGACTGATGACTCATCTCGAGCTCGCCGGCGTTGTCGCGGCGATCAACGGAATTGTCATCGGCGAGCTATGTGGTTGCGATCGGCAGAGCAGCTCAGCCCCGTCGTCGCCAAGCAGTGACGAGGTCGTAGCCGAGCGGCTGGGACGACTGGGTATCCCGATCGCTGTGGGAGGATCGTTTGGTCACGGTGTTCGCAACTCGCCTCTCCCCTACGGTACGCGGGTGGAGCTCGATACCGGTGCTGGTAGCCTGACGGCTCTAGAGTCGCCCGTCTCCTGACTCTGACATTTCGATTACCGACCATGCATCGACTGAGAGGCGAGACTTGACCGACCCTTTGACTTGGGCCGAGATCGATCTGGGGGCTTATGGGCACAACCTGACCGAGCTGGAAAAGCTCTGCGGCCCCGAGACCCGCTTGATGGCGGTGGTCAAAGCCGATGCTTACGGACATGGCGCGGATCGGATTGCTCGACGGGCAGTCGAGACCGGAATCGGTTGGTTCGGAGTGGCGCGGCTCGAGGAAGGTGTGAGCCTGCGTCTGGCCGGAATCGAAGCACCGATCCTTGTGCTCGGATACTCGCCGCCGTCGGCCACCGAGCTGTTGCTTGAGCACAATCTGACTCAAGCCATCGTCTCCTACCCGGCGGCGGAGGGTCTCTCCGCTCGTGCGATGGCGGCCAACAGGCGGATTCGTGCTCACCTCAAGATCGATACCGGTATGGGCCGGATCGGTTTGGTAGCCCACCCCGGTGATCCCACGACCCCCGATGGGCTGCCGGTGCATGGCACGATCCGAGAGGCCCTCGATATCGCCCGTTTACCCGGTCTGGAGCTCGAGGGCGTCTTTACACACCTCGCGTCGGCCGACTGCCCGGACAAAAGCGAGCCTGCGCAGCAGGTTGATCGCTTTCTGACCTACCTGGAGCGGCTCGAGAAAGAAGGGCTGAGCTTCGAAGTGCGACATGCCGCCAACAGCGCTGCCATGATGGCCCTACCCGAATCTCATCTCGATGTGGTGCGACCCGGTATTGCCACTTATGGGCTGACGCCTTCCCCGAGCATGGATATCGGTAAGCTCGATTTGCGACCGGTGTTGCAGTGGAAGAGTCGAATCGTGCAACTGAAGAATGTGCCGGCCGGCTTCGGAGTCAGCTATGGCACGACCTATAGGACATCGCAGCCAACGGTTCTCGCAACGGTTCCGGTCGGCTATGCCGACGGCCTGAGTTGGCAGCTCTCCTCGCGTGGCCAGATGCTGGTGGGTGGGCAGCGAGTGCCGATCGTCGGCCGTGTCTGTATGGATATGACCGTACTCGACGTGGGCGGGGTTTCAGACATCGGTGTCGGTGACGAAGTCGTGCTGATTGGTCACCAGGGCCAGGCGTCTCTTGCAGTCGAAGAAATGGCCTCGGGCCGAGGCACGATCAGCTACGAGGTTCTCACCACGATTACGCCTCGAATACCACGGATCTATTCGGGCTAGCCTTGGGGTCGGGCGGCCTCGATGTAGCGATCGACTCGCCGCTCGAGTAGCGACAGTGGCAGCGGACCGGCTGCCAGTATGGCGTCGTGAAACTGGCGAATATCGAAGGAGTCCTCAAGAGCCTCTCGTGCTCGCTCCCGTAGCTCGAGAATCTTGATCATGCCCATCTTGTAGCTCAGTCCCTGCCCCGGGTTTACAAAGAAGCGCTCCACTTCGGTCACGATGTCGCCTTCGGAAAGGGGAGTGTTCTGCAGGAAGTAGTCGATCGATTGCTGGCGCGTCCAACGCTCCGAATGGATGCCGGTATCCAGTACGAGCCGAACCGCGCGCCAGAGCTCGTTTTGCAGGCGGCCGAAGTTCTCGAAAGGGTCCGCGTAAAAACCCATCTCCTTGGCCAACTGCTCGGCGTAGAGAGCCCATCCTTCGGTGAAGGCGCCGTAGCTTGCGTCGCGACGGAAGTCGGGTATGCCCTCGATCTCTTGAGCCAACGCAATCTGGAAATGATGCCCGGGAACCGACTCGTGATAGGTGATGGCCACAAACACATAGCGTTGAACGCTCTTCATGTCGGCCAGGTTCGCGTAGTAGATACCGGGCCGAGTGCCGTCTTCAGAAGGTCGGTCATAGAACGCGATACTGGTCGAATTCTCACGCCACGGCTCGACCCGACGGACCTCCATCGCCGCCTCGGGCAGCATGTTGAAGTAGTCGCCGACCACTTCGTAGATATCTGCGACCTGCTTGCGAGCCTCCGCGAGAAAAGTCTCTCGCCCAGCATCGGAGTCTGCGTAGTAATTGTTTGGATCCTGACGAATGAATTCGAAGAAGGCCTGTAGATCGCCATCAAAGCCGACCTCGTCTTTGATGGCTCGCATCTCGTCTTGGATCCGCGCAACCTCGGCCAGACCGATCGCGTGGACTTCCTGGGCGGTGATATCCAATGTCGTGTGGTATCGGACCCGGTTGTCATAGAAGGCCTCGCCGTCGGGCAGCGCCCAGACGCCTTGGTCGGCGTCGTATTCAGATTGCAGTTGCTCGACCTGTCGGATCAGGCTGGCGAATCCGCTCGAGAAGGGTCCCGAGAGGGCCGCCTTGGCGCGTCCCAAGAGCTCATCGGTCGCCTCGTCGTCGAGATTCAATGCCGCCACCTTGCTGCGGAAGTCGGCAAAGATCGTGTTCTCGGTCTCGGAATCGTCGATCGGCACACCCGAACTGATACTGCGGGCGTCGGTCAGAACCGCCGGGAACGAGAACGCCGGCGCGACCACACCGAACTCGGCTCGGTCTTCTAGCTGGGTCGAGAATTCCACAAGAACATCCTCGAGACCCTCGAGGCGAGAGATGTAGTCTTCGGCGTCTTGAACAGTGTCGATGTCGTGATTGTTTTGTAGCACCGTGATCAGGCTCGACAGCTGACCGTTGAACTGATCCACAACGTAGAAATGGCGGCGGAAAACCGCATTCTCGATACGCCTCTCGGCGTCGATCTCGAAGAGCTCGTAGCTGAGTCGGGAATCATCGCTGAGGGCCTCGAAGTCGAACTCGGCCCTCATTGTCTCGAGATCGCTCCGGGTCTGATCGATCCGGCGCTGGTAGAAGGCGTCAGAAACGTCGTCCCACTCACCGAGTCGGTCCGTCTTTCTGCCGAGACGGGACTGTTGAATCGGGCTCTCGTCGACGCGGCGCTCGTAGACTTCTTCGAAGAACTGATTTAGCCGTTGATCCTCGTCATGGTCAGCGGGCGTGGAGTTGTCCGCGCAGCCAAGGACACCAACCAAACACCCGGCCAGCGCCGATACCAGCCACACCCCTAATTTGAAGTTCGGTCTCAAGGTGACTCCTTCAAGCTTGCCTGGACTATTGCCGAGGTTACGGACGAAGAGCCGACGGTATCAGAATAGAGTCGAAATCAATCCAGCTGGGCGAAGGGGTTGCAACAGGGGGCAAATTCGTCGAACCAGCCGAGATAGTGGACGGGCTTCGACTCGTCCGCGCCTTCGAGGAAGAAATCACTCGAGAGCAGGTACTTCCTGACCACGGTGTCTTCGTAGAATCGGATCGAGCCGTTTTCGATTTGGAAGGCGAGGCCCTCGATCACCGGGACCGACGGCTCGATCAACTCGCCCGACGGCGCAATCTGGATCTGGGACATTACAGCCTCGATATCCTGGGAAAACCGGTTCACGCCTTCTGGCTCGAGATCCAAGAAAGACAGCTTCCGACTCAGCGAATCGGCGACGAAACCGAGACTTTCGGAGCTGCGCGAGCGAAGCCGCCACCAGCCAAGCAAAGAGAACCCGACCGCCGAAGCCAGCACTCCGATGATGAAGGTGCGGCGCGGAATCTCGCGCTGAATCGGGCTCGTGTCCTGGCTCATTCGAATTCTCGCTCTACAGGTTCGCGGCTGCCCAGAGTGAGAGTGCCGTCAGGGTCAGCGTAGGGTTGGTCGGTGAGCTGGTCGGGTAGACGCTCGAGCCCAGTACCAGCAGATTGCGCACTTTGTGATGAACTAGATGACGGTCCACGATGCTGGTGTTGGGGTCGTCTCCCATCGGCGTGGTCCCGATGATATGTGATTCGGTCGGGTTGACACCTCCGACTCCGATCCGCTCGATTGGCAACGGACTCAGCAATTGAGGTAACAGATCGGGCAATCGATCGATACCCCGTTGTGCGTAGTCGGAATGACCCTCATAGACGATCCTCGGAGCCTCGTCCTCAGGGTCGTCCATGGTGATGCGATTTCCCTCTTGCGGCAGATCTTCGAAGATGAACTTCAGCTCCATGCGCTGCCGATACTTGCCACGCTCGACGCGGAGAGCCTTGCCGAAATAGATGTTGTGAGATTCGATAAGCACGGCAGGGTAATCGGATCGGTGCTCGCCATCGTAGAGCATGTACCCATTGGCCGTGATGCTGGTACTGCCTTGGAAGTTGTCGAGACCGTCGAGATCGATGGACACATAGACCGAGACCTGCTCGTGCAGATTCCGACCCAGGATCGGATGATCGAGCCCGGAACGCATCAGAAGGAATGGATTGAAGATGGCATTGGCTCCGAGTGCCACGAGGTCGGCCTTGGCGGCTTTGATCTCGCCGTTGTTTCGATAGCGGACTCCAGTTGCCTGATTACCCTGGGTCTCGATCTCGACCACGGTGGCTTCGGTTTCGAGCGTCACACGTTCGTCTTCGAAGACACGCATCATGTCTCCGAGAATCGTGAACTTGGCTGCCACGGGACAGAACTCGCAGACAGAGCTGGCGCAACACTTGAATCGCGTGTCCGTGATGACGCGGGCTCGGGCGGAGGCCTGCTGGAAGTATTTGTCCGGATAGGCGGCTTTGAGAACCTTATCGGGATCCGAGAAGCGATGGGGCGGCTGCGGAAATGGTTTGCTGCGCGGAAACAGCTCCGAGTCCGTTGGCCCGGACACACTCATGATCTCCTCGGCGCGAGTGTAGTGCTCTTCCAATTCGTCGTACTGAACCGGCCAGTCCGAGCCGACGCCATAGAGTGACCTCAATCGGAAGTCGTTGGGCATCATCCGCGGGGTGCAGGCCCACCAGCCGTTCGAGGCTCCGCCGACACCGAGGCTATAGACCCACCTCTTGCCGCTGTCGTTCTTGACCTCGTCACCGGTTTGGATGCTGGAGGAGCTCTTGTTCTCGATCTGCCAGTCGATGGAGTCGAGCTTTCCTCGCTCCAGGACAAGAACACGGGCGTCGGGTCTCGCCTTCTCGAGGTAGCCCTCGAGAAGAAAGGCGGTCGCAAAGCTCGAACCGACGGCAATCAGATCGTAGTGGTGTTCCAACGAGGGTCTCCGGTCGAAGCTCGGGCGGTTAGTTCAGCAGCGTCGGAAGATTCAGTCTCAGGCAGCCAGCTCTTCTTCGTCTTCGCCCGTGAGCTCGGGTCGATTCCCGGCCTCGATCTCCCTGTGCTCGGCAACGATGCCGCGCACGAGAAAGAACCAGCCGAGAATAAAGACGATGTTGATAATGGCGAAACCTCGAGCCTCCAGGCCGAGGAGTCGGGCACCCACAAATACGACCAGTGCCGATCCCACGTCGCCGATACGTTGAAATAGGCTGTTGATGGCCTGGTTGGCCTTGTACTTGATGTCTCGAGAGGTTGGTAGAAACAGCATATTGAGAGTGGTCTTGTTGACCGAGTAATCCGACGCATTCTCGAAGATCTTTCCAAACCGGACCACTCTGAGCATTGGGATGAGGAGGACGAGACTGTACGTTCCCAGCGCGATTATCGGCAGCCAAAAGAGTCCGGCTCGGATCCCGCCCCACTTGATCAAGCGGCTTACCACGAAGAGCTGCAGAAACATCCCCAAAAGATTCATCCAGCGATAGAAGCCGGCGTAGAACTCACCGATGGTCGACTGGACATAGCTCGATTGGGCTGCTTCGGTGGCGGGATCGCCGAGGTCCTGATCACCATAGGTAAGTCTGGATCCGGCAGCCGTTGCCTCGGTCACGGCTGATTCGACCCGAGAGTTGCCAAAATCCTCGACCAGACGTCCGAGAATGAATTCGCCGTTCGTGTTGACAAGATTGAGCACCAAAACGAGCAGAGCGATATACCAGAGATACTTGTGCTCCTTGAGCAGGCCCAAGGCGAGCTTTTCCCTATCCCTTTGAGCCTTGCGCTCCGACAGCCAGTCCTGCAGGTTGGTCTGACTGACCCGGATCTGCTGTCGGCCCCAAACCTTGAGCGAGATCAGGTTGGTGATGACGATACAGACAACGAGAATTCCTGCGGCAAGCAGCAGCATCTCGTAGACGTTGACGAAGCGCATCAGCCGGTTTGCGATGTCGGAGCCGACAAAGGCGCCGATCGATCCACCGAAACCGACCAGGGCGAAAAGCCGCTTACCCGCTTCGTTGCTGTAGACATCGTTGGCGTACGACCAAAACTGCGTGATCACCATAACGCTGAAGATTCCAACGAAGACGAAGAAGGCGTAGCCGAGATACGGAACACCCAGTCGGCTCAAGGCCCAAAAGACAACGAGACATGCGATAAAGATCGACGTGACAACTGTAATCAGCCGGGTGCGCTCGTAACGGGAAACCAACTTGGAGTAGCCCTGGACCAAGAAGAATAGAAGCACAGTCATGACCGCGGAGAGGTATGCCTGCGCTTCAGCACCTCCCTGCTGCAGGATCAGAGCCTGGCGCACCGGTCTCATCAAGTAGTACGCTGCCAGCAGCAGGAACACGAGAAGAGCCATCGCCAGGGTGAGACCACCCTCGCCGGCACGCACTTCGGTAAAGATGCCCAGGAAGCGCTCGAGGACATTCCGCTGATCGCGTTGATCGTTCATGTCGATGTGGCCTCATTCTATGGCAAGAGGCCCTCGTTTGGCTCATGCCGTGATCGCCGTGCTGAGCATGCCTGGCAATCACAGGGCGAGAACGCCTCAATCGGCTCCATGGCTGCTAAGCTTTGCAGGTAGCTCACCTTGGTGACTGGTGAGGAGGAGAACTCGTATGACAGATCCGAACAGCGCGGCGGGCGAGACCGCCGTACTCGACATTGCTGGACGAGTGACCATCGGTCATGACGCAAAGATGCGCGATGCGATCGAAGGGGCTCTGGACGGCGGGGCCAAGAACATACTGCTCAACATGAAGGGCGTCAGCAAGATCGATTCCTCGGGGATCGGCGAGTTGGTTGCGGCCCACAATCGAGTCACGGCGGGTGGCGGCCGTCTGCTGCTGGCTGCCCTTTCAGATCGTCTTGGTACCCTTCTCCAGATCACCAATCTGATGGGTGTCTTGGAGACCTACGACAGCATCGACGAAGCGCTGGCTTCCCTTCAGGTCGAAGCGGAGTGACGAGGCGGGGCCAGCAACTCTCCTGCTCTTAGGCCGTAGAAATCATGGGTAGTCGTCGAAGTCGAACCCACCGGAGGCGCCTTGCCTTCGACTGCTGGTGGACGTAGGATTCTGGCTCCCGTCTAGATCGTTCTCGAGCTCTCTAGAGCCTACAAATTGAAACTTGAGGAAGAGAAATCATGCCTATGCTAGATGTCGCGAGACCTTTGCACTTCGCCAAGTCTTTGATCATCGTCGGGCTGTTCTTTGTCGCGGGTAACGCTCAGTCTCAGTGGACGAATTGGCGTGGACCGACTCAAGACGGAGTCAGTCCGGAGACCGGTCTGATTTCTTCCTGGTCGGTCGATGGCGAGAACCTGATCTGGAAGGCAGATTTTGTCGGACGCTCGACCGCGGCCGTCTTCGATGGTCGAGCCTGCGCCATCGGGCGTGACGGAGAAGAGATACTGCGGCAGGAGATTGTCGTCTGCTGGAATGCCGAGAACGGCGAGAAGCTGTGGGAGCGTCGGTTTACTCCTCACAACACCTTTGTGCCCTGGCAGCGACTGGGATGGGCAGCAGTCGCTGGTGATGTCGAAACCGGCAATCTTTACGTCAATACCTCGGACGGATTGCTGATCGCTCTGAGTCGGGATGGCGAGACGGTCTGGCAATGGCGCACAGGCGAAGATCTCGGGCGCACCTCCGGCTATGGAGGTCGGACTCATACGCCGATCGTCGATGAAGATCGGGTTGTCGTGGCTGCGATCAATACCAGCTGGGGCGACATGGCCGGCCCTCCGAGCATGCGCTATTGGGCGTTCGATAAGAGATCCGGAGAGGTTCTTTTCGCAGCCAAGCCTTCACCTCGAACCAAAGACGCGAATACCCAATCGACGCCGGTTGTCGCTGTCGTCAACGGCGAACGGCTCCTTATCGGTGCGAGCTCGGATGGATTCGTCTACGCGGTCAAGGCCCGAACCGGTGAGAAGGTGTGGGCGTTTCAGGTAAGCAAGGTGTCGCTCAACGCGGGCATCGCGGTTGCCGACGGCCGGGTCTTTGCCTCACATAGCGAAGAGAATCTCGATGCGGCGACGATGGGCCGAGCGGTCGCGATCGATGCGACCGGCGCCGGCGACGATCTTACGGCGTCCAATGAGCTCTGGCGCATCCCAGACCTGAAAGTGGGTTTTGGGACACCGCTGGTCAAGGACGACCGGGTCTACTTCATCGACAACTCTGCCAATCTTCATGCCGTCGATGTCGAGACCGGCACAACTCATTGGGTGCACAACATCGGAACCGTCGGCAAGAGTGGCCCCGTGTGGGCGGACGGCAAGATCTATGTCACCGAGGTCAATGGCAAGTTTCATATTTTGAAGGATGCCGGCGACCATGCCGAAGTTCTCGACGTCGAAGAGATCATGATGCCGGATGGCACGAGGGCCGCAGAGATCTACGCCTCACCGGCGGTTGCGTACGGTCGAATCTATTTCGCCACCGAGGGCGGGTTCTTTTGCCTCGGCGATAGAACGAAGCCGTTCAAGGCCGAAGACAAGGGGCCGGTCGGCCTGGCAGAGACCCCTGCTTCGGCCGATGCCAAACCTGCTCTGATTCAGGTCGTTCCAGCCGAAGTGGTGACCACCACCGACGATAAAGTCACGTTTCGAGTTCGAGCGTTCGACTCAACGGGACACTTCTTGGGTGAGATGCCGGCAACGAGTTGGAGTCTCGAGGGCCTCGTCGGAGCCGTGACTGATATGGGTGAGGTCAGCCTCGAAGACGTCAAGGGTCTGCAGGTCGGTCACGTGGTCGCAAAGCTGGGCGACCTGGAAGGACAAGCCCGGCTGCGCGCGGCGGGCTCCCTGCCCTGGCGCGAAGATTTCGAGGGTCTGGCGGCCGGTCCGTTTCCAAAAGGTGGATTCCCCGCCGGATGGTTCGGACGAGGCAAGAAGGCCCATGTCGAAGAGATCGAGGGGAACAAAGTGTTGGTGCAGCCCGACCCTAAGTTTTTCGCGCCCCGATCGGTCATGTATATCGGCCCCTCTCTCATGAGTGGCTACACGATTCAGGCCGATGTCTACGCTACGGCCAAGGGACGTCGCAAACCCGAGCTGGGTCTGATCAACAACGGCTATACGTTCCTGATGGCTGGCATTCAACAGCGATTCGAGATCCGATCGTGGGGCTCGGAACTGCGTATGATGCAGCGGCAAGACTTCGACTGGGACATCGAGACCTGGTACACAATGAAGATGCGCGTCGACCTCGAGACAGAGGCCGACGGCAAGGAACAGGCTGTAGTTCGGGGAAAGGCCTGGAAGAGAAGCGACCCCGAGCCAACTGATTGGACTTTTGTCGTCACCGATCCACTACCGATCAAGACCGGAGCTCCGGGTCTTTATGCATTTACCCCGGTGGACGGCTACTTCGACAACGTCCTGATTACACCGAGTGACTGAGAGGAATAGAAGATGATCAAAACTCGACATGCAGTGACTTCTGCGCTTCTAGCTGCGGCCGTACTCGCTTTGCCCGCGATCAGTGCTGCGCAAGAGGTCGTAATGTTTGGCGATGGACCGAAAAGGAATATGGTCAATCTGACCGAAAAAGGTCTTCCAACCGAGTGGGATATCAAGTCCGGAAAGAACGTGAAATGGTCACAACCGGTGGGCTCTCAGTCGTATGCCGGGCCGGTCATCAGCGGTGGCAAGGTCTTTCTAGGGACCAATAACGAAGGATTGCGCAACCCGAAACTGACAAAGGATCGGGGCGTCGTAATGGCTTTCGACGAGAAGACGGGCGAGTTTCTGTGGCAGATGACCCACGAGAAGCTCCCCGAGTCGAAACTACACGACTGGCCGCTTCAGGGTGTCTGCTCGACCCCGGCGATCGAGGGCGATCGTCTCTATTACATCTCCAATCGAGCGCAGATGGTTGCCTTGGACACCGAAGGTTTTCGCGATGGCGAAAACGATGGGCCCTATCAAGACGAGGCTGAGACCACTGAGATCGACGGTGACATCGTCTGGATCTACGACCTGATCGGCGAGCTCGATGTGTTTCCGCACAACCTTGCCGCGGGGTCGCCACTTCTCGTTGGCGATCTCGTCTATGCGTCGACCGGAACGGGTGTGGACGAAGCGCACATCAGCGTACCGGTTCCCTACGCACCATCGATCGTGGCATTCAATAAGAATACCGGCGAGCTGGTCTGGGACGATGCCACTCCGGACGAGAACGTCCTCCATGGGACGTGGTCGAATCCCAGCTACGCCGAGATCGACGGGCGGCCTCAGGTGATCTTCCCGGCTGGCGATGGTTGGGTCTACTCTTTCAAGCCTGAAACCGGCGAGATTTTGTGGAAGTTCGATGCCAACCCCAAAGACTCAGTCTGGAAGCTGGGTGGCGCTGGCACAAGGAACAACATCATCTCGATGGCTACGGTCTATGACGACAAGGCGTATATCGGTGTCGGCCAGGACCCTGAGCACGGCGAAGCACCCGGACACTTCTACGCTATCGATCCTACTGGCGAAGGCGATATCACCGAGAAGGGTCGGGTTTGGGCTCGTGAAGGTGAGGAGTTCAATCGCACGATATCGACCGCCGCCATTCACGACGACATTATCTATATCTCCGATCTGTCGGGCTTTCTCTACTCGCTCGACGCTCAGAGCGGCGAGCACTTCTGCACCTACGATGCGTTTGCCGCGGTCTGGGGCTCGGCATTCTACGCCGACGGCAAGGTCTACCTGGGCGATGAGGATGGCGACGTGGCGGTTCTCGATGCCAGCACCAAAGAGGCCGGCGAGGAATGTAACCTTCTTGCCGAGATGAATATGGGAGCCGCGGTATACACGACCCCGGTTGCGCATGATGGAACGTTATTCGTACTGGCTCGGAACCGGCTGTTTGCGCTCGAAGAGGGTGCGATGCTGAAAGCCGAGATCACCGAGGAAGGCACTATCGCAAAATAGGTCAGTTCGCTCGAACCGAACCGATCCAGGGCGCTCCCCGATGGGGCGCCCTTTTCTTATGGGCGCGACGAGGGTCGCAGCATCATGGCCCGACCGAACTCGTGCCGGTCGAGTCGAGGGTCGGTAAGAGTCTCCACGACTTGGTAGTCATTGCGCTCGAGCCATTGCATGATGCCCTCGCCATATCCAGATCCGAAGGCTTCATAGCCGTACTCGTGAGTACTTCGTTTGAGCAAGACAACCGCGTCGGGTGGCGTCTCTTCGAGAGCGGCCAACATTGCGTCTTCACCAAACATCACGAACTCGGGAGGCATGAAGTTGATGTGGGCGGTGGGTGTGGGCCGACGGATTTGAAAGTTGAACATGATGCCCTCTGGAAGCACCAAGAGAGTCTCGTTCTCCTCGATCTCCGCGCGTAGATGCTCGAGGAGCTGTTGCATCACGACAAATCTCGGGTGAACGAGGATCTGGTCCGAGCCCTTTCCGAAGGGCAAGGTCTTCTGCCGGAAAGCAGCCCGCGAAGGGAGAGAGAATCCGACGCCGACCACGAGCAGAAACATGAGGCCGGCCAAGCGAAAGGCCGGTCCATATCCACCTCTCTTGCGAATCGTCTCGGGTACCAAGAAGATCAGGGTCAACACGAGCACAATCGTGGCGGGCAGCGCCAACGCGAATCCGTAGTGTTGATATCTAGGGTGGAGAGCCATCTTTGCCAGCAGCCCGAGTGCGAAGATCTGCAGGGCAAAAAGTCCGACGAGTCTCGGATACAGAGGATCATCTGGGCTCCGCTTGCGCATCATGAGCACCGTCAGGAGGCACATTGCGACGACGACCAGAGGAAGCGGCCGAGGAAAGTCGGTGGGGTCGTACCTGATTCCGGCGCCGACCAGAGCCACCGATGCCCAGATTCCGACTACAAAAGACCAAAACACCCGGCTCTTGGAGGTCGGTTTGAGAAGAGAAGCGGCGATATAGCCGGGCCATAGCGCGATTAGATATATGGCAGCCCAGATCAACGTCTTTTCGAGGCTGGCGGCCGGTTCATCGAGCCCCATACCCTCGCGATAGAAGGGCAGTCGAGACAGCTCGCGTAGAAACACATAGGGCCACGCACCGAGCACCCCGAAAAAGGCCTCTTTTGTACCGAGGCGAAACGACAGCGCAGCCCACGCGGTTACAGGCGGAATCAGTGCACACAACCCGACGATGGATAGTGGTCGAACCACAGGGAGCCCACCGTCATGTCTCGACCAGGCGTCGGCCACGAAAGCAAGAACGAGCGCCCCTACCGCCGCGACAAAGAACTCTGGCTTGGTCAGGAAGATGAGGCCGAGAAGTAGACCGCTTATCACCAGGCCTACCCTGGAAGAGTCTTCGAAATAGCGACCGATCACGAGGAGGAGGACAAACGACAGAATCGTGCCGTGGGTCATCTCATGCGAGTAGGGCGTGACAAAGTTGTAGTTGCCGAACCCGATCAAATCAGCCGTGGCGAAGACTGCCAGGAAGATCAGGCAGGAGATGATGGCCTCGAACCGGCTCGCAATTCGACGAACCAGACTGTAGAGCACCAGCATGGTTCCCACAAGAATCGAGATGTTCAGGACGGCAAGCGCCGTCAGGCTGACCCCGAGGAGCCGAAAACCGAGTGCGTTGAAGTAGGGGCTAAGTGGACCGTTGAAATAGGCAAGCTCCCCGAACAAGACCTTTCCCTCGAGAATCTGCCAGGGGACATAGAGCTCGCGGCCGAAATCGATCACGGGATGAGTGAATCTTTGCCAGCCTCTCCAGATCAACCAGGTGGCCACCAACGCAAGGAAGAGGAGGTCTCTTCCGAGCGACAAATATCTGGAGCCTGAAGTGTCTTCGGCGCGGTTCTTGGATGCCATCGGAGAGCGTCAAGGCTACCAGACCCAATTGCCGGTTCGCTGAGGCAATTCTCTCACTCTCGAGCTCACCTCGACCGATTACTTCGAGCCGGAAGGCGAGTAGCGATCAGTCCGTCTTACGCACTTCTATCGAGAAGCAATGCTTTCCCTTGGGGTGCTGCCAGAACGGGGTGTCCGAAGCAACGATGGAAGGACGGATCGAAGACGATCTGGCATCGAAGCTCGCACACAAATCGTAAGTGGAGTCACTCGAGATTGCATAGCGATATTGGGCGCCGGTGACAGGATCTACGATCGACTGCAGTCGGATTCCCCGGGTCTGCTGAAGCTCGACCAGGTCGTTTGGCAATCGACCATCCCGTTTCCAGAACACATCGATCATGTTCGCAATCGAAGCGAGATGCTGCTCTCTCTTCTCGTCCAGTGCTTGTCTTCTCGCTGAACCTGGCGATCCGGCAATGTAGAGACCGCCGAGGAGACAGATCGAGACGACGATGGTGACCGTCGTCGCAAAGATCCTCAGGAATGGGTTCTTCAGGGTCGGTTTCTCGACCTCCTTGTCGTCCTGCTTCAGATCCCAGAGGTAGTACCCCAAGACCGTTCCAGCGATCGTCGCGACCGAAAGGACCTTGAGCAAAAACCGGGTGGTGAGCTCGCCCTCGAGCAGATTGAAGACCAGGGTGATGAGATCACCGAGAATAACGCTGGCTGCAACGAAGAGCGTGAGATAGGTCAACCATTTTCTGACTTTGGACTTGCGCTGTTCCGGATCGCGTCGAGTCACCTTGTGTGTGTGTCCGGACAGCAGTAGATATCCTGGAAAGGCGATCATCAGTGTTGCGACCGACCACCTCAACCTCGAGATCTCGAAGGTCTCGGCATAGTTGGTGATCATCGGGTCCGGATAAGCTCTGTTAATGAAATCGAAAAGAACCGATCCGAGACTCCAGGCGCTCAGATAGAGCATCGTGAACATCACGAGATAGGTGAACGCTTCTCGGGCCGAGAGGTAGGGCTGTGGACGAGGGACCGGGATCGGGAAATCGATCTCTGCGTACAAATCTAGGGCACCTTGGATTTCGTCTCGAGACCACTTGGCCGCGATCAGTGTCTCTTCGATCTCTTGACGTGGAACACCCTGGCCGATCGCGTCGTGTACGAATCGTTTTAGAGAATCATCCACAGGAGGCCTCCTTTGGGTCCTTCAAGCTGTCCCTGGAAAAATCTATCACCGAGGGCTTCGAGGTTTGGCTCTCAACCATGGCTTGGAGCGAATAATC
>CAJHZD010000321.1_pt1 | contig 14658 bp, 15 predicted proteins | sample 9198941 | NCBI WGS metagenome assembly CAJHZD01 (sample SAMEA7708371, study PRJEB35096) | sediment metagenome | biome: marine neritic benthic zone biome [ENVO:01000025]; feature: sediment [ENVO:00002007]; material: shallow marine sediment [ENVO:03000034] sea grass bed [ENVO_01000059] ...
CGAAGATGAGGATGACGAGTGCCGCCGCTGAGACCAGCCAGTTGCTTTGGTTCAAACTAGTTCACCTCGAGTAACGGACTTCCCCTCCGAGGATGGTCATGTCGACCTGGGCCGAAGGGATCTCTTCGATCGGGATCGTCAACAGATCCCGAGAAAGCACCACGATATCCGCCAGTTTACCCACTTCGAGAGATCCCTTGGAATTCTCTTCGAAGGCCGCATACGCCGCATTCAGTGTGTACGAGGCCAGCGCCTCGTCTCGAGTCATCGCTTGTTCCGGAAAAAAGAGATCACCCTCGCGAGTGCGCCGCGCTACCGAAGCATAGAAGCTCGCGATGGGATCGATGGACTCCACCGGCACATCTGTTCCATTGATGAGCAGGGCTCCGGAGTCGATCAGGTCGCGCCAGACATAGGCTCCTTCCTCGGCTCTGTCGGCTCCGAGTCTCTTGAGCACCCAAGGAGCGTCCGAAGTGCAGTGGATCCCTTGTACTGCCGCGATAATGCCGAGACCGGCGAACCGATCGATATCCTCTCGACTCAGATGTTGGGCATGCTCGACTCTCCATCGAACGTCCTGAGTGCCACCATGTCGGTCGAAGGCCTCCTCGTAGATATCCAGCACCGCCCTGTTGGCTCGGTCACCTATGGCGTGGGTGTTGAGTTGGAATCCGTTCTCGAGCGCGATCTCAGCCGTCCTACGGATCTCGTCTTCGCTCTCCAGAACCAATCCCACAGTGGACGGCAGATCCGCGTAAGGCTCCAGCAGCCAGGCTCCGTGGGAGCCTAGGGCGCCATCGATCTGTCGTTTGATGGACCGCACCGCAAGATAGTCGTCGCCCTCCGCCACACTACGGTAGGTTTGCAGAGACTCGGCCATCGCTTGATTCGATTCGTGTCGAACCATGACGTAAAGCCGAATCGGCAGCTCGCCTTCGGATTCGAGTCTCTTGAATAGGTCGATCGTCTCGAACGACGAGCCCGCATCGTGAAAACTCGTAACGCCGTGGGCCAGTGCTTCCTGCCCGGCCAGCTCGACGAGGCGTCGGTTCTCGGCCTCGATCTCTGCCGGACTCCTGAGAGAACGCTGGCGCTCCATCGCGGCAGAAACGACTCGTTGGGCGGTCTCGCGCAGGAGTCCAGTCAACTCTCCGTCGGAATCACGGACGAACGTGCCGCCTGGGGGATCGATCACCGACCGATCGACACTCGCGACTCGCAGAGCCTCTGCGTTGGCGAAGGCAGCGTGACCACTGGCGTGCGTCAGCAGAACAGGATTCTCGGGGCTCGCCGAGCTGAGCTCGTCGTGGACGGGAATTCCCTCCACAAGGTCGTCAGGAAGCGAGATCCACTTTTCTTGATGCCATCCCCAGCCACGGATCCACTCGCCGGGCTCCGCGGCTTCTGCGGTCTCTGCAACCATCGTCACGATGTCGCCCCAGCTTTCAGCGCCTGTGAGATCCAAAACGGTCTTGGCAGTGCCAAGGCTCATGAAATGCCCATGCCCCTCGATAAAGCCCGGGATCGTCAGTCGTCCCTCGAGATCGATGATCGTGGTGTTCGGGCCGATCCGTGAAGCGATCTCGTCTTCTGAACCGACCGCGACGATCCAAGGCCCCCGAACCGCAATCGCTTCTGCAACCGGACGGGCTTGGTCGAGGGTGACCACCTTCCCATTCCTCAGCACGAGATCCGCAGGGTCTTGCACCGCGGACCGATCACCGCACCCTCCGATCAGCATTGCGGCCAGGATCGCCAACAGCCCTCGCGTCTTGAACTCACCCATGTCTAGGCACATCGTCTTCTCCACACTTTCACACGACTGGTCTCGATCCTCGGGTCCCGGTCGTGGCGCCCGACCCGAGTCGGGCCGGCTCGGCTCGAGGTGCTCAGTTTATCCCTAAGCCGGATCCGCGAGCCGTGCTGTTAGGATCCCTCTCCACCATGCTCGCGCAAAGACGAAGGGGTGCCGGTGATGACCGAGAACAAGAATCCTGAAGTAGGGACCATTTGCTGGGTCGACCTGACGGTCGAAAACGCCTCGGAGGTTCGAGACTTTTACGCTGCCGTCGCCGGTTGGGTGCCGAGCGCGGTCGACATGGGTGACTACAGCGATTTCAACATGTCATCCCCCGAGACGGGTGAGCCCAAAGCCGGTGTCTGTCATGCCCGGGGCCCGAATGCGGATTTACCACCTGTATGGTTGGTCTACATCACCGTCGCCGATATCGAACAGAGCGTGGAGCGGTGTCTATCGATGGGCGGTGAGCTGGTTCGGCCCCTCACCGAGATGGGGGGCTATGGGAAGTACTGCGTCATTCGGGACCCGGCCGGCGCGGTTGCTGCCCTGTTCGAGTATCAATAGGCGCTCCCGCTTTCCGCCAACATTTCAGATCGAGGTCCCTATGCTCAATACGAAACGACCCCAGTCTGCCCTCCTGCTGGCCATCTCTCTCGGTGTTCTCTGCCCTCTTGTCGGTGGCGCCGAGTCGACCCGCACGACCATGCAGCCCATAGACGTATTCGAGCTTGCCTGGGCATCGAGCCCGTCGATTTCGCCAGATGGCTCGACGGTCGCATATGTCCGAAATTCCATGGACAGCGTGACCGACGAACGCCGGTCGCAGATCTGGCTGATTGATTTCGACGGAACAGATCAGCGACCGTTGAGCCCGGATGGTCTAGATGCAACATCGCCCCGGTGGTCGCCACAGGGAGACCGACTGAGCTACCTCGAGAGTGACGACAAGATCAAGCATTTGATCGTCATCTCGCCCGGATCGACCGATCAAGTTCGGGTGGGACCGCTCGATGGAGACCCCGGCGCGTTTTCATGGTCGCCTTCAGGCGACCGCATCGTCTTTGCGATGCGTGTGCCGCAGGATCGTGAGGCAATCGCTCAGCTTCCTGTCGCTCCCGAGGGGTCCGAATGGGCCGAGCCGCCGACGGTGATCGAGAGGTTGGTCTATCGAGCCGATGGGAAGGGATATCTGGACAGCGGCTTCTTCCAGCTCTTTGTAGTTTCCAGTGCGGGAGGATCACCTCGCCAACTCACCACCGGTGACCATCACTACTACGACTCGCGGACACACGACCCGGGGTCCGGTCCTGTGTGGACACCGGACGGAGAGTCGTTGTTGTTTTCGGCCAATCTGAATGACGACTGGAGATTAGACCCTCTGAACTACGACATTCACGAACTCTCTGTCGAAACAGGAGCCCTGCGCCAACGGACCGATCGACAGGGGCCCGAGACTCACCCCTCGATCTCGCCGGATGGCAGCAAGATCGCCTTTCTCGGATTCGATGATCTGTACCAGGGATACCAGGTGGTCGACCTCTCGATCATGAATTACGACGGATCGAACCAGAGGGTGGTTTCGAAGGCATTCGATCGCGATGTGCAAGAGCCCCGCTGGAATTCCGACGGTAGCGGCCTTTTCTTTTCCTATGAGACCGAAGGAAACGGAAAGCTTGCACACATCGATCTCGAAGGCACTATCGTGACTTTGGCAAACAACCTCGGGGGGCTCTCGCTGGGTCGACCCTATGGAGGCGGCGAGTTTGCGGTCTCGAGAAACGATCGCTATGTGTTCACCTTGACGACCCCACACCATCCATCGGATCTGGCGGTTGGGAGCAAAAAGGACGGAGGTAACCCGAGCCGAGTGACCTATCTGAGCGAGGATCTTCTGAGCCAAAGAGACCTCGCAGATGTCGAGCAGATCTGGTTTGAATCATCGTTCGACGGACGGAAGGTGCAGGGGTGGATTGCCAAGCCGCCTGGATTCGATGCCAACGCCAAGTACCCACTCATCTTGGAGATTCACGGTGGCCCGTTTCTCAACTATGGCGATCGATTCTCGGCTGAAGTCCAACTCTACGCCGCTGCTGGCTATGTCGTCTTATATTTAAATCCGCGCGGAAGCACCAGTTATGGCGAAGAATTCGGCAACCTCATCCATCACAACTACCCCGGGCAAGACTACGATGACTTGATGTCAGGCATCGACGCAGTCATCGCACGGGGCTTTGTCGACGAAGACCAGATGTTCGTAACCGGAGGTAGCGGCGGGGGCGTACTCACAGCCTGGATCGTGGGCAAGACAGATCGCTTTCGGGCCGCTGTCTCCGCCAAGCCCGTGATCAACTGGTTCAGCTTCGCGCTGACGGCCGACTCGTACAACTTCTTCTACAGGTATTGGTTTCCAGGCGCACCCTGGGAGGTCCCCGAGCAGTACTACCAGCGATCCCCCATCTCCCTGGTCGGCAACGTCAAAACGCCCACCATGCTCCTGACTGGAGAAGAGGACTACCGAACTCCGATGTCGGAATCCGAACAGTTCTACCAGGCGCTCAAGTTGCGTCAGATCGACACGGCTCTGGTCCGAATTCCTGGTGCTTCGCACAGTATTGCCAAGCGTCCAAGCCAGCTGATCGCCAAGGTCAACTTCATTCTCGGCTGGTTCGACCGCTATCGGAACTAGTTGTTCGGCTGCAAAAGAATCTCAGTGGATCGGACCAAGAGTCTGCTCCTCGGTCGACTCGTACCCGTGGGACATCACAAAAAAGTAGACCGATCCCTGATCGCGATCGTCGCCGGATATGAGCTCGAAGACAAACTCCTGTTCTTGATCTCCCACCACGCCCTGGACATATGCGACCCGGTCTTTGGGGATGAGGAGCTCGCCGACTAGTCGCTTGCCGCGAACGACTTGAACCAACCAGGACTCGTGACTGTCCTGGGCGAAATGCCAATAGTAGTCCTCATCGTCATAGATGACAGCCTCGCGGCATCCGGCTCGAAGGATGCAGTTGGGATGAGAGACGAGCCAATTCCAGAACGTTTCAAATGGTAATGTCGGCGTCACATCGGTGAGATCGTCGTTTGATGACATGGAGCTATCCTACAGCGTTCCTCCGCTCACCGAATCAAAAGTAAGGCCCCATATCCATCGAACGGAAAGTTGAAGATGCCCACAAGCGATCAAGATGTCGAAGCGCGCATTCCCTCCCAAGTCGATGACATCGAATGGGACGATTGGCAGCCCGTCGATCGCGGGACGCTTCTGTTTGTCATTCAGAACGAGCAAGTCCTGCTGATTCACAAGAAGCGCGGGTTGGGCGCCGGAAACCTCAACGGACCTGGTGGCCGGATGGATCCAGGAGAATCGCCAATTCGATGTGCCTTGCGTGAGGTCAACGAAGAGCTGCTGATCGATGCTAAGGATCCGGAGCTGATCGGGCAGCTGCAGTTTCAGTTTCTCGATGGTTACTCGATCCATGTCTGGGTCTTTGTGGCCGAGGAGTTTTCCGGAGTACCGACCGAAACCGAAGAGGCTCGACCGGTCTGGACACCTCTGAGTGAAATACCCTACGACGAGATGTGGGAGGACGATCGATATTGGCTACCCCTGCTGATCGATCGGCGACCCTTCTTGGGTCGCTTTATTTTCGACGACGACCGCATGGTCGACTTTCGGATCCTCGACAAGGGACAGCGCTCAGATTCGAACCGAATTCTCCTTCCCGCCGAGACCACCGGGGAGGATGGCTGATGACAGTCGTAGCTCGGTTCGACGACGACAACCGCTCAGGGGCCTATACCAGACCGGGAGATTGACGAATTCATGATCGAAACCGAAGCCACACGCCCAAGCTGGGACGAGTACTTCATCCGACTGGTCGATGAGGTGGCAAGTCGTGCCACATGCGACCGTGGACGTAGCGGTTGCGTTGTCGTGCGCGACAAGAGGATCATCTGCACCGGGTATGTCGGATCCCCGCCCGGTCTCCCCCACTGCGACGAAGTCGGGCACGACTTCAAGCAACTCGTCGATGAAGACGGCACCACACGGCAGCACTGCGTTCGAACCATCCACGCAGAACAGAACGCGATCTGCCAGGCGGCCTATAACGGTCTTTCCCTCAAGGATTCGACGCTCTACTGCACCATGGAACCTTGCAGAGTCTGCGCAATGTTGATCGCCAGCGTGGGAATATCCAGGGTCGTGGCGAAGAAGCGATACCACGCAGGACAGGACACTCGGGATCTACTCTCGAGCGCCGGGGTCCAACTCGATGTTCTCGACGAGAGCGTCCAGTCGTACGAGGGGCAGAGCTAGACTTGGTCATTGCAATCGATGGACCCGTAGCCGCCGGTAAGACCACCGTTGCAAACCGTCTCGCAGCCCAGCTCGGATTCTCCCTTCTCGATACCGGAGCCATCTACCGCTGCGTCGCCTTTCGCTGCGCCCAAGAGCAGGTCGATCTCACCGACGCCGCCCAGGTCGCAAAATTCGCTCGCGACCTACCGATAGAGTTCCGACACGACGGCAGAGCCAATCGAATCTTCCTCGCCGGTGACGACGTGTCGGAGACCATCAGGACGCCGAATGTCTCGGAAGGCGCTTCGATTGTCTCCGCAATTCCCGCGGTTCGCGAAGCCCTTCTCGATCTGCAGCGCAGTCTCGGGTCGAGCGGCGATGTGATCGCAGAGGGCCGTGACATCGGAACCGTGGTCTTCCCCGACGCTCGATTCAAGTTCTTTCTGTCAGCCGATCCGAACGTCCGGGCTCTTCGGCGATACCGCGAGCTCGTCGAACGAGGAGAATCCGCGAGCCTGGAGGAGGTTCTCGTCGCGCTCCAAGAAAGAGACGCCCGCGACAGTAGTAGACCTGTCGCTCCGCTGGCCATCGCGAAAGACGCGGTCGAAGTCGACACCACGAACCTGAGCCTGGACCAGGTCGTTCAACTTCTGCTCGACCAGATCCGAGTCGAGCCTGCTATCGCACCTTCTGGCGAGCCGGAATGAACGACAAGCCCGAATACTTCTACCGGCAATCCGCCGTCGTCCCCTACCGATTCAACCAGGACGATCTAGAAATCCTTCTGATCACCTCACGAAGAAAGAAACGGTGGGTGCTGCCAAAAGGCATCCACGAGCCCCATCTCTCGGCGGCCGAGTCGGCCGCAAAGGAAGCGCTCGAGGAGGCGGGCGTCGAGGGCCAGACGGCTGAGTCCGCGATTGGCCGCTACACCTACGAGAAATGGGGTGGAACCTGTGCCGTGGAGGTCTATCCGATGCGGGTCGAGCGGGTACACGAGACCTGGCTCGAAAGCTACCGTGACCGAATCTGGGTATCGACCGCCGAGGCCGCCAACAGGGTCGACGAACCGGCGCTCAAAGAGATTCTGATGAGCTTCGACCCGCGCTCTGAGAGCCTCCGCGATCGATAGTCGACTTTCAGATTTGGATACTTCAAGTTATACTTTAAGAAGAGAAACGCGAGTGAGAGGCTGGGTCGGGTCGGAAGTTGCAACCATCGGAGTTCGGTGGACGTAGCACTACCCGGGTCTTCAGGGGATGGTCAGAGACGACGATTTATAGAATTTTCTGCCAAACGTAACCCGAGGAACCTTGATCGTAGGGGTTGATTATGGATACCACGATAGGCGGCAGTAGCCCCGATACAGGTATTCCAGCACGGACGCTTTCGGCGATCGTCGATCATAGTCAGCAGATCGAGCCGGTTCGAAAAAAGGACCTCGCCAACGGCGACTTGATCGTCGTCAAGACCCGAAATTCAACCTATTCGATCTGTGTTGTCGGACCCGAGCTCTACACCGTGTCAGGAGGCTGGTTCGATCGCCAAAGCTCCGCCCCCTTTACGGTCGCGGTGAACGGTTGCACCTGGGGAGGCAGCGCCATCAAGAGCGACATCCTGGCGGCACCTGGTCTTTTCCTGGAATTTGCAAATCGTGTCAGAACTACCCGAATCCAGCAGGTCGATGTCTATCGCAGTGACGGCGACCCCCACAGGATGTTCAACTAGAAGTCGTCGATACCCCGACCGACGCTGTTTCCGAGTCGACGCGCCGGACCTGACTCAGGCCCTGGGCTAGACGACCTCATCGACCGAGGACATGACATTTCCAGGACCCTGATCTCTATCGGCTTGGCTCTCCTGCTCCTGCTGGGCCTGGGCTCGCTGTGGATCCACCACCGACTGTCGTCCAGCCTGCCCCGACTGGAAGGAGAGGTCGTGGTCGAGGGACTTGCCGAAACGGTCTCGATCGAACGCGACGGTCTTGGTGTGCCGACCTTGATGGGACAGAGCCGGCTGGACGTTTCGAGGGCCCTCGGATTCGTTCATGCGCAAGACCGTTTCTTTCAAATGGACTTGATGCGTCGCCGCGCCGCCGGAGAGCTGGCGGAGCTCTTGGGAGCGGGCCTCTTGTCCACCGACCGCTACTATCGAATCCACCGATTCAGATCCAGGGCTGTGCGGTTCTCGGAGACTCTATCCACGCAGGAACGAGCTCTGGCCCAGGCCTACGCCGACGGTGTAAACGCGGGACTCGATCATCTGGCAGCTCCTCCCTTCGAATATCTGCTGCTCCGGACCGAGCCTGAGCCCTGGCGACCTGAAGATATCGCCCTGGTCGCTTTCTCGATGTATCTCCAGCTCAACGATGACCGTGGCCGACACGAATCCGCGCGTGGATTGGTCTACGATCTACTCGGTCCTCAGATGTTCGAGTTCCTCTTCCCGACCGGCACCGAGTGGGATGCGCCGGTCTCCGGCGAGACCTACCGGACTCCACCGATCCCGGGTCCCGAAGTCCTCGACCTCCGATCTCGGCCACCGGTCGAGATCGCCTATCTCGACCCGATTAGGGAAGCCGATGCGGCCACTCTTGGCAGCAACAACTGGGCGGTCTCCGGCCGCCTCAGCAAGCATGGCGGTGCAATCCTCGCCAACGACATGCATCTCAGCCTCTCGGTACCGAATATCTGGTATCGAGCCTCACTGGAGTACTCGGATCCCGGCGCCAAACTCGAGACTCTCAAGGTCACCGGTGTATCGCTTCCGGGCACCCCATTCCTCATCGCCGGCAGCAACGGACATGTCGCTTGGGGACACACCAACACTTGGGGAGATTGGGAGGATTTGGTTGTTCTCGATGCCAGCCCAGATTCTTCTCAGACCTATTCGACTGCGGACGGACCTCGACAGTTCGAGCGTTATCAAGAAGTCATCAGGTCCTCCAACGGCGCTCGTGAGACTCTCGAGGTGATCGAGACGGTGTGGGGGCCGATCGTCGATACCGATCACCGAGACCGAGCCCGGGCGCTGCGTTGGATCGCCCACGAGCCTTACGCGGTCTCGTTTGGGCTCCTCGAGGTCGAGGCCTCGACGACGGTCGCCGAGGCGCTCGACGCCGCAAGCCAGGTCGGTGCTCCGCCTCAGAATTTCGTCGCGGCTGACGCCAACGGACAGATCGGCTGGACGGTGATGGGTCCGATACCCGAGAGGTTCGGATTCGACGGCCAGCTACCGTCCTCCTGGGCGGACGGGACGAAAGGTTGGAATGGCGCGCTCGATAGCGATCGATACCCTCGACTCGAAGGTGCCGATCTGGATCGTCTGTGGACCGCCAACGCCAGGGTTGTCGGTGGCGACATGATGCGTCGGATTGGCCTCAGCGGGTACCGACTCGCTTCGAGAGCGAGTCAGATTCGGGACAGTCTTCGAGCCAAGGAGACCTTCGACGAGCTCCAAATGCTCGAGCTCCAGCTCGACGATCGGGCCCTTTTTCTCCAACGCTGGCAGGGCCTTCTTGTCGAAACCCTGACCCAAAGCCACACCCCCCGCCTCGATGAAGACCTTCTGTCGCAGGTCCAAAACTGGGGTGGGAGAGCCTCGCTCGATTCGGCAGGCTATCGCGCGGTGCGTGAATTTCGACGCTCAGTCGCCAACCTCGTGCTCGGGAGCATCACATCGGAATGCAAGACGGCCGACTCGAGATTTGAATACAGCCAGATGCTTCAGTACGAGGGCCCGCTTTGGAGCATCGTCTCGGAGCGTCCCCTCCATCTGCTGGATAGCGCGTATGCGACTTGGAACGAGCTCTTTGAAGCCGCGATCCGACAACTCAGAGAACGATTGGCTGATGCCGACGCTTCGGTGGCAGTGGATGAGACATGGGGAAAATACAATTCGGTTACGATTCGGCACCCGCTCTCGAACGCCCTGCCAGGGCTGGGCCGATGGCTGGATATGCCCACCGTTGAGCTCCCCGGCGACTCCCATATGCCTCGCTTCCAGTCACGGGGAGCCGGAGCCTCCGAGCGTATGGTTGTCTCCCCCGGCCGCGAGCAGGACGGCATCTTTCATATGCCCACGGGCCAGAGCGGCCATCCCTTGTCTCCGCATTATCGCGACAGTCAAAGGGCCTGGGTGGAGGGTCTGCCGTCGAGCTTTCTGCCTGGACCCACCCAGCACACCCTGGTCCTCACGCCGGACTAGGCGTTCCCGCCGTCGATCGATTGGGTGAGGTCACAAGAACATAGCCTGCCAGCGCTGCCGGTGCGACAAATGGGACGCCGAGGGCGATGAGCTGAATCCAGGCACTCATCCGATCCACCGACCCGGAACCTTCGCCCAGCTGGATTGCTGCGACGGCGAGGACGACCAGCCAGAGCTCGTAGCGGCCGATTCCACTCGTCGACCCGGGCACACCGGGCTCGGTAAGAAAGAGACGCCGCCGCTCGACAGCCCTCAAAAGAGCCAGAACCTGAACCGGCAGCGTCAGAAGAAGGGTATGTGTCCAAATCAGAGGCACGCCCAAAATGGCCACCGTAAGAGAAAGACACAGAAGATCGATTTCGTCGAACGGTCTTAACCTGGCGATAACCACCGCGATGACTGCAACAACCGTCATCGCGACCAGGGGATGCACATCGACACCGACGAGTCCGAGCAGGCGGTGGAGTGAAAAGGACCGATTCAGCGACAGCGAGGCGATATTCTGAGACAGCATTTCTCGAAATGCATCGAGCGGAAGCAGGGAACCCAGCATGACGACGCTTGCGACCAAACCGGCGACGACCTGTCGATAGCCGCCCCTCAAAGGCCGATGCACCAGAAGAACCAGGATGGCGAGTGGCGCCAGGGGTTTGATCGAAACACTCGATCCCAGCATCAGCCCGGAACCGACCGATCTCTCCTGCCAGATCATCAACGCTACGACGATCATTCCGATGACCAGAAACGACATGTTTCCGGTCCGAAGTCCGAGACCCACCGGAGGAGCCAAGCAGAGATACGCAGCACCCACGATCACGCGTCGCCGAGCCGAGGTTCTCCACCAAACCAGCGACAGCCATAGGGTCGAGACCAGACCCAGAATCACCAGGACTCGAATCACTATCACCAGGGCCGTCTGACCCAGGTTCGAGAATAGCCAGCCACCGATCACAGCGCAGGCCGGAGGATAGTAATAACCGTGAATTGAATAGGGCGAGTTTCCGGCCGCGGCAGCTCGAAATGCGTCCAGGTAGATGGCCTCGTCGAAGAGAGGGGTTTGAGACAGCACCGACGGCGCCCAACGCACGACCGTCACAAGAAACAAGACAGCCACGGCAAGACAGTGAGTCTTGAGGGAATCCATCCTCAGAATCGAACTCTCAATAGATGGCTGAGACAACGTCATCGAATCGACCCTAACTCTTTGAATTTCAACACTTGCGGTTCCTGCGGACCGGAACATACCATCCAATCGAGATGCTCCCAACACCTATTTGCGGTACATTTGATAGCAGATTATTGAGAGGGCTCCTATGAGAATGGTTGTCGCAGTAACCGACAACGATTGGTATTGGCAACTTCGCAGCAGACCCTTGCTCGAGGAGGTCAACCTGTGGCATCCAGGCGGCGCTCGCCATTTTCAGGGCCTGACACCCAATGAGTTGGTCCTGTTCAAGCCTCACACCCCGCATCATTCGATCGTCGGTGGAGGATTCTTTCTCCACAGCTCCGAGCTACCTTGCAGCCTGGCCTGGGAGATTTTCAAACGCGACAATGGCAGCACGAGTCTGCATGAGATGAGACGCAGAATCGAACGTTTCCGACATCTGCCCGAAGAAGAAACCAAGGACTACAAGATCGGCTGCACGTTGCTGCAGCGGCCTTTCTTCTTCGACGAGGTCGACTGGATTCCACTGCCGCCCGACTTCTCCAAGAATGTCGCGACCGGAAAACTTTACGATTCGGCAACACCCGTTGGAAGCTCACTGTGGAATGCGGTCCGGGCCAGATTGCAGGCTTTACAACCGGGTGGAGTCGCCGACACTCAGAGTGAGATGTTCGGACAGCCGAGCGTCGTCGGCCACCGTCTGGGCGCAGGAGGTTTTCGCCTCCTGGTGACGGACATCTATGAGCGCAGCTGTGCCATCAGCCGCGAGACCGTTCTCCCCGCCCTCGAGACCGTTCACATTCGACCCGTAACCGAGGGAGGTCTTCATCGCGTGGACAACGGGCTCCTCCTGCGCTCGGATATCCGTCGTCTGTTTCAGCGTGGGTACTTGGGAGTCAACCACGAGTACCGAGTTCTGGTGAGCAGCAAGCTCGACGAGGATTTCGATCAGACCGAGAGTTACAGTGGTCTGGCTGGCCGCGAGCTGTTCTTGCCTTCTCGACCGGCCTATCGGCCCCGTCGCGAGTTCCTCGCCTGGCACCAGGCCAAGGTGTTTCGACACTAGCTACGAATCCAACCGAGTCTGGGCCTGAAGCCTACTCTTCAACCTGGCGATCTCGTCGGGCCGGGTCCTGCAGCAGCCGCCGATCAACCGGGCACCGGATCGATACCACGCCGACACGTCCGCAAAGGTGTCCTCGCTCGAGACGTCATTCCCCCACTGGTGTTCCGTTGCATTCCAGACCTCGCCCGAGTTGGGATAGGCCACGATCGGCCCACGCCAGACGGTTCGGATGGCCATAACCAGATCTTCCACCAAGGAGGGTGCCACACAATTGACACCGACCGCGATGAGATTTGGCGTACCCACGAGATCGGAAACGGTATCGACAATCGATTCGCCGTCCGCCAGCTCGGCGCCGTTTCGGCAGCTCAGACTCATCCAGACTGGCAGACCGGGCTCGCTTTCGATCAACTTCTGGAGCGCTCGAGTTTCCACCCGGGAGGGGATGGTCTCGCATGCCATCAAGTCGGCACCTGCCGAGGCGAGCACCTCCCATCGATCATGATGGAACTCGAACAGCTCCCGTTCGGTCAGACCATAGTTACCCCGGTACTCGGCCCCGTCGGCCATGTAGGCTCCATAGGGACCGACACTCGCCGCCACGAGAGGGCGAATTCGATTCCTGCGATTCTCCGACGATGCCCAAAAATCGTCCCTAGCCTGGGTGGCCAGAGACACCGATCGCACCAGAGCGCTCTGCGCGGCCGCTCGACTCATTCCTTATTGAACGAGTCCTTCCAGGGTCGCCTGATAGCTAGCCGTAGCATTACAGTCGGCGCCCGCGTCGAGATAGTCCCGGTGCACTCGAGACAGAACCTCCGACCGATCGACAAGTAACGCCGCAGACCACAGATCGGTGTCCAACACGATGCCGTATCTTTCGATCTCCGTCGCTAGACCGCCATCGAGCAGTAGAAAACCCTGCTGACTCAGAAATTCTCGCGTCGGGTCGCCTCGGTTCTCGGTATTCATGGATCGGTCGAGATTGTAACCAGTTTTCAGGGACCCGCTCGGCCGGAGCGGTCCTGTTGAGCTCCGACAAACAATCCTGCTAGCGTCCTCTTGCCATGCAAACGTTTCTCTGGGTCGTGGCCATCGTTCTGATCGTCGTCGGGTTTGTCGGGGTCGTTGTCCCGGTCCTGCCCGGTGCCCTGATGGTCTTTGCCGGAATGTTGGTGGCAGCCTGGGCCGACGGGTTCACCCACATCGGCTGGGGAACGCTGACCATCCTCGGTCTGCTCGCGCTTGCCAGCTACCTTTTGGACTTTGCAGCCGGGCTTGTCGGAGTTCGCAAGTTCGGCGCCAGCAGACGAGCCGTCTGGGGTGCAGCACTCGGCACCCTGGTGGGTCTGTTCTTCGGTCTTCCGGGTCTCGTCCTGGGTCCCTTTATCGGGGCCGTTTTGGGTGAGTACACCCTTCGTCGTCAGCTCAGAGGGGCCGGAAGAGCCGGCGCCGGAGCCTGGATCGGGATGGTTCTGGGAGCCGCCGCCAAGGTGGCTCTGATCGGGGTCATGCTGGGGATATTTCTGGCAGCGCTCTTTTTCTAGACTTAAGGACTCACCTTCAACGCCACCAGCCGCTTGAAGTCCCGAATGTACAACACTCCGTTTGCCAGCGACGGCATCGTCCAGGTCCTGCCTTTTGACACTTGCGCGGTAGAGATCTCACGGTAGCCCTCGGGCGTGGCTTCGACGAGTCCGAGCAGACCCTCGCCACCGAGAACGAAAAGCAGACCGTCGGCGTAGAGCAGCGATGCCCCTTTGCCATACCCGCCACGCGCCCGCCAGATCTCCTCGCCGGATCGTGCCTCGATGCACTTGAAGGTCGCGTTGTCGAAGCCATAGATCAGATCGCCCACCAGGACCGAGCTGTTGAAGTGATTCTTCATGTTCCGGTTCTTCCATACGAACTCGGCTTGCAGACCATCACCCTCTTGGCTCACCTCGACCAACCCGGCGCCGGTGTCGTAGCCGGTCGAGATGAAAAACGAGCTCCTGGGTACGAAAATCGGAGTGGCGGCATTGACATCGTAGGAGGTCTTCCAGGGAACGCTCCAGAGGGGCCGTCCGTCTACGGCCGCGACACCGACCAGACCCCGGGCCGGGAAGAAG
>CAJHZD010000344.1_pt1 | contig 14618 bp, 10 predicted proteins | sample 9198941 | NCBI WGS metagenome assembly CAJHZD01 (sample SAMEA7708371, study PRJEB35096) | sediment metagenome | biome: marine neritic benthic zone biome [ENVO:01000025]; feature: sediment [ENVO:00002007]; material: shallow marine sediment [ENVO:03000034] sea grass bed [ENVO_01000059] ...
GTTTTAGCAGGGTGAGCGCGAGCAGGTCGGTTGCGGCCACCACGTGCGAGCCCGACTCATGAGCCCTATTTGCGAGCTCGGTGTACTCCTCGATTCTGCCGTCTGTCGTGGGGTACAGCACGAGCACCCCGAAGAGATTCATTGCTTCGAAGTCGATGTCGCCGGGCGATCCGACGTGGACTTCAATTCCGAGAGGCTCGGCCCGTGTCTCGACCACCGCGATCGTCTGTGGGTGGCAATCCGAGGCCACAAAGAATCCGTTCTTCTTGCGCCGAGTGATGGCCCAGCACATGGACATCGCTTCAGCCGCCGCAGTAGCTTCGTCCAGGAGCGATGCATTCGAGAAAGGCAATCCCGTGAGCTCGGACGCCATCGTTTGGAAATTCATCAGGGCTTCCAAACGACCCTGCGCAATCTCGGCCTGATATGGCGTGTACTGCGTGTACCAGCCCGGATCCTCCAAGATGTTGCGTTGGATGACGCCAGGCGTAATCGAGTTGTAATAGCCCAGTCCTATATAGCTGCGGAAGACCTGGTTGTGGTCCGCGACCGCTCGTAGCTTGGAGAGCGTTCCGCTCTCACCATCGACGGGGTCGAAGACCAGGTCGTCTGACAAGCGTATGGACTCTGGTATTACCTGTTGCATCAGCTCCTCGAGGGATTCGAGTCCCAGGGTTTCCAGCATGGGTCCCATGTGGCGCTCACGAGGGCCGAGGTGTCGTCGGGGGAAGGGGTCACTTGGTGCAAAGAGATCGGAGGATTTCATCTCGAATCAGAACCCGTTGAGTTAAGTGATTGAGCGGAGACCGGGTCATTGTCTGTCCGATCTCCCGAATCTCCGGCAACGACAGACCATAATCGCTCGCCGGCGGCGAGCGATTATTCTAGCAGCAACATCGGACTTCATCGGCAAGCCGAGAGACCTGTCGGCTAAGAAAATTCCGAGATCTGGATGCCGCCATTCGTGGTTCGAATATCGATCTTCCCACCGCCGCTGTTGATATCTCCTTCGAGGCGCGTGCGATGGATCTTGCCTTGAACCGCGATAGGAAAGTCGGTCGTTATCGAGCCGTTGGTAGTCCTGGCGGTCAGACTCGCTCGAATCGATGCGGGCAGGCTTAGCCTGACGCCACCGTTGGTGGTCTCGAATCTCATCTCCTCGCCATCGGTGACTTCGGAAAGCTCTACCGCGATCCCACCGTTTGTCGAAGAGGCACTGACCCGCCCACCCGAGTTCTTTACGTCGATACCTCCATTGGTCGTCTCGATAACGAGCTCTCCAAACACGTCACTGACTCGAACGTCTCCGTTAACCGTCTCGAGATCGAGGTTGGCTTGATGAGGGATCGTGATCAGATAGTCGACGTTCAGCGAGGTGCGATTCCGGGACCAGCCGGGCGAACCCTTGCCGGGAAAACGAGTCTCGATAGAGACTCCGTTGACCGTTTCTTCGATCGAGACCTCCAGTGCATCGAGTGCAGCTTGCAAATCGTTTGCCGAGCTGCCGCGAGCCTTCTTTAGGGCCTCGATCCGAATCTCGTCGCGATCCCAGGTGGCAATGACGATCTCACCGTTTGTGTTCTCTACTTCTAGGCTACTCCCCTGTGAGAATGCGAGTGTCTGATCCAGCGTCTCCTTCAAAGTTCCGGCTTCTACGCTAGAAACGAACAAGAATGTAGCCATCGTCAGGGCCATCCAGAGAGCCTGTTGGTTCTGTTTCATTGTGCCTATCTCCTTTGTTCACCAGAGTCGAGTCGCCTGTCTTCGTGCGAGTCTGGGTAGTTTCAATAGATACTTTTTGGACGCCCTGGGTCCTTAGAAGGTTTAGAGCGGAAACGCGAGTTATGGCAACTTTGGCCTGTGCTACTCTGATTCCGGCTTCAGGTGGCACTACGTGTACCTCCATAGACAGGTTTCGATCACACTCTTGACGGGCTGCGTTCTTGCTCTTGTAGCGGGCAGCTCACTCTTTGCCTGGTCTTTCGACGGGCACCGACTCATCACTCGATCGGCCATCTCGACATTGGGACCGGAGGTCCCGCTCGACCGGAATCGGATCGAGATCGCCGTCGAAGGCTCGGTATTCCCGGATCTCACTCGGCCGGTTTCTCTGCCGCAACTACGCGACGTCGAGAACCCGCAGCATTTCATCAACATCGAGCTCTTGAGCGGCCGTCCACTGCCGCCGACCAGAAGTGCTTACATCCGCCTGATCTCAGACCTTGCCAATTCTCCGGATCATCCTTTGGGCAACCAATGGACCCTTGGCTCGGTTGGAGTCTTGCCCTATGCCTTGGTGGAGGCTACCCAGCGTCTGGCGAGTGTCTTCAGACAATTGAGAGTCGATCCCGAAGACCCTCGTCTGCAGGGTCTTGCGTTGCACTACGCCGGCGTGCTTTCGCACTATTCCGCCGATCTCTGCCAGCCTCTCCACACGACGATCCACCACAATGGAAGGAGTCGATCTGATGGAACATCGTCACGAACTGGCCTGCACGACAGAGTCGATCGCCTCTTGGAGACCGTCAAACCCGATCGTCGACCCATCGAGTCCGGAATACCGGTGGAAGCCTACGACGATCTGTTTGCCGAGGTGACAGCCGAGCTGGCTCTCAGCCACTCGCTGGTGGATCGTGTCTACGAGCTCGAAGCCGCCATCGAGCTGGTTCCTGAATCCGGTGAGGTGCCACTCGAGCTGGCGAATTTTGTAGGAGACAGATTTCTGGCCTCGGTTCGAATGACCGCGAGCCTGGTCCATACTGCTTGGATCCTGTCGGAGGGAGTCGAGTTACCCGGAGACTAGTGATTCGTTGTTGGCTCGGCGGGGGTGCCGAGTCGACCCTGGTAGAGATCACGAACCCAGGCGGCGTCTTCGTCCGATAAAGGCTCGCCAACCGTCGCAGCCGAGGCGACATGTGAGGGTTGCCTCATTCCCAGCAGAACACAGCCAGTTGGGCTGTCTGCCAGAAGCACTCCCAGCAGAGCATGAAGGACGGGTTCGGGGTGGGTGGAAAATCGTTTCGTGACTTCATCTCGGCAGTGGCGAAGATGTTCCAGAAGCTGTGCGTCGCGAAAGCCGGGATTGCGACTTCGATGGTCCCCCTCTTCGAACTGAACCGGCTCGGAATACTTACCCAAGAGAAGGCCATGCTTGATCGGAGAGAAGAATGCGACGCCCAGATCATGCTCTCGGACCCAGGTCTCTAGTTCGCTTCCCTTGTACCCATCGTCGGTGACATTTCGGTAAGGCTGCACAACATCCGGATCCACCCTTTGGACGAGGCGGGCGATCTTGCTTGAATCCCAGTCCGAGAGCCCGACAAAGCGAATCTTGCCATCGTCGCGAAAACGGTTCACAACCTCGATCGATTCGTCGAGATAGCGGTCGTTAGGACCAAAATCGCAGTGATGGAAGTAGTAGAGATCGATGCGGTCGGACTGAAGCTTTCGCAGAGACCGGTCCATCTGACTTCGAATCTGATCCGGATGGTAGAAGTGGCCGTAGGAGCCTGGATCCCAACCTACCTTCGAAGCCAGGAAGATCTTGTCTCGAGGAACGGACTGCCAGAGAGACCCGATCAATCCCTCGGCCCGTCCATCCCCATAGACATCGGCCGTATCCCAGTGGGTGATGCCCGCCTCGTAGGCATCGACCAGGGCTTCGGCGGCGGCGACATCGTCGCTTCCGGACCATCCGACGGGTCGACCGCTGACCACTTTGGGACCACTGTGTCCCCAGGTGCCAACCGACACGGAGGATATTTCTTCTCCAGTGCGGCCAAATCGAATTCTTCGCATCGAGTACCTCGGAGCTGAGAGTTTACACCGCAGTCGATTTCGACCGCTTGCACGAATCTTGCTTTGCAACAGATCGCTGATCAGTAGAATGGAGTTCGACAGCGGCGGATGCTCTCAGTGTCGCCGATCCTGTCATCAGAAAGGATCGCCATGAACGACGAAATGCAGGATTTCAAGTTGAATACCTCGGAGGGGAACGACTCGGGCGAGCAGAGAGGGAAGAAGCCATTTTGGCCTGTCTTTCTTGTCGCGTTGGCGATTGTCGGCGCTCTTATCTTCTTTCTCCGCTCTGGCGACAAGCCCCAGCCCGTGGCGGAGCCGGAGGCGGAGGCGCCCAGCGCTACGGCCCCTGTCGAGCAAGAGCCGACGCAGACCGAGTTGATCATCGGCGAGGTTCCGACTCTCGAGGAGAGCGATCCATGGCTGCGAGACATCGTCCGGCAACTATCCACGCATCCGGACATCGCCGCCTGGCTTTTGAGCGAGGAAATGATTGGTACGTTCGTCGTGGTCGTGGACAATATCGCCGAGGGGGCTCCGCCGAGCTCTCATCTCGAGCTTCTGGCTCCCGAGGAAGGATTCAAAGTGCGCCAGACGGCTGGCAAGACCACCATCGATCCAGCGAGTTACCGCAGATACAACGGCATGGTCGATGTCATCGAGTCGATCGACACCGCAGGAGCCGGAGAGCTCTATCGCGCCGTTCATCCTCTGCTGCAGCAAGCCTATGAGAATCTCGGATATCCCGGGCAGAGTTTCGATGTTGCACTGGGCCGAGCGATTCAGAGGCTACTTGCGGTACCCGTGATCGAAGGGCCGATCGAAGTCGACGCCGGAATCTCGGCGTACAAATTTCACGATCCGAACCTCGAGGAGCTCAGTCCTGTCGCAAAGCAATTCCTTCGAATGGGGCCCGACAACCTGAAACGCCTTCAGACCAAGGCTCGAGAGTTGGCCAGGGCTTGTGGTGTCTCGACTGGCTAGAAACACCGTGACCCGCTCGAGAGTCCTGGCCTTGGGGTGCCTCCTGCTGATGGCGGCCGGTTCGGGATCGAGTGAAGTGGTCGAGGTCGGCCCGGGAACGGTGGTCCGTTGGCCTGGGAGCGACATAGATTCGTGCGGTATGGGAACTCGCAGCTGGAGTCCTCATCCGGACGGTTGCTGGTTTGCGATCGATCTCCTCGCCAAGCCCGGACCGATCCGGCTGGTGCGAAGGCGTGCGGGAGTCCTCGAAGAGGCTGCAGTTCGAGTCGGGGAGTATCCCTATCCTGTTCAAAAGATAACGCTCAAAGACGACTCGCAGGTCAACCTTTCGTCGCAAGACCTAACCCGAGTCCAGAAGGAGAATCGGGCGATCGGCAAGCTCTGGGCACGCGACACATCACGAAGATTCGAGCTGCCGCTGGCGGCGCCTCTGACGCCCCTGCCCGAAAGCGGAAGATTCGGCCATCGTCGTTTCTTCAACGATCAACCTCGAAGCCCGCATTCGGGTGCAGACTACTCAGCCGATACCGGAACCAGGGTCACTTCGGTGGCGGCCGGTCGAGTCGCGCTGACAGGCGAATTCTTTTTCCCCGGAAATAGCGTCTTTATCGATCATGGTGATGGGCTGATCTCGATGTACTTTCACTTGAGCGAGGTCGAGGTCGCAGAGGGCCACGATGTAGAGAGAGGGCAACTTGTAGGCAAGGTCGGTCAGAGCGGTCGAGCTACCGGTCCTCACCTGCACTTCGGGCTCCGCTGGCACGGAGCCCGTGTGAATCCGGGGCTACTCATCGAATCGACCCTTCGAGTGACCTCGTTACCTTGAAGTCGGTTCCCAGTCTTCGGGAAACAAGTGAGCTTCGAAAGCCGTATCGGGTGCCAGGTATTGTTCGGCAGTGCGGCGGAGATTCTCGGGAATCACTCGCTCGACCAAGCTTTCGTGATCGAGGATGAGACGCGGGTCCAGTTCCAGCGAATAATAGGTCTTCAAAACGCTGAGCCAGAACCCGTTCTCCTTTAGATTGGTCTCGCGCTGGCGTCGCTGAATCTCACGGACTTTCTCGGCGTAGCTGTCGTCTAGGCCTTCCTTCCTGACGACCTCGATCTCTTCGCGAACCGCCTGCACTAGATCATCCACGTTCTCTGGCGCGCAGCCGAAACCGATGGATAGGGAGAATCTCTCCTCGGGTCTCTTCGAGATCGAGCCGCTGACGCTGACTCCATAGGTTCCGCCCATATCCTCACGTAGAACCTCGCGCAGACGGATACGAAAGGCATTGGCAAACGAGGCGATGTCGTGCTGGTTCTCGCGGCTCCATTCGGCGGGTCCCGTCCAGAATAGACGCACTTGACTCTTGGGCTCGAGCCCCTTGGATACCTCGACAAGCTGGGGTCCGTCGACCGGTACAGCCTGGACATCCCGCCATGTCTCATCTCGATCAAGGGCCGGCAGGCCTCCAATGTACGACTCGACCAGTGGACGTATCGAGTCGATTTCGAAATTGCCAACCATCAAGAAGGTGAAGTCGCTGGCATCGGCGAATCGATCCTTGTAGTGGTCGAAAGCTGTGTCGAGCCGGATCAACTCCAGGTAGTCGAGGGTAAGCGGTTGACGCCGAGGATGATCGTCGTATCTTCGGATCAGAATCTCGTCGCCGAAGACGGCCTCGGGCCGCGAGCTCCGATTCTCGACAAAGCTTCGGATTCGAGCCATGAAGCTTTGATAGGCATCGGGATCACTTCGCGGAGCGGTGAAGGTGAGATAAAGCAGTTGAAACATAGTCTCCAGGTCTTGGGGCGAAGCTCCACCTTCGATACCCTCTTCCAGCTCGGATATGTACGGGTCGACGCCCGCGATCTTCCCGGCCAGCGCTTTCTCGAGCTCGACGAGGTCGAACTCGCCTAGTCCTCCTTCGCCGATCAGGGTCGTGGCGAAACTGGCGGACGGGAATTGATCGTCGTTTGCCAGCGAGGTACCGCCAGGACTGTAAGCCGAGATAAGGACCTGGTCGTTCTTGAAATCGGTTGGTTTCAGAATGACCCGAGCTCCGTTCGCCAGTGTCCATTCGGTGACTCCGATTTCGTCGATCTTCGACTCGGAAGTCACGGCTCCAGCCTGCGGCTTCGCTGCGACCAGAGGGGTGTTGCGGACCCTATCGACATACGGCGCGAGTTGGCCGGCCTCGACTGATTCAAAGACCGAAACCAACTGACCCTCGGTAGTCGGCGGCGCGCCGGTCTTTTCGGGCGCGCTAACCAGGACGACGCGATTGGATTCGGTGATCCAGTCGGCAGCCAGCCGGTTAAGCTCGTCGAGGTCGATAGTGGGCAGAAGCTCTCGCACCAGTTCGAGCTCGCGCTCGATACCAGGGGTAGGTTCGTCCTCCAGGAAGACCCGTACATATTCACCGGCATAGGTACCAGAACGGCGTTTATCTCGCTCGGCATAGGCCTGCTCGTATTGCCGCAGCAACTCCGACTTGGTCCTGTCGAGCTCCGTCTGGGTGAAACCAAAGCGGTCGACCCGTTCGATCTCTGCCAACAGCGCGGCGAGTCCCGAGTCGACCTCACCCTCCTGGACACCGGCGGCCTGAAGATAGATGTCTCGGCTCCGGACGAATCCGGCGGACGTAGAGAAGGCGAAGATGAAAGGCGGCTCGGCCTGCTGCCGAATCTCGTTGAGCCTGGAATTGATCATGGAGTGGTAGAGCTCTTCGGCAATCGACCGCCGATAGTCTCCCACGGTGTCGGAGCCTCTCTTGTCGAGCTTGTAGTAGACCCCAACGCTCGTCGATGTCGCCTCCGGGTCTGTAGAGATCGCATAGAGCGTCTCTTCGTGGTCGGGGACCGGATAAAGCTCGCGAGCGCGCTGACTGGAAGGCCCTTGCAAGGATTCGAAGTGCTCTCGAATCAGGGCCTCGATCTCGTCGGGGTCAAAATCACCAACCGCGACGACGGCCATCAGGTCTGGCCGATACCAATCGGAATAGAAACGTCTCAAAGCATCGTGAGACGCCTCCTCGAGAATGTCTTTGTCGCCGATCGGGAGGCGATCAGCGTAGCGGGAACCCTTGAACAGAACCGGGAATTGCTTGTCCCGAATACGGGCATCTGCGCCTCGACCCAAACGCCATTCTTCGACTACGACTCCGCGCTCCTTGTCGATCTCCTCGCCCTCGAGCGACACATTGTGAGCCCAATCTTCGAGAATCTGGAACGCAGTCTGGACGGTTTCTTCATCGTCGGTCGGAATCTGGAGCATGTAGACGGTTTCGTCGAAGCTGGTGTAGGCGTTGATATCCGGCCCAAACTTCATTCCGATCCCTTCCAGGTAATCGACGAGCTCCTGCTTTTGAAAGTTGGCCGTACCGTTGAAGGCCATGTGCTCGACGAAATGAGCCAGACCCAGTTGATCCTCGTCTTCCTGCATCGAGCCCGCGTTTACGGCCAGGCGAAGCTCTGCCCTCTGTTCGGGCTTCTCGTTGACGCGAATATAGAAACGGACTCCGTTGCTCAGAACTCCGTGGCGTAGCTTGGGATCAGTCGAGAGCTGTTTTTCGAGATCGACACCTGATCCCGTCGGAGAGATCGCCGCGTTCTCGGCTTCGGCCGGCGGAGGGGGCGTAACGGGTGCCGAGGTCGTTGCCTGGTGACCGGCACAAGAGACGAAGAGAGTTGCTAGAACGGCGGCGGTCGGGTGATTCCATCGCATCGGTTTGATCCTCTTGGTTTGCTCAGCTCCCGCCGGGCGGGTCACTGGGCAACTGAGCGGCTAACTATATCGGGCCATTGGTGGTAGTGTTTATTGGCAGTTCTGGTTTATGCGCTGTCTTGCCGGCAGCGATCACAAAACAATCGAGAATCGATCTGCGTAAGAGCTTTGATAGACATGCGACAGCTACATGTTCTGGATAGAAATCACTTGACTCCGTGGCCCGTTCTTGCAGTGACTCTGTTGTCATCCGCAATTGCCGTTGCGCAAGGCCCACCAGCGACACCGGTTCGATATACGGAAGCAAGGCTTCACGAGGTTCGTCAAACGATCACCCTGACGGGGTCGGTCGAATCGGGGCGTGAAAGTGTGGTGGCGTCAGAAGTCGAAGGATTGGTACAAGAGTTGATTGCGCAAGAGGGAGATCGGGTTGAAAAAGGGCAGGCCTTGGTTCGGCTCCGACGACAGAATCTCGAGCTCCGTTTTCAAGCGGTACAGGGTCAGGTCAAGGAGGCGCGGGCTCGAGAAAAGCTCGCCCTCACGAGTCTAGAGCGCTCTCAAGGGCTCTTCGAAGAGCGAATCATCAGTCAGCAGCAGCTCGATGACGCCGACTCCGAATACGAGGCCTGGCAGGGTCGTGTCGCCCAGCTCGAGGCGGAGAAGGCCCGTCTCGAGGACGACCTGGCTAGAACCACGGTTCGGGCCCCCTATTCTGGGGTGATTGTCCGTGAGCGAGTCTCGGAAGGGGAGTGGATCGGTGAGGGTGGGGCTGTGGTCGAGATGATCGACTACACCGATCTCGAAGTTACGGTTGACGTTCCCGAGAACTCATTTGGCGGGCTCGAGACGGGTACACGCGCCAGGGTCGTTGTTAGCTCGGTAGGTGGGCTCGAGGTCGAAGGGGTCGTTCGTTCGGTCGTCCCTCGCGCAGATTCCCGGGCCCGCACATTCCCAGCCAAGATTGCGATCGAGAATCCTGACGGGCGGATCGCGGTCGGTATGTTGGCGAGGGTCTTTTTGCCTGTAGGCGGGTCGAGCCAGGCGATTATCGTTCCGAAAGACGCGATCGTGGAGCAGGGCAATCAGAAATTCATCTTCAGAATCAAGGAAGATCAGACCGCTGAGCGCCTCAATGTGGTGGAGGGCGCTCGGGCAGGTGTCTGGGTCTCCGTTGGAGATGCTGTCGAGGCTGGAGACCGTGTCATCACCAGAGGAAATGAAAGGGTCTTCCCGGGACAACCGGTCGAACCCGAGGTGTTGGAGTACGAGCTGCCATGAAAGTCGTAGAAGCGGCAATACGTTCACCTGTCAAGACGGCGGTCGGCGCCATTCTGCTGGGTCTGTTCGGAAGCATCGCGCTGACCAGGATCCCGGTTCAACTGACTCCAACGATCGAAGAGCCCGAGATCTCGGTCGGCACGTTGTGGCCAGGTGCGAGCCCGAAGGAAGTCGAAAGAGAAATCATCGACGAACAAGAGGAACAACTCAAGAGTCTGGCCGGCCTGCGAGAGATGGAGAGCATGAGCTACGACAGCTTCGGCCAGATCTCGCTCAAGTTTGTCACCGGCACCGACCTCGATGCTGCCCTTCTCAAGGTGTCGAACCGGCTAGAACAAGTACTGCGCTACCCCGATGACGCCGAGAAACCCATCATCCAAGCCGTAGGAGCGCAGGCGGCGCCCATGGCTTGGTTTCTCTTTGTAGCTGGGGGTGAGCAGCCGTTCGAGGGCGACATCGATACTCTCCGCTCGTATTTGGAAGATTACGTAAAGCCCGAGTTCGAAAGAGTACCTGGCGTCGGGGCAGTAAACATCTTTGCCGGCACAGAGCAGGAGATGCACGTAATCGTGGATCCCGCCGCACTGGCCGCCCGCCAGATCACCATCACCGAGTTTGTCTCTGCGATCGATCGCGAGAACCGAAACTACTCGGGCGGTGATTTCGACGAGGGAAAGCGACGTTATCTGGTGCGTACGACAGGCGAGTACACCACTCCAGAGGATATAGAGGAGGTCGTGATTGTCGTTCGTAACGGTGTTCCGGTCTATATCCGTGACGTCGCGACTGTCCAACTGGGCTTCCAGAAGAAATTTGCAGCGGCGTACTATCTCGATCAACCGATGATCGCCTTCAATGTCGTCCGGGAGACCGGGGCCAATGTGCTCGAGGTCATGGAAGGCCTTCGCGAGGCGATGGTGATCGTGAATCGCGAGTTGTTGGAACCGAGAGGCCTGGCCCTGGTCTTGGGCTACGACGAGACCGACTACATCTACAGCGCTATCGATTTGGTCGTGCAGAATCTGTTTGTTGGTGGGTCCTTGGCCATTGTCGTGCTTCTGTTGTTTCTGCGCAGTCGGTCCAGCACCTTTGTAGTTGCGATCGCGATTCCGATCAGCGTGATCGGCACCTTCCTCATGATGAATTGGCTGGGTAGATCGCTCAACGTCATCAGTCTGGCTGGGATGGCCTTTGCCGTCGGTATGGTGGTGGACAACTCGATCGTCGTCCTGGAGAACATCTACCGGCACCGGCAGATGGGTAAGACTCGATTTCAAGCGGCCTACGACGGCACGACTGAAGTCTGGGGAGCCGTGCTCGCGAGCACACTTACGACGATCGCTGTATTTTTGCCGGTGCTGTTTGTCCAGGAAGAAGCGGGTCAGCTGTTTCGCGACATCGCCATCGCCATCAGCTGTGCGGTCGGCTTGAGCCTGATCGTCTCCGTGACCGTGATTCCGAGTCTGTCGGCAAGAATTCTCGGTACGGCTGGCGAGGGACCCAAGCAGTCTGGTTTCAAGAATCTCTGGGGTGCGGTCGATCGGGCATCTCGATGGAATCAGCGGATTACAGCGAGAGTTGCCTGGATTCTTTCGAGCACCACAAGACGGATCGTAGTGGTAGTCGGTCTGACGACTCTCTCGATCGGTTTGAGCTGGCTTCTGATGCCGAGAGCCGAATACCTGCCATCGGGGAACCAGAATCTGCTGTTCGGGATCATTCTGCCGCCACCGGGACACAGCATCGAGGAGAACGCCAAGTATCTGGACAAATACGTCGAGGCTCTTTCTCCTCTGTGGGAACTGTCGCCGGAAGAGACCAAAGATATGCCCGGCGGCGGACTCGACGGGATGTTTTTCGTAGCCTTCAATAATCAGGTTTTTATGGGTGTCCGATCACGCGATCAGCTACGGGTGGCCGAATTGATTCCGGAGTTTCAGAAGATCAACAGCCAGCTCCCCGGTGCCTTCGCGTTCATCAATCAGCGGAGTATCTTTCAACGCGGCCTCGGTCGCAGCCGAAATATCGATGTCGAGCTGACCGGGCCGGACATCGTGCGGCTTGTGGCCCTTGGTGGTGAGGTGTTTCAGAGGTCGAGACAGGTCCTTCCCGAAGCCCAGGCTCGACCGATTCCGAGTTTGGACCTCGGAAATCCTGAGGTATTGGTCAAGACCGACCGGCGTCGTGCCGCAGAATTGGGTATCTCCAATCGGGACCTCGGTTTGATGGTCAATGTTCTTGTGGATGGGGCCAAGGCGAGTGACTACCAGTTCGAGGGGCGTGAGATCGATCTGATGGTCATGGCCGATACTGGCGACGAACAGCTTCATACGCAGGGAGTCGGACAGATGCCGCTCGCATCTCCGTCGGGCGAGCTGATCACGGTCGGCTCCGTGGCTAGGGTCGTGGTCGAGAACGGCCCTGCCGAGATCGCCCACAAGGAACGCCAGCGCGCAATTACGATCGCGATCAGTCCCCCCGCTGATATGCCTCTTCAGTCGGCGATGGACGTCGTAGAAGCCGAGATTCTGGCACCGATGCGGGACGAAGGAAAACTAGGGAAGCTCTACCGAGCCCGTCTGACCGGCACGGCTGACAAGCTTACTCAAACCGGTCAAGCGCTGGCCTGGAACTTTGTGCTGGCGATTGTCATTACCTACCTCTTGATGGCCGCCTTGTTCGAGAGCTTTCTCTATCCCTTCGTGATTCTCTTCAGTGTGCCGCTGGCTGCCCTGGGTGGTTTTCTCGGACTTGGAGTGGTGAATCTGTTCACCTATCAATCTCTGGACGTTCTCACCATGCTCGGATTCATCATCCTTGTGGGCACGGTCGTAAACAACGCGATCCTGATCGTTCATCAGTCCCTCAACTATATTCGCAAGGAAGGGATGGAGTCGAAAGAGGCCATCACGGAAGCCGTACGCAACCGGATTCGACCGATCTTCATGAGTGTGTCAACGAGTGTCTGTGGCATGCTCCCACTGGTTCTGTTCCCAGGTCCTGGCTCGGAGCTCTATCGCGGATTGGGTAGCGTTGTGGTTGGAGGCCTGATCGTCTCGACAGTCTTCACGGTGTTTCTCGTACCGGCGCTTTTCAGCCTGGTTCTCGATGCTCGTGAGAGTATCCGTCGCCGAGTCGAGAGGCTGGCTGTGTCTTCCGAGCGAGCCCCGGATGCTCCGACGGCCAACTGATTTTCAGACCGAGTGAAACATTTGTGGTGCCGAAGTCGTCGTATCGGTTAGGTGAAGACTTAACCATGCGATGTGACGAGGTGCTCAAATGAAGAAACTCAATCCGGTACTTCTAGTTTTTCCAGTTCTGGTTCTTGGCGCGATCTCGGCCGCTGCGTCCGACTCGCTTTGGATCCATGTCCGTGTAGACGACGATCAGGGATCCAAGGTTCGAGTGAATCTGCCGCTCTCGATGGCAGAGAAGGCAGTGGCAATGGTCCCCAGCGACCATCTCGACAACGGAAAAATTCAGCTGGACGATAGAGAATATTCGGTGCAGGAGCTCCGCGAGCTCTGGGCTGAGATTCAGAAGAGCCCCGACATGACGTTCGTCACGGTGGAGCAGACCGAAGAGTCTGTGAAGGTTTGGAAAGAGCAAGGCAAACTGAGAGTCGAAGTTCGCGGTCTCGATGGAGACCGGGTCGATGTGCAGGTTCCATTGGAAGTCGTCGATGCCCTGCTTTCGGGTGATGCCGATGAACTGGATGTCGGAGCCGCCATCCGAGCGCTGTCTGATTCGGGTGGAGGAGAGATCGTCGCCGTCACCGATCAGCGCGAAAATGTCCGAGTGTGGGTGGATTCGATAGCTGAAGCGGACTAGAGGAGGCTGGCAAATGACAATCAAACGATTCTTTGCAGTCTCGGCGATGGTCGTCGCCGTTTTGATCCTCAGCTGGGTCGTCTTTCTCGGCGCTGTCTACGCCTGGGCGGGAGTGGCGACCGTTCGCGTGACTGACGTTGATGAGGGTATCGACCTCTACCTACCCGTACCCATGTTAGTGGTCGAGGCAGTCGTGACGAGCGCGACCCGAGGACACTCGGATCACGTGCGTATGGAGCTTGATGCTCATTTCGACCAATTGGGTGAGTACGAGCCTCTCGTTATGGCTTTGCTGAGCGAGCTCGAGGACTGTCCGGATTTCACCCTGGTCGAAGTCGAAGAGCAGGGGAACTTCGTCAAAGTCCGAAAACGAGCCGGAAAGCTGTTTGTGGAAGTCGACGACGGTGGATCGCAGGTTCGAGTTTCGGTTCCTCTCAGGTCGGTGCGGCGGACCGTCGGCAAACTCGCAAGTCTGTAGCCCGGTACCGATTCGGTTTCTCGAGGTGGTCTGGCTCGGTCAACTCGATTATTCGAGGCTGAGTTGTCGAACCAGACTCGACTCGCGTTGATAGAAGCCCTGCGTGTGGAAGCTTTCTGCGAGACCCAGAAACTCGTAGTCGAGGTGGTGGCATATCTCGTGAATCAAGGTCCTGAGAAAGGTCTTATAGGCAACCACCTGAGCCCGGACAGCGGTTCGCATCCAGAGTGAGATTCTGCTGCGGTAAGGCAAATCTACGGGTTCATAGAGACCATGAAGCTCGGCGGTAGGGTTGCTCGGTCGCACCTCACGAATGATGACTTGAACGCCAGTGACGCCAAGCTGATTCAAGATGTTGTCAGCAATCGTCTGGCTGTGTGTCTCCACCAGGCTTCGGTGCTCATCGACCAGTGCTTGCTGAAGGGACTGAAGCGTCGGTCGAACCGAGTCCGGATCGGGTAGCTCGATCGTCGTGATCTGATCGCTGCGTCGGTAGACGCGCTTAGCGCTCGAACTCAACCTGTTGTAGTAAGCAAA
>CAJHZD010000227.1_pt1 | contig 14593 bp, 9 predicted proteins | sample 9198941 | NCBI WGS metagenome assembly CAJHZD01 (sample SAMEA7708371, study PRJEB35096) | sediment metagenome | biome: marine neritic benthic zone biome [ENVO:01000025]; feature: sediment [ENVO:00002007]; material: shallow marine sediment [ENVO:03000034] sea grass bed [ENVO_01000059] ...
CCCTCGATGTTCATCACCCAGCCTTCGGGCACTAGACCGGGGTCGTCGAGACGGTAGGGATCGGGAGGATAGATTTCGGGATGCAGACCGAGTACCGCATTGGCCGCACCGCCCATCGGGTCTTAGAGCGAGGTGATCTGATTCATCGGCGTGAAGAGCGCTTCGTCGAAGCCCTGGTTGTGGAGATAGCTCTCTTCGATGTCGCCCAGGTGCCCCTTGCCGCAGAAGGCGGTGGCGTAACCAGCGTCGGAGAGAACCTCGGCGATGGTGATCTCTTCGGCGCGCAGACCGGAGAACTCGTGTGGCATACCAACAACACCCATGCCATGGCGGACTGGATGTCGTCCGGTCAGCAGCGCCGCCCGTGTCGGGGTACAGGAGGGTTCGGTGTACATGCGGGTGAAATTGATGCCCTCGGCCGCCATGCGGTTGAGATTTGGGGTTTCGTAGCCGAAATTTTTCTGTAAGCCTGGAAAACCGACCGAGCCGAAGGCAGTGTCGTCCCAGAGCACGTAGACGATGTTCGGTGGCTGACCGTGTTTCTCGCGTAGCTCCGCAAGCTTGGCGTCGATCTCCTCGTCCTCGGTAGCCCAGCGCTCACCGTTCTGCGCTGTAAGCACGTAGTACTCGGCGTCGTGGACGATGTCGTCGGCGGCCAGCTGAGCTGGAAAGACCCAAGTCGTGATCAGGACGGCGAGCACAGTGACTGAAGCCAAGTTTGGTATCTGCAACATAGTTCCCTCCAGCGGAGATAAAAGACCAGAAATTACTTACTTCTGTTGTATCGGCGAGGAAGGGTACCACCAGACGGGCGAGTCTGCCTCTTTGGGGAGGACGGTGCCGGGCACTGCACGTGCATCCTCAAGCAAACGTTTGCTGAAGCTTGCTCGAGGCCTCGCCGGAGTCGACCGGCAGACGTGAGATGTCGACAAGTAGCTCGAACTCCTCGTGGAAGAGCTCCGCAATTCGATCGGGCTCTGGAATCAGACCTGCGTCAGAAGAGATGCCGAGCCGCACCTTGCCGGCATAGCTCAAAATACTGATGCCAAGACCGACCCGCCCCGACATCGGCACCCAGAACATCATGCTGCGCAGGGGGATGCCGCTGATGTGGAGCAGCTCCTGAGGCCCGGGCACGTTGGTCACCACAAGACTGGCCTTGCCGGCGACCAGTTCCACCAATCGTCGCTGCACCGCGGCGCTCGCGTGTCCGGCGGCGGCGAGCAGACGCAGCACGACCGCCGCTTCCGAACTCTCTTTCAAGGTATTCATCCGGCGACGGACCAGGAAGAGTCGATCCAGGGGATCTTCGATACCGATGGGAAGCGAGGCGAACACGAGACCGAAGCGGTTACCGAGCCTCGAGATCTCCTCGACACCCCTCAAGTTAACGGGGATTGCGGCGCGAAGATCGAGACCGGTCGTGGGGTCTCCTTCGGTTTCCAAGTATGAGCGCAGCGCACCGGTCAAAGCAGCCAACAGGACGTCGTTGACCGTGCAGCCGGTCACCCGCCCCACCGATTTGACCTGGTCGAGATCGATCGACTCCGACCAGGCAGCCCGCTTGCCAGCTCCGAGCCGACCCTTGAGGGCTGTCTTGGGGTCACGGGCTCGGAGGAGCAGACTTGCGGCGGCAGCACTTCCGTGGGCGCCTTGCTTGGCGATCTCGAGAAGGCGGTGCGGATGGACGAGTAACTCGAGTTCGTGGCGCATGGCCTCACCGGCGGCACCAATCAATCCCATTGTTGAGACAGTTGGCTGACCTCCGTCCCCAGTCTCGTCGTGCTCGTCGGTGATCGAGAGCAGTACTCTCATCAAGGCGATTCCGTCGGCGATGCAGTGGTGAATCCGCACCAGGATCGCGCTACCACCCCGGTAGTTCTCGATCAGATGAATTTGCCACAGAGGTCGTGACCGATCGAGCGGCGTGCTCATCAGGCGGCTGACCAGCTCTCCCAGACGCTCTTCGTTACCGGGTGCTGGCAGTGCCGTCGAGCAGATATGGGAGTCGAGCTCGAAATGGGGATCGATCATCCAGCGCGGGCCGCGAAACAAACTATGTGACGAGACGACACGCTCTTTGAATCGCTGATGCCGTAGCAATCGGTGTTGAACGACATGGTGCAGCTGCTCGAGATTCAGTGATCGCTCGAAAGAGAGAAGCGCAGTCACCATCATCAGGTTGGTCGGATGCTCCATGTGCAGCCAGGCAACATCCACGCCTGCCATCGGCCGGCTCTGGGAGCTGCTGAGCGATAGGCGTGGTGAAGTCATAGGGCAACCTCCAGTCGGACCGGGATGGTGCCGGGCATGCAGGTTTGCAGGTTATAAGGGACCCGTAGTGATCACACGTCCCAAACTCCGACCTGCAAACCTGCATGCCCGGCACCGCGATCATCAGACCTGCAAACCTGCATGCCCGGCACCGCGATCATCAGACCTGCACACCTGCATGCCCGGCACCGTGGGATCAGTTCCGCAATGGCTTGCCGGTCTTGAGCATGTGCCCCATGCGCTCTTGAGACTTCGCCTCACCGGCAAGACTGACAAACACCTCCCGCTCCAAGTCGAGCAGATACTGCTCATCGACCGGATCGATACCGTTGGCGCGCTCACCTCCTGTCAACACCCGAGCCAAACCATTGGCGATCCGGGCATCGTGCTCGGAGATGGTCCCAGCCTTGAGAAACCCTTTGACCGCGACCTCGATAGCCAGTCGCCCACCCTCGCCGGGTAGGAACAGGTCGGGTGGCAGCGTGGGTTTGTAGTCCGCTGAAAGAGTCAGAACCATCTCTTTGGCTACCGCGATCTGATGTTGCCGCGACAGAACAATCGGATTGTCTCGTCTGAGATAGCCGAGCTTTTTGGCCTCGTGCGCCGAGCTCGAGACCTTGGCAAACGCGATGGTCTCGAAGGCTTTTTGCACCGGCACCATGGGCCCGAGCTTGGTCGGCGGTAGGTTGTCGATGAAGTTGCTCAACACCCGCAGATTTCCGCCCGCACCCGGAATCAAGCCGACACCGACTTCGACCGCGCCGCAGTAGAGCTCTGCAAGCGCCACGATCTGGTGACAGGGCGCAATCATCTCGAAGCCGCCACCCAGGGTAAGACTGAAAGGCGCCGCGACGACTGGAAATGGAGCGTATTTGATCGCCTGGGTCAGGTCCTGGTAGGTCTTGGAGACTATTTCCAGAAGCCCGAACTGCTTTGTCTTCGCGAGCTCGAGGATGAGCGCGAGGTTGGCGCCGGCGCTGAAATGCGAGCCCTGGTGGGAAATCACCAGTCCCTTCATACGCCGTTTCCCGACTTCTTCGAGCGATTGCCTGAGCTGATCCAGAATGGCGCCATCGATCGGGTTCATTTCGGGCTGAAGCGCCGAATGGATCTCCAGACAGCCGACACCATCGCCGATATCGATCAGCGAAGCGCTCCAGTTGCGCAGGATCTCGCCACCCTTGTCTTTTTGATCGGCCAGGATGATGGTTCTCATGTCCTGCCGTTGCGGTTCGATCGCCTTTGTCTTGACGTCGAAGTAGCCGCGACCGTCGAAGCTGTTGCGACGATAGAAGGTCTCTTCACCTGCAGCCAGAAGATCCTCCACGATTTCGGGTATCACCTTGCCCTCTTTTCGCATGCGACGCACCGATTTCTCGACTCCGATGGCATCCCAGATCTCGAAGGGACCGAGCTCCCAACCAAAGCCCCACTTCATCGCGTTGTCGATCGCGACAATGTTGTCGGCAATCTCGCCGACACGATTGGCAGCGTAGGCCAGTGAGCCGATCGTCAGCTCCCATGCGAATGTGCCTGCGGCGTCTGGGTTGTAGACCAGGGCGTGCAGCTTGCGGCGCAAGTCGGTGAACCGACGCGCTACACCGATCCCGTCCATGCGAGGCTTCTGCTTCGGCCGGTACTCCAGGGTCTCGAAGTCGAGAGCGAAGATCTCTTTGCCCTCCTTCTTGTAGAAGCCCTGCCCGGTCTTCTGCCCGAGCCATTTGCGCTCGAGTAACTGCGTCAGAATCTCGGGCTGCTGGAAGATGTCTCGCGACTCGTCGTCCGGACATTTCTCGAAAGCGGTGTGTGCGACAAAGGCCAGTGTGTCCAAACCGACGATGTCTGCGGTGCGATAGGTGGCCGACTTGGGTCTTCCCATGACGGGGCCTGTGATGGCATCGACCTGTTCTACCGAAAGCCGCATCTCTTGTGTCAGCTTGAGAGCCAGCATCATGCCGAAGATTCCAATCCGGTTGGCGATGAAATTGGGAGTGTCCTTGGCCAGAACAACACCTTTACCCAGAGTCTCGCTAAGCAGGGTATCCATCCTTTGAATGACCTGCGGCGCGGTGTCTGCTCCGGGCACAAGCTCGACGAGCTGCATGTAGCGGGGCGGATTGAAGAAGTGTGTGATCAGGAAGCGGCTGCGAAGATCCTCGTCCATTCCGGCAACCAGATCGACCAAGGGTAGGCCCGATGTGTTCGACGTGAGAGTCGCCTCTTTGGTGAGGTGGGCTGCGAGCTTTCCATACAGATCGAGCTTCCAGTCGAGTCGTTCGGCGATGGCTTCGATCACCCAATCGCACTCGCTGATGCGCCCCAAGTCGTCGCCGTAATTGCAGGGCGTAATCCGTTTGCTGAATTTCGGGTTGTAGAAGGCGGCCGGCTTGGCTTCGAGTGCTCCTGCGATTCCCTTCTCCGCCAGGTCCTGCTCGAGGTCGAATAGCAGTACCTCGAAGCCGGCGCCCGCAAACAGTGCCGCCAACTGGCTGCCCATGACACCGGCGCCACAGACGCCGACGGTTTTGATTTCACTCATTACGACCCCCTTTCGATGATGGTCGCAATTCCCTGTCCGGTGCCGATACACATGGTAGCCAGACCGTATCGGCCATCGTGTTGCTCGAGAACGTTCAACAGCGTGGCTATGATTCGGGCTCCCGAGGCCCCCAAGGGGTGGCCCAGCGCGATTGCGCCACCATGAACATTGACCTTCTCCTCTGGCCAACCGGTCTCTTTCAAGACATAAAGGGCCTGCGCCGCAAAGGCTTCGTTGAGCTCGATGAAATCGAGATCATCGGCTTTGAGCCCTGCGTGCTCGAGCGCCTTCTTGCTGGCTGGAATCGGTCCCTTTCCCATGCGTGTCCAGTCCACGCCTGCTACACCTCGCGACACGATCTTCGCCCGAATCGGAAGATCATTTGCCTTGGCGAACTCTTCGCTACAGACCAGAACGGCCGCAGCACCGATAGAGATGGGGCTGGAGGTTGCGGCCGTAATCGAACCGTCGGCGAGAAACGCCGGTCCCAGCGAGTGGATCTTCTCCAGGTCGGGCTCCCTGGGTCCTTCATCCTGTTCGACTGGGCCTTTGCCGTTTTGAATGGCTATGACCTCGTTCTCGAATCGACCCTCAGACCACGCCTTCAAGGCTTTGCTGTGGGACTGAACCGAGAACTCCTCCTGCTCTTCACGCGAGATATCCAGCTCTTTGGCCAGGTTCTCGGCCGTCTCCCCCATGCCCATGTAGTACTCGACTTCATTCAGCTTGGGGTGAAACGAAGGGTTGTAGCCACCCATCGGGATCGCAAACATGTCTTCGACGCCGACAGCGATTCCACATTCGATATCGCCGGCGATGATGGCTTGGGAGAGCTGGTGTACAGAGTCCATCGAGGAGCCGCAGAAACGATTCACCACCTTGCCAGCCGAATCTTCGGGCAGGCCTGCCAGGATGGCTACGCCGCGGGCCATCAGCATCCCCTGAGTGTGCTCCGGGAAAGCGCAGCCCAGAACCAGATCTTCGACCTTGTCGGCCGAAAGACTGGGTTGGCGATCTAATAGAGAGCGCACGACTTTGGCGGCAAGATCGTCGGCTCGCATACCGACAAGACGGCCCTTCTTCAGACCGATCGGACTCCGTACGGCATCGACAATTACACTTGTTCGACTCATTGGTTTCCCCCTATTCGAATCTGTAGAGGCCGCGATCGTAGAGATCGTCGGTCAGTATTTGGACCTCAGTCACCGGGTCGAAGGGGATCTGAAGTTGCATGGACATTCGGTCCAGGTCATCTTTGAAATTGCGCCCATAGGCGTCGGCGAACAGCACCGGGCGGAGTCGAAATACCAGCCGGTGTACGTCTTCCAGAAATGTCGAGACAGACAGTCTGGCCAGGGCCCTGTAGGTACGATCGAGCAAGGCGCCCTCACCGAGCTGGTGGATTCGGTTGATCGCAGCCGAAGTGGCGAAGTAGCCGATGATCAGGTCAGCCAGATCCTCGCCCACGATCTGGGTGTTGCGTAGATCCTGACCGTAGAGCGAGATCGCTTGAAACAGCAACTTCGAGATCAATCCCTTGGCAATGTGCAGCGATCCGACTTCCCAATCGAGACCTTCGGCCAGCGCGCTGGGCTCCGAGTCCCAGGTCTGTTGCGCTTCGCGAAGCGGTAGATCCTCCATCAGGGCCTTCTTGAGGAAGTATCCATAGATCACCATGCGATTGATCTCATTGGTGCCTTCGAAGATGCGATCGATTCGGCAATCGCGGTAAACGCGGGCCATCGGATACTCTTCCGAGAACCCGTAGCCGCCATAGATCTGCACTCCATGGTCCGCGACTTTGGCCATGGTCTCCGATCCGTAAACCTTGCAGATGGAGGCCTCGATAGCGTATTCCTCTAAAGCAGCCATCACCCGCTTGGGATATCCGGGCGCCTCACGGTCGAGCCTCGAGATGTGATCGTCCATTAGGCCGACGGTTCGATAGATCACGGCGTCGAGTTGGTAGGTGTGGACCACCATTTCCGCGAACTTTTTGCGGATCGCCTCGAAGTATGCGATGGGTTGCCCAAACTGGAGCCTCTCTAGGGCGTAGGTGGTGGCCTGATTGATTACCCCCTTGGAGCCACCGAGGTCGGCGGCGCCGAGTTTGAACCTGCCTATGTTGAGGGTATTGAGAGCGATTGGAACGCCGCCACCCGGTTCACCGAGAAGGTTCTCTTTGGGAACGACGGCGTCATCGAGATTGACCGCCACAGTGGACGACCCTTTGATCCCGAGCTTGTGCTCCTCCGGTCCCGTTGTCAGGCCTTCGGTATTGCGCTCGACGAGAAATGCCGTAACTCCTGCACCTTCGAGGTTCGCAAACACGATGTACAGATCGGCCCAACCGCCATTGGTGATCCACATCTTGCTCCCGTTGAGCACAAAGCCCGCACCGTCGTCCGTGAGACGGGCAGTTGTGGAGAGGTTGGTTGCATCGGAGCCGCTGCCGGGCTCGGTGAGAGCGTAGGCTCCGAGAAACTCCATCGATCCGAGCTTCGGGAGATAACGCTGCTTCTGGTCCTCGGTGCCGAAGTAGACGATCGGAAGCGTACCGATGCCGACGTGGGCAGAAAAGGTGACCATCCAAGAGGCCGAGCCACAATGGGTGAGGGACTCGACGACCAGAGCCGAGGTGGTCTTTGTCAGCGCCATACCGTCGAACCGCTCCGGAATATCGACAGCGGTCAGCCCGAGCTCGGCGCATTCGCGCAACAGCTCTCGGCTCAGATCGCCATCGGGTTTGTCGAGCTCGTCGGCCAGCGGCGCAATGCGCTCTTCGGCGAGTTGACGAACCATCTTCTCGATCTCTATCTGCTCGGGAGAAAACATCTCTCGAGTGAAGACCGGTCGGACGACGGGTTCGAAGAGAAACGCTCCGCCTTTAGTAGGGCGATCGCGAAGCTTCTGACCCGACGGAGCATGCTCAGTTTTCCCTCGAGAAGAAGTGTCGACGGATCGCTCGGCTTCCGCAACGGGTGTGAGTTCAGAGGTTTTCATACGGCTCCCCCTTGTAAGTGATCGACAGAGAATGAGTTTTGCGCCGCCGCGGCGCGTCAATATTATAGCCTTTTTTGCTGCATCGCGGCATATAATTTCGACGCACTGTGTCAAGAGGCTCCAGTAGGCGCCCACCGATGACCGTTCTCTCTTGGCTTCCGTATGGCAGAATCGGCCTTGGAGGGAACCTCAGATGAGAGGCCAAGTTGCTGTAGTAACCGGTGCCAACAGGGGTTTGGGTCTAGAGCTCTGTAGGCAATTGAAGCAAGCAGGCGCTACCGTGATCGGAACCGCGCGGGATCCTCAATCGGCGATCGATCTCAGGACGCTCGAGGTCCAGGTCGAGGCACTCGATGTCGCAGACTCCGACAGCGTTGCGGCATTCTCAGAGCGACTCGGTGATTCGCCTGTCGACCTCTTGATCAACAACGCCGGGGTCGGGGGCGCTGGAAAAGGCATTTCCAACCTCGACATAGAGGACGTCGCGAGCAAGCTCTCCGTCAATACTCTGGGAGCGATTCGGGTGACCCAGGCGCTGATGCCTCATCTGCGACGTGGCGAGGGACGAAAGATCGCTCATGTCACGAGTCGAATGGGCAGTATTGGTGACAACGGCGAAGGGGGCTACTACGGCTATCGAATCAGCAAAGCGGCTCTCAATATGTTCAACCGATCGCTCGCCGTCGAGCTCGTAGGTCAAGGCTTTGTCTGCGTGGTGCTACATCCCGGGTGGGTCAGAACCCAGATGGGGGGGTCGAGCGCACCGCAGACTCCGGAAGTAAGTGCCCGCGGGATGCTGCAGATTATCGGCAGACTGAGACGGCAGGACACGGGTAGATTTTACGACTATAAAGGCACCGAAATTGCTTGGTAGAACGCCATCAGGAGAGGGCCTTGCCTTGAGGCTCAAGAGGGGTATGATGAGTCTAGGAAGGGGAAAATGATGAGACCTGCTACCGCTGGAGATCTGATGAATCCCGAGATTCTTACGGTTCGGGAAGATATGTCGGTCCGGGAGCTGGCGCGGTTTCTAACTGATCACGAAATCACCGGCGCCCCTGTCGAAGGAGAGAATGGCAAGCTCGTGGGCGTTGTCTCGGTAGTCGATATAGTGGGTGTCGCGTCGGATGACGGGACGATGCGAGGCGATCGCTCGAGTCCAGATTTCTTTGTTACCGGTTGGGAGAACAAGGTAGCAATCGAGGAGATTCAGAATTTCCGGATCGAAAACGATGCGCTCCTAGTAGCTGAGATCATGACGCCCGAAGTCTTTTCGGTGGCCGAGGACGCTCGGGTCTCAGAGGTGGCATCGACCATGCTGCGCGGCCATCTTCATAGACTTCTGGTGACTCGCGAAGACCGACCTGTCGGTATCGTCTCGACGTCGGACCTGCTGGGTCTGTTGATCGACGAGCCCTCGTAAGCCGAGCATCTGATTCGGTCGAGTCGATCTTGGTGATCGACTTGACAAGTCGTCTTTTGGACATATACTTGTATTATGCAAGTAAATAAATGGCCCCAGCGTCTGTCTGCTTTGACGGCAGGTCTGGTTCGAGGCCTCAAGTTGCTCGAGCGAACCGAGCTGGCTTGTTGTGGTTTGCCGGTATCGCAGTCGATGGTTCTGCAGAGCCTGAGGTCGGATGGAGAGCCAAAACGGATGAGTGAGATCGCTTCGGCTGTCGGAGTAGCCCAGAGTACCGCAACCAGATTCGTGGATCCCTTGGTGGAGCAGAACCTCGTAGAGCGACGACCAGCATCGGACGATGGGAGAGCCAAAGTCGTAGCGCTCACATCATCGGGCCGGGATGTGGCAGATGAGGTTATCGCCGGATCCCTGCGTTGCAGCGAAGGAATCTTGAACCGAATCCCGGCCGATCAACAGCAGCGAGTTGTCGAAGCGTTGGAGACGTTTGTCACTGCCGTGACCGACTGTTGCTCCGAGTGTTGTAGTCGCTAATCGCCCGAAGGACATCGGCGGAGTATCAACGCCATTTGAAGTAAGGAGAGAGGTATGAGCACGAAGACCACTACAGAGAGCAAATCGATCCATCAGGCTGTCCGAGAGGCTTATGCGGCTCGGGTCGACAGTGGGGGGTGCGGCTGCGGTTGTGGCCCCGAGGCTGACTCACCGGCAACCGAAGCTCACAACGATGCAGCGCTGCGGATGGGCTACAGTGCCCACGATGTGGAGGCTGTCCCCGAAGGAGCCAATCTGGGCCTAGGCTGCGGGGCTCCCCTTCAGCATGGTCGGCCCGCAGAGGGAGAGACCATACTCGATCTCGGTTCGGGAGCGGGCTTCGACGCCTTTCTGTCGGCCCAGGCGGTCGGCTCTGAAGGTCGGGTCATCGGAGTGGACATGACTCCCGAGATGATTGCAAAAGCCAGGGAGAATGCGACCAAGGCAGGTGTAGAGAATGTCGAATTTCGGCAGGGCTTTATCGAGGAATTGCCGGTTGAAAGTGATACCGTCGATCTTGTGATCTCCAATTGTGTAATCAACCTTTCGCCTGACAAGCAGGCTGTCTTCAACGAGACTTTTCGGGTACTTCGACCGGGCGGTCGAATCGCCGTTTCAGATATCGTGCTGACCCAAGAGCTCCCCCAAGCGATCGGCGATAATCTGGCTGCGTACGTGGGCTGCGTCGCTGGCGCCTCCCTTCTCGATGACTATGTGGCAATGTTGAGCAAGGCGGGGTTCGAACAGGTGGAAGTGGTCGAATCGCGTCCTGCCGTGGACGCCCTTCCCGAAGACGATGTCGTCGTGAAGAGCGTCTTGGAAGAGTTGGGTGTCGACAACGTGGATCGACTGTCGCCGCTTCTCAAGAACATTGCAGGCACCGTCCTCAGTGCGAAGGTGACGGCCAGAAAACCGGCAACGATAGACTGACATGAGAGGGCTCGTCACCAAAACAGCTCTAGGCTTTTATATGGTGGCGAGCCTGTTCGGCCTCCCGTCTCGAGCGCAGGTACGCGAGACCGACTCTCGGGCCGACCGACCACGACTGATACTTCTGATCTCCGTCGATCAACTCGGTAGCGACATCTTCGGTCGCATGAGACCGGTGTTTCGCGATGGTTTCAAACTGCTTTTGGACAGAGGAGTCGACTTTCCCAACACCGAGATCAAGCACGCGATCACGGAGACCGCACCGGGACACGCAACGTTGTCCACCGGAATGCACCCGCGACGGCACGGAATCATCGGGAACTGGTGGCTCGAGCCGGGTGAGCCGGAGAAGATCTGGTCGGTAGATGACGATGAACACGACAAGTCGCCGATCAAGCTTCTACGCTCGACGCTGGGAGACTGGCTTAAAAGGCAAGACCCGGGCTCGAGAGTGATCGCGGCGAGTGCCAAAGACCGTTCGGCCATTCTTCTGGGTGGGCATCACGCAGACACCGCGGTCTGGTTCGACGACGAGGTCGGTCAGCTGATCAGCTCGACCTACTATGAGCAACAAGCCTGGCTGGCGGATTTTGACTCGTTGGGCTTTGCTTCGAACTATTTTGGCCGGCAGTGGACTCCGCTGCCCCTCGAGCCCGAGCAGCTCGAGGGGCTGGAAATTGAAGAGGTCGACATGGGACCGAGACAGCGGGTCTTTCCTCATGCGCCCGGGCCCCCGCAGATCGCTCCTGCAGAAGACTTTTACGACGGCCTGTGGGATTCGCCGTGGCTCGACGATTTGCTGGCTCGATTTGCGTATCAAGCGTTGCGTGCCGTGGAGCTCGGTGCCGATGACAGTATCGATCTTTTAGCGCTCGGCTTCTCGGCATCTGATGCCGTTGGACACGATTGGGGTCCGAATAGTCGCGAACATGTCGATGTGCTTTTGCGACTCGACAAGCTATTGGGCGAGCTGTTTGACCACATCGACCGAACCGTGGGTCTCGAGCACACCATCGTGGCGCTGAGTGCGGATCACGGGGCCGTTCCGGCGCCAGAAGTGAGACGCAAGCGCGGTGAAAAAGGGGAGCGTCCCAGCACCGAGACAATCACCTGCGTACAAAGTGCGGGGCGCCGGCTCGCCGAAGCCCACGGGGTCGATCGTTGGATGATTGCCGGTCCTGTGTTAGACCCCGATCTGGAGGTTCGGACCGGGCTGGGAAGACAAGAGCTCGAAGCCAGAACCGCTGTCGAGGTGGAAAAGTGTCCTTCGGTGGTGAAGGTATGGACTCGAACCGAGTTGTTGGCCGAGCCTGCCGTAGATCCGATCCAGCAGATGTTTGTCAACACCTTCCATCCCGAGCGGAGTCCCGACTTTTTGATTCAGTTCGAAGAGCACTTCATGAAGTCGAGATCGCTGTTTACGACTCACGGCACGGTCTATCCCTATGACCGAGAGGTCCCGCTGCTCATCATGGCACCGGAGCTGGAGCCCCGAGTGGTGAATCAACCGGTGGCGACGGTCGACGTAGCTCCGACTCTCGCCGCCCTGGCCGGTGTCCCCTACCCGGACGACCTCGACGGCACCGATCTGACACCGTTGATGAAGCAGTGAAGCAGTGAAGCAGTGGCCGCCGCCTGACGGCGGCTAGCAGTGGGCAGTGAGGGATGAGACAGGGGACATATGCTCGCCAAGTCGGATGCCCGCAAAACCTCCGAACGTCCGTTCCGCTACTCGGCCTCAGCCCCCGCTGGAACCTCAGCGGATAGAATCCACTCACTTTGATCGGCCAGACACTCTCCCACTTCAAGATCACCGCCAAGCTCGGTGAAGGCGGCATGGGTGAGGTCTACCGGGCCGAGGATACAAAGCTCGGCCGCGAGGTGGCGCTCAAGGTGCTCCCCGAGGGGTTTGCTCAGGACCCAGAGCGCATGGAGCGATTCGCCCGCGAAGCGCAGATGCTGGCGTCGCTCAACCACCCAAACATCGCCGGCATCTATCAGGTCGAGCAGGCAGACGGCATCCAGTTTCTGGTCATGGAGTTGGTGGAGGGCGACACCCTTCAGGAGCGGATTGCTCGCGGTCCGATCTCGGTCGAAGAGACGGCTCGCATCGGTCTCGAGATGGCGCAGGGCATCGAAGTTGCCCACGAGAAAGGAATCGTGCATCGGGATCTCAAACCCGCAAACGTCAAGGTGACGCCCGAAGGCCAGGTCAAGATTCTCGATTTCGGTCTTGCCAAAGCGCTCGAAGGGGAGCTCGATCGCGGCGAGTTCATGGATACTCAGAGCCCTACCGCAGCGGCTACTCTGGCAGGAATCATCATCGGCACCGCTCCCTACATGAGCCCGGAGCAGGCGGCCGGTCAGATTGCAGATCGGCGTTCCGATGTTTGGTCCTATGGCGTGGTTCTGGCCGAGATGCTAACCGGGCGTCGACAGTTCGGCGGCGAGACCGTGTCGCACACCCTGGCCTCGGTGCTCAAGGACGAGCCCAACTGGGAACAGTTCCCCAAGGATGTGCCACTGCGCGTCCTCGATCTCCTCCAGCGCTGTCTGCGCAAGGATGCTAAACAAAGAATTCAAGCGATTGGTGACGCGCGGGTGCTTTGGGAAGAGTACCTGGCCGACCCCGAGGCCTTCGAGGCCGCCACCGAAGCGAGTACCGCCCACGAACCCAGCCCGACCTGGAAAAAGCTGCTGCCCTGGGCCCTGGCCACAGCCCTGGCGGTCGCGCTCTTCGTGGTAGCCAATAACCAGGGTGGTTCCACGAATCATTCGCAGCCTGTGGTTCGTGCAGTCATTGCGCCGCCACCCGACCACCAGTGGCTTTTCAGCGGGCACAAACCGAGCCGCGCAGTTCTATCGCCCGACGGTCGCCAGGTGGCCTTCTCAGCCCTCGCCGAGGACGCGAGTGAGCCGCAGCTGTGGGTGCGGCCCCTCGACTCCCCCGTTGGCAGACCATTGCCCGACACCGAAGGTGCAGACTTTCCATTCTGGTCACCAGACAGTCGCCACGTGGCCTATTTTGCCAACGACAAGCTTAGAAAGATCTCTGTTGGTGGGGGCGCACCTATCAGCCTTTGTGACGTCCGGTTCTCCAGGGGCGGAACCTGGAACCAAGATGGCATCATCGTATTCTCACCATCCGCTCGCGGAGGTCTCTCTCGCGTGTCGGCCGCAGGGGGCGAGTGCGTTGAGTTAACCCAGCTAGACGAAGAAGCGGGTGATCTCAGTCACCGTATGCCCTATTTCCTGCCGAACAGCGATGACTTCCTCTATCTCGCCGAACGGGGCGACAGCCAGGATCGCTCGAACATGGTACGGATCGGATCGCTCGACGGCAGCTCGGATCTGGATCTCGTCGCCAGTACCACCGCCGCCATCTACGCCTCGGGCCGCCTTCTGTTCAGCCGCGATACGACACTCGTCGCCCAATCTTTTGATCCCGAGCAGCTCGAGTTTCAGGGCGAAGCCATACCGTTGATCGAATCTCTCCGGCTCCCGCGGTCCGGTGTCGGCTTCTTCTCTACTTCCGAGACCGGTAATCTCGTCTACTTCAGTGGCAATTCGACCATGAATAGTCAGCTCTTGTGGAAAGATCGCCAAGGCAATGACATCGCGAAACTAGGCGACCCGCAAGAGCATCGGAGCGTCTACCTATCCGCAGACGGAATGTGGGCATCATCCGAAATCACCGGTGAGGACGGTAGAGACGGACTCTGGATCTATGACATCGACCGGGACCTACGAAGCCGGTTCACCTTCGACCTTGGAAACAATGTAGCTGGGGTGTGGTCCCCCGACGGGGAGCGGATCGTCTTTTCATCCGACCGCGATACGTCGGTGTTCGACCTCTATCTCAAAGATATTGGTGGAACTGGCGAGCCGGA
>CAJHZD010000071.1_pt1 | contig 14417 bp, 12 predicted proteins | sample 9198941 | NCBI WGS metagenome assembly CAJHZD01 (sample SAMEA7708371, study PRJEB35096) | sediment metagenome | biome: marine neritic benthic zone biome [ENVO:01000025]; feature: sediment [ENVO:00002007]; material: shallow marine sediment [ENVO:03000034] sea grass bed [ENVO_01000059] ...
ATGCGCAGAGGGCGAGGGAGGCTGAGGCTCGTCAGGACTGGTCGACGGCTCGCGACGAGTATCAGAAGGCCCTGGTGCAGGAGCCTCGACACCCGATCGTCCTGCTCCGGTTGGCGCGTTACGAAGCCAAACTCGGACAAGCCGAGGAAGCGATACAGCATCTCAACGGCGTAGCCGACCTAGGTGCTACTGCCGACCTGAGCAAGGACCTCTTCTTCGACGATCTGAGGGCGCGAGAGGACTTTCAAGTGGCCAATGAGCGCCTGGCTCAAAATGGCATACCTCACGAGGCTGCCCAGTTGATCCATACTTTTGCAGATGCCGAGCTTTGGCCCGAAGGGATCGCAACCGATGCGGCCACAGGCAATATCTATGTCGGTAGTTTCAATCGGAAGAAAGTTGTCCGAGTCCTGCCTGATGGCGCTGTCGAGGACTTCGGCACCACAGTGTCAGACAACCTTCAATCCGTCGTGGGCGTCTGGGTAGACTCGGAACGGCGGGAGCTCTGGGCTGCGACTGGCAATCAAGCAACGCCTGGCTCAACTTTGGAGCCGGGGGAGGTCGTCCGTTACGACGTTGAGACCGGCGAGCTCCGGGCACGCTATGTCGGACCCGATGACGGACAGCCACAGCTGATCAACGATGTAACTGTGGCACCGGACGGTACGGCCTACATCACCGAGAGTCTGGGCGGACGCATCTTTCGGGTAGCTCCCGGAGAGGATTCCCTCGAGCTCTTCAAGAGGTTTCCTCTGCTGGGCTTCATCAACGGAATCGCCATCTCCGAGGACGGTGCGATGCTCTACTTCGCACACGTCGAGGGTCTGAGTGCAATCGATCTCGCAAGCGGCGACACGTCGAGAGTAACTGCGGCGGATGGAACGGTTCTCGCAATGGGAGACGGTCTGAGCTGGGCCGGGGACGGGCTGGTAATCGTGCAGAATCAGGCGCAGCTCAATTTTCGAATCATCCACATCCGTCTGGATGAGACCGGGCGTCATGCAGTAGAGGTCTCGACACTGCCGAGTGGAGTCCCCGAAGGACTGATGCCATTCACCAGCGCGGTCCTCGATCGCGCGGTCTTCGTCGTCGCGACCTCCGATTTCGGCCTTCACGATCGTGGCGAGGTCCCACCCGCCTCAGCCGTCGTCAAAATGAGTCTCTGATCCAGCGCTCAGAAGAGCCCTTCGGCTGGAGGCGTCGCTCCACTCGCGCCAAGAGAAAATCGACCAGCAAGGCCAGGACCGCAGCCGGTAGCGCGCCCGACAGGATCATCCGGGTGTTGGCCAGCTGCAGACCGGTGACAATCGGCTCACCGAGTCCGCCGGCGCCGATAAAGGCTGCCAATGTGGCGGTGCCGACCGTGATCACCGCGGCGGTCCGCAACCCGGCCATGATGACCGGCGCTGCCAGAGGCAGCCGCACCTGCCGAAGCACTTGCCCGTCGGTCATACCGAGGGCGGTGCCCGCCTCGACGGCATCCGGCGCCGCATCGCGAACCCCGGTAAAGGTGTTGCGCAGGATGGGAAAGAGCGAATAGATCCAGAGCGCAACGATTGCCGGTACTACTCCGACTCCGAGTACGGGGATCATGAACGCCAGCAATGCGATCGACGGGATCGTCTGGGTAAGTCCGACCACCCGGATCACCGGCTCGGCGAGCGAGCGACGGCGTTCGAGCAGGAGACCGAGCGGCACCGCAACCGCAATACCGGCGAGCAAGGCGCTCAGCGTCAGCATCAGATGACGTGCGGCTTGACGGCCGAGCCGCCCCCGGTCCTCCCACATGAATCGCCATAGAGTCTCGGATTGCCTTGGGGAGTCCTGCCGGTGAGATGCCTCGACCAGACCAAGCTCGACGAGAGCGTCGTTCGCCACAACAGCTTCGGTCTCACCCTGCTCCTGGAGACGGAGATTAAAACGGCGCATCATCTCCTCATCGAAGGCATCCGACAACAGCCCCAGCGTGAGGGTGATCTCAGGATGCGCCTCGAGCGTTTCGGCTCGGGCTAACGGTGCCGCCTCGTAGGGCGGAAAGAATCCGAGATCGTCTTCGAGAACCGTAAGGTCGTAGAGTGCGAGACGACCGTCGGTGGTATAGACGTCGAGCACCTGGATGTCTCCCGCAGCCACGGCCTGGTACTTGAGCGCCTGTTGCATCGGTCGTACATCCTCGAATTCGAGACCGTAGGTCTGAGCCAGTCCTGGCAATCCATCATGTCGTTCGATGAATTCGAACCCGAAGCCTGCTCTGAGATCTGGAGAGTCCAGCGCCAGAGCAGTTATCGACGAGATGCTCCGGTCGCGAGCGACGTCGCCACGAACGGCGATCTCGTAGGCGTTCTCGAACCCGAGCGGATCGAGCCACCACAGATTCCACCTTTCGAGGAACTGTCTACGAACGTGGAGAAATGTGGCGGCGGCGTCTCCCGGCGGCTCCTCTTCGAGCAGACTCGCAAGACCGGTGCCGGTGTACTCTGGATAGATATCGATGGCTCCACTTCGCAGTGCCTCAAAGCAGATCTGGGTACCGGCAAGCCCGAATCGTCGTTCGACTCGGAGGTTGGTGCGGTTCTCGAGCAGCTGCGAGATTATCTCCGCCAGCAGACGACTCTCCTCGAAATTCTTCGAGCCGACGACGACGGTCTCCTGGCCGTCACAGGGGACCAGAGGCAACGCCGAGGCTAGTAGACAGAACGCCAGGACCGGTCTACTCAACGACACCTCCCCTCGAGAGTAGCTCTGCGACGTACGGATCGCTGGGTGAGTTCATCATCTCGTCGGATGTAGATGTCTGCAAAATGCGACCGGAGCGCATCACTCCTATCCGATCAGCCAGACGAAACGCCTCGGCCAGGTCGTGCGTCACAAGCAGAGTGGTCTTGCCCAACTGATCCTTGAGGTTGACGAACTCCGCTTGAAGATCATGGCGTGTGATCGCATCCAGAGCCCCAAAGGGCTCGTCGAGCAGAATTACCTCCGGATCGGCGGCCAGGGCGCGGGCGATGGCAACGCGCTGTCGCTGTCCGCCCGAGAGCTCTTTGGGATAACGATTCGCGAAGACCTCGGGATCCAAGCCGACCAGCTCCAAGATCTGCTCTGTTCGTCGGCGTATCCGTGCCGACTCCCAGCTCTGGAGTTCCGGGACCAGGGCGACATTACGACCGACCGTCCAGTGGGGCATCAAGCCTCCCTCTTGCGGGACATAGCCGATCTGTCGACGCAGCTCTACCGGGTTACGGCCGAGAATCGACTGCCCCTCCACTTCGACGTCTCCGGAATCGGGCTCGGTGAGTAGGTTGAAGCATCGTAGTAGTGTGGTCTTGCCAGAACCGCTTTCACCGATCAGAGCGACGGTCTCTCCCTGCTCGACACTCAGATTCACGTTCTGGAGGGCTCGGATCCCTCCGGGGTAGCTCTTGTCGATTCGGATGGCGCTCAGCATGGCCTGGTGGATTTCGATTAGACCACAGCGACGTTTGATCTTGGCGGAGACTCGATAGACTCGGGGGGCAATATGCGCGCGCCATACAAAAACAGATGGTCAATCGTCGGTCTGGGATTCGTGATTGCGGTCGCACCGCTCGCGGCGGAGATTGAGAGCATGGAAGAGGACTGCAAGACTGAGATCGTAGAGCTTCATCAGTTCTTCCAAGACTGGTTCAACGCAGCCATACCGAATGGCGACGAGTCGTTCGCCAGGCTGGATGATGCGTTGGCAGGGAGTTTCGAGCTGATCGGGCCGGACGGCAAAGTATTCGAACGCGACGGGCTTGTGGCCGGTCTGCGTTCGGCCTACGCCAAGTGGCAAGACAATCCGGGCCGTATCTGGATCGAGAACATTCGATCGTTGCACAATGAGGGGAACCTGTACCTCTTTGGCTACGAGGAATGGCAGGAAGTGGATGGCGAGACCGCGGTCCGTTTGAGCACGGTTCTTTTTGGACTCGACCACCGAGCGCCACGCGGCGTCAGCTGGCTTCACCTGCACGAGGTCTGGATGCAGCCCTAGTTTCAAGAGCTGAGACGATCGCGAGTCGACAGCCTGTGGCAGCTTCTACTGCGAGCCGATGCGGGCGCAACCCGAAAGCTCTCGGTCGTCGATCATCACCGTCGCAGTAAAGCTGTACTGTGCATCGGCCATCGTGTCGCGGCATGGCTTCTCTTCGATGGCGACCTGGATTCGGTGGCCCGAGCCGTCTTCGGATGCACCCCAATAGACCCGTTTGGTCTGTGAGGCCATCGGCTCTTTGTAAGGGAAGCTCCAGTCGGCGCCGCCAGCCTTCGAATAGACGATCCCCTCGGGAGAGATTCTGACCTGCCAAAACGGCTCATTACCAAAAGCGATGAAGTCGATGTCACCCACCTCTTCGGTACAGCCCGGTCCCTCGGTGGTTGCCTGCTGAACCGCGGTGACACTGAGCTGCTGATCATAATGGGCGCCAAAACCCGAAGCCGGGGCGGGGCCCAGGTCTCCCCGAACTACCATGAAAACCGGCCGATTCGGGTAGCCCGACAATTCCCGATAGGTGCGCCACAAATTTTCGTCCGAACTGTCTTCGATCCAGACACCGCCCTCGGCGCCACAGATCTTGAAGGTCCGGGTCTCGAGCCCGATGCCGATAGTCAGATGACCCCGGTAGGTCTGAAGCTCCTCGTCTGGGATGGCTATCGTCTTCGCTGGTGGGGCTGGAGCTGCTGCGGGCGCCGGCACGGGGGCTGGGGACGGCGGCGGTGCACTTGGGGCGGCTTTCACCGGAGCAGCTACCGGTGCAGCGGTTGGGTGCTCGGTTGGAGTCGTGGGTTGCGTCGGTGGAGGAGCGGCGGGAGCAGGGTCGACGGGCTCAGCGACTGCGACCGACTCTTCGACCTCTTCGATCTCGACCCTCTCGGTCACCTTCGTCTGGCCAGTCGGATCGACCTCGATCGTCTCTTCCGCCACCATGACGACCTCGTCTGCAACCACTTCCTCAGCGGCCATCTCGATGCTGTCGATGGGCTGACCCTGTGGAGGGAGATCCTGCAATTCGAGCGGCAGCGCCCCTGTCGGTTGAGAAGCGGCGTTGATCATGGTCAGAAGCTCGACGACGCGGAGCTTGACCGACGAGCTGTCGGCCGGCGGGTTGGGCACCTGAACTTCGGAGACGACCACCTCGTAGGCAAAGCCCTCCTCCCAGTCCAGCCGCTCGATCTCGTCGTACCAGTATTTCCACGGGTCGTACATGTTGTCCTTGATCAGGTAGCACTTCTGAGGTCCTGCACCGACGCAGTCGGTTTTGTAGTGCGCCACCCAGATGATTTTCTCAGCTTCCTGCGCTTGTAGTGGTGCTCCCGAAAGTACCAAAGATCCGATGCAAAGGATCAATAACGTAATGCAGATTTGCTTGCTTTTGAGCACTTGGAAGTCCTCCTGGCCAGGGTGCCGCCGTTTCGGGCGTATTCTACTTCGCTGAGACCAAGTCTGTAGGCTACTCGGCAATCAGCTCTTGAAAGCGTGGCTCCTCGCGTATCGAGTCCCACCAGGCCTCACGACGCAACCGATCGACGGTCAGCGAGTCGCTGTAGGTCATACCGAGAAGTCGCTCGACGAGGTCGAGCGCCTCTTCGCTCCGACCGACCCAGCCGTAGACCTGTGCCAGCGCCTCGAGCTGGGTTGGACCCGAGAACTGGTCCTTGGCCTCCAGATCTACCGCGAGTCGAGCTTCCTGAATGGCTCGGGTCTCGTCCCCTAGTATCGCTAGAAAGATGGCCAGCCCGCTGTGGAGGTTTGGTTCTCCCGGAGTCGCCCGAATGGCTTCCTCGAAGGCGTTTCTGGCCGTCTCGAGTTTTTCTCGAGACTCCTCGAGGCCGACGTCAAAGTACGAGAACCAGCCACGCATTCCGAGCACGAAGACACTGAAGCCAGGGATTTCGACATTGAGGGAATCCGCGATCCTCGAGGCCTCCTGAAAATTCCCTTCCCGCAGCGCCTGAAACATCCAAGCCAGATCCTTGAACAGCGGATTGTTTCCCGGCATCTTCTCGAGCACAGCCCTCGAGGCGGCAGGATCGCCACCGAGATCAGTCAGAGCGTCAGCCTTAGCCAGAAACGGTTGATCCAGGTTCGGCTCTACAACCATGACCCGATCGTAGTACTCGAGCGCCTGGTCGAGTCGACGCATGGCGCGATGAATCTCGGCAATCGAAGTGAGAACATCGATGTCTTGTGGCGCTAGCTCGAGCGTCCTCTCCAGCTGCTCGAGGCTCTCTTGCCACTTCCCCTGACGGCGATAGATGAAGCCGATCGACTGCATCATCTCTGGATCGTTGGGCCGGCTGTCGGCTGCCGCCAGGAACTCCTCCAGTGCCAGGTCGTAGTCGCGAAAGCCGTAGTAGTGGTAGTAGCCTCGAGCCAGGCGTGTCCAAGGCAGGTTCCTGCCGATCGCCTCGGCCCCGCTCACCGCGGCCTTGGCTCTGTCGAGCCGTTCTGCGCTCGGATCCCAGTTGGCGTAAACGCGAGAGTGTACCGTTGCGAGTCGAGACCAGGCTTCGAGAAAAGCGGGATCGAGCTCGACTGCCTGCTCGTAGGCTTGTACGGCCTCGTCCGACGCCTCGAAGGGGTTCGTCGCGAGGGTTGGATTGCGCTCGAAGTCCCTGCCTCGCAGAAACGCTTGATAAGCCTCCACGTTTTCGGTCGGTCGGGTCTCGAGGGCCTGCTCTTCGGAGCCGCGCACCGTAACCCCCAGCGCTTCGATCACCTGCCCCGCGATCTCGCTCTGTACCTCGAAGATGTCGTCGATCTCCCGGTCATAGATCTCGGTCCAGATCTGTTGATCGGAGTCTACCTCGATCAGCTCGGGGGTAATGCGTACCCGACTCGAGCCGTCGGCCTGTTTGGCCCAACGGACAGTGCCATCGATGATGTAGTCGACGCCAAGCTCGTCACCGATCTGCTGGATCGACTTGGCGGTTTCCGCGTACTGTGCGGCGCTCTTGCGGGAGATCACGCCCAGACCGCTCACGGAGGCCAGTCGACCGCTGATCTCGTCGGTGACCCCGGCGGCGAAGTAGGCATCCTCTGCGGGACCGAGGTTCTCGAACGGGAGAACGACAGCCATCACCCTGTCGGGAGTCGCGGCGGGCTCTCGAATAGCGTCCCCGGCCGCAACTCGATCTTCACCGGTCGTCCCATCCTCGGTCGATCGGCTCAACATCCAGATCAGTCCGCCGACAAGAAGAACCGCGATCGCCGCCAGGGCTATCGGCAGACGTTTCTTTTTGGGCTCCTCGACGACTACAACCGGCATCGATGTCGTACTGATGCGAGCCACGCCTGATTCGACCTCACCTTTCAACCCCTGGAGCTCGTTCCGCACGTCTTTGGCTGTTTGATACCGCTTCTCGGGATCCTTCTCGAGACAGCGCTGGATGACCCGGCCGAGGTGATGGGGGAGCGAGGCATTGGAGTCGGTCACCGGGGCCGGTTTGTCGCGCAAGATCGACGAGACCAGATCGGCCGAGCTCTGCCCCTGGAAGGGTCGCTGGCCTGCCACCATCTCATAGAGGATGATGCCGAGTGAGAAGATGTCGGTCCGATGGTCGACGTTGTCGCCGCGAACCTGCTCGGGCGACATGTAGGGAACGGTGCCGACGGCCAAGCCCTCCTGGGTCAGAGCCTGAGTCGGCTCTTCGGCATCGAGCTCGCCACCGGCTTGGTCGTAAAGCTTGGCGAGACCAAAGTCGAGGACCTTCACGCGCCCCTGGTCGTTGACCATGATGTTGGCCGGCTTTAGATCGCGATGGGTAATGCCCTTGTCCTGTGCTGCCGCCAAAGCATCCGAGATCGGAATCGCGAGCTCGAAGACCTTCTCGAGCGGCATCGCGCCGGTGGCCATCATGTCGCCCAGTGTCTTGCCGTCGACCCACTCCATGGTCAGAAAATGGACGCCATCGTCTTCCTCGACCGAGTGAATGGTGACGATGTTGGGATGGTTCAGGGCTGCGACCATCTCGGCTTCCCGTTTGAAGCGAGCCAGTCTATTGGGGTCGTCTGAGGTCTCCGAGCTCAGGACTTTGATAGCGATTTTGCGCTTGAGTTGAGTGTCCTCGGCCAGATAGACCTCTCCCATGCCGCCTGCACCGACCTTTTGAAGAATCTTGTAGTGAGAAAGACTGTCTCTGTTCACCGTTTCAGCCCACCGATCTGAGTTGAGTGGTCAATAGTACAACGAGCCATCCTACGGTGATGGAAGACTGATAGCCTGGTCGAAACACCAGGATTCGCGAGAGGACCCGATAGCAGAGATGGAGCGGCGAGAGTTCTTGCGTCACAGTGCGGTTTCCTTGGGTGCCCTGTCAGTTGCGCCGAGATCGATATTTGGTGAGGCCCCGGTACTCAAACTGGGTGGGGCTGGCGACGACCCTCTGCAATTGAACTGGAACGAGAACCCGCTCGGCCTGGCGCCTGTAGCGCAGCAAGCCGCGACAGAAGCGGTCGCATTCGGTCATCGCTATCCGGACGCTGTGCGGGGCCAGTTCATCGAGGTGTTGGCCACAAAGCATCGAGTCGAGACCGACTCGGTTGTCCTCGGCAATGGCTCCACGGAGATTCTGCAGATCGTCACCCAAGCCTTCGCAGAACGACAGCCGAGGTTGGTGATGGCGAGACCCACTTTCTCGATCATTCTTCGCTATCAGCGTCCGTTCGACTATCAGGTTGAGCAGGTTCCGCTGGACGACAGATTCGCCCACGATCTCGGACAAATGAGGGCCAAGGCCAAGACGGGGCCAGCTCTGATCTACCTCTGCAATCCCAACAATCCGACCGGGACACTGACGCCGAGCCAGCGTGTCGATCGATGGATTGCAGAGTCTTCCAATGATGTGCTGTTTCTGATCGACGAAGCCTACTTTGATTACGTCAGGGACAATTCATACTGGTCGGCCAGCAAATGGGTCCGTGAGCGCGAGAACGTCGTGGTCACCAGGACCTTCTCGAAGATTTACGGAATGGCTGGAATGAGGCTCGGGTACGCACTCGCTCATCCCAAGACCGCCGACTGGCTGCGAGGTTTCACCCCAACCGATAATTCCAATGGACCCGCCCTGGCGGCCGGTCTGGCGTCAATCGCAGACGATGGCTGGTTGGAGACGAGTTTCGAATCGAACCGTCAAGCCAAACAGATCACCTTGAGTTGTCTCGAGGACCTCGGCCTGGAAGCACTTCCCAGTCATACCAACTTCGTCATGCATCGCATCCAGGGACAGCTCGATCTCTACATCGCAAGGATGCGGCAGGCTGGCGTTCGGGTTGGTCGACCCTTCCCTCCGATGCTCGCCTACAACCGTCTCACCCTGGGTTTGCCCGAGCAGATGAAGCAGTTTGCCGGGGTCCTGCGAGAATTCCGAGAGAAAGGGTGGATCTGAACGAATCGACTCCTTGTCTGAGCTGGCCCTGGAAGTGCAATAGAATCGGCGTTCCCACTCTGGATACGCTTTCGAAAGTGAGCCTCATATCCCCTTGCCACGCAGAGAACCTGAGGAATGTTTGATTCGATCGAAGAAACCGCAGACGAGTTGTCGCGTTTCTCCTACATCGCAGACAGCGGACTGACCACGAGTCTGTTTCTGGCGCTCAAGATGGAACGACCCCTGTTTCTCGAGGGTGAGCCTGGTGTGGGCAAGACCGAGGTGGCGAAGGTCTTGAGCCAGGCGCTGGAGACTCCTCTGATCCGTCTGCAGTGTTACGAGGGCCTGGATGTCAATCACGCCGTCTATGAGTGGAACTATCCGCGTCAGCTGCTCGAGATCCAGGCGCAACGAGATAGCAATCCCTCGACAGATGACATTTTCACAGAGGAGTTTCTGCTCAAGCGACCGCTGCTGCAGGCGATCGACCAGAGTCGCGATCGCGCCCCGGTTCTACTCATCGATGAGCTCGACCGTGCCGATGAGGAATTCGAGAGCTTTCTGCTCGAGCTACTCTCCGAGTTTCAGGTCACGATTCCCGAGATCGGCACTCTCGAGGCAAGACACAAGCCGGTCACGATCATCACCTCGAATCGGACGCGAGAGATTCACGATGCTTTGAAGCGACGATGTATCTATCACTGGATCTCTTATCCGTCGCTCGACAAGGAGATCGAGATTGTGCGTTGTAAGTTGCCCGAAGTGGCCGACACTCTGAGGACACAGATCGTCGCCTTCGTCCAGTCGGTGCGCAGCAAGGAACTCTACAAACAGCCTGGGGTCTCCGAGACCTTGGACTGGGCCGAGGCGCTCCATCATCTCAACACCTCGTCACTCGAGGTCGAAACCGTCGAAGCGACGCTTGGCTTTCTGCTCAAGTATCAAGACGACGTCGACAGAGTGCGGCGGGTAACCGCCGAGCTCGTCGAACGGGCCGTTGCAGGCTGAGTTCTACTCGTCGTGGCCAGCAGCATCGAGTCGATCGACCAGCAGTTCGCCTTCAATATCCTGGTCTTCGGTCGTCTGCTACGTCGTGCCGGCTTGCCGGTCTCGCCGCAGCAGAATCTCACTTTTGCCCGTGCCCTGACCTGGATCGACTTCGACGACCGCAACCAGGTGTTTCACGCGGCCCGGTCCTGCTACGTCACCAGGTCGGAGGATCTGAGACTCTTCGGTTTGCTGTTCGACAAGTTCTGGAAGTCTCGCTCGGAAGGCCGGGCTATGGATCCTCCTCAGGCCCCGATCGCGCCGCGCTTCGACCTCAAGAAGAAGCGTCAATTCAGCCTGGTCCAATACATGGCCGCCAAGGCCGGATCCAATGATCCTGAAGTCGACGTGGCAGACCGGTCTGGAACCTTTAGCCACGAGGAGGTCGTGCATCGGAAGGGCTTCGCTGAGATGACGCCCGAGGAGCTCGACAGAATCCGCGAGTTGATCGACGGTTTGCGATGGCAGGCCGCGTTGCGGCAGACCAGGCGTCAGGTTCCCGATAGCCGCGGGCGTCGTTTGTATCTGCGACGGGTGATCCGCGATGCTGCCCGCCACGACGGCACTCCGATCCGTCTCTGGTATCGATCGAGAAAGATCAAGCAGCGTCCCATCGTGTTGATCGCCGATATCAGTGGCTCGATGGAGAAATATTCGCGGCTGGTCCTGCAGTTTTTCTACGGTGTCACACACAGTCTGCAACGAGTCGAAAGCTTTGTCTTTGGTACTCGCCTGTCGCGAATTACCAACGAGCTCCGGCTTCGAAACGTCGATCAGGCGCTACGAGAGGCGGGTCAGGAAGTCTACGACTGGGCTGGTGGTACGAGGATCGGTGAGTCCCTGGGTGCATTCAATCGGCTCTGGAGCCGGAGAGTGCTTCGACGGGGAGCGGTCGTCGTGGTCATCAGCGACGGATGGGAACGGGGCGACGTCGGGATTCTCAGGCATGAAATGAGGCATCTGTACCACCGCTGCCATCGTCTGATCTGGCTTAATCCGCATCTCGGTCATGCTTCATATCAGCCTCTGGTCGATGGTATGGCGGCGGCTCTTCCATTTGTGGATGACTTTCTTCCGATCCACAATTTTCAATCGTTGGAATCACTTGCGGAGCGCCTCGGCGCACTGCCGCGGAAGCGATCTGGGCCATCGGCGGCCCGTGAAACTGGCCTCGACCCTCTGTGATAGCTTAGATTGAAATCGCTTCTTTGAATTCTAGAGGTGGCCTCTGTCAGGCAATGTTCTGACTCCGGAAGAGGTATCCGATTCGGTTTGCCGCGCAGCTGCTCAACCAGGAGGGAGTGACGGATGAAAGTAAAGGGCGACTACTTGTTCGATGTCGGGCAGGAGGACGTTTGGAACGGACTTCTGAACCCAGAAGTGCTTGCCGCTACCATGCCGGGGTGCGAGCGCCTGGAACTGGTTGGCGAGAATCAGTATGAAGGTGACCTAAACATCAAGGTGGGGCCGGTTCAGGGCCTGTTCAAGGGCAAGATCGACCTCGAGGACATTACTCCGCCGAGCGGATACACCATGAAGGTGGATGGACGCGGTGCGCCTGGTTTTGTCAAGGCCTCCGCCAGCGTGGTGCTGACGGAGGAGGGGGACAAGACAAAGCTCAGCTACGACGGTGATGCGCAGGTGGGTGGCAGAATCGCCAGTGTCGGCCAGCGGCTTCTCGACAGCTCGGCAAAAGCCATCGTCAAGCAGAGCTTGGAGGGACTCAACGCCACGCTGACGGCGAGGGCGAACGCCGCCTCGGGATCCCAGGAGTCTGATGCGGAACCGATACCGACACCAGAAGCACCGTCGCAGGCGGAGTTCGCTGCCAACGTGGCCAAGGAGGTTGCCAAGGACCTCGTCCCGAAACCGGTGATGATCATTGGCGTGATCATCATCATCCTGTTGATTCTATGGCTCGTGCTCTGATTCGGACCCGCAAAGCATCGTTTATCGAATCCGGCATGGAGAGCCATCAACCGTAGGGAGGACGAACTGTGATACCTGGATCTTTCGAGTACCACTCGCCTACGTCATTGAATGAGGCAATCGCTCTGCTCGGACAGCATGGCGACGAGGCAAAGATACTCTCAGGCGGACAGAGCCTGATTCCAGCCATGAGATTCCGGCTCGCTCAGCCGGGAGTCCTGATCGATATCAACGGCCTACCGGACCTCGAGTATATTCGCGAAGACGGGGATCGCCTTGTCGTAGGTGGTCTGACTCGGGAGTCGGCCCTCGAGGGTTCAGAGCTGGTGCAGAAGCGCTATCCACTGCTCGCCGACACGGCTCGAGTCATCGCCGATCCCTTGGTTCGAAACATGGCGACCATCGGGGGCAACTTGGCACATGCCGATCCGGCCAACGACCATCCAGCGACGATGCTGGCCTATGGGGCCGAGGTGGTTGCTCATGGTCCGAATGGGGCCAGAATCATCGCCGTCGACGACTTCTTTGTCGGGTTGTTCGAGAGCGCCCTCAACCCGGACGAGATTTTGACCGAGATTCGCATTCCGGTGCCAGCGGCCGGCAGTGGCGGCGCCTATCTGAAGATCGAGCGCAAAGTGGGCGACTATGCGATCTCCGCGGTGGCCGTCCAGCTTCAGATGGATGGCGATACAGTGGCCAAGATCCGTATCGGACTGACGAACGTTTCTCCGTCCCCGATGCGAGCCCCTGAGGCCGAACAGAGTCTGATCGGAACGAGTGCGACGGACGCCGATCTCGATGCAGCCGGCAAAGCGGCTGCGGCGGCCTGCGATCCGTCGGCTGACTTGAGAGGCTCGGAGGAATACAAAAGAGATCTCACCAGAGTGCTTACAAAAAGAGCCGTCGCAAAGGCGATCGAGAGAGCCACAGGAGGCGAATCATGAGCCGCCATACGATTACCCTGACCGTCAACGGAGAGCAGGTTAGCGGTGACGTCGAAGGCCGCACCCTGCTTGTCCATTTCATCCGTGAAAATCTGGATCTTACTGGCACCCACATCGGTTGTGATACGACCAGCTGTGGAGCATGTACAGTGCTTCTCAACGGTCGTGCCGTAAAGAGTTGTACGGTTTTTGCCGTGCAGGCGAACGGCAAATCTGTCGATACGATCGAGGGCCTGGCGAATGGTGGTCTTCACCCACTTCAAGAGGGCTTTTGGGAGAAACATGGCCTCCAGTGCGGGTATTGCACACCCGGAATGATCATGAGTGCCAAGCAATTGCTGGAAGACAACCCGAGTCCCACCGAAGAGGAGATCCGCTGGGGAATCTCGGGCAATCTTTGTCGATGCACCGGCTACAACAAGATTGTCGAGGCGATCGAGTACGCGGCAGAAAAACTCTCGAGTCCCCCGTCCGAGGAGGCAGGCACATGACCCAGCTGGATGACAGGTTCGAACATCACTCTCCGAAGCCGGACGGCTCGTCAGCTCAGGTCGAGACCACCGAGCAGGTGCGTATTACGACACCTGAGAACGTTTGCGGTATGGGGCATCGGATGAAACGCAAAGAGGATCCACGGTTCATCCAGGGCAAAGGAAACTACGTGGACGACATCAAGCTCCCCGGTATGTTGTACATGGATATTGTCCGCAGTCCCTATGCTCATGCCAAGATTCTCAGCATCGACGACAGTGAGGTCCTGGCGATGGAAGGGGTGTTGGCCGTAATCAAGGGGCAAGACCTCGAGGCCGCCGGCAATCTGCACTGGATGCCGACCCTGATGTATAACGTCAAATTCCAAATAAGGCGCTGAGCCAACATCCTGCTCTTTTACCAAATAAGACTTGATGGATAAGAGCTGGGCGAACGGCTCGCCTGCCGTTCGCCTTCCCAAACCAGTCATGTATTTGAAAGCGCCCAGCTTCGTGCTCCTCCTGATGCCCGCAGACATCACAGAGGTAGCGGAGCGTCGCGGTGTTGTCGACGTAGGGGTCGAGGCACCTGATGCGCCCGCCGAACCGTTCGTCGATAGCGCGATTGTGCTCTGACTCA
>CAJHZD010000306.1_pt1 | contig 14359 bp, 9 predicted proteins | sample 9198941 | NCBI WGS metagenome assembly CAJHZD01 (sample SAMEA7708371, study PRJEB35096) | sediment metagenome | biome: marine neritic benthic zone biome [ENVO:01000025]; feature: sediment [ENVO:00002007]; material: shallow marine sediment [ENVO:03000034] sea grass bed [ENVO_01000059] ...
GGACCTGCCCTACGTCGACGGCGTCAGCGGAGTCGTCAATCTCAGCTATGTGTCGTTCGAAGACAAGGTCGCATCGGAGTTCGAGGTATTCCAACGCATCGTGCCATTCCAAAAAGTCGCGTTTCTGGGGAATCGTGAATTCTTCGAATCGCTACCGATGCTCAGAGCTCAAGTAGCTCAGACCGTTTCCGACGCAGGATTCGAGCTGGAGTTTATTGGCGCACCGAACACGGCTGCCGAAACGCTGGCTCTACTCACCGACGATTTCGATGCTGTGTATGTCTGGCCGCTCTTCTTCATGTCTCCGCAGGAGTTTCAGAAACTCATCGATGGCTTGAACGATCGCCGGCTACCCACATTTTCCGGCTGGGGCAGCCAAGATGTCGAAGCAGGTCTCCTGGCCACTGCGACATCAGACGAGTTCTTTCCGCGTCTTGCACGCCGCGTCGCGCTCAATCTACAGAGGATTCTGTTGGGCGAGGAGGCTGCTGGAATCCCGGTCGACTTCAGCTTCCGTCAAGAAGTGGTCATCAACATGGAGACCGCTCGCAAGATCGGCGTCTCTCCGGGTTGGGATGTGATGATCGAAGCACGGCTGCTTCACGCCGATCAGAGCGATCTGCCGATCATGTCGCTGCAGAAGGCGGTAACAGAGGCGGTGGAGGTCAACCTCGATCTTCTGGCCCGCGAACGCGCGGTTGCGGCCAGCGCGGAGGAGATCGCCAAGGCCAAGGCGAATTACAAACCCCAACTCGGTGTCTCGCTGCTAGGGCTCCAGATCGACAAGGATCGAGCCCGGGCCAGTCTCGGTTCCCAGCCCGAGCGGTCGTTGATCGGATCAGCGGCGCTGTCGCAACTGATCTTCTCGGACCCAGCCCTGGCCAACATCAAGATCCAGCGCCAGATTCAATTGGGGCAGGAGTTCGAGTTCGAGGCCCTTCGGCTCGATATCGCCCTGCAGTCCTCAATCACCTATTTGAACCTTCTGCGGGCGAAAAGCCTGGTCCAGATCCAGCGTCGGAATCTGGAGCTGACGCGTTCGAATCTGGAACTGGCCAAAATCCGCCGATCGATCGGGGCGGCAAATCCGGCCGAAGTACTCCGCTGGGAAAGCCAGATTGCGACCGATCGCAAGACGGTCGTCGAGTCTGTTGCTCAGCAGAGGGTCGCTGAAATCGATCTCAACCGACTCCTGAATCGCGACCTCGAGCAACGATTTTTCACCGAAGAGGTCGATCTGGAGGATCCCTCCTTGATCACCGGCCAGGAGCGGTTCACCGGCTATACAGAAACTCCGGCTCGGTTTCGGCTGTTTAGCGATTTCATGGTGCAGGAGGGGCTGGCGACGTCGCCGGAATTGGCCCAGATCGACGCACTGATCGAAGCTCAGGAGCGACTGATCCAGTCGACGAAGAGAGCCTATTGGGCGCCTGCCCTCGGATTCGAGGCCGGCATCGATGAGTTTCTGAGACGAGCGGGTGAAGGCGCCGATCGGGGATTTCCCGGCGGTGAGGAGCTGTTTCCTTTCAACAACGACACCAGTTGGTCGCTTGGTGTCAGCGCGTCGTTACCGTTGTACGCTGGAGGAAGCCGGTTGGCTGAGAGGGTCCAAGCCGAGATCGACGTTCAGCGTCTAGAGTTGCAGCGGGCGTCGTTTTCGCAACGGATCGACGAGAGAATTCGTGCCGGCATGCAGTTGGCACGCGCATCGTTCGTCGGTATCGGGCTCTCGGAGCAGGCTTCGAGCGCGGCGTCGCAGACTCTCGAGCTGGTTTCCGATGCGTATGCGCGCGGTGCGGTCTCGATTCTCGATCTGCTCGATGCCCAGAGAAATGCGCTCAATGCAGAGCAACTGGTTACAAACTCTCTGTACGACTTTCTGATCGATCTCATGGAGGTCCAACGGGCGGCAAACCGGTCCGACTTCTTTATGACCCAGGAACAGCGGGATCTCTGGTTCGAAAGGCTCGAACGCTACTTCGAGCTGGCCGGGCCGGCACCTCTGACGCGGCAGGATTAGCTCTGGAATCAGGGAGGCAAGAACGATGAATTGGAAACGGCTCGACTCGATAGCGATTCTTGTGTGCCTCTTTGGTGGATGTGGTGGATCGGATCCGGTGGTGCAGGAAGTAATCAGACCGGTGAGGTATGTGGAGGCGCAAAATGCAGGCACATCGACCTCGCGAATTCTCGCGGGTGTTGTGCGCTCAGGTGTCGAGTCACGCCTCAGCTTTCGGGTACCCGGCACGATCCAATCGCTCGATATCGAAGTGGGGTCGGTCGTGAAGAAGGGTCAGGAGATTGCCCGGCTCGATTCGACCGATTACGACCTGCGAGTCGAGGAAGCCAAGGCGGCACTCGCCCAGGCCCGCGCCGGACTTCGCCGGGCACAGGCGGACTATGATCGCGTTCGTGCACTGTACGAGAACAACAACGCCTCGAAGGCCGAGCTCGATGCGGCGCGTGCCAACTCCGAGTCCGCTGAAGCGCAGGTCGAAGCCGTAACCAAGCAGCTCGAGCTCTCCAGCCAGCAGGTGGGCTACACGGTCCTGCGGGTTCCGGAGGATGGCGCCATTGCCTCGGTCGACGTCGAGGTGAACGAGAACGTCGATGGGGGCAAACAGGTCTGTCTGCTGGTGTCCGGCTCTCAGCCCGAAGTCGCAATACCGGTACCGGAGGGTCTCATTGCCCAGATGCGGAAGGGCCAGGAAGTCACCGTGGCGTTGGACGCCCTGCCGGGTCGAAGCTATCGCGCACAGATTCAAGAGGTAGGGGTTGCGGTAACCGGAGCTGCCACGACCTATCTGGTCACGGCCCAGTTTCTCGAGGCCGATATCGATATTCGCGCCGGCATGGCTGCGGAAGTGACGTTCCTGTTCGATGTTCCGGAAAGCGACCACATCTTGGTACCGGTCGTTGCAATCGGTGAAGACAGAGATGGCAGATTCGTCTTCGTAGTCGATCCTACAGGTGGAGAAACGGGCATCGTTCATCGACGTGACGTCGAGGTGATCTCGACCAGTCGGGGTGTCGAGATCATGGAAGGAGTCCAGGTCGGTGAGCTCGTTGTGACAGCCGGAGTTCGTCGACTGATCGACGGCGAGACCGTCAAGCTTCTGGGGCGAGAGGGCCGGGCTGAATGAACATAACCCGTGTTGCTATCGAGAAGAACCGGGTGACGCTGGTCCTGATCGCGGTACTCGCGGTGTGGGGTCTACAGTCCTTCGCAAACATGCCGCAGGCCGAGGATCCAGGTTTTACGATCCGGGTAGCCCTGGTGATGACCTATTTTCCGGGCGCCAGCCCGGAGCGGGTCGAGCAGCTGGTGACCGACAAACTCGAGAAGGCGATCCAGGAGATTCCCGAGCTCGACTTCGTTGCCAGCGAGTCGAAGACCGGGGTGTCGATCATCTACGTCAACATCTTGGAGCGTTACAAGATCATGCGCCCAATCTGGGACAGTCTGCGCCGAAAGGTCGAGAGGGCTCGGCCGGATCTCCCGGAAGGTATCATCGGTCCAATCGTCAACGATGAGTTCGGCGACGTTTTTGGCACCATTGTCACCCTAACGGGCGACGGCTTCAGCTATGCCGAGTTGAAGGTGATCGCTGACGAAGTGCGCGATGAGCTCCTGATGATCCCCGACGCCGCGAAGGTGGAGATTTCAGGCGCTCAGGAGGAGCGCATCTTTGTCGAGTACTCCAACGCAAGACTGGCCGATCTCGGACTGTCGCCGCTACAGCTGAAGAACCTTCTCGAGAGCCGCAACATCATCAATCCAGGTGGCGAAGTGCGGACTCGATACGAGGCAATCGTCCTCGAGCCGACGGGCAGCTTCGAGTCGGTCGACGACCTTCGGCAGACGGTCATTCGGGTGCCCTCGAGTGGAGATCTGGTCTATCTGGAGGATGTAGCCGAGATCCGGCGAGGCTACATCGATCCACCCGAGTCGAGATTACGTGCCAACGGACAGCCCGGCCTGGCGCTGGCGATATCGCTGCGTGAAGGCGGAAGCATTCTGACTCTCGGCGACGAGATCCGGAAGACGATCGACCGAGTCCAGCAGACCTATCCGATCGGTGTCGATTTCGATTTCGTGGCCTTCCAGTCGGCGGAAGTTTCGCGAAAGGTCGACTCCTTTGTAGGCAATCTGATTCAGGCCATCGTCATTGTCATGTTGACCATGCTCGTAACACTCGGAGTCCGGACGGGACTGGTCGTCGCGACGCTGATTCCGATGGCGATTGTCATGAGCTTCATCCTGATGTCGATCTTCGGTGTCGGCATCAACCAGATGTCGCTTGCAGCGCTCATCATCGCGCTCGGTCTGCTGGTCGACAACGCAATCGTGATGTCAGAGTCGATCATGGTGCGCATGGCAGAGGGTGAGGGACGGGTCGAGGCGGCGATAGCCTCGGCAAACGAGCTCCGGGTACCGCTGCTTACGTCGTCTCTCACCACCGCGTCGTCGTTTCTGCCGATCTACTTGGCCAAGTCGGCGGTTGGTGAATATACCGCCCCTCTGTTTCAGGTCGTAACAATGACGTTGCTTTCGTCGTGGCTCCTATCCTTGACCATGATTCCGCTGCTCTGCGTGATGTTCATTCGGGTAAAAAGAAGGAGCGCCGGCGCTGGCTACGAGGGTCGGTACTACTCGATATATCGGAGGCTCTTGATCGGCGGATTGCGGCGACCGTGGTTGTCGCTGCTGGTGGTTCTGATGGTATTTCTCGGTGTGATGCAGCTTATGCGGTTTGTCCCCAACATCTTTTTTCCGCCCAACGACCGCGCCACCTTGACGGCGGAGTTTCGACTGCCTACCGGGACTCCGCTGGAAGCGACCGAGGCGCTGGTCAAGAAGGCCGAGGCCTTTGTCGAGGATAGCCTTCTGGTCGACGCCGAACAGATCTCTGAAGGACAAGAAGGGATCATCAATTGGGCGAGCTTCATCGGAGAAGGCGCGCCCAGGTTCATGCTCTCTTTCAACCCGGAGATGGCAAGCCCCGAGTACGCGATCATGCTGCTGAATGCCACCAGCCGGGATTACGTCGACCGAGCGGTCGCGCAGCTACAAGCATTCAGCAACGAGATCCCGGGCCTCAAGGCAACCATTGCCCCACTGGCGATGGGTCCTCCCCCCGCCAATCCGATCGAGGTCAGAATCTCGGGTCGCGACCCCGATGTCGTGTTCGAGCTGACCGATGGTGTCGCGGCAAAATTAGGTGAGATTCCGGGGCCGATGGGCGTGAGCGACAATTGGGGTGCACGGTCGAAGAAGATCCTGGTCGAGATCAACGAAGCTCGGGCTCAGCGGGCCGGGATCGCGAACCAGGATGTCGCTCTCTCTTTGCAGACCCTGCTCTCCGGCTTCGACACCACCGAGTATCGGGAAGACGACAAGATCATTCCGGTGGTTTTGCGTTCGCTCGGCTCGGGTTCGATGGATCAAGCTCAATTCGGCGCGGTGAACGTATTTTCTCAAGCAACCGGTAAGTCGGTTCCGCTACGACAGGTAGCCGATATCGAGATGACCTGGCAACCCGCCAAGATCTTTCGCCGCAACCGACTCAAGACCGTGACAGTCGAGTCCGATCTCGAGCCCGGAGCGCTGGCCAGTACTGTGAACCGCCAGATCGAGCCCTGGTTGGAGGAGCAGAGCAAGAGCTGGCCACTCGGTTATCTCTGGGAGACCGGTGGTGAAGAGGAGGCTTCGCGCACCGCCAACGAATCGATCGTGGCTCAGTTACCCGTAGCCGGCCTCATCATCGTCTTGTTGCTGGTGAGTCAGTTCAATTCGATCCGGCGCCCGCTGATCATCTTGATCACCATCCCACTCGGTATGATCGGAGTCGTGATCGGACTTCTGGTGATGAGGTCGTACTTCGGTTTTATGACATTGCTGGGCGTGATTTCCTTGGCAGGAATCGTGATCAACAACGCTATCGTTCTCCTAGATCGAATCCGGATCGAGATCGAGGACCACGGCCTCGAACCCGGACAAGCCATCGTCGAATCCACCCAGCGTCGTCTGCGACCGATTCTGCTGACCACCATCACGACACTGGGTGGGCTGATCCCTCTGTATCTCGGGGGGGGTCCGATGTATCAACCGATGGCGGTGGCGATAATGTGGGGCCTTGTCTTTGCGACCGTTCTGACGCTCGGGGTGGTGCCTATTCTCTATTCTTTGCTCTTCAGGGTGAGCTTCAAAAACTTCGAGTATCAGAGCTGATGCTGAGTTTCGTCATCGACCTGGCAAAAGGTAAGGATCGCTATGTCTCCTTGTTGATCTCTCTGATCGTCTTGTTGGCAGGGTATCCGATCGTGACCAAGCTGGAGGTGCATAAATTCTACGGTCTGCTGCTGGCGGCTCAGTTGGTCATGTCTGTTTACAGCATTGGAGAATCCAAGAGGCATCTATGGACGGCGGTGAGTCTCTGTATCCCGGGTTTTGCCTTGCAGCTGGTCACTGCGATTCACCCGACACGCGGGAATATGCTCCTGGCCGATGTCGCGGTCGCGATCTTTCTGGCCTATGTGATCGTCGTAATCTATCGAGCGATTCTAAAGGAAGCGAGCTTTAGCGAGAACAACGTAGCGGGCGCGATCTCGGTGTATCTGTTGATCGGAGTCTTCTGGGCGGTCGTATACAACATCATAGCGATCGTCCAGCCGCAATCTTTTAGCGATTTCGAGCTGCAGGAAGTGGGAGGCATGGTCCGCTACGCGGGCGGGGCCGATTTCCTCTACCTCAGCTTCGTGACGCTGACGACCCTCGGATATGGGGACATTACTCCTGACACTAATCTGGCACAGACGGCGGCTTGGATGGAAGCGGTCGTCGGGCAGCTCTTCGTCGCGGTCACGATTGCGAGCCTGGTGGGAGTTCAAGTGGCGGACGCGATGGCGAGAAACAAAGAGCGCTCGGACAATGACTCCGACTAGTTGGTCGCGCAGCGCTCGAGAATCAGATCTCTGCGTTGGAGCATCGCGTCGATCTGGGCGGCAGAGAGATGATCGCCCACTATCGGCTCCAGAGTAGTCTTCGTGAGGCTGCGAAGGCTGTGCGCCAGCTCAGCGCCGAGTGGCCCACAGCTCTCGGGCACCCATTCCGGGTTGAGATCCAGCCGTGTGCCGAAGGCCTTGGTGTTGTCGGCGATAGCTACACGCCCCTCCTGGGGCAGAAGCATCTCGAGTGCGCCTGTTCGCTCAACGACTCCCATCAGCGCCGAGAAGATATCGGCTTCGAAGATCTGGTCGGCGACCGAATCTCGAAGATCGTACTGTTTGTAGATCTCGAGTAGGGGTAGGTCGACGGCGTTCTCCAGAAACAGTTGGGCAGAGCCGCGGCGGCCGTCAATCGTCTTGGTGACGGTGACCGGCACCATGTTCAGACCCAGAAGCCGATCGAGGTGGTAGGAAGCGACTTCGTTGCGAAAACTGCGTGGCACGTCTTTGGGATCCTCGGCTACGGTACCGGCCTGCTCGTCGACGTCTTGAAAGACGACTCGCAATTGCATGTCCTCGCCGTCGAGCTCGCAGACCTCGCCATGTCGCAAACCTCTACGAATCATCCGGCAGTTGGTGGCCTCGGTATCTCGGATAAAGGACTCGAGCCGCGCGTCGGGTAGCTGTTCGAGAATCTTGGACCAGCCCTCGCCTTCGGGGGCCTCGGCGGGTGGATCTACGTAGCCCGGAAGCGCGGGGTCGAACACTTTGAATTGACCACCATCGATGACTAGGGCCAGCGGTTTTCGACCATAGGCCATGCCGACGTCGACGCGAAATACCTGTTGGTTGAATCGCGAGGTGATCTTGCCTGTGCCGGTCGGGGTGTGAGCCACCACGATGGCACGGGCGTCCAGAGCCGCCAGCGAATCCTGGACCCGAAGGCGTTCGATCCGTTCGTTCTCGAGCGAGTTGCCGCGATACCAGAGTGGACCACCAGGGTAAAAGGGTAGGGAACGATGGTACTTGACCACGGTGCGAGCCACGGTCGCCTTCTTCGACGAGTCTCTGGGTTTATCCTCATAGCTCAGAGCGGCGCGCATCACATCCTTGTAGCTCGGTGGAAGAGAGGCAATCTGATAGAGCTCGAGAGCGTTCTCCATCCATCCAAGGATGTCGTCGTGGACCTGTCGATTGATCGCTTCCAGACCCAGGGAAGCCACTTCTTCGGTCAGACCGCCGTGCAGAAACACGACTCCGTTAATCTTGACAATGGCTGGCATCTGCAGAAGCCATGACCCATACTCGCCGTCGAACCAGAAGGCTCGCAGGCGAGCGAAGTAGCCGGGCGGGAACTCCTGCTCGAACACCTTGCGCGCCTCGGCCAGAGTTACATTGGGACCGAAAACGGAGTTGCGAAAGCGCTGCAGGGCCTTGCTGCGATCGCGCTTGGATTCCTGATCGGCAAAGGCGGCGAATCCCTGTTCGGAGACATAGCGTAAATCGACGATCATGTTCATGACCTCGTGGTTGCCAAGCAGGACATGAACATAACCGCCGGCCGCCGCCGCCTCGGTTTGGAGCCGTCGAGCCAGATCCAGCGCCTTGCGATCGTCGGGACCTCTATCGACCAGGTCTCCGACAAAGACCAGATGGTCGTCGCCACCGATCCAGCCGAGGTTGGAGTCGACGACACCGGTGCCCTGGAGAAGGGTGGTCATCTTGTCGAAGGCGCCATGGACGTCGCCCAGGACGACGATGCGATCGACACCGTTCCACTCCCATGGATTGGCGAGCAGAGTGCTTTCGCCAGCCGCGAAGATTGCGATCGCGGCCAGCACAGTTGTGCCAAGCGAGACCAACCGATTGGTGACGGACATTTGCAGCCAGCTTACCAAAGAGAGTCGGGGCGGAGGACTGGTACACTGGGTCGGGTTAGACGACAATATGTTCGCTCGGCCGGCGACCTGATGGGCTCTGCCGTTAGAGATACTGAGATGAGAATAGCGATCTGGACCCTCTTCCTTCTGCCGCTTTCGGTGGCGCCCGGCATCGCCGGTATTACGGTCGACCGTAAGCAAGAAACAGATTTCAATCAGTACAGCTCGTTTGCCTGGATGGAGGCCAAGACCAGCTCCGAGCAGCGCTCGGACCCGGAATTTCTCGAAGCCGAGGAGTTGATCCGAAGGGCCATCTCCAACGAGCTCACCAGTCGTGGAATTCGAGAGGTCTCCGAAGATCCCGACCTGCTGATTCGATCGACTTTCGTTGTGCGAGAGGAAGAGCGTGACGACGTTGACATACTCGAAGACGATGGCCGTTGGGGCGCCACAGGTGACGTCGTGGCGACGTCGGGTCAGCCTGGCGAGTACGTGCGCGAGATCGACATGGGAACGCTGACGGTCGATCTGTTGGATGGCTACTCCAAGCTCGAGGTCTGGCGTGCCATCGCCACCGCTGTGGTTCGACCGCGAGCCAACAAACGTTCGGAGAAGCGGATCAACAAAGTCGTCGGAAAGATGTTCGAGTCGTATCCCGTGGAGTAAGTGGTCCGAATCTGTCGCCACCCTGGTGACGCAAGGAGGGTAGAGATGTCGACATACGTACAGAGGCTGATCGGTGCTGCGAAGCTGGACGTGCAGATCTATGAAGAGGTCGAGGCAGACACCACGGCGATGGGGCAAGCGCTTGGGACGGTTATCTTGGCCAGTGTTGCTGCCGGGATCGCGTCGTACTCTTCCATGGGTCTCCGCGGCATGTTTCTGAGCACGATTTTGTCCCTTGTCGGCTGGTTTATTTGGGCTGGTCTGACTTTCTTTGTCGGGACCAAGCTCATGCCCGAACCGCAAACAGAGTCGGATATGGGCGAGCTTCTCAGGACGATCGGCTTTTCTGCCAGTCCGGGAATTTTGCAAATACTCGGCATATTTCCGATGATCGCCCCACTGATCGGAGTAATCGCGAGCTTATGGATGTTCGTAGCGATGATTGTCGCGGTTCGGCAGGCGCTCGACTACACGAGCACCCTTCGGGCCGTAGGCGTCTGCGCCATCGGCTTTGTTGTCTACATGATCGCCGTAGTCGCACTCACGATGGTTTTTGGTCTCGGCGCGGCAGCTACTGGAGCCTTGTAGAGAGCACCCTGGCTCTGGGTATCATTGACTCGACAAGCTAGAAACCCCCCTGCGCTCGACCCTGCGTCGGGCGGCAATCCTTGTGTCTTGGTGCCACGATGAGTTTTGACAGATCCTTCACCTTCGTATCACTCGCAATGGTGCTGGTCCCCCAGTTGCTGGCTTGCAACAGGTTGAATGACAAAAGGTCCACGGATGCGTCGCCTCAGGAGGAGGCGAGATTCGTCGGTTTGGCGGAATGCTCCGATTGTCACTCTCTGGAGACCCGTCTCTGGCAAGGCTCTCATCATGACCTGGCCATGCAGGAAGTCAGTGATCGCACCGTCCTTGGAGATTTCGACGCTGCCGAGATCACCTACAACAGAATCACTTCTCGGTTTTTCAAGCGAGACGGAAAGTTCTTCGTCAACACCGATGGCCTTGACGGCGTTATGCAGGATTTCGAGATCGCCTATGTCTTTGGAGTCTTTCCACTTCAGCAATATCTGATCGAGTTTCCGGATGGTCGTTATCAGGCCTTGAGCCTTTGTTGGGATACGCGTCCGGTCGAGGAGGGCGGACAGCGCTGGTTTCACCTCTATCCAGATGAAGAGATCGATCACACAGACCCATTGCACTGGACAGGGATTCAACAAAACTGGAACTACATGTGCGCCGAGTGTCATTCGACAAATCTGAAAAAGGGCTATGTTCCCGAGGAGAATCGTTACGAGACGACCTGGTCGGAGTTGGACGTCTCTTGTGAGGCCTGTCATGGTCCCGGTTCGAGACATGTCGACTGGGCAAATGCAGTTGCCATCGGGCGCGATACACCCTATGACAACGGCGACTTTGGACTCGATATTCGGCTCAAAGATCCAGGTCGGGGTACATGGATCGTAAACCCCGAAACCGGCAAGGGGATGCGCTTGGCTCCGCTGCCAGAGGTGTCGGAGCTGGATACCTGTGCCCGGTGTCACTCCCGCCGTTCAGTTGTCTCGGACGACTACAGATTCGGACATCCGATCATGGATACACACCGACCGGCCCTTTTGGAGTCGGGTCTGTACCACGCGGATGGTCAGATTCTGGATGAGGTCTACGTCTATGGCTCTTACCTTCAGAGTCGCATGAACCATCAAGGGGTCACGTGTAGCGACTGTCACGACCCACACAGCCTCGACCTCGTGTTTCCTGGCGATTCGGTATGCCGCCGCTGCCATGCACAAGCGACCTTCGAGTCGAAGAAACACCACTTTCACGAGACCGGAAAACCAGGCTCCGCCTGTGTCGATTGCCACATGCCACCCAAGAACTACATGGTCGTCGACCCGCGTCATGATCACAGCCTGCGAATACCGAGACCCGATCTGTCGCTCGAGATGGGAACACCCAACGCCTGCAACGACTGTCACTCGGACAAGACGACTCAGTGGTCGGTCGATTGGATAGCCAAGTGGTATGGCGCTGACGCCCCCAAGGGCTTGCTCGATAGCCAAGCGCTTCATGCCGCTCGCTCCGGCTCGCTGGAAGCCGAGAGAGTGCTCCAGCAACTGATCGACGACCCCGAAAAGCCGGCCATCGTTCGAGCCACCGGCCTGGCCGAGCTCGAACAGTACCTCACTCAAGCGTCCTTGGGTTCGGTCGAACGGTCTCTGGCCGATGCCGACCCTCTGGTGCGCATGGGGGCCCTTCGGACAGCGCGTTCGGTGCCGGCCGAGGATCGGGTGCGGATGGCTTTTCCGCTGCTAAAGGATCCGGTGCGGACCGTCCGCATCGAGGCGGCCCGACTCTTGGCCGAAGTGCCGGGTGATTCGATGACGGCGGATCAACGATCTCAGCTGTCGGGTGTGCTGGAAGAATATCGACAATCGCAGCTCGTCGATGCCGACCGACCCGAAGCCAATCTGAACCTTGGCTGGCTGGCGAGCAGACAGGGAAACCTGGATGAGGCAGAGCGTTTCTACCAGACGGCAATAAAGCGCGATCCGACGTTTGTACCCGCGTATGTGAATCTGGGTGATCTCTATCGCATGCAGGGACGCGATGCCGAAGGCGAGATACTCTTTCGCTCTGCCCTGGTTCAGTTTCCGAACAGTCCCGACCTGATCCACTCGTTGGGCCTCAATCTCGTACGGCTGGGTCGAGTCGATGAAGCCCTCGAGCTCTTCCAGCGCGCTGTCGATCTACAACCCGATCAGGCAAGATACATCTTTGTTTATGCCGTTGCGCTGTACGATTCGGGTCAGAGGCAACGCGCATTGGACATCCTCGAAGATGCGCACGATCGGATGCCTGCCGACCGAGAGCTCCTTACGACGCTGGTGAGCTACTACAGACAGGAAGGAAACTTGGAGAAGACACTCTTCTACGCCAAGGAGCTCTTGGCTTTGGTACCGAGTGACACCGGTCTTCGGCAACTCGTCAGTCAGCTCGAAGCGCTTTAGCGGCGCTAGTCAAGATCAGTCTTTTTTCTCTGAAGTTGTTTCTGAACAGCCCAGATCAGAAACAGAAAGAGAAGCGAGCCCACCAGGGCTGCCAGAAGGTCCTGAAGACTGATCGATATCTCTCCGATCCCCAGGTCGATGTTGAACACGTAGACCAGCGATCCGCCGATCAACGCTCCAACAAGACCGATACCCAGGTTGACGATCGGCCCGAAACCTGCCTTTTGTCGCTTGACCAGCATACCCGCCACGGTTCCAGAAAGCGCCCCGACGATCAGCCAGACAATTACCCTACTCACGGTGATCTCCATAGTGAAACTCTACCAGCTGACGCTGCTAGACTCAGCTCTCATCCGAACACAAAACAGCTTGATTCCGGCGTTCTTGGGCGAACAATCGTGAAGCGGACAATTCCGATCTTTTTACTAGTCGTCGTTGTGTTTGTCGGATGGCTGATGGTGCTGCTACGGGATTGGACCGGGCTGGAGATCGACAATCCTCGGTTCGAGCAGCCGCCGCCGCAAATCGGGGATCGTCTCTATCCGAGCGTGATGAGGTACCTGTCGCAGATGGAAGGTTTCGACGACCGGCCCAGTTTTGGGCTCGTGCTCGAGGTTGATGATGGTGTCCCAAGCGAAGTCCTGAACCTCAGCGCGATCGAGCCAGCACTGGGCTTCCGACTGCAGGATTTCCAGTCCCATGGCGGGTTCGAGATTGCCGACCGGCTGTTTGATGCCGAGACCCGGCAGCTAGAGGGAGTCGACAGGTATGTCGAGTCGATCGATTCAGAATCCTTGGCTTACACGGTTCTGCCACCGGTAGATCTGAGTATCGAGGAGCTGGCCAAATCAGAGCGACTCGTGATCGGTGTCGGTTTCAACTATCGCGATCATCGTGAAGAGACCGACACCGAATTGGATCGGGTGATTGCTGCCAAGCAAGTGGCTCCTACCGGCGCCTATGCTCCGGTGTCGCTTGGCCCGGCAGAGCCGCCATTCGACGGTTCGAGGAATCTGGTCGATTACGAGGTCGAGATTGGCTTTGTTCTGTTGCAGGACATTTACCTCGATGAGCTCCCTGACGATCTCGAAGAGCTGCGTCAATCGATCGCTTTCTTCACAGCCAACGATGTCAGCGATCGGATGCCGCTGCTGCTGGCGGGTGGTGTCGGAATCGGCAAGGGCAAATCATCGCCTGGGTTCCTGCCCATTGGGCCATGGATGACCCACGGTCGTCACCTCGACCTGCGGAGCCGGACCAGCGGTATGGAGACGGTCGATCTATGGCTACGTGTCGAAGAGCGCGAGCCGAGTGATTCGGGGAAATGGCGACAGTACGCTTCATCGAGTCAGATGATTCGTGGACCCCTGGAGATTCTCGAGATGATTGCCGAGATCTGGTCGGAGGGACGAAGTTCCGAGGACCCGGTCGAGCCCCGAAGCATTGCACGAGAGATCGATGGCCGCGGCATGATCCCGGCGGGAAGTCTGATTCTCACCGGAACGCCGGGTGGTACGGCGATCGAGTCGCCCTCCGGTATGGACCGACTGAGACTCTTTGCCCTGGGGAATCTCTCGCTGCCCAGAGCGCGGCTGGCGTTTGCCAAGCACTGTGTCCGTCATCGGCGCGAGATGGGGTTTCTGTCGGTCGGCGATCGAGTCGAGACCCGCATCCAGCATCTGGGACGTCAGGTCTGGACCGTCGTGCCGTAGCTGGGCTGCTGGCGTACAGGGACTGTTGTGCTGGGCCGCGTGTGTACAGGCGTCACTCCAGCGTCGCTTTTCCGATCCGTCTAGGCTGCGCTGCGAGGACCACCGCTACGCGGCGGTGCCCCCTCGGGCGATTCGGAAC
>CAJHZD010000014.1_pt1 | contig 14310 bp, 10 predicted proteins | sample 9198941 | NCBI WGS metagenome assembly CAJHZD01 (sample SAMEA7708371, study PRJEB35096) | sediment metagenome | biome: marine neritic benthic zone biome [ENVO:01000025]; feature: sediment [ENVO:00002007]; material: shallow marine sediment [ENVO:03000034] sea grass bed [ENVO_01000059] ...
CAGGCGAAATCACACCTCCCGTGTACTCGCCCGCCGCGTTGATGATGTCGAATGTGGTGGCGGTGCCAAAATCGACCACAATCACAGGCGAGCCATACTTGGACCGCGCCGCCAAGGCATTGACGATTCTGTCTGCACCCACCTCGGCCGGGTTCTCGTACCGAATCGGCAATCCCGTTTTGATACCCGGCTCGACGAATAAAGGCTTGCAGCGGAAGTAGTCTCGAGAAAGCTCTTCGAAACAGAGATTCAAGGGAGGAACGACCGAGCAGATGACCACAGCAACGGTCTTGGAGAGATCTATATCGAAGGCGTCGAGCAGTGGAATCAGCAGCGCGGCGTATTCGTCGGATGTCCGATCGATTTCTGTCGACAGCCGAAAGTCCTTGACCAGACGATCGCCTTCGAACACGCCGCACACCGTATTCGTATTCCCTACGTCGATAGCGATCAGAATGTCAGGTTCCTTCATTCTGGAGTCTCACTCTGGGAAAAAACGACCTCCGCGCCGGTGAGAATCTGTTCGCTCCCACCCGCCTTCAGTCGAAGAAATCCTCTCGAATCGAATCCGAGAAATCTACCGGAAACCGTACCATCGCTCGTGCGGCAGGTCATCTCATCGCCGATTCGATGGGCGCTGTATCGATTGACCGCCTCTGCGGCATAGCCGGGCTCGCTGGACCGTTGTAGCTCGTCACTGACTGCCAGGATAAGAGCTCGGATGGCCTCCGGTAGCGAGGGTGGGTCGAACGATTCCGAGACAATCGATGTAGCGGGATAGGTTGAATCCTCTGGAGCTGTTCGATAGTTGACTCCGAAACCGATGACTGCATGGCAGCTTGTTGCACTGCGAGATGCGGTCTCGATCAGTATGCCGCCGATCTTTCGTCCTCTGATCAGTAGATCGTTGGGCCATTTTAGCTTGCAAGGTTTCGGCAGCAGTGTGCCAAGCCCTTTGCAGAGTCCGACACCGGTCAGAGTCGGCAAACTGTAGAGATCGACCGTTGGATAGTCTGGAAGCACGATGGAAACATAGATGCCGCCAGCTGGGCTGGACCAGGTTTTCCCGAGCCGTCCTTTGCCTCGGCTCTGCTCCAGCGCGATGATCAGCCAGGGCAGTCTGATGGGCCGAGTGCCGTCTCCATGGTCGATCGGCCCGTTGCCGCCGAGCCGTTTTCCGAGATCGTTGGTCGATTCGCAGATCGATGTGAGTAGACGATTCTCGAACGGTAGACAGCTGGCTGGATCTAGATCCCTGAGAAGATCTGAAAGGGTCACGATCGGGGACGAATTCTCGATTCGAGCTGGAATCGGAGCGACTTCGTTTGGATCAATCTTGGCCGAGCGTGACATCGAGCTGTTCCAGGCGCTCGCTCAATTCGCCGAGTCGCTGCCTGTTCTGTGAAACGACCTGCTCGGGCGCCTTGCTGGTAAACGATTCGTTACCAAGTAGATCTTGAATGCGATTCACCTGCGCCTGCAACTTGTCCCGCTCCCGGGTCAATCGTTCACGATCTCTTGCTGCCATCTCGACCTCGGGTACCACGAGTCCGAGGTCGACTCCAGCGACCTTGCCCTGATGAGCTGATTCAGGCGCCGCCGTGAAGCGAAGGCCATCGAGCCTGGCCAAGGGCCGCGCCAATGGCTCTAGTCCTCTCAACGTTGCCTCGAAGCTCTCGTCGGTCGCGACAAAAAGCTCGAGCTCCCGTTTCGATTCCACCGAGAGCTCCGCCCTCAATGCCCTCACCCAACCGACGATTTCGATGAATCGTTCGATCGCGGAGTCGGCTTCTGGGTCGACCCATTCGGGTTGCAGCTCGGGGTACGGAGCCAGGGTGATTGTCTCGCTATGAACGACCTCCCGGCCCGGGAGCCGTTGCCAAAGCTCTTCGGTCAGAAAGGGCATCACCGGATGCAATAGCCGGAGGCTCCGGTCGATCACCGTTAACAGGACATCGCCGACAAACGGCCGCGGAGCTTTGCCTGAAAAGGCGGGCTTGCACAACTCGATATACCAATCGCAAAGCTCGCCCCAGAAGAAGTGGTAGAGCCGTTGACAAGCCTCGTCGAATCGGTAGATCTCGAACTTGGCATTGACTTCGGCCGACGTCTGCGCGAGCCGCGAAAGAATCCACCTCTCTGGCAGCTCCAGCTCGCTCAAAGGTAGATCTTGGCGCACGCGAGAGTCTTCAGTGTTGCTGAGCGAGAATCGAACCGCATTCCAGATTTTGTTGCCAAAGGCTCGGTAACCCGCCATACGCTCGGGGTCGAGCGGGATATCCCGTCCGGGGCTGTCCAAAATGGCCAGCGTGAATCGGACGGCGTCGGCGCCGTACTCATCGACGAGCTCGAGAGGATCGACGGTGTTTCCTCGAGTTTTCGACATCTTTTGGCCTTTTGCATCTCGGACAAGACCCGTCAGATGTACCGCATGAAAGGGCTCCTTATCCAGAAACTTCAGACCGGTCATCATCATTCTGGCAACCCAGAAAAAGATAATGTCGAACCCGGTAACCAAGACGTCTGTCGGATAGAAGGTCTCGAGATCCTTCGTGTCCTCTGGCCAACCCAGGGTCGAAAACGGCCACAAGGCCGACGAGAACCAGGTGTCCAGGACATCGGCGTCTTGTGTCAGGCGGTCGGTGTCGGCAAGCTTGGACGCTTCCTCTTTCGAATGCGCGACAAAGACATTCCCATGTTCGTCGTACCAGGCTGGTATCTGATGTCCCCACCAGAGTTGCCTCGAAATACACCACGGGCGAATGTTCTCGAGCCAGTGCTCCCAGGTTTTGTCCCAACTGTTCGGGATCAACCGGGTTTGTCCAGACCGAACCGACTCCAGAGCTTGCTGGGCCATCTCCGTTACATCGAGAAACCACTGGGTGGAGACCATAGGCTCGATGGGCACACCGCTTCTTTGGCAGTGCCCAACATTGTGGGTGTAGTCTTCGATACGGACCAAATATCCCTGCTCTTCGAGCAGTTCGACAATTCTCGACCGCGCTTCGGCTCGATCGAGGCCTGCGAACTCCGTGCCGGCATCTTCGGTCATGCGGCCGGACGGATCGATGACTTTGATCCCGGGCAACTCGTGTCGCTTGCCGATCTCGAAGTCGGTGGGGTCGTGAAAGGGAGTTACCTTTACCAAGCCGGTGCCGAACTCGCGATCGACGACATCATCCGCGACAAATGGCAGGCGGCGTTCCAATAACGGCAGAACGGCGGCTTTCCCGTGTAAGTGAGAATATCGCTCGTCCTCGGGATGAAACGCCACAGCCGTGTCGCCTAGCATTGTCTCGGGGCGAGTGGTCGCCACGACGATCCGCTCGTCGCTACCTTCAACCGGATAGGCGATGTGGTAGAGGTGCCCTTGGACCTCTTTCATATCGACTTCAAGATCGGATATGGCGGTTTGGAGACCAGGCGACCAGTTGACAATATATTCGTCGCGAGAGATCAGGCCCTCGGCATGAAGTCTTACGAAGGCCTCTCGAACCGCTGCCGACAACTGATCATCGAGTGTGAATCGTTCTCGACTCCAGTCGCAGCTCGCGCCCAGCCGATCGAGCTGAGCGCGAATTCGTCCCGTGTGTTGATTTGTCCAGTCCCAGGCGCGCTCTACGAATCCTTCTCGGCCGAGCTCCGTCTTGTCGATACCTTCCGAGGCCAGTTGTCTTTCGACCATGAGCTGAGTCGCGATCCCGGCGTGATCTGTGCCGGGTAGCCACAGCGCGTTGAATCCGAGCATCCTCCTCCACCGGGTCAGTAGATCTTGAAGTGTCGACTGTAGGGCGTGTCCAGCGTGAAGGTTGCCCGTGACGTTCGGCGGCGGAATCATGATGCAGAAGCTCGGTCTGTCCGACTCCGCCGCGGCCACGAAAAAGCCCTTCTCGCTCCACCAGCGCTGCCACTTCTGCTCGTATGATTGGGGATGAAAACGCTTATCCATTGTCTCGTATCTACTTGGACGTGACGACGAATCGAAAACGCATTTGCAAAACAAAAGTGAACCCAGCTCGGTGCCGGGTTTCGTCAGCCAAGGTTTTCAGGAATGTCAGTCGACCTGACTTTCGAGCTCTTTGATCCTGTCTTTGATGACGATCTCCGCGAGATCGGGAATTACATCCCAGGAGATCTCTCGGACCACCTGATCGCCGATCAGCTCTACTACCCGCTTAGCGATTCTCTCTACATCTTGCTCGGAAAGAGCCTGAGCCGACTGCACAACCTCCTCGCCGGCAGGCTCGAGGTCGCTTTCTGAGTCACCCATCTCGTCGCTCTCCGGTGGTGGGACCTGATCAAAACTCTCAATCACTTCCGTAGCCGACGCCTCGGAAAGGGAAATCGGATCCAGTGAGCCGCCCAAGTATTCGACCTCCTCGGCGGCGACCTGTGTGGTCGAAAATTCGTCCAGAGACTCGAATGAGACATCGTCAGCCGGAGTTTCGGTGGTTGCGCCGTTACCGATCAGAGACTCGACCAGTTTCATGAGCTCCTGAGAGTCGAAAGGCTTTTTGAGGTGCGCGTCGGCTCCGGCGTCGTTGGCCGCATTCTCGTCGAATGGCTCGAAGGTTCCGACGAGCAAAAGTACCGGGATTTCAGGATGCTGGCTCTTGGAGACCTTGCAGATTTCAAATCCGTCAGCCCCAGGCATGTGGACGTCGGCGATTACAACGTCGGGCTCCATTTCGCCCAACCTTGCAAGGGCATCATCCCCGTTGCTGGCGGCGATGACCTCGTAATCACCCTCCATGAAAGTCAGCTCCACGACTTTCTGAATCGTCAAGCTATCGTCGGCAAGAAGAATTTTCCGGCTCATATGGATCTCCGAGGACTTCGGTCTTCGAGACTTTTTGACCCCATTCGGGGCAGGATAAGTGATTGTAACAGGTTGGCGACAGGCTCAGGATCGTGTTAGATGGCGGGCGATGACGAGTCGTTGCATCTCGCTTGTTCCCTCGTAAATCGTTGTCACCCGGACATCGCGGTACAACTTGGAAATCTCGTACTCGTCACTAAAACCGTTACCGCCATGAATCTGAAGAGAAGTCGCACAAGCTTGGTTGGCCGCAAGGGATGCGAATAGTTTGGCTTGGGCGGCGCTGCGCCCGGCTTTTTTGGTCGCCTCGGAAGCTGCGGCATACCAAGTCAACACTCGGGAGGCCTCTAGACGAGTCGACATTTCAGCGATCTTGAAGCGGATCGCCTGATGCTGAGCGATTGGCACACCGAACTGCACCCGTTGTTGGGCGTAGTCGACGGCGAGCTCTAGGGCTCGTTGGTGAATGCCCACCGCCTGCGCGGCGATTCCGAGCCGGGAGTGATCCAGGGTCGCAAGAACGATCTGCCACCCCTGCCCCAACTTACCGAGAACATTGTTGTTGGGGACCCTGCAGTTGTCGAATCTCAACCCCGCGGTCACCGAGGCACGCAATCCGAGTTTTTCCTCACGAGGGCCTATCGAGAGTCCGTCCGAAACCGCTGAAACGACAAACGCGCTGAGTCCTGCCTTGCCGGCATCCGGGTCCGTGCGAGCCACGACAACGTAGAAGTCTGCGATCCCAGCATTCGTGATCCAGGCCTTCTCGCCGTTCAAGATCCAATCGTCGTTGTCTCGGATTGCCGTGGTCTTCATGCTTGCGGCGTCACTACCGCTACCAGGCTCTGTAAGACCGAAGCCGCCTATCGATCGTCCAGTCGCGAGAGGAGGCAGGACTCTCGATTTCAGGTCCTCGCTGCCGAATCTGTCGATCGGCCAACAGCAGACCGAGTTGGTAACGCTCATGCTTACGGCTACCGAGGGGCAGACGCGAGCAAGCTCTTCGACTGCGATGACATAGAAGGACGCATCCAATCCGGCACCACCGAACTCCTCATCCACCAGAACACCCAAGAGGCCCATCTCCCCGAGCGACTCGAAGATCTCAGATGGAAACTCGTGAGTACGGTCGCGTTCGGCGACTCCCGGCCGGATCTGTTCTTCGGCGAAGCGACGAACCTCATCGCGCAGCAAACTCTGCTCTTCAGACAATCCAAGAGTAGGAGCCGAAGACTGAGAGGTACTCATGGGTAGTCACCCGGGCCGGGCTGGCCGGAGCTCAGTTTTGGTCGAGAATCCAGTTGGCAATGACGAGCTTCTGGATTTCGCTCGTACCCTCGTAGATCTCCGTGATGCGTGCGTCCCGGAAATGCCTCTCGACATTGTACTCGCGGATGTATCCATACCCGCCATGGATCTGCAGGGCTAGATTGGTGACCCGCTGGGCCATTTCCGAGGCGAAGAGCTTGGCCTGAGCTGCCTCGAGCGAGAACCGTTTCTTGGACTCTTTCGCCCAGGCGGCCTTCCAAGTCAACAGACGCGCTGCGTCGATCTCCGTCGACATATCCGCAAGATAGAACTGAATCGCTTGGAACTCGACGATCGGACGCCCGAACTGCTCCCTTTCCTTGGCGTACTTCATCGCTTCGTCGAAGGCCCCCTGCGCTATCCCGACAGCCTGAGCTCCGATCCCAATCCGACCAACATCGAGAGTGTGCATGGCTATCTTGAAGCCATCCCCTTCCTCTCCAAGACGCTGACTCGCCGGTATCCGCATATCCTGGAAGGCCAGCTCGGTGGTGCCGGAAGCATTGACACCAAGTTTGTATTCGTGGGGACCGTGGCTGTATCCAGGGGTATCGGTTGGGACGATGAACGCTGTGATGCCTTTGTGTCGAAGCTCGGGGTCGACCGTTGCGAAGACCAGCGCGATGTCGGCGTTCGTACCGTTGGTAATAAATACCTTGTTCCCGTTCAGAACGTAATCGTCACCATCCCGAACGGCCGCGGTTCTGAGTGCTGACGGGTCACTGCCGGCACCGGGCTCGGTAAGACCGAAACATCCGAGGGATTTACCTTGGGCCAGGGGAGTCAAGAATTTCGCCTTCTGTGATTCGTTGCCAAAGGTTTCAATCGGATTGCAGACCAGGGAGTTGTTTACCGAAAGGATCACACCGCTGCTCGCACAGACTTTGCTGATCTCTTCGATCACCAAGCAATAGGACACCTGATCCATGCCGGCGCCACCGTACTGCTCGGAGACCGAAACTCCTGCGAGCCCCAGCTCGCCCGCCTGATCGAAGAAGTCGCGGGGAAATTCTCCAGAGGTGTCAATTTCTTTTGCTCGAGGTGCAACGACGTCGTTGGCGAACTGCCTTACGGTCTCGCGAAGGAGCCGTTGATCTTCATTCAATTCCATTTGCATTTTTGAGGAGACCTAATATCGAATGGCCCCGAATCTGGGGCCGGATGACTCGAAAGTGATGCTAGCAATGGGTCTATATGGGGTCAAGATAAACGGCTGCCGGGGCGATCCAGGGGAACATTCTCGGCGCAAAGTGGACATGATTCGGCGTCATAGGTTGGCAGCTCGAGGGCCATGAGCGACTCGAAGGGTACTTGGAATGGGCTCTCCCCATCGGTGCGGTCGAGTATGGAACCGACCGCGCAGATATCCGCGCCGGCCCGCTGCAGCAAACGGGCTACCTCGAGGGTGGACTTGCCGGTGGTGACGACGTCTTCTACAACCACGATTCGCTCGTGCGGCGCCACAGAAAAGCCTCGACGCAGTGTCATTAGACCGTCGACCCGCTCAGTGAAGCGGAAAGGCACCTGCAAAGACCTTGCGACCTCGTACCCAATCACAATGCCGCCGAGCGCCGGCGAGATCACGGCTTCCGGTTCGTGTCGTACGAGCCGCGATGCCAGAAGCTGACCAACTCTCGTCGCGTGATCGGGCCGCTGAAGAAGAAGAGCGCACTGAACGTATGCGGGAGAGTGACCACCCGCAGAGAGCTGGAAATGCCCACTTTTGAAGGCACCGCTCTGTTCAAGCAAGCCTTGCAGCGATTCTTCGATGTCAATCATCGGATCTGCTGGATCGTTGAATCCCATACTGCTCCATCTTTTTATAGAGATTGCTTCGGGGCGTTGCGATTGATTTTGCAGTTCTGGTGACGTTCCAGTCATTGCGTTCGAGTTTGTCGATCAGAAACAGGCGTTCCGCACTTTCGCGAAACGATTTGAGAGTCTTGGCCGACGAGATGATCGAGTCTATGTCCGGTTTCTGACTGCCAATCGTGGCGGTCATCTCGGCGTCTGTCACAGGGTCCTCGGTACCTAGAATCAAGACGCGTTCGAGCACATTCTTGAGTTCGCGGATGTTGCCCTTCCAGGGGAGTCCGCGCAAGAAATCAAGCGCTTCCGGCGCGAAAGCCTTTGGTTTGGTGTTGTTCTCCTGCGCATAGCGCCGCACAAAGTAATCGACCAATTCGGGAAGGTCTTCCAGATGATCTCGCAGTGTCGGAGTGAAGATTGGCACGACATTGAGGCGATAGTAGAGATCCTCGCGAAAACGACCTTCGGTCATCTCTTTCTCGAGATCTCGATTCGTGGCCGCGAGAACCCGAACATCAACCGTCACAATTTGTTGAGCGCCGACAGGTTCGACCTCACCGCTTTGAAGTACTCGTAAGACCTTGGCCTGGGTGCGAGCTGACATGTCACCTATCTCATCGAGAAATATGGTTCCGGTGTCCGCAGCGACGAACTTTCCCAACTGTTTGCGAACCGCGCCGGTAAAACTGCCTTTCTCGTGTCCGAACAGCTCCGACTCGATCAGCTCTTCGGGAATTGCCGCGCAGTTGACGTGAACGATGGGCTTTCCAGCTCGAGAGCTCTGGCGATGGAGGGCGCGTGCCACGAGCTCCTTTCCGGTTCCACTTTCGCCCATGATGAGTACGGAGGCATTGGATGGCGCCGCTTTGTCGATGGTCTGGCGAAGGCGCTGCATCGTCTTCGACGATCCGACGAGCTCGTCCGCGTCGGGTCGAACTGAGACACTGTCCTGCTGCAGTCTGTAGCTCTCGATGGCGTTTCGAAGAGATAGCAGTACTCGATCTCGCTCGAGTGGTTTCTCGAAGAAGTCGTAGGCCCCTTTGCGAGTCGCGTCGATTGCTGTGGATACGTCGCCATGACCGGTGATCACGATGATCGGCATGTTGTAACCGCGATCCTGCAGTGTCTGGAGGACCTCCAAGCCGTCCATCTCCGGCATTTTGATGTCGAGGAGCACAGCGTCGGGAGGCGATCTTCGGATCTGGTCGATGGCGTCGCCACCGGACGCAGCCTCGAGTACTCGATAGTCCTCGTATTCGAGGACCATTCTCAGACTCTCTCTGATTGATGATTCGTCATCGACGACCAAGACGGTACCGCGCACGCTGGATGCAGATTCTCTATTCATTGCGGCGAGTCTATCGCGATGAAAACGAACTTCTGAACTGGGCTGAAAGAAGATTGGGTCGACCCGAAACTGCGGGCCGACCCAATCGGAGTCCTCGATCGTATGGCTGTCTAGGGAACGCCTGGGAACACGAAGAGCGGTTGAAGCTCCTGTCCACGGGCAAATCTTCGGATATAGACCCGCAGTCTCGACCCAGGCTCTGAACCTCGGACCAGATCTTCGAAATCCGAGACGCCTTGAATGGGCTTTCCGTTGACTTCCGTAATGATGTTTATGATCTCGCCTGCGCGGACTCCCTCGTCATAGAGGGGGCTGCGCGGAGAGATCTCGGTAATCCAAACACCATTCAGGTCTTCCGGAATCCCGTGGCTCGATCGCAGACCAGGAGTCAGGTCCTGATACCTCAGACCCAACCACTCGATGCCGCCCTCTTCGCTATCGGAGTCGTCCTCGGCTCCCGCGACATCGGAAGGTCGCTCCGACAACTCGACAGTCTTGCTCATCTTCTTGCCTTCTCGCACGATCTTGAGCTCGACGCTCGCGTCTGGCCCCTTTGCGGAGACATAGTCGATGAGTTGTCGGGTATTCGTGACCTTGATGTCGTCCACTTCCAGAATGATGTCCCCTGGTTCCAATCCGCCCTTGTCTGCTGGGAGGCCAGGCAAGACGTTATTGACCATCGCACCGTCGGTAGACTCCAATTCGAATGCTTCGGCGGCTCTCTGGGTCAGGTCTATGACACCAATGCCGAGATACCCTCGACGCACGCGACCTTCATCGCGCAGTTGAGGTAGCACTTGACGGAGAATATTCACGGGCACAGCAAAGCCGATATTTTCGGATCCCCAATTGATGGCGGTGTTGATGCCGACCACTTCGCCTGCGAGATTGACCAGCGGTCCCCCGGAGTTGCCGAAGTTGATCGCGGCATCGGTCTGAATGAAACTCTCGAACGAGCTGGTCTCCTGACTTATGTTGATGCGACGGCCTTTCGCGCTGACCACACCGACAGTAACGGTATTGGCAAGCTCGAGAGGGCTCCCGATCGCCATGACCCAGTCGCCAGCGCGCAGTTGATCGCTATCTCCAAGCCGCAGGTAGGGAAACTGCTCATCACTTTCAATCTTTAGAAGAGCCAGGTCGGTGGCAGGGTCTCGGCCCCGAACCACGGCATCTAGAGCCCTGTCCCCCATCCGAACTCGGACCTGCTCGGCATCACGAATGACATGATTGTTTGTCACCACGTATCCGTCGGCGCTGACCATGAAGCCGCTTCCTCCGGAGTCCGATCGGAACTCCTGATCCTCCTCGGGATCCTCGGGTGCATCCCGACGCCGGGGACCGAAGAAGAACTCGAACGGGTCGACGGACCGGAATCTGCTACCACGCTCGAAGGTCGAGGCCTCGATCGTGACCACGCCGGGCGAGACCGTTTCAGCGAGGTCGGCGAAACTGGGCAGTCCTACCTCTATTTGACTCGGCCGAGCCGGAACTGCTTGGGGCTCGGGAGAGTCGTCAGACTCGCCGACCGACACTGGAGTGAAATCCAGACTTCCGGCCAGGACCATACCGAAGATCATGGCTCCGAAGATCGCTGTTAGCGTGAGAAAACGTCGCTTCATGTTGTGACTCATAGTGGGCTTGATACTCCTTTCAACCCGCAATCGTGTGCAGGTTCAAAGTTCTTTGTCAAGCAATTCGCTTGCCAGACGAAGGGCCAGCCATTCATGGCCTGTGGGCGGGAGACGACGGGTCCTGCGCCAATATGGCAGAGCTAGGTATCCTGAACAATTCTAAAGTTGCTGCGGGTATATGGATCGTCTATAATCTCCGGGCTGGCTTTGTCAGGCGACGAAGTGAGTGGGAGGTTCACTCACTTTTTTTGTTGCCTGAAACAATCCAGAGACGGAGCAAAAAGTGTCTGAGCGGGCTGTAGATGAGGAGCTTCAAAAGGAGTTCGAAGAGATTGCTGAAGGTGTCGGTTGTGTGCTCCTCGACAGCGAGTTCAAAGGTGGTGTGCTTCGTCTGACGATTGACCACGAGGACGGTGTCAATCACGAGCATTGTCAGACCATCTCCCGACAGGCCTCGGCAATTCTCGACGTATCCGATTTCGGTACCGGCCGCTATGTGCTCGAGGTCAGCTCACCCGGCCTGGACCGGAAGTTCTACTCTGAAAGCGATTATGAGAAGTATCTTGGCCGACTGGCGAAAGTGACTTGGAAGAGTCCTGATATGGATCACAAACAGACGGTTGTCGGGCGTCTTCAAGCGTTCTCTGACAGGCAGCGAGAGATAGAACTAGCAGACGAGCATTCTGACAAGGTCTATGCGGTTTCCTTGAACGACATTCAGATCGCTCGGCTCGAACCCGAGGTTTAGCAAATAGGAATCAGCACTGATGGCAAGAACACAGACAATGGAACTGAATCTGAGCGAGGTTCTTCAGCAGGTCGCTCGTGAGAAAGACATCGATTTCGACCGATGGATCTCAGCGCTCGAAGATGCGATGGCCTCAGCGGCCAAGAAGCAACACAGGATAAAAGCCCCGGTTCGCTCCACCTTCGACCCCGAGACTGGGAAATTCGACGCCTTCATCGTCAAGATCGTCGCCGAGGAGATCGAAGACCCGCTTTCTCAGTGGACTCTGGAAGAGGCACGAGATCACAAGGCTGAAGCGGAGATTGGGGACGAGATCCATATTCCGATCTCCACCGAGGGTCTAGGTCGAATCGCTGCGCAGTCTGCAAAGCAGGTTCTGTATCAGAGGATTCGTGAGGCGGAGCGAGAGAAAATCTACAACGAATTCATCGACCGTCTGGGTGAGGTCGTCAACGGAACGGTGAAACGGTTCGAGCGTGGCGACATCATCGTGGATCTCGGGCGCACCGAGGCCGTGGTCACGCGCTCCGAGCAGGCCCGCCACGAACGTTATAGCCAGGGCGAGCGAATCAGGGCCGTCATCATTGAAGTTCATCAACAGCCCAAGGGCCCCCAGGTCGTACTGTCCAGGACCGATCCAAGACTCCTGGTCAAGCTCTTCGAGATGGAGGTTCCGGAGATCTACGATGGCACCGTCCAGATCAAGGCAGCTGTGCGAGCGCCCGGCGAACGTGCCAAGGTCGCAGTCATTAGCCGTGAGCGCGATGTCGACCCAGTGGGTGCCTGCGTCGGAATGAAGGGTTCCAGGGTGCAGTCGATCATTCGAGAGCTGCGTGGTGAGAAGATCGACATCATCGAGTACAGCGACGATCTGGTGACGTTTGCGCAAAGTGCCTTGGCGCCAGCGCGAATCACGAGAGTCTCGGTGACTCATCATGGCGAGATACCGCATCTCGACGTGATTGTCGAAGACGAGCAGCTTTCCCTCGCGATTGGGAAGCGTGGTCAGAATGTGCGATTGGCTACGGAGCTGCTGGCGTCGAAAATCGACATCAGGAGCGAGACAGATATCAAGGACGAAGTCGCCGGCGCTCTGGCGCGAATGCTCCAGACTGCGATGTCAGACGAGGATGAAACGGTCGAGGCGGTGGCATTCGACATCACTTCGGCTCCGGGAGTCGGTGCCAAGACCGGCGAGAAGTTGAAAGAGGCTGGCTTCCTGACCCGGGAGAACGTACTCGAAATGGGCGTAGGGGCACTCGAAGCCGTCGAGGGGGTCGGTCCGAAAACAGCCAAAGCGATCTATGCCTGGGTTGAGGGCATGGATCCGACGGCCCCGGCCGCCGAGACAACGCCCAGCGCCGAGCCTGAGGAAACGCCTCAGGAGGATATGGCTGCGGCGCTTGCCCACGAAGGGGACGACTTCATGGCAGCCCTCGGGAAGGCTCTGGAAGAGGCTGAGCAGCGCGACACCACGGATGAAGAAGCGGCTCCGGTCAGCGGTGAGGTGATTGCCGAAGCAGCTGTCTCGCAGCCCGAAGCCGGGAGCGAGACCGTGGCCGAGATCGCGGTGGAAGAGCCCGAACAGGCGCCGCAAGAGTCCGAACAGTCCGAACAGTCCGAACAGGAAGATACTCCAAAGTCCGAACAGGAAGATACTCCAAAGACGGAGGGGAGCTCCTGAGGGGGAAATCAGGTCCTCCGACCAATATACTTTGACTGAGCGAGGAGTTTAGGAATTCATGGGGAAGATTCGAATTCGAGAACTGGCTGAGAAGATGGGGGTCCCGGAACAGGACCTTCTCTTTAAACTCAAGTCGATCGGTGTGCGTGTCGATGAAGAAGACGCACAGATCGATACGAGCGTCATCCAGGCGATTCTCGAAGGCAAGCGATTGCCTCAACCTCGCGAAGTGATCTTGCGAGACGAGGAGGCCAAGGCCAGCGTGCCAACGCAAGCCCCTCGTCGTCGCACCCCGCAGCGGCATCTGCCACCAAACCCTCTGCGCCCGACCAGACGGCGGACGATCATTCAAAAGGTCGAGCCCCGAATCAAGACGATACCCACCACCGAACCGCCGCCGGCCGCTACACCGGCAGGCTCGGCTGACTCGGCGACTGCCAAGGCGCCTACCACCGAGACGGCTCCTCCACCGACCGAAAGTGGTGTCGAGAAAGTTGCGCCTACGGCTGCAGCCCAAAAGAGCAAAGTGGTCGCAACCGGACCGAGCGCGACCGAGACCAGAGCTCGGGATTCGAGAGACAAGGAATCCGCCGCTCGGGAGGCTGCGGAGGCGGACCGAAGTAGTCGAAGTCGGCGCCGGGCAGAGCGACGAAAGCAGGAGGCTGAAGATCCCGGACGAGTGCTTCCATTCAAGATTTCCGCGCCCGATAGCCCGATCACGATTTCGGAAGGGATGACGGTGAGAGACTTCGCCGACAAATTGGGCGTCAAGGCGAAGGATCTGATTCAGATTCTGATGAAAAAGGGTGTTATGGCGACCATCAACCACGTGATGGAAGCCGAGCTGGCCGAGGAAGTAGCCGTCGATCTAGGCGTGGACGCCATGATCGTGTCTTTTGAAGAGGAGGTCCAGCTCAATCAGGATGTCGTGGGGGAAGAAGAAGGGGAACCGCTCACTGA
>CAJHZD010000128.1_pt1 | contig 14102 bp, 10 predicted proteins | sample 9198941 | NCBI WGS metagenome assembly CAJHZD01 (sample SAMEA7708371, study PRJEB35096) | sediment metagenome | biome: marine neritic benthic zone biome [ENVO:01000025]; feature: sediment [ENVO:00002007]; material: shallow marine sediment [ENVO:03000034] sea grass bed [ENVO_01000059] ...
CCACCGAAAAGCACTCAGGCTCGAAAACCACATCCCCCCAGGAAAGATCGAAATCCATCGAGCCGCGAGCCGACAGTTGTTTCAAGAGACGGCTCATTCCTCGCTGGAGATCATGGAGCAAGCCCATGGTTGGCTTGTCACCCGCACTCCGCTTGGTCTTCGATTCGAGAAGAGCCGCAACCTCTGAATACGTGAACCGCTGTTTGCTCTGGATGACGGTCTCGGCAAATCTGCGCTCGGATACGGTCCCGTCGGGCTCGACGGTCATCCACGCGGTCAGGGTCAGTCTGGGAACATCGGGTCGAAGTGAACAGAGTCCGTTCGACAAATGCTCTGGCAACATGGGAACCGCTCGATCCGGGTAGTAGACGCTCGTACCACGTTTGTAAGCCTCGAGATCGAGGTGGCTTCCGTCGGGTACATAGGCCGAGACATCCGCAATATGCACACCGAGAAGATACCGGTCGTTCTCCAAGGCCTCGACCGAGACCGCATCATCGAAGTCTTGCGATGTTTCGCCATCGATTGTGACGACTGTCTTGCTGCGAAGATCCTCACGCCCTTCGAAATCGGATCCGGAGGGATCGTTCGGGAAGCTGGCCGCCTCTGCGAGAACCGGGTCGGGAAACTGGTCGGGGATCTTGTAGTGACGTAGCACGACTTCGACGTCGACTCCGGGAGTCTCGACACTGCCCAAGACCTCGCGCACCGTCGCGCGCGCGGGGCCCCGAGTCCCCGATCTTCGAGAGGCGAGCTCGGCTACGATGTACTGGTTCTCAAGCAGCTCGTCCCCACCATCGACCTCGATCTCGACCTTCATCTTCGGATCGAAGGGCACGAGCCACCGACGACTATCGTCGATGTCGAGTGTTCCGACCACGGTCTGACGTCGGGTCTCCACCCGCTCGACGATGATCGCCTCCGGTAGCCGAAAACTGCGGTCTCGTCGCTTGCTCTTGGGAGCTCGCTTGAAGAGGACGAGATCGCCATCCAGCGCTCCTTTGCGATCCCTTCTGCGAACAAACCAGCCCGGCTCTCCTCTGGCGCCAGATCGGATGAGCGCATCACCTCGCTCCAGCACCTGGAGCGTCCCGGACCTCAAGCCGGCTCGCTGGGCCGACACCCAATGTCCGGCTCGCTTGAGAATGCTGCCCTCGGCTCGAAGCGTGGCCAGAGATTGCTGCAAGATCTCCTGAGAAATCTCTTCGCCGAGCTTATCGACCAGGGCCTCAGTGGTGACACCGTTCCGGCCCGAGCGATCGATTCGTTCGAGAAGCTCGTGCCGCAGAACTGAATTTGCACCGGGTAGGTTCATGATTGACACCTCGTTGTGGCCTCCCTAGAATCCCTTCTGCACGCGAAAGTGGCGGAATTGGTAGACGCGCAAGATTCAGGTTCTTGTCCGGGCAACCGGGTGGGGGTTCGAGTCCCCCCTTTCGCACCATCGTATTGCCGATCCCCTTGTATCTAGTGCGGCTTGTCCTCGGGTATCGCTTGTGACAATCTTCACGAGCGGGCGCTCTCCTATGCTACCTGTTGCGGCAGAATCTCATGAGTAAAGAGCATTCGAAGCCTCCAATCTCCCGTTCCGATGTCTCGTCGTTGCTGCTTCACCGGTTGTCGGTCTATTTGCGATGTCTGAAACGGCTGCAGGAAGAGGGCGTTGAACAGGTCTCCTCGAAGGTTCTTGCGGAGAGGTTTCAACTGTCGGCTCCATTGATCCGAAAGGATCTTGCCCAGTTTGGTGAGCTCGGAATTCGTGGCCACGGTTATAACGTCGACAAGCTTGCAGCACGCCTCGTAGACCTTTTTGGCCTCGGCCAGGAACAACGCGTCGTGGTCGTAGGCATGGGCAAACTGGGGAGTGCTCTGGCGGGTCATTTTGACGGATCCCATGGCGCCTTTCAGGTTGTAGCAGGTTTCGATCAGGACCGTCGCAAGATCGGCACCACCATTGGATCACTGGTGGTACGACCCGTCCAGGATATCGCGGACGTGGTTGCCGAGACAGGTGCCCAGATCGGACTTCTGACGGTGCCTAGAGAAACGGCGCAAGAGACTCTAGACAGAATGATCGCGGCCGGAATTCGCTCGGTCCTCAATTTTGCGCCGATTCGCCTCGTGGCGGCATCGCCCGCTAACCTACGCAACGTCGATCTGAGGATTCATCTGGAAGAGCTGGCGTTTCTTTCTCAGTTCGATGCCTCCGAGTAAAAGCTGAGAGCGCTGTCGCCGTACAGGCGCTTGTCGTGTTGCCGCAGCCGGCTGGTGCGATCTGGGAGATTGATCTCTGCACCGTGCTCGATCGCAATCTGTCCACCAGGAGCCAGTAGGCTCTCGCAGGCCAGAATCGTCTCCTCGTAGGCTGTGAAACGATAGGGAGGATCGGCGAAAATGAGATCGAAGGTCTTGTCAAGACGCCTCGCGAGACTTGGAAGCGCGGCAGGAAGATCCCCTCGAAGAGTCTCCAACTCGCCGATGCCGAGCGACTGGAGGTTCGATTCGAGCGCCGACAAGATACGAGGATCCGCTTCGACAAATACGACCGGCTTTGCTCCCCGACTCGCGGCCTCGATTCCGACGGCACCCGAGCCTGCAAACAGATCGAGAAAACTTGCGCCTGAGATTTGCGTCTGCCAGATACTCATCAAAGCTTCACGGGTCCGACTCGCGGTCGGTCGGATGCCCGGCGCGACCGCGATCGGTCGGCCGCGCAGCTGGCCTGAGCTGACTCTGAGATGCGATCGGCTCAATGCCACCGGCGTCTTTTTTCCAGTGACTTGAAGGTCTCGCGCACGGATTCGCGAGCTATGAAGATGGTCAAGGGTTGATCGATACCGATCAACTCGACGCCCCGCTTGTCATTGGTCAGGCCGATGACTTCGAACAGGACGCCGTCGTTGCGGGCCAAAACGTCACCGCGCTGCGGCTCGTACCCTGGTGGCAATCCCACGGCAGGAGCATTGTCCTCGATATATTGGAGCATGTCATCGATAATGCCGTTGAGCCGAGAGAGCCCGAGTGACAGACTGTCGAATCTTCCGAATCGATATTGGCTGACCTGCTCTTGATCGAGAGTCAGAAAGATCTCGCAGACCTCGACCAGATCGCCGCTCATCTCGGCATGCCCTCCTGGGTCGACCTCTGAGAGGTCCTCGTCGCGGATCCGATTGATAAAGGCCTGCAGCTCATCGGGTCCCAGCTCGGCTAGCTCGAAGCGCCCTTCTTCGTTTTTCTGGCTCTGGCGCAGCCTGAGGGTTCCGTTCTCGAAGAGGGTCACTTCGGCATGTCCCAATGAATTGCCGCAATCGCGACGCACCACTTCTCCGCTGCGAATGTTCTGTGCCAGGGCGGACACCCCCAGCGTCAAGACTGGCAATAGCAAGAGATATCGATTCTTGACGAGCATTCTTGGAACCCAGGACGAGTCTACGTGGTACCGGAAGCCGACGCCAACAGGGCGAGAGCAAACTGGCGCTCGTCTTCGGCCTTGATGCGACCGTCGAGTCTCGCTCGCCGAGTTTCCGTCAAGGCTTGTCCAACCTGTGGCCCGGGCTCGAAACCCAGCCCGAGAAGATCGGCACCGGTGATCGAAAGCCTGAGGTCTCTCATCTCCCGGTTCCATCGAACGACCCAATCTCGGACGACGGGCTCGACCGAGGCTGCCAGCAGGATTCGCTCTTCGGGCGACAAACTTCGGAGCAGCTCATCGACCCGAGACGGTTCTAGATCGACTTTGTCGAGCTCGGTCTCGGTCTGAACAACCCGCGAAAGTCCGGCTTCGATACGGGCGGCGTGTTCACCGCTCAAGTCGAGTCTCCGGACCAAGTCCGCTCGAGCTGTGGGTCCGAGCGAATCGGCCAAGATCAGAAGCGAGGCAACCCACTTCTGAGGCGGGTCCGCGGCAGAGATCGGGGACGTCGGATCGGATAGTTCAAGTGATAGCCGTTGCAGCCACGATTGGGTTGCGGCGTCGAGGGCCAGGGCCGGGGAGAGTGCTTCGAGCGGGCCAAGGTCGGCCAATCTGCCGGCGACGGATTCGAGGTCTGGTGATGCGTTGAACAGGAGCTCGATCTCGTTTCGCAGACGGGCTCCGGAGAGCTGATCGAACACGCCGCTCTGCGAAGCACTTCGAGCCAGATCGACGCTTCGATCCGACAGTCTCAGCGGCGACTGGGCCTCGATGCGGACTGCTCTCAAGATTCGAGTCGGGTCGTCCTCGAAAGACTTCGGATGAAAGACCTCGAGAACACCACGTTGGAGGTCTGAAAAACCGTCGTAGGGATCGATCAGATCGACCTCCTTGCTGGGCCAGAGCAAGACCGCCATGGCATTTACCGTGAAGTCTCTGCGAGCCAGGTCCTCCTCCAGGGTACCCGGCTCGATGACAGGAAGGGCGGCCGGAGACGGATAGTGCTCCTTTCGGGTCGAGGCCAGATCGATGTGAGCGCTCCCCAACGATACCTTCGCGGTGGCGAAGCGTTGATGAGTTTCAACACCGCCACCCAGGCTCGAAGCGATCACCTCGGCGAGTTTTAGAGCGCTTCCTTCGACAACCAGGTCCAGGTCGCCAGCGAAACGATCCAACAGGAGATCCCGCACTGCCCCGCCGACGAGATAGAGCGGCGTATCGTTTTTCTCGGCCTCGGTGATGGTGGCGTCGAGAAGATCCAGCTGTTCCTCGGTCGCCTGCTTCCGCAGTAGAGATGCGACCGCCTTCGGATGATTCATGGTGTCCTGACTATCAGGCGGAAATCGCGGGAGCTGCTTCGTATCGCCTTCGGACCGCGCCCGGGCCGAGAACCGATTCGATCGATTCTACGAGTCGAGGGTCGAGTCTCACCCGAAATCGCTCCTGAGGGTTGATCTGAACGACTCTGCCGCCGAGGTTCATGTGCAGGCAGACGGGCAGATCTCCAGAGTGCTCGATCAGGACGTCGCGAAGTTTAAGCATCTTGTTGGTCGGAAGATTCTCCGGGATCTGAATCTCGAGCTGATGCACAAGACTGTCCTGAGCCTCTTCAAGCGCCACGAGATCTTCGAGAGTGATCTCGACGTCGGCACCGCGGTCACGAGAGGTGCCCTTGATCACAACGATGGCTTCTTCTTTCAGATGGGAGCCGAAGCGCTTCAGCTGATCGGCAAATACTGCTACCGGCACCGTACCCTGCAAGTCTTCGAGAACAAATCTAGCCATCATTCTGCCAGCGTTGGGCCCACTCTTGATGCGATTGCTTTTCAGACGTGTGACGAGTCCTCCGAGAGCAACCTTGCCTTCGGAATCGGACTTCAGTGAGGCTGTGGTGTGGGTGATCAGACGCGCGAGCTTGTCCTCGAATTCCGAAAGCGGGTTGCCGGTCAAATAGAACCCGAGAGCCTCCTTCTCGTAGTGGAGCCTCTGCCGCTCGGCCCACTGTGGCCCATCGTAACTCGGTTCGGAGCTCTCGCCCTTGGGACCGGAGAACAGGCTTCCCTGCCCCTCTTCCTTTTCTTTGCGCTGTCTCTGCGCATAGTCGAGAATCGGATCCAAGGAGGCATACAGGCCGGAACGCTCATAGCCGAGGCTGTCGAAGCAACCCGCCTTGATCAAGCACTCGAAAGCCTTGTGGTTTATGGATCGAAGATCCACCTCGGAGGCAAAGTGAAGCAGATTCTTGAAACGCCCCACCCGTCTTCGCGCCTCGAGAATCGTATCGACGGCCGATGCACCGATTCCCTTGACCGCGCCCAATCCGAATCGAATCGACCCCTCGACCGCGGCAAACGACCAGGCACTCTCGTTGACATCCGGTGGCAGGACGGCGATACCCATATCGCGGCATTCTTGAAAGTACTTCGCCACATTGTCCTTCGACGACATCTCCGACGTGAGCATTGCCGTCATGAAAGCCACCGGGTGATGCGACTTCAGATAGGCCGTTTTATAAGCCAACATCGCGTACGCGACGCTATGGCTCTTGTTGAATCCGTATCCGGCAAAGGGCTCGATGTAGTCCCATAACTCTCGCGCCTTCTTCTTCTCCACTCCGCGGTGCCCGGCCCCGTCGATGAACTTTTGTTTTTGCTCGGCCATGACCTCGGGCTTCTTCTTGCCCATGGCTTTGCGCAAAACGTCTGCCTCGCCCATCGAGAACCCGCCTACCTCTACGGCAATCTGCATGACCTGCTCTTGGTAGGCGATCACACCGTACGTCTCTTCAGGGATCGGTTTGGTCTCCTCGAGCACGTATCGGACTTTCTTCTGTCCTCGCTTGCGCTTGATGTACTCCTCTACCATCCCGACCGAAAGAGCGCCGGGTCGGTAGAGGGCGTTGAACGCGGCCAGATCTTCGAACTGCGAAGGCTGTGCGCGTCGGAGCAAATCCTTCATGCCGGCAGATTCGAACTGAAAAATACCACTCGTCCGACCATCACAGAAGAGTCGATAGGTATCGGGATCATCGAGCGGTACGTTGTCCAAGTCGAGCTCGATCTCTCGCTGCTGGAGAATCTTGACAGTGTCATCGATGACCGTGAGCGTACGCAGGCCGAGAAAGTCCATCTTCAGAAGGCCCAAGTCCTCGATGACGTCCTTGTCCCACTGGGTGACAATCTCGTCTTTGCTTGTCTTGTAAAGGGGTACCAGCTCGTCGATAGGACGGGGAGTGATGACGACTCCGGCGGCATGAAGCGAGGCGTGTCGGGTCAACCCCTCGAGCCGGGTCCCGACCTCTACGATCCGGCTGACCTCGGGATCCTTTTCGATTTCGGCGGATAGTGATCCGACCGACTCTGTAGCCTCGCTGAGCGAACGGGTCATGTCGGGAATCAGCTTGGCGATGCGGTCGACCTTGCCATAGGGAATACCCATCACTCGACCGACATCTCGCAGAACCGCCTTGGCTGCCAGAGTTCCAAACGTGATGATCTGGGCTACACGATCGCGTCCATATTTCTCGCTGACATACTGAATCACCTCGCCCCGCCGTCGCATACAAAAGTCGATGTCGATGTCCGGAAGACTCACCCGATCCGGGTTCAGGAATCTCTCGAACAGCAGGTTGTACCTCATCGGGTCGATGTCGGTGATTCGAAGTGCATAGGCGACCAGGGAGCCGGCTGCTGAACCTCGGCCGGGACCGACCGGAATACCTTCGGTTCTGGCGTGCCGAATGAAGTCCCACACGATCAGGAAGTACCCGGAGAATCCCATCCGTCGGATCACTTCGATCTCGTTCGAGAGTCGAGCGTGGTAGAACTCCTCTTCCAGGGCCAGGCCACCGCTCGTGTCCGCGGTCCTCCTGAGCTCGATAAGACGTTGTTCGAGTCCCGCCTGAACCACCTGGATGAAATAGGAATCGAGATCATGACCCACGGGTACCGGGAACTCGGGGAGATGAAATTCGTCAGTCTCGATCTCGAGATTGCATCGCTCGGCGATGGCCAGAGTATTCTCGATCGCTGCCGAGTCGGAAGGGAAAACCCGATACATCTCGTCTGCCGTCTTGAGGTAGAACTGCCTCGAGGAGTACTTGAGTCGATCGGTGTCCGACAAGGTCTTCTGAGTGCCGATACACAGCAGCACATCGTGAGCGAACCAGTCGTCTTTTCTGAGATAGTGACAGTCGTTTGTAACGACCGTTGAAATGCCGTTTCGTCGAGCGATTCGACGCAGAACCTCGTTGGCCTGGGACTGCTCGGGGATCTCATGATCCTGTAATTCGAGATAGACGTTCTCTTGGCCGAAGATGTCGAGGAACTCTTTCGCGGTGGCTTCGGCTTCGGTCTCCTGATTGGAAAGAATCTGTTCGTTGACTTTTCCTTTCAGACAAGCCGAGAGACAGATCAAACCATCGCCGTACTGGCGCAGTAGCTCCATGTCGACTCGAGGCTTGTAGTAAAAGCCCTCCAGATACGAGCGGGACGTGAGCTTGATCAGGTTCTGATAGCCGGTCTGGTTTTTCGCCAGCAAGACCAGATGGTTGCTGCGGCCGCGCTGGGCCTGCCGCTCGAGTCGTGATCCCTGAGCGACATAGGCTTCCATCCCGATGATCGGCTTGATGCCGGCCGAGTTTGCTCGGTTGTAGAAGTCGACGGCTCCAAAGAGATTGCCGTGATCGGTGAGCGCCATTGCAGGCATCTCGGCTTCTTTGGCCGCTGTCAACAGGTCATCCAGGCGGTTGGCACCGTCCAGAAGGCTGTACTGGCTGTGAAGGTGAAGATGAACGAACGACGACATCGATCTCTTTCGGATCGTATCAGATCAAAGTGGCGGAACCGGTGGGGGCTGTCCGGGTCGCCTCCTCAGCGATTCGACACGACTTCTTGGGCCGATCGGAGCAGCTCGACGACCTCGGGCCCGGTCATGGAGGCACTCGGAAGACAGTCCTCTTCGCTCGCGATGAGTCTGCATTGAGCTGCCAGATAGCAAACCTGACGGCGGGAATCATCCTCGCGCCCGGATCGGGGGCCCAGGCAGATCGGGGGTGGGTTCTTCTGGCTCATCAATCGGATCATGGTCGAGAGAGCCTCGATTTGTTCGATCGGTTGGTAGGGCTCGAATCTGTGCAGGCTTGGATCGACGTTCATGAGGCCGAGGTTGATGACACGAACAATCTCGTTACGGTGGGGATGTTCCAGGACGTCGTTGGCGATTCGAGCCGTCCCGGCTCCGCCATAACGGACCTCGGGGAATAGCCAGAAAACCAAGGTGGCGAAGTCTCCTCGATTAACCTGCGATTCACGAGCCACCACCTGGACATCGGGAGGAAGTAACTGCAGACGCCAGAGAAACTCGGCCTGGGCTGCCTTCTCCTCGATCGATGGATCGTTCGGATAGGTGGCAACGAGATCCTTCATCAGTCTCATGCCATCACTCGGATTACCGACCTCCATCTCCAATTCGGCGAGACGTTCGGTCACTGACCGACTATCCGGAGTCCGAGCATGAAGGGCCCTCATGGCTTCAAGCTCGAAGCTGGGATCGTTGCTCGACCGCGCCACCGCGGCAGTCGCTTCTATGGTGGCAGTCTCGGTTCCTGCGACAGCTTGCAGGCGTTTGAGACTGCGCATGGCGTCGTCAGTTCTTCCGGCGATGAGGTCGCTTTCAATTCTGTTTCGCAGAATCTGGGCCCCTCGGGGTCTGAGCTGCTCTGCCTTGCTGGCCGCCAAGCTGTTGGAGCCAGCGATCGTCGAGTAGGCAACCAGGGCTCCGACCACGTCGTCGAGTTCTTCGCTGACCCTGCCATAGAGCAACCAACCCGATGTGTAGGTAGGTAGCTCACTGACGGCGGGGCGCAGTAGGTCCAGAGCGTCCTCGAACTGCTTGTCGAGGGCTTGGACCTGAGCCGAGAGAACCGACGCTGGATGCAATCCCGGATTCGATGAGAGGAGCTCGGTGGATAGTGCACGAGCGGGTGATGAATCGCCCGAAGTGACCAGACTCTGGTAGGCCTGCTGAATTCGACGCTCGGTCGTCGGTCCGATCGTCAGAGGGTAACCCTCGAGGGGTGAGAGAAAGAAGGCTCGATCCTCTCGAGACAAGGGGCTCTGCGGGGCAGGAGCGCCGGACGAAGCGCAGGCGGCAATGATCACGAGGAGGCCGGCGAGACCTCCAGCGGACAGCCAGCTCCGTGGCTGAAGGTGTTTCAACACTGAGCAATCATGTTATGAGTCGGCTTCACCGCTGTCGACGACTGGTCCAGCATCGACGAGGACAATACCGTGTTTGTAGACCATCAATTCGCTGCCGTCTACGTCGAGAACAATTGCGAATCGATCGAATCGTTTGAGCAACCCTTCGATTGTCGAGCCGGTCGTCAGCTGGACCGTGATCTTTTCGCCAGACTTGAGAGCCTGGAACAGAAACCCGTCCTGGATATTGATGCTGCCCTTAGCCATTCTCCCCTCCTAGATGAGCCTGCTCCACGCTGTTCAAGACCTCATGGAGTCTCCCGAGCGCATCGCGCTCGGAGAGCCAACAGACGTTGGCTAGCCCACGGAACCATGTCATTTGCCGCTTTGCGAAACGCCGTGTTGCTCTGACGATGTCCTCGGTCGCTTGCTCCAAGCTGAGGTCACCTTGAATGTGCGCTGCCAACTGCCGATAACCGATAGCCTGGAACGCGGGTACAGTCGGTTTCAGACCTCGATCCAAGAGCTGTTGGACTTCGAGGAGCCAACCCTCCTGAATCATAGATAGGACCCTCCGCTCGATTCGATCGTACAGGACGTTTCTTGGGCAGGTCAATCCGAACTTCAGGGCCTCGATCCGCTCGTTCTCGGGTGGTGGCTCCCTATGCCAGTCGGTAAGTCCTCGACCCGTAGACATCCAGACTTCGAGAGCTCGAACGGTGCGTTGAGTATCGCCTGGCTCGAGACGCGATGCGGTCTCGGGATCCACTGCCTCGAGGAGGCTACGAAGGGACTCCAGACCTTCGTCTTCCAGACGTTGACGGACGGTGTCACGCGTTTGAGCGTCGATCGCAGGTATGGTGCTTATCCCTTCCAGGATCGCGCGTAGATAGAGTCCACTGCCGCCGACAAGGATCGGTCGAAGCGCGCGATCCTGAATCGAACGGATAGATTCTTTGGCGAGAGCGGCGTAGGTGGCGGCATTCAACTGGGCCGTCGGCTCGTAGATATCAATCAGATGGTGGCGAATCAGCCTTCGGTCGGACTGGCTCGGCTTGGCCGTGCCGATATCCAGGCCCCGATAGGCTTGAAGCGCGTCGACACTTACGATCTCACCTTCGATTCGATCGGCCAGGTCCATGGCTAGCGCACTCTTGCCGACTGCGGTTGGACCCAAGATTACGATCGGCTTCGGCATCGCCAGGTGAGTGTATCTCGGAGAGAAGTTCAGTTGTCTTGCTCCAGGTCTGCATCACCTCGGAAGTCGCACATCTTTCGGGGAGCCAGGAAACTCGATTCGAATCGGTCTGTCCCAGGAGAATGTGAGCACAATGACTCCGGTTCGATCCGTCCGAAGAACCGGGATACCTCGCCGGGTGAGTCGCATCTCCACTTCCGCCGAAGGATGACGATATCGATTCCCGACTCCGCAGGAAATAAGCCCCAGGGCTGGATGTACCTGGTCGAGAAGCTCTTCCGACGTCGAGGTCTTGCTGCCATGATGGGCCAGCTTCAGCACATCAATCCGTCCCACCTGAGCGGATCGACCGGCAACGAGCCGTCGCTCTACCGCAGCATCGATGTCGCCGGTCAACAGGACCTTCTTATTCATGACGGAGGCCAACACGACAAGGGACTGACTGTTGCTTCGAGAAGTCGTCCCGGCTGACGGATGGATTACATCGAGACGCCATCGACCGACACGGATAGACTCGCCTCTCCAAAGGGCCCCCAGACGAGAACCCGGCAGAGTGGCCAGCTGGTCGAGGCAGGACGATCTAGGCCAGCCGACTCCGATCCAGACGACGGGTAGCTCGAGGTATCTACCGACTTTGATCAGACCACCGCAGTGATCTAGGTCCGGATGGGTCAGAAGCGCTCCGTCGAGGCGTCGCACCCCAAGCCTGCTGAGTGCCGGGAGCAGGACGCTCCGAGCGATATCTCCGCTTCTCCAGCCGCCGCCGTCGACAAGAACAGCTGCATCTCCATCGCGCACGATCAGGGCTTCGCCCTGCCCGACATCGAGCAGAACAAGCTGGGGGTCGCCAGGGGCTCGATTCCACAGGAGTGGAACCAGAATGGGGATCGCCAGCGCCACGACCCAGAGTGCCCGATTCAGCTTCGAGAAGACGAGTAGGAGGATGACAGGAACGGCTGCGAACCAGAATCCGGAGTCGGACGGCAGGATCTGAAACAGTCGCGGGCTCAATTCGCAGAGTCCCGAAACCGGTGCTGCTGCCAGGTCCAACAGAGGGATCAACCGATTTGCGATCGCTGGATGGAGTACGAGTGCGACCAACCAAGTGAGAGAGAGAGCGAATACCAGCGTAATCCAAGGTACAGCGAGGAGGTTCCAAAACGGTGCAAGCGGGGCCAAGAAGTGGAATGCGGGTAGCACCCAGGGCAGGGTCGATGCTTGAGCCGCGATCGTAACGCTCAAAGATTTGGCCAGTGGGAGCGAAACAGCGGCGCAGACCCTCTCGAGCCGAGGGGCCAAGCCGAGGATGCCGGCCGTTGCCGAGACCGTCAACAAAAATCCGAGATCCCTTGCTAGCTCAGGTGAGAGCAGGAGCATGCCGGTCGCAACGCAATTCAGGACATGAAGCGGCTGTCGAGGGCGCCCCAGCAGGTGAGCGCCATAACCGCCGAGAAGCATGAGAGTCGCGCGAAGCAGACTGGCACGGGCTCCCGCGATGAGCAGATACGCACTCAAGACGATGGCGATGAGGAGATATTTCGATCGCACGCCGCAGCCTGACAGCAGGGCCCAGATCATCGCCGCCAGAATTCCGACATGAAGACCCGAGAGCGCGAGCAGATGATTCAATCCTGCTCGCCCTAGACAGGAGCGCCAGACCTCTGGAATATCCTCGGTTGTACCCAGCGTCAGCGCTGCGGCCAGGGCGGCGCCGTTTGACCTCGAGCAGTTCTCGCAGAAGCGGGATCGGCGCTTCACCAGGCTTCGGGCCGATCTGGCGAAGGTTTCAAAAGGAAGAGTGGTTGTTTGAGATGGGCTGATCGAAAGAAATGCCCGGCTCTTGATCCACATCATCCACACACCGACCTCGGTCTTGTGACCATTGGAGATAGGCGGTGCCTGTTTCAGATATCCAGTCACGACCAGATCTCTGTCTCTGGGTGGATCGATGGTTGAAGGCAACGACAGCCGAATCTCGCGACGCCAGATTCTTGTCGACCTGCCCTGACGCAGTGTTTGGCTCTGGAACTCGATACTGTGATGGGAGTCCGTGCTGCGCCAACTGCCCTGGGTTCGGCCCGATAGATGACTCGGACGGTCAGGGTCGGGTTGAAAGGAGCTGGCAGAGCCTGGGGGTCTGAGCAGCATACCGACCGCCAGCCACGACACAATTCGGGCTTTGCGCCCGAGGGAAAGACCCAAAGCCAGCAGAGCGGCGACGAGGACTGCTGGAAAAGGGACGCTACGCGAGCCGAGCTCGACTCCCGCCAGGAGGCAGATGAAAGAGACGGGAGCCGGATGGCGCCAGTCACACACCTGACTAGAGACGAAAGATCGAGACCCGATCTAGTCGATCTGCTCAGACGAGAAGAGGGAAAGAAACGGCAGTCCCGCGGCCCTTCGAACGGTTTGGTCGAACAAACGTAGGCGAATCTGCGGCAGAGAATCTTGATCGAGCTCTCGATCCAGCTCGGCGAGAGTCGCGTCGACCTTACGCTCGATCGCCTCCTTTTCGGCATCGTTCATCGCTTCGAATGCGGAGCCGAGAACCCTCCGATCCAGCTTCATCAATTCCCTCTCGATAGTCTCCGAGGTGCCGGTGAGAGCAAGAATCTCAGTTGCCACGAACTCTCTATCGACGAGCGTCTCTGGGAGTCTCTCGACCAGTCTTTGCAGCTGTCTTTTGGAGTCGAAGGGCTCGGTCGGAGCGCTGGTGCCGGTGGCAGAGAGCTCTGCAACCTGTTGCCAAGCCTCCTCCACCGCCGAAGCACAGTAGCGAAGACTCTGCACCTTGCGGGTCTTTCCTGATTCCGCCCTGGATTGAAAGAGCGACTCCAATGTCGAAAGCACCAGATCCAAGGGAACCCCCTGACGGTGCCACTGTTGGGCCTGCTGCCAGTCGGCCGGAGAGAGCAGAAACGGAGTTCCTCGCAGCCGAATAAACGTCTCTTCGATCGCCCGAAAGTAAGCTTGAGTGGTCTGGGCGCTATCGGTTTCGCTCATAGATGAGCTTGAGACCTTCGAGTGTGAGATTGTTGTTGACTTCCTGAATGAACCTCGATCCGCCAGCGATCAGCTCCGCCTGTCCTCCGGTCGCGACCACCCGTTTGACGCCAGGGATCTCTTCCAGGAGGCGCTCGAGAAGACCATCGACCAGACTGACGTATCCGAAGTAGAGACCGGACTGCATGGCTCCTGCGGTGTTTCGTCCGACGAGGTGCTCAGGGCGCTTGATATCGATCTCGTAGAGCCTCGAGGCATGAGAGAACAAGGCTTCGGCCGAAATGATGAG
>CAJHZD010000313.1_pt1 | contig 14015 bp, 13 predicted proteins | sample 9198941 | NCBI WGS metagenome assembly CAJHZD01 (sample SAMEA7708371, study PRJEB35096) | sediment metagenome | biome: marine neritic benthic zone biome [ENVO:01000025]; feature: sediment [ENVO:00002007]; material: shallow marine sediment [ENVO:03000034] sea grass bed [ENVO_01000059] ...
CTCTACCCTGTTCGTCCTCCAACAGAGTACCGGTGTCGAAGGCCCTCCTTTGAAGCATGGCCAGGCCGACGGCATTTTGTGATCCGGGAATCGTGGCGAAACTGGTTACGACGCCGGCCTCGCGACCTTCGAACAGGAGCCTGGATCCACTCGGCAACGGCTCGATCGATTCGAAGCGAATCGACCGAATCGCTCGTGACACCTGTCCACGGTGGTGGAGACGAGCAACGACCTCTTGACCTAGGTAGCAGCCCTTTTCGAAGTTGACGGCGTCATCGATACCGCTCTCCTGGGGTAAGTTCTGCGACCCGAAATCAGTGCCAAATCGAGCCATCCCAGCCGCGACTCGCGACAAGTCGACCGTCGCCTCACTCACCAGACCCGAACCCGGGGGGAGAGCCTCGAGAAGCCCATCGAAGATCCGCTGCGAAGACCCCCGAGATACCCAGAACGTCCTGGAAGGTACTCCTAGACGTTCGTCTCGACAGAGACGCATCGACTCTCCAAAAAGCTCCACTTCGGCGTGGCTCCAAGGCGACTGAAGGTCCCCATTCGGCCCCACGAGCTCTCGAACTGCAGCCTCAGAGCCTCCACCTACAACCGACAGAGCCACGAAATCGAGATCTGCGTGCACGTCTACACGGTCGGCTACGATGAATCTATTCAGGTGTTCGGCGATCTTGGCACGCGAGTCGATCGGAAGCTCGAGCCAGAATCGATCTTGTTGGGCACGCGCGACCACATCAGAGAGAATATGCCCCCTGTTGTCGGTAAAGAATCCGTAGACGCCCGAGTCAGGCGCGAGGCCGTCGACCTGACAGGTCACAAGACCATTCAGATATCGCGTCCGATCCTCGCCGCTCAGCTCAGTGACTGCAACGGCCGACCTGGCGAGCAGTCCGCAGCCATTCTGCATTTCCTGGAAATCGATCTCAATCATGGCGAGAGTTTAGCTCGATATCAGCGGTTAGAATCAGATCTATGAATGGAACTGAACATTTCGAGATCGACCTCGACTCCGGCCGCTCCTTAGCTGGAATTCTCGACTTTCCTTCGCAACCGGGTCCCAGACCCACGGTCTTGATCTGTCACGGATTCAAGGGGTTCATGGAATGGGGATTCTTCCCCTACCTGGCATGTCTCCTGACCGAGAGGGGGTTCGTCGCGGTCAGGTTCAACTTCTCGGGTAGCGGCATGCTGCCTGGCGACGAGCTGGTCACCGAAACCGAGGCATTTAGTGCTGCGACGCACAGCAAGGATCTGGTAGAACTGACCCAGGTGATCGATCAGCTCGGTGTCGAGATTGCCCCAACAGTAATCGATCGCGAAAGAATAGGACTGCTTGGCCACAGTCGGGGCGGAGGCACTTCCATTCTCGCCACCGGTCAAGCCGCAACGAAAAACCGTGTGCGATCGCTGGTCACCTGGTCGGCCGTGAGTACCTTCGACCGGCTGACCATGGAACAGAAGGCCGACTGGCGCGAGTCTGGAAGCCTTCCGATCACCAACGCGAGAACAGGTCAGGAGATCGGGCTCGATCGCGTCGTCCTAGAGGATCTGGAGCGCAGCTCGGATCAGCTAGACATACTTGCGGCGGCTACGAGATGCCAGGTGCCATGGCTGATCGTTCACGGAAATGCCGATGAGACCGTACCTGTCGATGAGGCTCGGTGGCTGGCCAAAAGAGCCCCACAAAAGGTTCGACTAGAGGTTATCTCCCAGGGATCGCACACCTTTGGCGCGACACACCCCTTCAATGGCCCAACGCCGCAATTGATCGCCGCCCTCAACGTGACCCAACAGTGGTTTCGTAAGACCCTGTGCGATTGACCCTGCCAGATCTGCTGGTCCGAACGCTCTAGTTGAGGAACAGGCCGTCGACCGACTCGGCCTCTCGTAGATCTGAAAGCACCCAGGTCGCACCTGAAGACTCCAAGTCGCTGCGACTGGCCCAGCCGGTCGCGACCGCGACCGACCGGATGCCGTGTCGTCGAGCGCACTCGACATCGAGTCGTGTATCACCAACGATGATGGTCTCATCGTTCGAGAACCGGATGCCTATGGCCGATGCTGCGTTCTGCAAAGCCACAGGTGGCAGACTCATGCGATCGAAATGACCATCCCCAAAAGCACCAAAAGCGAAGAATCTGTTCAAGTCGAAGCATGACAGTTTGATTCTGGCTCCATCTTCCCAGTTGCCAGTCAGCAGGCCGAGCTCGACCCCTTCGTCCTCGAGCCGTCCCAGGACCTCGTCCACCCCTGGCAGGAGCTTCAGGTTGTCGGCACTCAGATTGCCCCCGAGTCGCTCGAGATAGACCTGTCGAAACTCCTGAAGTCGCGTTTCGATGTCGGTGCGGTCGAGTCCAGCTCCCTCCATTAGCTCGGTTACGATCTGTGGATCTGTCTTGCCCGAGAAGTAGTAGCCGTCCAGATCACCCGACCGTCCGAACACCTCCATCAGGGATTGCTTGAACCACCCTCTCAAGGCCGGACCTCCTCGAATCAGGGTCCCATCGATGTCGAAGAGTGCCAATCGAATGCGGCCGTTCGTTGCCCGCTCTCCGCTCGCTGTCAAACTTCCCTCCAGTTGGGCGCCGCCTTGGTCTCCAGAAACGTGCTAATGCCGCGTTTGCAGTCCTCCGTATCGCGAGCTTCTGCATTTGCCCTAGCCGCGATCTCGAGGGCATCTCCGAGCTTCTCGCCGACAATTTCCAGCAGTAGGCGTTTCGTCCTCGCGATCGACTCGGAGCTAGCCCGCGCCAATATCCCCACAGCCAGGTCTTTGCCGTGCTGTTCGAGTTCATCATCCGGAGCCAACCGATTGACAAGACCCATCTCCAAAGCGCGCTCTGCCGAAACGAACTCCGGATTCAAGAGCAGCTCCCGAATGTCCGATCCGCGCAGCCTTAGTGGCAGATAGGTTGCCACCAACGCCGCCACAAAACCGATCCTGACTTCGCTGTACATGAATCTGGCGCTCTGAGCTGCAACGACGAAATCGTTCGCCGTAGCCAGACCGCAGCCACCGGCAACGCAGGCTCCCTGAACCAACGCGATCGTAAGGGCTTCCTGCCGCAACACAGACTCGAATAACCTTTTCAACCGTTGCGAGTCTCGACGGTTCTCATCCGGTCCGGCATCGCGTAGCGAGCTTAGATGATTGAGGTCCGCACCTGCCGAAAAGTGCTTGCCTGCACCTCTGATCAGTACGGCTCGAATGCCTTCGGCTCTGAGGTCACGCGAATAGAGATCGGTGAGTCGGGAAATCATGTCCAACGACAGGGCGTTGGCGTGGCCAGGATCATTCAGTGTTACCCACAGAAGGTCGTCCTGCTTTCGAGTCTCGACGGTCTGATTCGGATTGGTGTCCAAGGTACTCATCACGCTCCTGACGTGGGTCTAGGTCTGCAAAACTCCGGTCTTGAACTCTGGCAGATGCGCATTGTTGGCAGCGCATTCTAGGGAACGAGCGATCACCTCTCGGGTGTCCAAGGGATCAATCAGGGCATCTACCCAGAGCCTTGCAGCGGCATATCGCGGATCCGAGGCCTCGTCATAGCGCTGTTGAATCTCGCTGAGCATCTGTTCCCGCTCCTCTGCAGACACCTCACCCCCTCGAGACTTCAGCTGAATCGCCAGCAGCGTCTTGGAGGCCTGTTGCCCTCCCATCACAGCGATCGTCGCAGATGGCCAGGCGTAGAGAAAGCGGGCTCCATAGGCCTTGCCGCACATGGCATAGTTCCCCGCCCCGAAGGAGTTGCCGACAAAGATCGTGATCTTCGGCACCACCGTATTGGCAACTGCGTTTACCATCTTGGCGCCGTTCTTGATGATGCCCCCATGCTCGGCTCGACTGCCGACCATGAATCCGGTGACATCTTGAAAGAACACGATCGGAATCTTCTTCTGGTTGCAGAGTTGGACGAATCGGGCCCCTTTGTCTGCCGAGTCTGAATAGATGACTCCGCCGATTTGAAGCTCCTTGTCCTGGGGTCCCGTTCCTGTTGCCTTGCCCACGATCGATCTCTGATTGGCTACGATTCCCACTGCCCAGCCTTTGATCCATGCCGTTCCGCAGACCAAGGTCTGACCGTAGGTGGCCTTGTACTCGTCGAAATCGCTGCCATCGACCAGCCGCGCGATCAGTTCATGGGCGTCATAGGGTCGCGAATGATCCTCCGGAATCAGGCCATAGAGATCTTCAGCCGGGTAGAGTGGATCCCGCTCGTCTCGGCGAGCGAAGGGGGCTTGGTTCTCGGTAGCCAATTGCGAGATCTGGCTTCGCATCTTGGCGATGCAGGTCGTGTCGTCTGGATGCCGATGGTCGACAACACCGGACACGTCACACTGCACCACCGCCCCACCCAGCTCTTCGTTGTCGACCTCCTCACCAATCGCGGCCTTTACCAGATGCGGACCGGCCAAGAAAATCGATCCTTCACCCTCGACGATGTGAGACTCGTCGCTCATGATCGGTAGGTAGGCCCCCCCGGCCACGCATGGGCCCATGATGGCAGCCATCTGAAACACCCCCGCAGACGACAACCGTGCGTTGTTGTAGAAAGCCCTGCCGAAGTGCTCACGGTCTGGAAAAATCTCGTCTTGCAGAGGCAGAAAAACGCCTGCCGAGTCGACCAGGTAAACGATGGGCAGTCGATTCTCCAAAGCGATCTCCTGGGCCCGGAGCACTTTCTTGCAAGTCATCGGGAACCAGGCTCCAGCCTTGACTGTCGCGTCGTTGGCAACCACCACGACAGGGCGGCCATGAATCTGGCCGATCCCTGTGACGACTCCGGCTGCCGGAGCACCGCCGTACTCCTGATAGAGGCCGTAGCCGGCCCACAGCGCCAATTCCAGAAACGATGAATCCGGGTCAAAAAGCTCTGCGATTCGCTGTCGCGCAGTCATCTTGCCCCTGGACTGCTGCTTTTCCAAAGCGGCCTCACCGCCACCGAGTCGAATCCGCTCCTCGATCCGTCGCAAATCCTCCAGGGCACTCTTCCAATGCTCGCTTCTGCGAGCGAAGCTCTCATTGTGTACCAGACTGCTTTGCAGAACCGTCAATAGACCCTCCTCCCCCAGACCGTTCATTATATGGGCCGACAGCCCTGAATCCGCAGTCGTGCCTGGTACGATCTGAGCGATGAAGGTCAGGATCCTAGCCTTTGCCAGTGCGCGAGACGCCATCGGTGCCAGCCAGATCGAGCTCGAGATCGACGAGGGCAGCGACCTCGTGGACCTCGAGAAGTTGCTGAAAATCGAATACCCCCAACTCGAACCGATCTGGGCCCGGCTCGCGATCGCTGTCGACGGCGAGATCTCGAGCTCTTCAACCACCCTTGTCGAGGGTGCCGAAGTAGCTCTGCTCCCTCCCGTCTCGGGCGGCACATCGGAGCATGAGATGTTGGTCGACAAACCGATCGACGTCGCCTCGGTTTCGGAATCGGTCTCTGCCGACGGAAGCGGAGCCACGGTTCTGTTTGTCGGGACGGTTCGCGATCATCATCGAGGTAAGCCGGTCGAGAAGATCGTCTATGATGCTTATAGGCCCATGGCGGAGAGCTCTCTTGCAACCATTGTTCGTGAGCTTCAAGACAGGCAGACCCAGATCCGCCTCAACATCGTTCACAGGTACGGCGAGATTCCGGTCGGGGAAGCCAGTGTCGTGATCGCGGTTTCCTCACCTCACCGTGAGGAGGCTTTTCGAGTCAGTCGCAAGGCACTGGAGCGACTCAAGAAGGAAGCGCCGATCTGGAAGCAAGAGCACTATTCCGACGGTGCGTCCGTCTGGCGGGAGGAGGAATCCCTGGCCCGTGAAGACCCGACCTGAAGCCCTCTGAGGGGCGTCTCAAACAGACCTCATGGCGACCTCTATTCGACGCTCTGAGCCTGCAACCAATCTCGAAAGCCCTCCTCCAGATCTCTCAGATCGCGTTTCAGGTGAGCGCTTAGCAAGGTCTCGGTGATCGGCGTACCGCCTGCAATAGCTCCCAGAAAGCTGCGAAGGCCCCGAGCCGATTCGTCGTCTGGGTCGCGCAGGAGGTAGCGAATCCAGAACGAGCTCAGCGCGTAGTGGAGTTGGGATTTCGATGGATCGTAGAACTCCTCGGTCTCGAGTCGAATCAGATCTTCGAGACTCGGGAGTGTCCCCAGCTGATCGAGAGTCCTGAGTCGCAATAACGAGGCGATGCCTCCACTGCGCAGCGTAAGGGTTTCGTACCGCTCTGCCTGGCCCCCTAAAACACCTGGCGAAAGTCTTCCCAGAGCATCGATCTTCGACTCCGCCAAGTCGTCGGCCATGCCCTCGGAAATCCAGTCCGGCAGGGCCGGCCCCAAGGCTCGGCGGTTGAGCAGATGTGTCAATTCGTGAACAAGCGACGAGACGACCTGTTGCGGTGATCGATCGGCATGGAACAAAGCAACATAGCCGCGAGCGGGATACGAATGGGCCACCTGCGATTCGAACGAGATCTCTTCCCCGACTCGAAAGGCTTCATAGTCCTCACCAGACTCGAACAGCAGAATCGTCTCCGCAGCCGACGACACCGGTTGAAGTGCATATCTCGACCGATAGACCCGCTCGAGGTCTTCGACGATCTCGGGACAGAGCGCTATCCAGCTCGATTCGACGGCGTCGGTAACGAGTCGGTACGGTCCGCAGTCGTATTCCTGAGCATCGCCCGACATGAGCTCGATTGCCGACTCGAGACGATCCGGCTCGATCGAGACCGCGACCAGGGGCAGCACTGGGTCGGGAGTCGACAAGGGCTGCGTATCCCGATGCTGGTCGAGAAGAACCCAGCCGAGAATGGACCGCTCATTCGCGACCTGTTGAACGATCCGAAACCAGGCTCCTTCCTGTCGCAAGATCGGTAGATTCGCCAGAGCGCTGGTAGTAAACAGAATCGGGCTGTCGGTGTCCGGCGCCGAGTAGATTTCTGTCCCGGGCTGCACCCAGACGTAGGGTTTGGCACCTATCTGTATCGGCTCCGGCTCGATGACTTCCACTTCGACCTGCCGGACGATCTCCGGCGCGGTCGAATCGACGCTTTTCGGTGGATCTTGCCGCGCCGGTACGTAGGCCCTATGAAACGACCTTGCCACCGGCCCGATCAACGGCCAATCGCGAGCCGCTCGAACGATCGGAGCGTCAGGGTGTCGAGTCAGCCAAGCCACCATGCCGAGTAACGCAATCAACGCGAACAGACCGAGGACCGGGCTGCTACGGCTCCTCATGGTCGCTTCTCGACTGGCATCGCAGACCAAATCGAAACAGGCGGTCTCGAGTCGGAGCTAGTAGATCGGGATCTCCGGGTCGATCGTCCGACTCCAGGCATCGATTCCACCTGCCAAGTTCCGGGCCTTGTGAAAACCTTCCTGCTGGAGGAAGCGCACTGCATACAATGACCGGGTTCCATGGTGACAGTAAACTACAATCTCGGATTGCGGATCCAGCTCTCCCAGCCGCTGTGAGAGCTCGTTTAGAGGCACCAGGCGCGCATCTTCCAGTCGGCAGAGCTGCCATTCTCTCGGAGTCCGAACATCGAGCAGCTCGAACTCGCGGCCGCTATCCTGCCAATTCTTGACCTGTTTGGGTGAAACATTGATGTCCGGTGTTGCAGGGCTTGGCCGAGGTGTTCCGCAGAAAGCGTCGTAGTCGATGAGCTCTTTCTGAGACGGATTCTCCGAACAGACTGGGCAGGAATCGTCTTTTGACAAACGTAGCTGACGGAACTCCATCGCCAATGCATCGAATATCATCAGTCGACCGACCAGGGAATCACCTTTCCCCAGGATCAACTTTATGGCTTCGTTGGCTTGCAAGCAGCCGATGATCCCAGGTAGGACTCCTAACACACCGCCTTCGGCGCACGACGGAACCTGGCCCGGAGGGGGAGGTTCCGAGAACAGACACCGATAGCACGGTCCGCGATCACCCCAGAACACCGAAACCTGACCCTCAAATCGGAAAATCGAGCCATAGACATCTGGCCTGCCGGTCATGACGCAGGCATCATTGACCAGATAACGGGTCGGAAAGTTATCGCTCCCATCGACGACCAGGTCGTAGTCCGCGATCAGATCGAGAGCGTTGTCGCGACCAAGTTCGAGTGGATACCCATTCAGCTGGATAAGAGGATTGATCTCGTGAAGACGCTCGAGAGCGACTTCGAGCTTCGGTTTCCCGACATCGGACTGGCCATAGAGAATCTGACGCTGCAGATTGGATTCGTCGACTCTGTCGAAGTCGACTAGACCGAGGGTGCCGATACCAGCGGCAGCGAGATACATCGAAACGGGCGATCCCAATCCCCCCAATCCCACCACCAAAACCCGCGCATCGCGAAGCCGTGCTTGGCCCTGCCGGTCGACTTCGGGAATCAGGAGATGTCGACTATAGCGTCGGGTCTCCTCAGGAGTAAACTGCACCGCGGAAGCTTCTCTAGGCCCTCTTGCGCCACCCGTCATCGTCGCAATTCCTGCCGCGTCGAGATGCCGACACTCTCCTCGTAAAACCGCGCGCCGTCCTCGGAGACCCTCCACGAGCGCAAGACCGTTTTCGGCCCGGCTTCGACACCGACGATGACATAGCTGACTCCGGGCCAGGCGGCCTCTCGATCGCTTCGACTCGGAATTGCTGACCCGGTGGGATGGGAGTGGTAGAAACCCACGACATCGATAGGGCTGCTAGCGAAACTCTTGTGCACCTGCAAAAGCAGCTCCGGCGCGATAGCGAATCGTCGAGATCGATCTCCCGTGGCGACGTTGACGGCCGGGATCACCGATACGACCGAGGTCAAGCCATCCTCCGGTTCGCAATTCCTGGTACCGAGCAGGACTCCACAGCACTCGGCCGGATACTCGTGCCGTGCATGAGCTGTCATTTTCGCTACTGCGGTCGACGCGATCTCGAGATGTTCTCCCCGGTCACGAGTATGCTCGATCTGAAGCTCTCGCACACTACCTCCCGGAAAGGAACGCCGAGATCAGGCTGGCTCCTACCGCCATGGCGCTGATCAGAATCCCTATCAAGGCTCCGACCACTTGGTCGCTCTTTTCTGGCTTGAGCGGGTCGAGCCAAACCGCCATCAGGTATCCGCCGATGAATCCTCCGAGATGAGCGTAGTTGTCGACGCCCCGCATCGCCAGCCCGAAGATAAAAAGCATGGCCGCCCAGGTCCAGGCTTGGCGACCGATCGCGTTGCTTCCGGTCCTGCGGCCATATCGAACCAAGGCCCCGAGGAGTCCAAAAATTGCGGCCGAGGCGCCAAGTGTCAGCGGGCTGCCTCTAAGAGTGCTCATGGCAAATCCAGCAGCCCCGGAGACTAGATAGATGAGCATCATCCGACCCGGGCCGAAGAGACGCTCGGTGGCCGGGGCCAACTGACGCACCCAGAGCATGTTGAATCCGATATGCAGCAGGTTCGCGTGCAGCCAGGATGCGGAGAATATGGTCCACCACCACCCCAGCTCGAATACTGGAACCGATCCGCTGGCTCCTAGCGAGATCATCGCCAGCTGACTCGGTTGCAGGATCGACCAACCCTGAACCCAGACCACATTGGCCGGGTCGAGAATTAGAGAGACCAGATACAGAATGATGCACCCCGCCATCACGACCTGGGTAAAACCCAGATTCTGACCGAGGCCCTGGAGCAGACGCCCAAAACCGAAAAGTCCGGGATTCTTACGCCCGCAGTGAGGGCAGGAAGCCTCTTGCACACTCACGAGTCGTCCACACGATGGACAGACGACTGAGCCGCTGGTTTGTCTCTTCAGCATCACTCAAAACACTACATGCCGACTTCAATCATCTTCGTCGGTCTCAACGTCGCTTTCGTCGGTCTCTTCGAGACTTTGAACGATCTGGGTGACTTCGATCTCCGCTCGACGAATCTTGCCTCTACAGATCTCGAGCAGATCCGTGGCTTTCTTGAGCTCCGCGGCCAGCTCGTCGATATCGATCTCTTCGGCTTCGACTCGATGGAGGATTCCTTCCAGTTCATCGATAGCTTGCCCAAATCGAATCTCTTTTCCGGACGATTTCCCTGTTTCGCTCATGATGACTCCACTCGGCTGGTCAGAGTACCACCGGCCAAATCGGTTCGGATAACCTCGCCTTCGCTCGCCGATGAGGGTTGGAACAAAATTTCTCCTTCCGAGTCTCGCGTAATCGAAAAGCCTCGACTGAGAATCTTCTCCGGAGACAGCTCCACGAAAAGTCGATTCCAACCATCCAATGTGGCCTTCCATTCCCAAACGTGGGCTCTCGAGCCCGAGGCGATTCGGAGTCCCACCTCCCGGCACTGATTTCGTCCCGATCGAATCGTTCGATCTGGAACCACCGTCAGCCGGCGCCTGATTTCAGACAAGACCCGGTCCCAGCGTCGCAGGGCCAGAAGTGCTGCCTGGGGCAGCGCTCGAGTCAAATCTTCGACATCCCGTCGAGCGGCTTTCAAGCGGAACTTGGCTATGGCGAAACCTCGCTGCGATCTCCCCAAGCTCTCCCGCCCTTGGCGAACCCTTTCGATCGCGATCTGAGCTATGTTCCTCCGCAGTTCGGTCAGCTCACGCTCGGAATGGGCTACCCGTTGAATCAGAAACTCCGCCGCCTGTGTCGGGGTCTTTAGCGCCGTGTGGGCTGTCATGTCGGCGATCGATAGGTCGATCTGATGGCCCAGACCTGTCAGAACAGGAACTGGGCTCTGCGCTATCGCTTCCGCTATCCGCTGGCTATCGAAAACCGCCAGATCCGATCTCGAGCCTCCGCCACGTACAATCGCGACACAATCGACATCGGTCTTTGAAACCAGGTCGAGGGCCGATACCACCTCGTCTTCGGCCTGTCGTCCCTGAACTGCGGAGTGAACAAAGATCACATCGAAGCCGTAGCCACTTTCGACAAGCGAGCTCAAAAAATCGTGGTACGCCGCGCTATCCTGCGAGGTCACCAAACCAACCCGAAGCGGAAGTCGACTCAGATCGAGACGTTTGTTGATGTCGAGCAGGCCGGACGCAGAGAGCGCTTTGAGGACCTCTTGTCGCCTTCTCGCGAGCTCGCCAAGCGAGAAGACCGGGTCGATCTCCCGAACTACGAATTGCAGTCGGCCAAAAGGTGGATAGAAATCGACCTGACCGCGACAGCGAATCTGCTGACCCTCGACTAAGGATTGCCCCGTTTCTTCAAGCTGTCGGCGAATCTGCTGGTAAACGGTTCGCCATGCAACGGATTCGAGTTTACCGACGATGTCATCGCCACTGCCCTTCTCGATGAGCTCGAAATAGCAATGACCGCTACGATGACTTCGTACTCGATTGACTTCACCGGTCACCCAGACCGAGGGAAACGCTTCTTGAGCCAACTCTCGAATCTCATCGCACAGGGTTGAGACGCTGTAAGTCTCTTCCGGATAGGAAAGATTCAGGGGAAGCTCTCCGATCAGCCGCTAGTGGTATCCGACAAGCTCTTCAGAGGATGCTAGGGGAATGGATTTGGCCCAAGCCAGAGCCTCCTTCTCACCCAGAGTGAGTTTGTTGAGGAATTCTTCGGCCTCGCCTCGGGTGTGAAAAAGTCTCCAGATGAAAGTGTGCCCTGCCGGAGCCGTAAAGTAAGTGTATCTCTTCGCATTGTCGCTCAGCTCGAATCCGAGATCGGTCTCACCGTTGACTCCGACACAAGCAATTGCGATAGCCCGGTAGGCTAGTGCAAGGGCTCGAAGCGGATCTTCGTAGTCGGTCAACTCCTCCTTAGACAACGGAGTATGATAGATCGCGACTCGATTGGTATCCTCTTCGGCAAGAAGATTGTAGGGAACATCTTGATGATCCATTGCCTCTCTGGTCTCGGCAGTGGTAACAAAGACATCTTCGGTACCGGTCACCTTGTATGTGATTGCAAAAACGTCGTCATCGAGTTCGGAGAATGCTTCAGAGAGCATACTTTCGTCCTCGATCGTAAAATAGAAGAGTCGATTGATAAGTCGGCGAGCTGTCATCAAAGATAGGCCTCCAGCAGTTGCTCGTGGTTTTCAGCCAACAGAATCCCACGACGAGGTCGCAGTATTTCGTGATCGAGTGAGGTACGAGATGTGGACTCTGTGGTCGAACTCGCCGCGTAACTATAGCAAAGGGGACGGCTCGGTGAGGCCTGAAAACCTTCGCTAACAAACGATTCCCAATGCCCAAATGACGAAATCATCGGCTACAGCCTCGCCATCAATCGATTTGCGCCTGCCCGCCGCGATCCTCAGGTTTTGGTCCGAGGACACACCGGGCGAAGCCGATATCGAGGACGAGCTCGCCAGGCTCATCCCCGGCGATCCAGGCTTTCACCATATTTCTAAGGGAACAGTGGCGATCACGGCCGAGTCTGGCGATCCGGCAATTTTCGACTCCGCGATCTACCTGGGCGAGCATCTGATCGATGGAGCCCAACGGCGTCAAGTTGATCTTCGATTACTCGTACTGCCCGGTGAGATCATTCGACGAGGCTCCGTCGCAACCCTGACCGCAGACGCCTTGGTGGAGAGTGCTCCCACATGGTTCAGCTCCCTCGAACCGAGTCAGATTCATATGACTGGCTGGACCGTGCATATGGTCGAGCAGGCTTGTCGGATGGTCGAGATTCCCACCGGCTCGACAATGGTCGCCGATCGATCGCTGCCGATTTATCAGGCAAGCTCGGCTCTGAGCGACGTTACTCCGTGGCGAAACCCAGAGATCTTGAATCGAAAAGTTCGCTCGATCTCGAGGCGAAGCCTGGAAATCGAGGGGCAAAAGCTCGTATCGGAGCCAGCCTGGCGAATCGAAGGACCCGTGGGTTGCGGCAAGAGTTACTTCGCGCATCATCTCCTCCTCTCGGCCGGGATTCCTCGAATCTGGTTGCGCGGTGCACCCGCCCATCGAAGACGCTTCAGTTTGACTCGGCAATTGCTGGATCAGCTGGCTGCTGCTTCCGACACTGCGGGGACTCCGGGTCTGACACCTAGGTTGGGGGATTCTGAGCTGCTGGCAGCCTTGCGAGATGAGCTACTGAGCAGCAGCCAAGAAGCCTCCGAATCGATCTCGAGTCACCTGCCTTCCATCCTGGCGCGTTTATCCCAGAGCAGCGACGGTCCCTTCTACCTGGTCTGTGACGACCTACAGCAGAGTACCGACGAGGATCTCGAAATCCTGGAGGCCCTATTGAAACTCCAGGGCCTTGGCAGCAAGTTTCGGCTTCTGCTGATCGGGCGTGGCGGCCAAGACCTTCCAAAGGCACTGAGGAATCTACCCACGGTCACCATTGGACCCTTCGACGAGGAAGAGATGGAGCTCTTCAGCCCACAGCTCTTCTCCGGTCTCTCCCTGCCAGCACCGACTCGGGAGCGTCTTCACGCAGCCACTCGAGGCTGCCCGTTTGCGCTGGAAGAGGGTATGTTCGCGCTCATTCGGGAGAAGAACCTCAGACGAGTCTATGGAAGCTTCTTTTTCGCTGGTCAGGACAGCGCTGGTTTCAGCCCTTCACCCCGACTCCTCTGTCATCTTCAGGCGGAGGCGTTTCGGATGGGTATCGACAGTCAGCTTCATCTTCTTTCGATCCTCGACGGAGGGGCTCCGCAGAGCATTATCGGTCGGTCGGCCACCCAACTCAGTGGTGAGGGTCGCGCCGACTGGGACATCATCGGAACGAATTCAGGCCTTCTAAGGCAAGTCGACACGCCTTGGGGGCCGGGAGTCGAATTCTCTTGCCCAGCCTTCGGCACGACTCTGGCTCAAAGCGTTCCCGCCGAGACACTTCCCGAGATTCGCTCGGTCGTCGGCTCGATGCCTGCCTCAGTGCTTCTGAGAAGTCGGTAAGACTCCCAGCTGGCTTGCCCCGACTTGCTGTTCGAGGCCAGCATCGATCCGACGACCGAGCGAATCTCGGGAAGTGTCTCGGCGGGAACGCTTTGAGCCAGAGTCGTGCCGAAGGCTGGGCAAGAGAATTCGACTCCCGGCCCCCAAGGCGTGTCGACTTGCCTTAGAAGGCCTGA
>CAJHZD010000074.1_pt1 | contig 13963 bp, 13 predicted proteins | sample 9198941 | NCBI WGS metagenome assembly CAJHZD01 (sample SAMEA7708371, study PRJEB35096) | sediment metagenome | biome: marine neritic benthic zone biome [ENVO:01000025]; feature: sediment [ENVO:00002007]; material: shallow marine sediment [ENVO:03000034] sea grass bed [ENVO_01000059] ...
CGAGGATCTGGTCGAAGAGAGCCCGGCGCGAGTGCTGGTGCGACTCGGCGCCGGAGGGGTCGTCCTGCTGGCTCGAATCACCCAGAAGTCCGCCTCGGCCCTCAAGATCGAGGCCGGCAAGAAGCTATACGCCCAGGTCAAGAGCGTAGCAGTGCTGGCGTAGACCGACCGCGGCTACTCCTCCGATGCCTCGACATCCTGGGCCCGCGGCTTGGTCGGCAGATCGAAGCCGATGATGAAAGTCAGTCGGTTGAAGCCGAGTCTGAGCTCATCGTCGGGATCGTTCAAGATCGGCGAGGGTTCGGAGTTGCCGAAGGCGAAGATGGCACCCAGGGTCATGGCGGTCTTGCCGACGCCAAAGCTCAGCCCTCCCCCCAGGTGCCAGAGGTCCCAATCGGTGACCGTCAGATTCGATTTTCCCTGATCGGGTGCGGCGCTGAAGTCCGATCGAAAGCTACCATAGGCACGGTTGCCGTTCTTGAACAGCTTTTCGTAGCCGAAAGCGAAGTTGGTGACGCTATCGAGTGCGTGCACGATATCGGGCTCGAAGATCTCACCGGTCTCCTGGTTCACGAACGGCTCGGCATCGACCACCGTATAGGGCGACACCGAGTCGAACCACTCCATGCTGAAATGGAAAGACCAGCTCTTGAAGTCTCGCGAGGCACCGAGACCGATCGACACGGGTGACTTGTAGGTCGCGGAGAGATCATCTTGAGAGTTGGAGACGATGCGGTCGTCGATGCCGTCAGTCTCGCCCGTAGTGACCAGCGAGTCGTCGAGATTAACGCTGCCGCTGCCGAACAAACTGATACTGGGGGTGGTCAGGGTGGCACCGAGCCGCCAGCTCTCGAATGTGGTGCTATACCCCGCTTTCCAGAGCAGACGCCAGTTGTGGTAGTCGAGATCCTGGTTGTCATAGCGGATCCCGAGATCACCCGATTCAAAGATGGCTTGGCGGATCGCGGTTACGCTCGTTCGGTCGTTGCGAACCGCTACAAAGGTGCTGACGCCCACACCCTGCTTCGGACCCACCGGTCGAGCCCAGGTGAGACCAGCCCAACCCTCGCTCAGCGATGAGTCGATCTGCACCTCGTCCTCGAAGAATTCGAAGTCGAATTCGCCAGGGGCAAAGGTGTCGCCAAACCGTTCGGTCGAGCGAAATCCGGCATCATTCCGCGTGAAAAAAGAGTAGGCTAGACGGTTCTTGCCCAACCACCTGCCGTAGACCTCACCGGCGAACAGAGAGGGCAGACCCCGGAATCTAAGTTGATCGATCTCGCGGTTCGGCGGTTCGCCCTCTTCGACCGAGAGTTGCTCCAGCTCGAAGATATTGCCCGTGATGATGAGCTCGGGATTGACTCCCCGGCCGATGCGCCCCGGATTGTAGAAGACCGAGCTGAGGTTCTCGTCGCTGCCGATCACGGCGCCACCCAGAAGCTGGGCCCGGTTGCCCAACTGGTCGGTCCAGTAGTGAGCGTCCTGCCCGTGCGAGACTTGCGGAGCAGCAATCGCCAAGGTCGCCGCCACACCCAACACCCATCTGCCCTTGCCTCGGAACATAGGTCCCCTCCTACCGAATTTTTGCCTAACTCTATCTCAGATGGGTTGCGCCTCACCCGCCATGTCGTCTCTCAATGAGCGCTCGCAGCTGTGGCTTGACGACCTTCCCCATCGGGTTTCTGGGCAGCTCATCGAGCACCAGGAGCCGGGTCGGCGTCTTGTAGGACGCCAGCCGCTCTTTCGTCCACTCGCGCAGTTCGGCTAGAGTCAGCTCTCGCTCGTCCAGAAAGACGGCTCCAACCGCGACTCGCTCGCCCCACTCATCGTCGGGCACACCCACCACGGCGCACTCTCGAATCGCCGGATGATCTCGAATGGTCTCCTCGATCTCCAGCGCCGATACTTTGTAGCCACCGGTCTTGATGATGTCGACGCTCTGACGGCCGAGGATCCTATAGGAGCCGGCCTCGACAACGGCTACATCTCCGGTCCGAAACCAGCCCCCCCGAAACGATTCTGCAGTCTCACTGGGTCGTTGCCAGTACTCTCGAAACACGCCAGGACCTCGCACTTCGATCTCACCCGGCACCTCGTCGGCTACGGCCGCACCGTCCCTATCGACGCGGCGCACCTCCACCCCGGGCAGAGGTTGGCCTACATGACCGGGTCGACGCTGACCGTGAAGGGGATTCGAAAGCGCCATCCCGATTTCGGTCATTCCGTAGCGCTCGAGCAACGTCTGACCGCTAATCTGTCGCCAGAGCTCGAAGAGCCTCATCGGCAGGGCGGCGGATCCACTCACCATCAGACGAAAAGTGCCACAGGCTTTCGACCACTCCCGTTGCTGTGCCCCGCTCGCCTGCTGCCAAGTCTTGGCGAGTTTGGAATAGATCGTCGGAACCGCCATGAACAGGCTCGGTTTGGTCTCCACGAATCGAGTCCAAGTCGCGACAGGGTCGAATCGAGCCGACATGTCGCACCGCGCTCCGGACCACAGAGCACAGCCCACGATGTTGATGATCCCGTGTACATGGTGAAGCGGCAGCGCCAAAGGGATCCTGTCGTCCTCTCTCCACTCCCAGGCCTCGACCAGGCTCTCGATTTGAGAAGCAATGTTCGAATGCGAAGTCACCACCCCTTTGGGCCCGCCCGTTGTCCCGCTGGTGTAAACGACCATGGCAGGCCGTTCCGGCTCGATTGATGGCAGGGGCCCCGCCTCGCCCTGTCTCAAGGATTCAAACGGGATCAGCTCGATGCCCCGAGCCCGAGCGATCGGATCCAACCGCCCAATCGTGGTTTCCGAGCCAACCAGGATCTCGGCCCCACAATCTCCCACGACATACTCGAGCTCCGGGCGAGGATGAGCCATGCAGAGCGGCACCGCAATCCCTCCAGCCCTCCAGATCCCCCATTGGGTAGCGACGTGCTCGAAGCTCGGGGGCACGAGAAACGCTACGCGCGCTCCGGCCAGATCGCCCCGACCTCTCAAGAGTCCGGAAGCCAATCTATGAGAGCCCTCGCGTAGGTCACCGTACGAGAACTCTCCCTCGTCATCGGAAACCGCGACTCGTGTCGTGAAAGCCAGTGACCGATGGACGATTGGAGGCTCGTTCGTCATGTCCGCTATCTTTATCGGTTCTCCGAGCTCAGTAAAGTGCTCGGAGGGATTTTCTTCGAAAGACGACCTCGATTGATATCCTGCTCCCGTCTACAAACTGTGTCCAGGAGGTACCTGGGAAATAGCTCGGACGAGCTAATCAGATCAGGAGACCCAAGTCATGTCTGAAGATGTCGTCTATACATCCAGAGTGAGTATCGAGAGAATCGGCGGACCGCTCCGACGGGCCCACCTACCCGCTGAGTCAGATCCGATCATGTTCGGCGTCCATTCGGAGATCGCCGAACACTATGGAGTGGACCCCGAGCGATTTCCACCAAACGCAACCACTCTCGACTATGTCGTCGCCGCGGCTGGCGGGTGACTGACAGGGACCTTTGGAGGCGCGCTGGAAGCGCGTGGCGTCGAGTTGGCCGAGGGTGATTTGAGCTCGAAAGTCGAGGGTGACATCGAGTTGGACAACAAAGTCTTGGTAATCAAGAGAATCCGCGTCAGATACCGACTTCGGGTGCCGGAGAGTGCTCGAGAGCTGGCCGAGAGAGTCCACGAATTTCACGCCGGATTCTGCCCAGTCGCGAGAACAATCGAGGGTTGTGTGGCGATCTCGACCGAGCTCGAGCTCGCGGGTGGTGCTATCTAGCCTCTACTCGCTCAAATAGCGGTTGAGATCTTCCAGTCGATCCACATCTTTCAGTGCCTTGTCGCTGGACAACGGAACCTCGATGATCCGATCTTCGTAACGAGAGAAGATCTGACGCCCACCCGAGTCTCCGCCGATGACTCTCATCTTGGCAAAAAGACTTCGATCGATCAGGACAGGGGCTCCTCGCTGTCCACCAAACGTCGGCACAACGATTGGCCCGCCCGTCCGTCGATAGGTATCGATAAGTGCGTTGAGATGCGAGTCCTCGAGATCGGGTTGATCGACCGGGATAAACATCGCGGCATCGGCCGCAGCATCCACGCTTGCCAGACCGCACCGCACCGATGAGCTCTGTCCCTCGGCAAAAGCAGTGTTTTCCACGATGTGAACAGGCTGCTCTTCGACGACTGCTCGTATTCGAGACGCCTCGTGCCCGACGACGACGATCACTTCCGAGAGGCGAGAAGCCAGAGCCGTCCGCACCGCTCTGCTGACGAGAGTTTCCCCCGCGATCTCAGCCAGCTGCTTTGGATATCTGGCGCCGAATCGCGTCGATGGCCCGGCGGCCAGTACGACTCCCGAGACCAACCTAGCTCTCATCCCGGCCGTGATCCACAGCCACGATCTGAGCGATGATCGAGAGCGCGATCTCTTCGGCCCTACGACCGCCCAGATCCAGACCTATCGGAGCATGAATCTTGCCGATCTCGACCTCGTCGAAGCCCATCTCTTTCAGTTCAATCGATCTCTTGGCATGCGTCTTCTTGGATCCCAACGCACCGATATACCGCGCAGGACTGCGAAGAGCGATTTCCAGGGCCGGAAGATCGATCTTCAAGTCATGACTCAAAAGAACGACGTGCGAGCTCTCGTGAAGACCGATCTCTTCGAATGCCTGGTTTGGCCACGCCTTGATCAGCTTGTCGGCCTCGGAGAATCGCTCCTCGGTCGCAAACGCTCCCCTCGGGTCGATGACAATCGTTCGGAAACCAAGTCTGTTTGCAAAATCGATCAAATGGATGGCCACATGAACCGCACCTACGATGATCAGCTCGGGTGGTGGTGGCAACACTTCGAAGAATATGTCTAAGCTATCGGCATCGAGAGCGAAGTCTTTTCGACCCGACTCGAAGGATGGAGCGATCTGTTCGCCGTACAAAGCTGCCTGCTGATTCAACCGGGGTGACCCCAAGTCGCCGAGAGTCTGCCCTCCCGGCCAGATCAACAGTTGTCGTCCCAAACCGGTTCCTTCGACGACCGTCGCGAGGACGACCAGTTGCCCTGAATCGACACAAGATTTGAGCTCGCTGTATAGGGTGGCCTGCATTCGATTTCAATCGGGCTATCTGGGAAGGGGCTCGACATAGACCTCGATCTCGCCGCCACAGCTCAAACCCACCGCCCAGGCCTCATCGTTTGTCACTCCATACCGCAGCAGCTTCGGTTCACCTTCTGCGAGCACCTTCTGAGCTTCTTCGAAGACCGCTCCTTCCACGCAGCCACCACTCACCGACCCGGCCATATCCCCCTGGTCGGAAATGATCATTTTGGATCCCAACGGGCGTGGGGCCGACCCCCAAACCTTCACCACGGTCGCAAGCGCGACCTGTTTTCCAGCCTCACGCCAGGCCTCGATCCGAGAGAGCACGTCACGCATCACGCCCTCATTCGATCGCGGGCCGTCTTTAGGGCTCGCTTCGACCAGACGCAAGCCAGGTGGGATCGAAATTCTGCCGATGCAAACGCGTCTGAGAGCGGCTCCGAGATCACTAATTGCGAGTCGACTGCCTCATCGATCGGAGCGTCGCTCAGATCCGAGCCCACAAGGGCAGCCTCGACGGCAGTCGCCCTTTGCGGCGTCGCGGTGAGACCGTTGAACGCCAGTCGAACGACGCCCTGTCCCTCTGCGAGCGAGACCTGGGCCGCAGCGCCACAGACCGCGTACCCCGAAGCAGGATGCTCCATCTTCTTATAGCTGCTGCCGCTTTGTGAGCCAGCGATGGGAATCGCCAGGTGCGTGATGACCTCATCCTCTGTCAAAGCCGTGGTCAAAAGACCCACAAAGAAATCTGCTATAGCGATCTGCCGGGTGCCAGATCGACCCGCCAGATGCACAGTCGCGTCCAACACCAGTAAAGGTGCAGGAAGATCGGACGCCGGATCCGCGTGCGCGATGTTGCCCCCGATCGTGCCCCGATTTCTGACCTGAGGATCGGCCACTTTCGACGCGGCTTCGCAAAGCAGCGGGCAAAGTGAGGCAAGAGTCTCTGAACTGGCGAGGTCGGTGTGAGTGGTAAGAGCCCCGACACGAATCTGATCCTGTTCGACCGACACGCCTCGTAGCTCCGCGATTCGACCGATATCGATAAGAGTCCCTGGGTGTGCGAGACGCATCTTCAGCATCGGGATCAGGCTGTGCCCACCCGCAAGCAGTTTGGCGTCATCGTTTCGATCCAACAACTCGATCGCTTGCTGCACCGATTCGGCCCGCACGTATTCGAATTCTGCCGGATACATCAGGAATCCCTTTCTGAGTGAATCGCTCGCCAGACCTTCTCCGGCGTAAGTGGCATCTCGAGATGGCGAATCCCGTAAGGGTGCAACGCGTCCACCACGGCGTTGACCAGAGCTACTGGAGAGGCGATCGCGCCTGCCTCGCCGATCCCCTTGACTCCCAAAGGATTATGCGGGCAGGGAGTCGTCGTCCGGTCGAGCTCCATGGACACGACCTTGTGCGCTCTCGGTAGAGCGTAATCGAGAAGAGTCGCCGACACCATCTGACCGCTCTCATCGTAGAGTGCCTCTTCCCATAGGGCCTGCCCGATCCCGTGGACAATGCCTCCCTGCACCTGACCGTCCACGATCATCGGATTTATCACATTCCCACAGTCGTCGACCGCGATGTAGCGCAGGATCTCGATTTCTCCGGTCTCCGGATCGACTTCGACTACTGCCACATGAGAACCGAATGGAAAGGTGAAGTTGGAAGGATCGTAAAAGGCCGTCTCTTCCAATCCAGGCTCCATTCCTTCGGGCAGATTGTGAGCCAGATACGCCTGTAGCGCAATCTCGCCAAACGAGTGCCCTGCGCCAGGATCTCCGCCTCGGACGAAGTACCGGCCCTCTTCGAATACCAGATCATCGGAGGAGGCCTCCATCAGGTGAGCCGCGATCTCACGTCCTTTGGCAATCAGTTTCTCCACCCCTTGAACCACTGCGCTTCCACCAACCGCCGCGCTTCGACTGCCATAGGTCCCCATTCCGAACTGGACCTCGGCGGTGTCACCTTCGCGCACGTCGATGCTGTCAACGTCGATCCCGAGTCGATCTGCGACGACCTGGGCATAGGTCGTCTTGTGGCCCTGGCCTTGAGACTGGGTCCCGACATAGACAGTCACCGAGCCGCTTGGATGAACCCGAACTTTGGCCGCCTCCCACAGGCCGGCCTGCGCACCGAGAGCCCCGACAACCTGAGACGGAGCAAGCCCACAGGCCTCGATGTAAGTCGAGAATCCGATCCCGAGTGGCTTCTCACCCACTTCTCTGCGTCTACTCTGCTCGGCTCGCAGAGCCTCGTAACCAGAGATCTCCAGGGCCCGATCGAGGGTAGCCTCGTAGTTCCCGCTGTCGTATTGCAGGGCCACTTGGGTTTGATAGGGGAATGCATCCGCCGCGACGAAATTCTTTCTCCTTATCTCGACCGGATCGAGACCCAGTTGGAGTGCGGCCAAGTCGACCAGCCGCTCGACCACATAGGTCGCTTCGGGTCGTCCGGCTCCCCTTACGGCATCTACTGGCGCGGTGTTTGTGAAGACTCCCTTGACACTGACATGGATCGCCGGCATGTCGTACTGGCCGGACAGCAGGGTCCCGTAGAGGTACGTCGGAACCGCTGGAGCAAAGGTGGATAGATACGCTCCCATCGAGGCATGGGTCTGTACCTTGAGAGCCTGAATTCGCCCGTCATCGTCCAATGCAAGAGCCGCCGTGGTTACGTGATCTCTGCCATGCGCGTCGGTCAGATTGGTCTCGGTTCTTGTTGCGGTCCACTTGACCGGCTGATTCAACTGCATCGAGCACCAGGAGACGATCGCTTCATCGGGATAGTGATGAATCTTGCAACCAAAACCCCCTCCAACATCACCTGCCACGACTCGAATTCTGTGCTCTGGAAGACCTATCGAAGCCAAGGACATCAAAAGCCTATGCACATGCGGATTCTGCGAGGTCATCCAGAGAGTCAATTCGCCGGTGTGATCCTCGTAGCTGGCCAGCGCTGAGCGGGGCTCGATCGGATGAGGGAGAGTTCGGTTGTTTCGAAGTGTCAGCTCGACTTGGTGGGCGGCGTTACGAAAGGCCTCTTCGACCGGCGCCAACTCCCCGAGCTCCCAATCGAATGCAACATTGCCAGGCGCCTCGTCGAAAAGCTTGGGCGCGCCCTCTGTAGCCGCATCGACAGGGTCGCAGACGACACCGAGAGGCTCGTAATCGACAGAAACCTGTTCCGCTGCGTCTCGGGCCGAATAAGGAGAGTCCGCGACAACGACCGCTACGCCCTCTCCGACATACCGCGCGATCTCGGTAGCCAGGATCGGATGAGGCGGGGTCTTCAGATTCGGTAGGAGCCAGGCCGTGGGTACTACTCCACCGGACGGACTGGCTTCGACGTCGTGTCCGGTAAACACCGCGACGACACCAGGCATGCCCCGTGCCGCCTTCGTGTCGATGCTCCCGATCTTGGCATGGGCATAGGGACTACGCACGATGGACGCGTGTTGCATGCCGGGAACCGAGAGATTGTCTGTAAACCTCGCCTTGCCTTGGACCAGGGCCGGATCTTCCCTTCGTTTTATTGCAGAACCGATCACTCCACCCATCTCACTCACCCCCCTCGGCAGCTCTTTGTACGGCCTTGACAATGTTTTGATAGCCGGTGCAACGGCAGAGGTTTCCCTTCAGTCCGATTCGGATTTCGTCCTCGCTAGGCTTCGGATTGTTGTCCAGGATTCCCTTCGAGGCCATGATCATGCCCGGTGTGCAGTAGCCACACTGGAGCGCATGATCGTTCCAGAACGACTTCTGCAAGGGATGAAGGTCTCCAGCCGAGGCCAGCCCTTCGATGGTGGTCACCTTCATTCCGTCGGCCTGCACGGCGAGTTGAGTGCAGGACTTGACCGTCTGACCATCTACGATCACGGTGCACGCCCCACAAAGCCCCGTCTCACATCCAATACCAGTGCCAGTGAGACCGAGCTCCTGACGAAGAAAATGGACAAGGAGAAGCCGGGGCTCGACCTCTCTCTCGTGCCGCTGGCCGTTGACTTCAAGGCTGATTGTGTACGCCATCGGTCCTCCCGGAATCTGAGACTGACGACCGAGCCAACAAGAGGCTGCTGAATCGAGTCGGCGCCCGACCCGGTCGATCCGTATGCATCGCGGTACAGTTGGCCTCTTTCTATCACACTAGCCAGATCCCCCCCCGACCACCCCTACGGGTGGCGTAAGGGGCCCCGCGCGGTTGTAGCCTGGGATAGAGTTGCCTCGAATTCGAATCGATGTGAATGGAGGTCCAGCCATGAACGGTCTCGAAAAACACGTTGGCTCCAGCGGCTACTTACCGGGTGCCCTGATTCTCATCGGCACCCTGATCGGTCTTTTCGCCGCCAACCTTGCCGCGACTCAGAATCAAAACGACGAGACCTACTCGGTGGCAAAGGGTCGTGTGACGTATCGGGTGTATTGCATCAACTGTCACGGAGCCGAGGCCCGCGGTGACGGCTCGCTCGCCGAGCTACTGACAACCGTTCCTACAGACCTGACCCAGCTCGCCAAGAGCAACGACGGCACCTATCCGACCGAGAAGGTTCGAGAATCCATCGACGGCAGTAATCGTGTCAAGGGTCACGGCCTCGAAGAGATGCCGGTGTGGGGAGACGTCTTCCAGGTTTCGAGCGTCGAAGCCTCGGGATCCGATGAAACAGGAGAAGAGCGAGCCAACCGAAAGATTCAGGAGCTCGTGGCGTATCTGGAGACGCTGCAAGAGCCGTAGGCGGCCGTCAGCCCCCCAAAAGTCCGATCACCTCTCCATCGACAAGATCCATCCGGCTCGCTTGGGGAGTCGCGGGTAGGCCAGGCATGCGCATAATGTCGCCCAGCAGCGGCACTACGAAGCCAGCTCCCGCCGAAACCACGAATTCACGAACCGTGATCTCGAAATCCTCCGGGCGGCCAGCCAATTTGGGGTCGTCTGAAAGCGAGGTCGGAGTCTTGGCCATACATATGGGCAGATTGGAGTACCCGAGCTCATTGATTCGCTTTAGAGACCGCTCGGCCGGTTTTGTGTAGTTGATGGTCGTGGCTCCATACATAGTGCGGGCCACGCGTTCGACTTTTGCCTTGATCGGCTCGGACCAATCGTAGAGTGGACTGAACGGATTGGCCCCCTTCTCGGCGTGCTCCACGAGTGTCTCGGCCTGCTCGATCCCTCCATCTCCGCCTTCGGCAAAAATGTTGGACACGGCGAACGGAGCACCCATCTCGTCGCATGCCGCTCGCACCGCGGCGATCTCTTCATCGGTATCGGCCGCAAATCGATTCAGGGCTACCACAGGCTTTTCACCAAAGGCCCGAATGTTCTCTATGTGCTTTCTCAAGTTTCCGAGCCCCCTCTCGACCGCTCGCACGTCTGGGCGATCGAGATCGGGCTTGGCAACACCTCCATGTCGCTTGAGGGCACGCACGGTGGCTACGAGCACCACCGCTGCCGTGTCCAAACCGGCGGAGACACATTTGATGTCGAAGAACTTCTCGGCCCCGAGGTCAAATCCGAATCCTGCCTCGGTCACAGCCCAATCCGCGTACGCCAGCGCCATTTTCGTAGCGATCACGGAATTGCAGCCGTGAGCGATGTTTGCAAACGGACCGCCATGAACCATGGCCGGTACCCCCTCACCGGTCTGTACGAGATTGGGCATCAGAGCATCCTTCAACAAGACGACCATCGCACCGACAGCGTCCAGATCGCCGGCCGTGATCGGCTCGTTGTCATAGGTGAACGCCACCAGCAACCTGGACAACCGGTCGCGCAGATCCTCGGCGTTCTCGGAAAGACAGAGCACCGCCATGATCTCGGATGCAGCCGTGATGTCGAATCCGGTCTCACGTGGAACTCCCTGCAGCTTGCCTCCCAAACCGATCACGAGGTGACGCAAGGCGCGATCATTCAGATCGACGACGCGTCGCCATACGACCCGTCTCGGATCGATCTTGAGCCGGTTTCGGTGATAAATGTGATTGTCGACGATCGAAGCCAAGAGATTGTTGGCGGACGTAATGGCGTGAAAATCTCCCGTGAAGTGCAAGTTGATTTCAGCTGTCGGCACCAGAATCGACTTACCACCACCCGTTGCGCCCCCTTTCATACCGAAGGTCGGGCCGAGAGAGGGCTCTCGCAGTGCCAAGCAGACTCGATGTCCCAATTTCGCCAGGCCCTGCGCCAGCCCGATCGAGGTCGTGGTCTTGCCTTCTCCGGCGCTCGTAGGAGTGATAGCCGACACCAGTACGAGCTTTCCAGGTGGTCGCCCGGATGCTTCCCGTGCCTCTAGCCGGATCTTCGCCTTCTCGTCACCATAGAGAACCAGGTGTTCGGGTTTGATACCCAGATCGCTCGCAACATCGGAGATTGGACGCGGAATCGTATTCGAGGTCATGACACACAGTCTCCATATAGGATTTTTGAAAGCTCCCTAATTGCTGGGACCACTCAGAGGGTATTTCAGCTTATATCAGAACAAGATTGAACAATACCTCGAATCTAGGTAACCTGCGTTCCGAAGTTCAGGTCCGAGGTAGCTTCAAAACCCCCAAGGAGACCCTTCAATGTCCAAGAGAAGAGCTGTGATCATGGGAGCCGCAGGACGCGACTTCCACAATTTTAATTGCCTGTTTCGCGACAATCCCGACTCCCAGGTCGTCGCTTTCACAGCCACCCAAATCCCCGACATCGAAGGCCGTGTTTATCCGCCGGAGCTCGCGGGTCCGGCCTATCCCAACGGGGTGCCCATCCTGCCCGAAGACGATCTCGAGTCGATCGTTCGCGATCAAAAGATCGACGACGTCTGGTTCTCTTACTCGGATGTACCTCACGAGTACGTAATGGACAAAGCGAGCCGGGTCGTGTCGTGGGGAGCGAATTTCGGAGTCTGTTCTGCGACGAAAACCATGATCGAATCGTCAAAACCTGTCGTGGCTGTTACCGCGGTCAGAACGGGTGTGGGCAAATCGCAAACAAGCAGATTCATCTCTAGAATCTTGCGTGAGATGGGGGTTCGGGTGGTGGCAATTCGACACCCGATGCCCTACGGTGACCTCTCCCGCCAGATCTGCCAGCGATTTGCCAACTACGAAGATTTGGATGCACACGACTGCACGATCGAAGAGCGCGAAGAGTACGAACCGCATATAGACAATGGCTTCGTGGTCTACGCTGGAATCGACTATGCAAAGATCCTCGCCGAAGCCGAACAGGAGGCAGATCTCATCCTGTGGGACGGCGGCAACAACGACACTCCGTTCTACAGGCCAGACCTGTACATCACTCTGGTCGATCCTCATCGCCCGGGACACGAGATGAGCTACTACCCCGGTCAGTCGAACTTACTGCTGGCCGACATTCTTCTCGTCAACAAGATCGAAACCGCCAAACCCGAAGATATCGAGACCGTTTTGCAAAACTGTCGGGCGGAAAATCCGAAAGCCGCAATCAGCAAATGTCGATCGAAGATCACGATCGATCAGCCGGAGCTTATCCGAGGCAAACGCGCTCTCGTGATCGAGGACGGCCCCACTCTCACCCACGGCGGCATGAGCTACGGAGCCGGTTACTTGGCGGCCAAGCAGGCCGGCGCATCGGAAATTGTCGACCCTTCGCCCTATTCGGTTGGCTCTATCAAGCAGACCTACGAAGACTATCCCAACGCACGAGGCATCCTTCCGGCGATGGGATACGGACCCGGGCAGATTGAAGAGCTACGGCAGACGATCGACGCCACCGACGCGGATGTCGTCGTCGAGGGGACTCCGATCGCTTTGAAGAGGATTCTCGAGATCGATAAACCGATCGCAAATGTCAGCTACGAGCTCGAAGAGCTGGAGCCGGGCGGGCTAGCCACAGCTCTCGAAGCGGTCATGAGTCGATCCCGATCTGGCTAGGTGGTAACGCAGGAAGCGCTATTTCTGCCCTTCTAGAGACAGTGGCGCCAACACCATCAGCATGCGTCGGCCATCGAGCCTAGATCGCGCTTCGACCGTTCCTACATCAGCCAGATCTTTGGTGACATTGTCCAGGATCTGGGTTCCGAGCTCCGGGCGTCTCAGCTGACGGTAGCGAAAGAAGATCGTTACCTTGACCTTTTTACCCGCCTCGAGGAACTTCCGCGCTCGTTGGGTCTTGATTTGATAGTCGTGCTCATCGATGCTCGGGCGGTATTTGACCTCTTTGACCTCGATGACGTGAGTCTTCTTCCTAGACTCTCGAGCCTTCTTCTCTCGCTCGTACTTCAGCTTTCCCCAGTCAAGAATACGAACCACCGGAGGGTTCGCATTGGCACCAACCTCTACAAGGTCCAAATCCTGATCTTCGGCCCGCTGACGCGCCTCGTCGAGCGGGACGACGCCAAGCTGAGTCCCATCAACGTCGATCAACCGGACAGGTGTCTTTCGGATCTGGCGATTGACTCGGGGCTGCGATGTATCTCTTCGAATCGTTTCTCTCCTTTTGCCTCAAAAAGGCGGACCTCACCGGTTTACCGGCGACCCACACGGGTGGCCGGTACCGATCTGCAGACCGGTTCCGAGTATCGAGAAAAGGCTCTCACTGAGTGATCACGGTGACAGACGAGGGCCTAGACGGAGTCGTCCCGGCGGTAACAGCAGATTTCGAAGGCGAGGGAATCACAGATGGAAATGATAGCACAGTGCTTAGAAATTCAAGCTCAAACTCGACGCGAGCTGAGTCATCAACCATCAAGATTCGAAAGCAGGATCAGCCTTTGTCTCTCGATCTCCGACCAGGCGGTGCCACCATAGGATGTTCTCCTCTCGGCCGCTAGTCGGGGATCGAGCCGCGTCAACGTATCGTCGGGAAAGTCGGGATGGTAGGAGCGCAGCTCGTCCAGGGTCAGAGTCTCCAGGCCCCGACG
>CAJHZD010000173.1_pt1 | contig 13820 bp, 13 predicted proteins | sample 9198941 | NCBI WGS metagenome assembly CAJHZD01 (sample SAMEA7708371, study PRJEB35096) | sediment metagenome | biome: marine neritic benthic zone biome [ENVO:01000025]; feature: sediment [ENVO:00002007]; material: shallow marine sediment [ENVO:03000034] sea grass bed [ENVO_01000059] ...
CCCGATCCCAGCGCCCGTTTCCAACCTATCGAGAGGCCGCCGGTTTCGCTATCGAACAGCATGGCATCTCGAACCGAACCGTCGTAGTTGGGCCCTCGCAGACCGGGCCAGACGGTCGAGGTGGCTCCATGGCATATCGCTGCAAGGTTCAAAACGATCGCCATGATCATCGAGAGTCGAGTGAATCGAGATTGCATCTGGTTCTCCTTGAATCTTGGAGTCGATCAGATCTACCGATCGACCTGATTTGCTCGTCAATGCATGTAGTACGGACCTGTGAGAGAAAAGATCTCTGTCGAGATGGCCCTGAATCCTGCCGAACTTCGAGTCGGGGGAGACTATCGCATCAAGGGCCTAGATTCGAGTGGGATTGGTATAGTCCTCGCTCTCGAACGAACCATCGAATAGGAGCTCGGGTCAAGATGAAACGATTCGCTACAGTCGCGACGACATGGCTGGCACTAATCTGGGCGCTCTCATCTGTTGCCTTGGCGCAGCCAACAGTCGTGCGAGCCCGAGGGTACCTCGACGTCCATGAGGGCAGAGTCGTCGAGCCGGCTGTCATCGTGATCGATGGCGACACGATCTCGGCCGTCAACCCGGGTCTGGCTCCGCCGGGCGCCGAGACCTACGATCTGGGGGATCGAATTCTCCTGCCAGGTCTGGCGGATCTTCATACCCACCTGACCATGGACATCGAGGGTGACTGGGCGAATCGGGCTGTTCGTGAAACGGCGCCAGACTGGGCGCTTCGAGGAGCACGCAACGCAGACCGAACTCTCCAAGCCGGATTCACCACGGTACGTGACCTCGGGTCGCAGCGCGGTATGCCCGATGTAGCGCTCATGCATGCCATCGACCGTGGGATGGTACCTGGCCCGAGGATGTTTGCCGCGGGCAATGCGCTGAGCATCACAGGAGGGCACTGTGACGTGTCCGGTTTCGCGCCCGGAATCCTCGAAGGGGGGCCTCACGAAGGTGTGGCAGATGGCAGTGATGAGGTGCTCAAAGCCGTGCGCTACCAGATCAAACACGGGGCTAACGTGATCAAGTTATGCGCCACGGCCGGTGTTCTTTCGTTCGAGGGCCCTGTCGGAGCTCAGCAGTACACGATCGAAGAGATGCGGGTCATCGTCGAAGAGGCGTCGCGACACGGTCTGAAGGTCGCTGCTCACGCACACGGTACCGAGGGCATCATCGCGGCGTCACAGGCAGGCGTCGCATCGATCGAGCACTCGTCGATCCTTACCGACGAGGCCGTTCAGGTGATGAAGAAGAATGGCACCTTCGCGATCTTCAATCTATATCTGGCTGAAGCCATCGACCGAGATTCGCTTCCCGAGCAGCTGCAGAAGAAGATGGATATCGTCAAATCCAAGGCATTTGACAGCTTTGATCTCGCTATACAGGCGGGCGTCAGGATGGCGCTTGGCACCGACGCAGGCGTGTATCCCCATGGGGACAACGCACGAGAGTTGACGGCACAGGTCGAGCATGGGCTCGACCCGATCGATGCGATTCGCGGTGCAACGGTCTATGCGGCCGAATTGCTCGGTGTCGAAGACCGAGGCTCTATCGAGATCGGACGACTGGCGGACCTGATCGCCGTCGATGGCAACCCGATCGACGACATCCAGGTGCTCGAGGACGTCCAGTTCGTAATGAAGGGTGGACGGGTCTATAAGCAGCCCTGATCAGGCCATGATCGCCAGCGTCTCGAAGAATGGCTCGGTAAGACGGGCCTCGCCAGCAAGCTCTGCGTAGTTCTTGGCGGCATCGCCCGAGATGCCCTTGATAAACAGGCGCCAAGCGATGTCGGCCGGTAGCCGAATCATCGCGTCGGGCTCGAATTCCGATGGTGGCAGCCCGAGCCGCCAGGCTTCATCCGTTCTATAGAGGCACCAGGCGAGGCCCTCTAGGTCGCTGATCTCGATCAAGATGGCCGTACCTTCGGGTGCCGACATCTCGGCGTAGGACCTGGGTAATGCGCGAATGAAGGAGTTCAGCAGAGGCTCGATATAGCGTCGATCATCGAGAGCTGGCGCACCCACTGCTTCCCGGATCTGCTGCTGGTGGTGCCAACGCTCGGTAAACTCTCGGGCGACATCCATCCACACCTTGGAATCGTCTTCGCCGGCCCAGCTGACCGGAAAGGCGGCGCTGGCCTCCGGGTCGAGTGACTCCAGATAGTCGGCGACTCGAGGGTCGATTTGCTCGAGCAGATCTGTGATCACCTGCGGACTCAGTCTGGAAGCGGCTTCGACCCAACTAGCGTTGAGCCGATTGAGAAACTCGACCAGACCTCGGTAGTCGGAGAGATCGTGGTCGGATGGTGGCGGTCGGTGCTGGTCGCGATCGAGCGACAGACGACGCAAGGCGCTGTCGAGCAGGTGGGCCGCCACATCTCGTACCGCCCACGAACCGACGGCAGTCCTGTTCCAGTCTTCTGCTTCGAGACCCCGAAGCAGCGGGATCAGAGCCTCATCGACTTCGCGAAAAAGTCGAACTGCATCTATGGCTGGCAGAGGTTCAAACATGGCTTTCGGCGATCGAATCGATTCCAAACTCGATTCGGTCCCTCTCATCGAGAGCCTCGAACCGCCTGGCCTCGAACTCCAGGTAACGCTCGGCCGCCGATCCGATGCCCACGGCATAACCCGCAGCCTCGCCGACTGCGTGGATCACGAAGTTGAGCATCAGTGCTGGCAGAAGCTTCGCAGTCGATTGAACCTGGTTACGATAGCCCTCGATCTCCGGGCCGAGTCTCTTGAAGCGCAAGAAAGGGATCAGAGGCGAACCGAGAATATATGCAGCACGATGCAAGACTCCCCAATGCTCGCCAGCACTACGGGTTCCGCCAAACAACCTGCCACCCCAGAACGAGTGCCGGATCCAAGAGCTCCAGCGCGAGATGTTGACATGTTCTGTGTAGTTGTCGGGCAGCAGGTAAAGCCTGAGCCCTCGTTCACGTAGCCTGTCTTGGAGCACACCCTCGACTGCCAGGAGCTCTGGAAGCTCGGACTCGTACGCCAGCAGATCCGCTCGCCGATACGAGGTGTTGTGCCACGGAGTCTGAGTCACCTCGCCAGCAGGGCTTTCTTCGCTCCAGCGACCGAAACAGGCCAGATAGTTGGCCCAACTCAGCGTCGAGCCAGGGTTCGCATTGCGCACTCTTGGTCCGACGGCGGCATAGCCATCCTCATGAGCAGCTACGATCGCCTCGGCCCACATCGGATCGGGCCACGAATGGTCTTCGGCGAAGACGATCAAGTCGGCTCGAGCCTCCCGTATCGCCGTGACTTTGGCCTTTGAAAGCGAGTCAATCTCACCGACTGCCAGAACCCTGACGGCGAAGAAATAGGGCGACAGGTCTTCGTCGAGACCGAGAGCCTCCTCACTGGACGCGACCAGCAGGATCTCGAGCTGATCTCGGATCGTTTGCCGTCTGAGGCAATCGGCAGTCCTGCGGATTCTCCGGTAGTCATCGATTGTCGCAAGAATCACCGAAAGCGACGGTCGCTGCGACTGTGATGCACTGGATTCTTCGGCCAAGTCCATCTCCGGAACGGGATCGCGGCTATTTTCGCAGAAAAGCCGACAGCCCGACGTCGGGCAATGACCCAACGGAGGCGGAGACCAGACGTCCGGACTCATCCCGGTCAAACCGTTCGATTATGGCCAGTGCTGGCCCGAGCCGGAGTGGGCGTGGATGAATCGACTTCATCGTCAAGGGCTCCCTGCGATACGGTATCCGCGAGTGAAGGTTGTCTGCGAGCTTTGACGTTTGTGCGTGGTGATGTGTTGGCACAGTCCTCCCACGACGTCTCAACGACCCTGTAGCGAGGAAGACAGCATGGAATCTGATGCCGAGACGAAGAGATTCTATGACCGTATCAGCGGCGTATATGACGCGTTGAGCGATGCCAGCGAGCACAAGGCCCGGGAAAGAGGCCTCGAGATGCTCGGTGTGAGATCTGGTGAGCAGGTGCTCGAGATCGGATACGGTACGGGTCATTCTCTGGTAGAGCTCGGGCGCCTGGTGGGTCCGGATGGCAGAGTGCGTGGAGTGGACATCTCCGAGGGGATGCGCCGCATCGCCGCGAATCGCGCTGAAAAAGAAGGGCTCGATGATCGGATCGAGCTGAAAACAGCGTCGATACCGCCGATTCCATACGAAGACGACCAGTTCGATGCAGTGACGCTGAGTTTCACGCTGGAACTTTTTCCGGATCAGATCGTGGACGAGGTCTTGCGAGAGATCCGGCGCATTCTTCGACCTAGCGGTCGCTTGGGCGTGGTATCGATGTCGATACCTCTGGATGGGAGCCCGGACAGCCTGATGGAGAGAGCCTACAAGTGGATGCATCGGCATTTTCCTCACATCGTCGATTGTCGACCCATTGACGCGGGTGAATATCTCGAGAAAGCAGGCTTCTCGGTCAACCAGCAGTGCTCGATGACTATTTGGACGATGCCGGTTATCGCGCTGGTCGCTTCGCCCTCGTAGCCACCGTGAAGGAGCCTTTAGGCCACTAATCGACCTCACAATCGATGTCCCTGTGAGCTACCTAACAGAGATTGTGGGAGTCTAGCCGTGACAATGGTGTCTCCTGTTGGACAGGCCCGATCCTCGAGATGTGTCTCGGACCGACCGTTGTCATGATCGACTTTTCGCCACAGAGCTCGGCCAGACCTTTTCCTGTTCTAGGACGCCTCGGCCTGATGCTGCTCGCAGCAGCGGTCTTCTCATCGTGCATTGGCGTCAAAGCAGAGCTTAAGCGTCGCGGGGTGGCAATTAGCCAGGAGCAACTGATCCAGCACGCCTCGGCCGGGGATCTGGAGGTCGTGGATTTGCTCATCCAGGCGGAAGTTCCGGCCGATGGCCGCGACGCGTACGGCACAACCGCACTGATGGCGGCGGCCGAGGCCGGACACCTCGAGACGGCGAAGTTTTTGGTCGACAAGGGGGCCGACCCGAACCGGGGTGCCCAGGGAAGCTGGGAGACACCGCTGATGCTCGCCATCGTACAAGGTCGCGACGAGATGGTTCAGTATCTGATCGGCGTCCAAGCCTCGGTCGGCTTTCAGGACGAGGGCTCGGGCGTCACACCTTTGATGATGGCCGCCGTGGAGGGCCACCGAGAGATCTCGGCCATGTTGATCGCCGCCGAAGCCGAGGTGGGAGTTGCCGACGCGACGGGGTGGACAGCCCTCCACCACGCGGTGCGCAAAGGGCACTCTCGACTGGCTTTGGAGCTCGTGGCGGCCGGCGCGAATCCCGAGCAGGGAGATCTGGACGGGTTTTCTCCACTATCTCTGGCCGAGAGCCGTGGGCAGTGGCGCTTGGTCGAGGAGTTCGAAGAGGGCATCGAAGAGAAACGGAGCAGCGCCCGATCTGCGGGTATCCAAAACACGCCATACGCATTGCCGCCGGGGTGGGAAGTCGTGGATCCATTCGACGCCACGTCCAGATTCTGGCCGCAACACGCTACGTTCAGCGCAGGTGAAGATCCGCCTGGAAGTCGGCGGGTTCTTCTCCGCTCGACTCCCGACGAAGAGGCTCAGATATTTCTGATCATCGGCCAGGCCGGCGCCTGGTGGGAGCGCTTTCGCGACAGAGTGCAAGAGATGGAAAGCGACCCCAAGCTCGAAGACAAGATCATCGTGCGAGTCCACAGCATGCAGGGTGTGACCCTCGACGTTCGCCGCTATCGACTGGTGGATACGACCCGAGCGGGGCGGCAGAGCGAGAGAATCTTGGCTCTGGGCGAAGTCGGCGAGGGTCGGATCTTTGTGCTCGATGCGGGCGGTAGCCCGCAGGCAGACGGTATCGATCAGATCGAGTCGGTGATTCGTCGATCACGACTGCTCGATGCTCTTCGCTCGGAGCAGTCCTCCTAGACGAGCTCAACTCTCAGTGGGTCTCAGTAGGTCTCGAAGAGGCTTCGATCAGTGTCGGCACCGAGTCGCCCAGAGGAACTTGCACAGAGACGGTGGTTCCTTGACCCGGGCCGGTCTCGATCTCGATCTCTCCGTGCACCAGTCTCGCCCTTTCTTCCATGCTCTCGAGGCCGATGCCCTGCGACGATGGTGGTTTGTCGCGAACGAAGCCAGCTCCGTGATCACGAACGACCAGCACCAGCACATCCCCTTCTCTGTTGAGAGAAACACTGGCGCGATCGGTCTCGGCGTGGCGCGCGACATTGTTCAGCGCTTCTTGAGCGATTCGGTAGAAGCAGATGCCGAGTTGCTTGGAAATATCGCTTGGGACGTTCGTGCTGGAGAATTCGGTGGCCACACCCGACCGGTTCGAAAAGCTCTCACACTCCCAGCGGAGGGCGTCCTCGAGACCGAGGTGCTCGAGCATCGAGGGGTGGAGCTCGCGCGACAGCGCATGGACATCCCCTGAGAGCCGCACCAGCTCTTGATGCACCTCGTTCAGCACCTCCGCGGCCTCCTCGGAAGAGCCAGCTGCAATCTCTTGGAGCAGAAAACCGGTCTTGCTACCGAGTCCAGCCAGTCGCTGCGTCAGATCATCGTGGATCTCACGAGCCAAGCGACGGCGTTCCTCCTCCTGGGCAGTCAACAACTTCCCGGCCAGCTCTTGCAGCCGCTGTTGGCTGATCCGAAGCGCGGCCTCGCTCTCGCGCAGGAACTCGCGCTGCTGATCGAGAGCTTCCTCGACCTGTTTTCGTTTGGTGATGTCGATCATGAAGCCGCGCAAAACCGGGACCTCATCACGTTCCGAAGTCGTTACGTTGACGACTTCGTGGATCCAGACGATCCTTCCATCTGCAGCCGTCAAGCGGTATTCCATTTCGCCAGCCAGTCTGGCCTTCGCAGTTTTGGAATAAAACTCCCTGACCATTTCACGGTCGTCGGGATGGATAATCGTGCTCCAGAAACCTTCTTCGTACCAGCGGTCTCGCGGATAGCCCAGAAGATCTTCCGCCTGAGGTCCCACATAGGAGAGATTCGATGCCTCGACGCTCGACTCCCACGGAATGACCCGCACCGTCTCTACCAGCTGGCGAAAGTGCTCACGGCTCTCTTGAAGCTCGGCCGTACGGTCGATGACCCTCTGTTCCATCTCGTCGTGTGCGCGCTTCAGCGCCGCATCGGCGCGTTTTTTTTCGGTGAAACCACCTAACACCCCGCTGCTACGAACATACTCCCCATTCCCGTCGTATTCGGCGATCGAAGAGAGTAGTATCTCGACGATCTCGCCGTTCTTCTTCACGAATTCATAGGGAATGTCGCGGGCGTGACCCTGCCTGATGAAGTTCTCGAGCACGCCTCCCAGGGCGACTGCCTGAGACTCTTCGGTCAAGAAATCGGTCATCGAACGGCCGATAACTTCGTCGCGCTCGTAGCCCAGGACCTCGAGCCATTTTTCGCTTACATCCAGCAGGCGGTATTCACGGTCGATCGAGTGCAGCATCGCCGGGGTGGATGTGTACAGAGTCCGGTACCTCTCCCGACTCTCGTGAAGATCACGCTCGGCTTTTCTCCGATCGGTGATGTCTTCGCAGACAATCAGGACCATGGCTCTGCCGTCGGCATCCTCGACCGCTCGCGCCAGCTCTTGGACCCACATGATGGAACCATCGCTGCGAACCTTGCGCAACTGCCACTGAAATACAGTGCCCGGATTGTCGAAGCAGGACTGAAGTTGATCCTTGACCGCCTCTCTGTCCCCCGAGTGAAAGACTCCTGTGACGGGCTGCCCCAGGAGCTCGGCGACCGGATAGCCGAGCTTTTCCGATCCGAAGCGATTGACCGATAACACGATCCCGTCCGCGTCGACGGCGAAGTACATCGAAGGGTTGTCTTCGTAGAGGATCCGATAGGTATCCTCGCTAGGTTTCAGGGCACACATTGCGGCCGTCTCGTTCAATAAAGGGGTTTCAGCTTAGTTCCCACTCCCAAGCGGGTCAAATCGAGCCCGAGCGTCGAGCCGATGTTAGTCTTGCGTTTTCTCTGAGACCGACCATGGAGACGATACGAAACCCGCTGCCAGATTCCGACCATCTGGCCCAACGACTCTGTCGCGCCGCAGAAGACATAGGCGTGCGGGGTTGGTGCGATGGCACCGGTGGAAACTTCAGCGTTGTATTGAGCCGCGACCCGTTTCGGCTTTTGATCAGCGGCTCTGGTACCACCAAATACCGCCTCTTCCCGGACGATCTGGTGTTGGTCGATGAGCGGGGTGAGGCGGTCGAAAACGAGATCGGCCAACCGTCAGATGAGAGCCTTCTTCACTGCACGATTGCAAGGACTGCCGACGCGGGGTCGATCCTCCACACACATTCAGTCTCTGGGACTCTCTTGAGCGAGCATTTTTTGGAGACGGGTGGATTTCACGTCGGCGGCTACGAGATGATCAAAGGAATCTCGGGTGTCGGGAGCCACGAGGAGCGGGTCTTTGTACCGGTGGTCCCGAACTCCCAGAACATGGCTGAGCTCAGTCGGGTTCTGGCGTCCGTCTGTACCGATCGTCCGACTACTAGAGGAGTTTTGGTCGCCGGGCATGGGCTATACACCTGGGGTCGGAATGTCGACGAAGCACAGCGCCACGTAGAGATTTTCGAGTTTCTGTTCGAATGTGTCGAGCGCCGCACTCGATTGCGTCCCTTCGAAGGGTGAGGGTTAGAATCGGTAACACAGGAGACCTACGAAGACATTTCTTTGTCGGGAGGTTGATCATGGCAACAGTATCGATCCAATCCGAAGATCGAGTTCTGACCGATTCGGGTCAGATCTCCGATTTCTTGGCACAGTTTGGAATCTGGTATCGAAGATTCGAAGGTAACGCGGACCTGCCGGCAGATGCCGATGCGGATTCGATTCTGACGGCCTACAAGGAGCCAATCGAGAAGCTGAAACAGGAAGGTGGCTATGTCACTGCGGATGTCATCGATATCGAGCCGGAGACACCCAACCTGCAGATGATGCTCGACAAATTCAACAAGGAGCACTGGCACGACGAAGATGAGGTGCGGTTCATAGTAGCGGGGCGGGGGCTGTTCCATATTCACCCCGAGAACGGACCCGTCTTTAGTCTGGAGGTCGTAGACGGCGACATGATCAACGTACCGCGAGGCACCCATCACTGGTTCGATCTCTGTGAAGATCGGAGCATTCGAGCCATCCGACTGTTTCAGGACCAATCGGGATGGACGCCTCACTACACCGAGACCGGAGAGGAATCAAAACACGAACCCCTCTGTTTTGGTCCGTCGTATATACCGCACGAGCGAATCGACCAGAAGCTCTAGAGGGGTGGCTCTTCCGAACGGCGTTCGCGCTCTGCTTCTCGACATAGAAGGCACGACCACACCGATCTCGTTCGTCTACGAGACCCTGTTCCCGTTCGCCCGTCAGCGACTCGACGAGGCATGCCGGGCAGCTATACCGGGATCTGCTCTTGCAGCCGCGATTGATCGGCTACGGACCGTGTTTGAAAACGAGCGGTCCGCAGGCTTAGACGAGCTCCCTGATTTCGGCTCTGGCGCCCCGTACGCTGCCTACTTGATGGATCGCGATCGCAAAACGACTGAGCTCAAGGAGATTCAGGGTCTGATCTGGGACGAGGGATACCGGTCGGGAAGGTTGAAGGGTGAGGTGTTTCCAGACGTACCTGCTGCGTTCGAGCGCTGGCAATCCGAGGGTCTGGAAGTGAGGATCTACTCGTCCGGAAGTGTTTATGCCCAGAAGCTTCTTTTCGCCTATAGCGAGCACGGCGATCTGACCCGGTATCTTTCGGGGTACTACGACACCACGATCGGTCCGAAAAGATATTCGGTTTCCTACGATGCGATTGCGACAGATTTCGGGCTGCTCGGCGAGCAGATTCTTTTTCTCAGTGACGTTGTCGAGGAGCTCGACGCCGCCGCCGAGGCCGGGTTGCAGACCGGTCTACTCGTGCGGCCTGGCAATCATCGGGTGGCTGAGAACCCGCATCGGACCTATTCGAGCTTCGAAGAGCTCGTTTAGCGAGCCTGCGAGACCTGCACTACGATTCCGTCTGGATCGTCGAAATAGATTCGCCCCCCCTCCAGCTTGGGTTCGAGGCCGGCCCCCCGAATACGCTCGGCGGCAGCCTGTTGATCGTAGTCGGGTATTGCGTACGAGTAGTGATGCATACCGGGCTTGGTGGCGCGGAACAGGGCGACGAAATCGGGACCGCAATTGAGAAAGCACTGGTCGGGCAGCCTTTCGCTCGAGACCTCCATGCCGAGGTGGCGAACGTAGAAATCCCGACTCTTGGCGACATCGGAGACGCTGAGTGCTATGTGATGGAGTCCGACGGCCTCGAAAGTGGGTCCTTTGTCCGATGCCGCTGTCAGAGAGGCCGTGTTTGCTCCGACAGCGACTGCACCGGTAAGGAGGGTGACGACCTCACGCCGGGAAATCTTCCCCGATTCGTACTGTTCCAGCATCTTCGAAACTTCTTGTTCCATCACTTCGGCCTCCTAGCTGTTGCGTGTCTGAATCAGGGTGCGGGAACGACCTCGATCAACCCTCGACCCTGGTTCTCGAGATCTGCACTTTAGTACGAATTCTATGACCGCGAGGTTTTTCTCCTCACCAGGATCGGGGAGAGGAATCGGCGGCCGATGGTCTCGGGGAAAATAAAAGGGGAGTGGTCCGAAAACCACTCCCTCGAGAGCACTTGCCGGTCGTCGAGACCGATGTTGGAATCCTTGTCTATTTCTTCTCTTGAATGACCTCCTCGAGAGTCACGTCGGCTTTGAGCATCCAACCCTTGCTCTCCTTGTTGCCATTGCCATTTCCGTTCCCATTGCCGCCCTTCTTTTTTAGCGATTTGGGTGCATCGAAGTGGATCTTGGCCTCGGTGCTTTCGGTGACCTCGAAAGGCTGTCCCTTGATCTTGAACTTCTCACTGGGGATCTGAAGCGGCACTGGCTCCGCTGTCGAAGCCTTGTCGTCCATCGGACAGAGGCCCGTCGCCTCGTCCTTCTCGATTACGTGGCTGAGGTCTTCGTCGAGAAGCATCTCGATGAATTGGTACCTGCCGACCGGGATCTCGAATTGTCCCAGAAACGCCTCTGTCCCGTTTTGAAGGGTCAGTAGGTCGTATCCTTCGTCTACCGGACCCAGGTAGGTCACCGGCTGACCGTCGGGTTTGACTTTGAGCTCGACAAAATAGACGAATAGCTCGCAGATCTCATCGATGGCATCGTCTCTCATACGAATGGTGAGTGTGCCACTCTGTCCGGAACCATCGGTATCACCGGAGCCTCCTGTATCACCGGAGCCACCAGAGTCGCCGGATCCCCCCGAACCACTACCGTCGCCGGATCCACCCGAAGCGACCGGTGCCTCAGGACTGGTCGGCCCACTACCGTTGCTGCAGGCAAGAATCGAGACGGTCAGAGAGATCACGCATGCGAAACACAAGAAGAGTTTGAGCGCTTTTCTGCTTTCGATCGTTTTCATAGTGTGCTCCTGTTTCCGAGGTTCAAAAGCGATATCGCGGCCCGAAGACCTCCGGACACAGAACCCTGCTCTGATTCTGAAGAATGAAGTTGCGGCAGGCTGTGAAACGTTCCACAGCCGGTAGTCTGGAGCGGTCGACCTGACAAGAGCTGGCTAGGCGGTCGTGCCTGAAACAAGCGGCCGTGTGTACTGATCGACCAGCTGCCGCCACGGTCCTGCGGCGCGAAACCGGATCAAGTTTCCAAAGTGACCCGACAGAGATCGGTCGATAAAGATCACATCCTCCGGAAATTGGATGTCTCTGGACTGCGACCAGTTGGTGGCGCCCAGTTCCAGGATCCGCTCGTAGAGCTCCTCGTCTTCTCCAAAGACATAGGGCGGATCCTCGCGCAGGATGTCGATCACCAGATCGACATAGGGATCGAGAACCACGCTCGAAAGCGCCACCTCGCCCTTCTTGAATACCCCCATGTTCGCGAGCAGCTCCGGCACTTCGTCCGAGCGTCCTTCGAGCGCGGCCTGCAAAAGGCCGGCGTATCCAATCGCGATGTGATCGGGGATTCGCTTGACACAACCGAAGTCGTACACCACGACACGGCCATCTTCCAGAAAGGCGAAGTTCGCCAAATTCGGATCAGCGTGAAGGACCCGGTGCTCGAGCATTCCCCTGAGCTGGAACTCGAGAAGGACCCTACCCCATTGGTTCTTCAGATCCTGGGGATATCGATCGGAAGCCGCCTGGCTCGGGGGTATGCCATCGAGATATCTCATGGTCAGCACGTTTGTCGTGCTGAGCTCGTCGATCACGCTTGGAATCACGATCTCCGGTACATCGGCATGGAGCTCTGCGAGTTGATGCATGTTCCGAGCTTCGTGGGTGTAGTCGATCTCCTCGAGCAGTCGGTCGCGAACCTCTTCCCACACCGGCTCGAAGTCGACATCGAACACCAGCCCGAACAGACCCTGCAGGAGGCGCTTCATGTTCTTTAGATCGGCCTTGACGATCTCGTCGATCAGCGGGTACTGGATCTTGACCGCTACGGCAGTCCCATCTTTGAGCTTGGCCCGATGGACCTGGCCGATCGAGGCTGCAGCATGAGCCTCGTCATCGAAGTCGGCAAAGAGCTCGTCGATCTTGCCTTGGAGAGCTCCTTCCACCTCGTATCGCATGACCTCCGTGGGAACCTTGGGTGCTTCCTTCTGGAGGACTTGCAGCACTGCGGCCACCTCGGGAGGGAGCATCCCCTCGTGCAGACTCAACATCTGCCCGATTTTCATGGCGGCACCCTTCATCTCGCCGAGGGTCTCGGCGATCCGGGTCGCGTTCTTGACTAGATTCTCGGTGCGGCGAAGCTGTTTGCTCGGTGACGACATGGCCACATCGAGGGCCCGTTCGGTCAGGACCGAGGCGCCCACACGACCCATGAGTCCACTGAGCCGGAGAAACCGTCCGACGGAAGATGTGTTTGGGGCTTTGTCGCTCATGCAGAGTCTCGCCATCGGGGCCCGGATGGTGCCCGGAGCAAGTGAAGTCTACTCCTTAAGTATCCGTACCCGATAGGACATTGGACGCCAGATCGAGACGCTTTCGGTGCCGCTACGAGTGCGATGACTCGAGAACGACTCTTTGGTCCTCGATGGCATCGGTCAGCTGCCAGAGAGGCTCGGACGAACCCTTCCTGCCGATGACGAGAAGCCCATCGTCGGCCGTGGGTGGTGGGGAAATGTGCAACCCCGACCAGTTGCCCAGATGCCGTCGCACCTTTTTCGATCTAGCCATGTAGGGCTCGTTGACCGCAAGAACGATCCAGTCGTCGTCGTTGACCTGTCGCAACAACCTCTCCAGTCGGGCTCCCTTCTCACCGAGGCGGTCATTCCTGTTGGTGAAATTCACCGCTCCTTTGAGTCGAAGGCTGTCTCCCCCGATGATCGCCACCTGAATCGGGAACTCGGCATCCAGGATGTTGGTGCCGTCGACCATATCGACTCGAATGCCTTCACGTTCTGCTGTCTGGCTGCGGCCCGGTCGAACGATCACCTCTGCGATCGGATACTGGGTGGTCGTCTCATAGAACATCCGACCCTCTTCACTCCAGCGCTCCGAGTACTGGACATGATGCCAGTCGAAGAGCTTCTTTACGTGCGCACTCGAGAAGATGAGGGGATCGTCGTCGAGAAAGGCCAGGTTGTGGATCGCTTCGACCGCGGTGAGAACATGTGGGGGTCCGTCATGAAGGACACCATAGCGGTAGTAGTTGTTCAGTTGTCTCGGCCGGTAGCCGGGACCGCGGTAGGTGACGACGCGCTCATCAGCCTCGGCGGATTCCAGGAGCCAGGTTCGCTCCCAGCGGTTCTGA
>CAJHZD010000117.1_pt1 | contig 13696 bp, 8 predicted proteins | sample 9198941 | NCBI WGS metagenome assembly CAJHZD01 (sample SAMEA7708371, study PRJEB35096) | sediment metagenome | biome: marine neritic benthic zone biome [ENVO:01000025]; feature: sediment [ENVO:00002007]; material: shallow marine sediment [ENVO:03000034] sea grass bed [ENVO_01000059] ...
CCTACGACGACTATCTCCGCGGAAGTGCCTACCTCGCCAACCTGGCGTTACCCAAAGGTCCGCGATTCGCGGTTGATCTTCTGCGTCGAGCCGTACAGATCGATCCACAGTTTTCCATGGCTCATGCAGATCTGGGACGAGCGTTGTGGCGAGACAGCCTCGGAGCAAGGACGACCACCGAGAGTGGCCTTGTTGACGGTCTGACAGCAGTCGAGCGGGCTCTCGATCGGACCCCGGCCCTACGCCCGGCCACGGTTACCCAGATCTTGATCCAGAGAGAGTCGTCTCCGACCGACTCCTGCTATCAGTCGATCCAGAGATGGGGAGTCCGGGGCATGAACGATCCCGTCATCTTGATGGACATGGCGTCTGCGTATCTGCAGATCGGCGCGCTTCAGAGCGCCGAGGATTGCCTTCTTTCGGCGACTGAGTCCGATCCCGAGAACTGGCGGATATGGAGTCGGTGGGGAGATTTCCTGTGGCGGACCGGGAGAGTCGATGAGGCCATCCGCGCCTATCAGAAAGCCGACTCCGTAGCCCCCCAGACGGCGACGAGTCCCCACCAGAGTCTGGCCCTAATCTATCTCCAGGCTCGAAACTACTCAAGGGCGGTTGCGCACTTCGAGATCTCTGCCATGGCACCGTTCGACGCCGAGATGTCCCATGAAATGTCGATCGCTTACTCGGAGGTGGGGAATCCAGTTGAGGCCGAGCGGCTTGCCAGATTGGCGAGTTCTTCCTCGGCCCCCCATCCGAGACATCTCGAGCATCTAGGTGACATTCTCGAGAGGGCCGGCAGGCTCGGGGAGGCCGAATCCGCCTACATAAAAGCCCTCCAAATCATGGACGACTCGGCCGATGCCCGACAGACCGACACCGACATCCAGTTGTCCGGCGCCCGCGTTGCCGCCAAGGCGGGGGCCTGTGACCGTGCAGTCCCCGAGGCGACGAAGCTACGACGACACACCGACTCGAACGCTCAGACGTATTACCAACTGGCCCAGGTCTTCTCGATCTGTCGCCAGAAGGAGTTGACGCTCGAATCGATATCGGCCGCGTTGGACCGAGGCTTTCCCAGACAGCAGCTTCCATCCGACTCGTACTTCTACTGGTTGGGCTCGGACGAGAGGTTTCAGCTCATGGCCGGAGATCCGGAGTCGACGCCCGACTCGGATTGAACCGAATCAGGTTCGAATCCCTCTGCTCCCGCGGTCACCAGGCGTTCGATGATGCCGGATACCGATTCGACCGCTCGCACACCCGCCACGCTCTTGCCTGCTTGCAGATAATCTTTGTATGAAAATTCACGATACGAGGATCGCTTCAGTTTCCAGAGCGACTGCAGGGAATAGAGCATCCGCATCCAGTGCTTGGACCGTCGTCCTTGCAACATTTTGCGCGCCAATGGCCCAGCGCGGGTCCCCGACTTGTCGATATACGGTGTCCGAATCACAGAAACAGGCACACCTGTGATTCTCTCGGTCAGCACGATGTCATCGGCATCGGATCGCACGATCGCCTCTTTGTAGTCGATGCTTGCATCGCACTCATTCGTAGCGATGAATCGTGTGCCCATCTGAACCGCACCATACCCAGTGGCGAGGGCTTCCAGGAAAGCCTTCTCGTCTCCGACACCTCCGGCGCAAACGAGCGGTAGCTCGAGGTCAGCCAGTTCGTCGAAAAGTTCACCCGGTGCCTTTGGTCCAGCATGTCCACCCGCCTGATTGTTGACTGCGATGAGACCGTCCACACCCGCATCTAGGCCCTTGAGTGCCCACTTTCTTTCGGTCACATCGTGGTAGACGACCCCACCGACCGAGTGCGCTTTTTCGACCACCCAGGACGGGTTCCCCAAGGATGTGACAAAAAATCGGATCCCTTCCTCCAAAGCGACATCCATATACTGATTCATCCGGTCGTGATACGCCTTCGAAGACTTCTCGACGATTACGTTCATGCCGACCGGCCTCGAGGTCAATCTTGCTATGAGCTTCAGACCCGATCGAAACTCATGGCGATGAACATAGACCAGCGAAAGGGGCTGAAGCACTCCGATCCCGCCCGCCTCTGACACTGCGGCTACGAGCTCGGCATTGCTGCAGGGATACATCGCTCCACAGATGATCGGGAATCTGATGCCGAGCTGCTGAGTGACTTTGGTCTCGAGGATGCTCATCGCGACTTCCGGAGGACGCCTCGATTCTACTCACTTTCGAACGCGTCGGCGGTCTGCCGGGTCCGTCGACTCGCCTTTCATCAGAGACCTGGCAAGCCTGCTAGTGTATCGGCCATGGTACATGGGGATTCGGTCTTGGCCCTATTGTTGTACGGGCTCTTCGCGCTGATCAGCACCGTAGGCGCGTTTCTGATCGCCGACCACTTCAAGACACGAAAAGTGGCTCTGATCGCTGCTGCGTTTACGATGCTCTTTTTTGTGGGCCTCTTGCTTGGCGTCGTCGCGCTCGTGGACTTCCTGCTTCAGTGACTCACTCGAACTAGTCAAAGAAAAAGGGACTCGACCAGCCAGCTCCTCCATCGACTTGAACTACCCTCACGTACAGATAGCCGCCAAGAATGTCTCGACGCACTCTCCGCTCGATCTGACATTCGAGATCTCGATTGCAGCCATATGACTCCACTCCGGCCTCACCACTGACGACGTCGATCCTCTCGATCGGTTCGACCCCGGCGGCGAAGACCCTCAGCAAAGGCGTTGCCTCGCCCCTCGACTCCAGCGACATGGTCGTTCCCATCGGCGCACCATCCAGCTCGACATCGAGAAGAATTCTGGGGCCGTTGGTGGCGTAGGTTCTGCGCTCTCTGAGGGCCTCGAAAACCGAAGCGCGGTCCAGTTTCTCGGTCAAGATTGCGGCCAGGCCACCCGACCCTGAGTTCAGATGCGCCAGTCCGGGGTGCCCGTCATGACTGTCACCACTACCGATAAACCCGAGTCGGTAGCCGCGATCCAGAACGTCACGCACAAAATTCCCCTTCACGGCGCTATAGATCAATCCTGGGCTATCTGTTGCCTCGCTCGATCCATGAACCGAGGTGATCTCTGTAATCGGTTCCAGATCTCGATCTGGGACGAACGACCAATTGGTCGCTATCGGACCACCCGCCGAGTGATGGGCAAAGGTCAGTGCCGACTGGCCCCGCAGAGCTTCCCAGAGAGCGGCCGGAGTTTCATAGTCAGCGGACACAGAGCTATAAATGTCTCCGTCCCCAGCAAAGTAAAGAACGTGGCGGTGACCGTGGATCCAGCTCGTCCATTCGTAGCCCAGGAGGGTCACGAATCGACCGTCCTCGTGGAACAACTCGGTCTCGCGTCGTATTTCCTCCCACAACTCCGGGTGAATCGCCAGAGGTTCCATTCCCCAATGATCGTGATCGGTCAGGGCCACGATATCCAGAGCAGCAGCCTCCCGCGCATAGCGAAAGTAGTCGTTTGGGGTTCCGGTGCCATCGGTCAAGTTGGAGTGACCGTGCAGATCGGCCCACCGAATGGTCATCTGTCCCGGCCGCGCCGCGACAGGATTGCTAACGGCCCGGAAGCCGTCCGCAGTACTCCCCACCACCCGAAAAACACCCTCCTCCAGGACCTTGATCGCAACGCGTTTGGTCGCCCGATCATCCGCAGTGATCACGACTTCGGAAGGCAGTTCGAGGCCGGCGACCGGATCCAGCAACAGTGTTCCCTGCCAGACAGGCCCGCGGTTGGAACGAGCATCCAACACAGCCACGACCATCTCGACCGTCTCTCCGACCGAGCAGGTGGTTGGCAGCGTCATGACCAGTCTCTCGGGAGGCCCAGGGGAGACATCCAAGCAAGGTCGATCGCCGAGCAGCGATCGAACGCCGTCTCCATCCCCATCGACTCCGAAGAAGAAACACGAGCGGCGCTCCGAGTAGAGATCGGGCATGGCTCCGGCAGTCCCGGCTCCATAGTGGATCGCAATTCGCTCGCCTTCCAAGAGCGGCGCGTCCAACACCTCGATCGAGAGAAGACCCTGATCGATTGTAAGCGGCTCCAATTTCACCTCGGGCCTGTTGGAGGTCACACTCGTGTAGCCGAGTCGGTCTGGCGCGGTGACTTGAGGCGTGCTCCATCCCCAGAACGGCGGCACCTGAAAGAAGATCCGCCCACCCTCCTCGATCCCCAGTGGTCCCACCTCGAAAACAAACTTCCACTGACCAGCCACTCCGACGGTTGCCGGTTCAGGATCCCCGTCGAACCCGACCCTTCCGCCACCGTCAGATGGGCTTCGCTCTGCCACGAGATCCGCCCGCAGGGCATCGACGATATCCATCCGTGCGTTGGGCGACCTCGAGGAAATTGCCGCACCCTCTTCGACTCGGGAGCAAGCAGATGCAAGCCAAGAAAACGCGATCAGACACAGAACGATCGAGACCGGGACGAAGCGTTTCATCGGCATCTCGATTGTCGGGGAGTGAGACCTCTGATCAGGGTAGGAAATTTGCGCTCTCACACTACCCTCTCGGCGTCGAATGGAGTAGTCTTGTTGCGTCGGCTTGGCCAACCCTGGTGGGTTCGCCGTCCAATCATACCGCCGGACCGCATCCGCACTCAGATACACCTAAAACGTTCTCAGATTTCAACGTCGGAGGGAGAGTCATGTCACAGACAATTGACACTTTCATGCAGTACGTCAAAGTTCGAAACCAGACCGAAACCGAGTTTCATCAGGCGGTGAGGGAAGTCATCGAATCCATCTGGCCTGTGCTGGAGAAGAATCCCAGATACCGGAGCCGCAGCGTCTTGGAGCGGATTGTCGAGCCCGAGCGAGTGATCATGTTCCGTGTGCCCTGGGTCGATGATCAGGGTAACGTCCAGGTGAACCGAGGCTTTCGAGTCGAGATGAACAGCGCCCTTGGACCGTACAAGGGTGGATTGAGATTTCATCCGAGTGTAAATCTCGGAATCTTGAAATTTCTCGCCTTCGAACAAGTCTTCAAAAACAGCCTCACGACCCTGCCTCTGGGCGGGGGTAAGGGTGGGTCGGACTTCGACCCCAAGGCAAAGAGTGACGAAGAAGTGATGCGTTTTTGCCAGGCCTTCATGAGCGAGTTGTTTCGCCACATCGGACCCAGCACGGATGTTCCCGCTGGCGACATCGGAGTCGGCGGCCGCGAGCTCGGATACCTGTTTGGCACCTATAAGAAACTGGCAAATGAGTTCTCAGGCGTGCTGACCGGGAAGGGGCGCAACTGGGGCGGCTCGGCAATTCGCCCCGAGGCCACCGGATATGGTCTGGCTTATTTCGTCAACGAGATGCTCGTGACGCGCAACCAAAGCCTGCAAGACAAGCGTGTTCTAATCTCCGGATCGGGAAACGTGGCCCAGTTTGCGGCCGAGAAGGTCCTCGAGTTTGGGGGCAAGGTTCTGACTTTCTCCGACTCCAGCGGCACGATTGTCGACGAAGGCGGTATCGATCGGGAGAAACTCGACTTTGTGATGGACTTGAAGAACAACCGTCGAGGCAGAATCAAAGAGTACGTCGATCGCTTCTCGGAGGCGACCTATCTCGAGGACCAGCGTCCCTGGTCCGTCAAGGCGGACGTTGCCCTACCCTGCGCCACCGAGAACGAGATCAACGCAGATGATGCAAAAGCGCTTTTGGACAATGGCTGTTTCTGTGTTGGAGAGGGTGCAAACATGCCCTCCGAACCCGACGCGATCAATGCGTTTCTGCAAGCCGAGATACTATTTGGACCTGGTAAGGCAGCCAATGCGGGTGGAGTCGCCGTATCGGGTCTCGAGATGACTCAAAACGCCATGCGTCTCTACTGGACCCGTCAGGAAGTGGACGAACGACTGCAAATGATCATGCATGAAATCCATCGCACCTGCGTCAAGTACGGTCGCCAGGGGGACTTCGTCAACTACATCGATGGCGCGAATGTCGCTGGTTTCATCAAAGTTGCAGACGCGATGTTGGATCAGGGTGTAGTCTGATCTCAGGATGCAGAGACAGCAAGTCCTTCACGACCGTCGTTTTCACGACCTCATGCCCTTCAGGGTACGTGAGGTTCTACTTGTCTCTTCGCCCTACGACTCGTTTATCCTGGAGGAGGACGGGCAGCTCACAGAGCAGGTCTTCTTCGAGTATCGCGACGTAAGCCTCTCGGGCCCTCCTCGGGTGACCCATGTGCCCTCGGGAGAGCAAGCGCTCAGTCGTCTCGATGATCAGAGATTCGACCTGATCTTGGTGATGACCAGCGTCATCGACATGGGCGTCAATGCCCTTGCTCGCAAGATCAAGGAGCTTCGTCCGGGTCGTCCTGTAGTCCTGCTTGCACTCGATCGCAGGGAGCTCGACCTGGCGCAAAAAGCACTGGACCGCGACGCGGTCGATGGTGTTTTTCTGTGGTCCGGTGACTCCCAAATCTTGCTGGCAATCATCAAGTACTTCGAAGATCGTGAGAACGTGGATCACGATATCCAACACGGTCATGTTCGAGTGATCCTGGTCCTCGAAGATTCGCCGAGGTACTACTCGGCCCTATTGGGGATGCTTTACAAGGAGCTTATGGCTCAGTCCCATTCGCTCTACTCCGAGGGTGTGAACGAGCTTCACAGACGCATGTATATGAGGTCGCGGCCAAAGATCGTTCACGCTTCGTCCTACGAGCAGGGGGTAAAGCTCTTTCAACGGTATCGGCGCAATGTCGTCGGAATCGTGAGCGATATTCGAGTTCCCCGCGACGGTGATCTCGACCCCACCGGCGGCCTCGACTTCGCTCGATTTGCTCGAGAGTACGATCCCGATCTTCCGGTTCTACTTCAATCGGCCGAAAAGAGGAACGCCGCCGAGACCACCAAAATGGGGGCCGTCTTCGTAGACAAGAACTCGGAGAGTCTTCTCGCCGACATTCGCAAGTTCTTTCGGAGCAACCTCGGATTCGGAGATTTTGTCTTCCGATCATCAGACGGTGGCGATGAGATCGCTAGGGCTCGGGATGTCCGGGACCTGGAGAGACAGTTGGCTGTCGTCCCCGAGGAGTGCCTCGAATACCACGCCGCGCACAATCACTTCTCGATTTGGCTGATGGCCCGCAGTGAATTCGAGCTTGCCGAGCGTTTGCGACCTCGACAAGTTTCGGAGTTCGACTCGACCGAGGATCTACGACAATTCCTGGTTAGCTCCTTGAAGGAGTCGTACGATCGAACCTATAGGCGTGTCATCGCAGACTTCAATCGCAAGGAGTTCGACCGCGACATCATTTCGAAGATCGGTCAGGGATCGATAGGCGGCAAAGCGCGTGGACTCGCCTTTCTGAATATGACGCTGGCGAAAAGCAGTTCCGCGGAGATCGAGGGTCTGGAGATCCGCATACCCAAGAGTGTCGTGATCAGTACCGAGTTTTTCGACGAATTCGTCGAATCCAACAAGTTGAGGGAATTCGCCTACGCTACCGACGACGACAAGAAGATCGCCGAGCGGTTTCTCTCGGGGCGTCTCGATGATGACCTGAGAAACGACCTGACTTTTGTGGCACATCATATGGGCGGTCCGTTGGCGGTGCGATCCTCGAGTCTCTTGGAAGATTCGATGCACCAGCCGCTAGCGGGCATCTACACCACGGTAATGATCCCGAACCAAAGCCGCGACCCCGAGCACCGTTTGGCCGAGCTGTGTAACGCAATCAAGCTCGTGTATGCATCGACCTTTTTCAGAAATGCCAGCTCATATCTGACCAGCACCGCTCACAGGGTCGAAGAAGAGAAGATGGCTGTCATCGTGCAGCGGCTCGTTGGCCAGCAACACGGCTCTCGCTTCTATCCCCACTTTGCAGGCGTGGCGCAATCCCACAACTACTATCCGATCGGGCCCCAGAGTCCTGAGGACGGCGTCGCCCACGTCGGACTCGGCCTGGGTCGGTTGGTCGTCGACGGCGGCTTGGCCCTCCGATTCAGTCCCAGATATCCAAAGATACTGGCTCAGGATGCAACTCCAAAGATGTTTCTCGATAGCACCCAGCGTGGTTTCTATGCCCTCGATCTCGAGTCCGCCTGCTGTCTACCGGAGACGAACCTCTACGACAACATCAAATTTTACGATCTGAGTCAGTCCGAGGAAGACGGTACCCTGCAAGTGGTTGGGAGCGTGTTCAGTCCCGAGGATCAAACCATTCGAGATGATCTGGAGCGTCCAGGGCCTCGGGTGGTCACTTTCAACAACATACTGCGACATGGCGCTGTCCCACTGGCTGAATCTCTCGAGCAACTTCTGATGATCTCGCAACTCGGTCTTGGTTGCCCGGTTGAAATCGAGTTTGCCTGTGACATGGGAGACTGGGGCAGACCCTCACTTCCGGGACGGTCCAGACGACGCCCGGTCCTCTATCTTCTGCAAGTTCGCCCGTTCGTGAGCCGATCGGCGGGCAGGGAGATCGCAAAGCTCTCGTTCGAGCAGGGGCAGGAGCTATGTGTGTCTCACCTGAGCCTGGGTCATGGCGTCGATGACGAGATCGAAGACATCGTCTACGTCCGTCGAGACAAATGGGAAGCATCGCAGAACAAACGAATCGCCGCAGAAGTGGGTCAGCTCAACAAGATGCTCGAATCCGACAACCGTCGCTACCTGCTGATTGGTCCTGGACGCTGGGGCACCGCCGATCCTTGGCTAGGCATCCCCGTTCAATGGGGACAGATCTCGAGTGTGGGTGCAATCGTAGAGGCCTCTCCAAAGGGATATGACGTCGAGCCCTCTCAAGGCACTCACTTCTTTCAAAATATTTCATCGCTCAGGATCGGCTACCTTACTCTACCGGCAGGTGCTGACGAGACCTCGGTAGAGAGCGGACAGTTCTTGGATTGGGACTGGCTGGACAGCCAAGAGGCGGAGACTCAGACGACTCACCTGAAGCATATTAGACTCCTGTCGCCGCTCACCATCGCACTGGACGGACGACGCGGCGACGGGATTATCCTGAAACCAATGATCCAGGACCCAGCTCAGGGCTAGGAAACAATGAGCATAAGATCCGATGAATATGGTAGTCTTTACTGTCGCACTCTGGAGTCCAGCGAGGCCTCAGGGAGCAAAGCCGGTGGTCGTGGGGGCCGGCCACTCCGAGAGATATCGACAACAGGTGATTAGAAGATGAAGAAAGAGGTGCGTATTGCAGTTGCTGGTGTGGGGAACTGCGCCAGTGCTCTCCTGCAGGGGATCGACTATTACTCCAACACCACCGAGAAGCCAATCGGCTTGATGCGAAAGGTTATCGGCTCCTACAGCATTGGAGATATTCGACCTGTCGCGGCGTTCGACGTCGACCGGAGAAAAGTCGGTCGATCCATCAATCAAGCTGTATTCGCAAATCCGAATTGCACGACCGTTTTCGAGCCGTCGGTGAATTCTCAGGACATCATGGTGCAAATGGGACCCATCTTGGATGGTGTCGCCGAGCATATGATGAGCTACCCCGAAGATCAGGCGTTTCGGGTTGCGGATGCAGAGCCCGTCGATGTGGCCCGAGTTCTCAAAGAGACCGGTGCCGAAGTACTGATCTCGTATTTGCCCGTAGGTTCCGAGGAAGCAGTTCGAGCCTATGCCGAGGCATGCCTGGAGGCTGGGGTTGCGATGGTCAATTGCGTTCCCGTCTTCATTGCCTCTGATCCACAGTACGCTGCCAGATTCAGCGACCGGGGGATCCCCATCGTCGGCGATGACATCAAGAGCCAGTTCGGAGCTACCATCATGCATCGAACTTTGGCCCGGATGATGGGCGATCGAGGCGTGCGAATCGATCGAACCTACCAGCTCAACACCGGCGGGAATACCGACTTTCTGAACATGCTCGAGCGGAATCGCCTCCGTAGCAAGAAGGAATCGAAGACCGAATCCGTACAGGCTGAGCTCGCAGTGCGGCTCCCAGACGACCAGATTCACATCGGTCCTTCGGACTACGTTCCCTGGCAGAAAGACAACAAAGTCTGTTTCATTCGGGTAGAGGGACGAGGCTTCGGTGGCGTGCCGATGCACCTGGAGGCACGGCTCAGCGTCGAAGACTCACCCAATTCAGCGGGTGTGGTTGTAGATGCCATTCGATGTGCAAAGCTGGCTTTGGATCGCGGTATTTCTGGGCCACTCATCGCAGCTTCTGCCTTTACGATGAAGCATCCACCACAACAGATCTCGGACTCCGAGGCCAAGCATGCCCTCGAGGAGTTTTTGGCGGACGAAGTTGCTGACACTTCGGCAGACACCGCTCCCCTCGTAAACGTCAACGAGTCGTAAGAGGCGAGTCGATCTCGTTTCGCCGTCAGGCGAATCTTCCACCAGTCAACTGGAAGGTCTGCGATCCCGTTTTGGAGCCGATTCTGTCTCTACCTGTTGCCATTCTCGCTGCCGGAGAAGGAACCCGGCTGCGGAGCGAGGAAGTGAAGCTTCCGAAGCCCTGCATGCCGTTACTCGGCACGACCATCGCGAATTGGAGCCTGCGAGCCTTTTATGCAGCAGGAGCCCGCGAGTTTCTGGTTGGCATCGGCTTTGAGGCCGAGACGGTCGGCAAAACCTACCGATCGGTAGCAGCGGAGCTGGGATGTAACGTCGAGCTTCTTCCAGTCACAGGTTGGGAGAAAGGAAACGGTGTAACGGCGCTGGCTCTGGCCAGGTCTCTCTTTGGACAGCCCTATCTACTTTCCATGGCGGATCACTTGTTCTCACCTCGCATGGTCAGATTCCTGTGCCAGACCTCGCGCGGAGACGACAGCATCGCGCTAGCCGTCGACACCCACTCAGAATCGTTCCTCGATCTCGACGATCTCACCAAGGTTCAGATCAGCATGGGTCGCGTTGTCTCCATCGGGAAAGATATTTCGCCATGGGATGCAGGCGACTCGGGTCTGTTTCTCGGCGCCGACTCGCTCGCAAAAGGTCTGGAAGAGGCCCAGGCAGATTCCGAGTTTTCCCTTTCGGACGGAGTCCGCCGGTGCGCCGGCAGCGGATTGGTCGAAGCCGTGACTCTCCCAGAACCAGGAATGTGGATCGACTTGGATACGCCCGAGGACCTTCGATTCGCAGCGCAGAAGCGAACCGATCTGCTTGACGAGATATCACCCGCGAAATAGCGAGACCAGAGATGCTTTTGCCCAACCCCCCTATTCGTTCGCTGGCGCGAGCCGGAGCTGCGATCCTTTCGCCCTCGAAACCGGCTCTGGTGCAACTCGTTGTCACCCGCCGCTGCAATCTGGCCTGCGGCTATTGCAACGAGTTCGATCACGTTTCTCCCCCGGTCGACACCCGCGAGCTCGTCGATCGGATCGACCTGATCTCCGAAGCCGGCACCGTGGTCTTGACTCTCACCGGGGGCGAGCCTCTTCTCCACCCGATGCTCGACGAGTTGATTCGACACGCCATCTCGAGAGGACTGGTCTGCACCTCGATCACTAACGGCTATACGTTGACACCACGCTGGATCGAGCGACTTAACGACTCCGGCCTGACACTTCTCCAGGTTTCAATAGACAACCTGGAGCCAAACGAAGTTTCCGAGAAATCGTGGTCTACACTCAAACAACGGCTAGCGCTTCTGCGTGATCATGCCAAGTTCGAAGTAACCGTGAATGCGGTTTTGGGATCTTGCAGCGCTGAGGAGACTCGTGAGGTCGTCCAGGGCGTACGAGAGATGGGTTTCTACATGACCGTGGGTCTGATGCACGACCACCAAGGCCAACTCGACCCCGGTCTTCTCGGCGATGGTCTGGCGGATTTCTACAACGAGATTCGAGCCCAAAGCCGCAAGAGTCTCCTCCATCACGTGGGTGAGGGTTGGGAGTCTGAGATCATTCGAAACGGTTCGGCACCTTGGAAATGCCGTGCCGGTGCGCGCTATCTTTATGTAGACGAGGACGGCATCGTTTCGTACTGCAGCCAGAGACGCAACGAACCTGGGATCCCACTCTCCGAATACACCAGAGCGGATCGAGAGCGAGAGTTCTATGCACGCAAAGGCTGCGAGGACCGCTGTACCATCTCGTGTGTCCGTCGCGCCTCTGCAACAGATTTCATGCGGCGCCAGGATCTCGACTAGCCTTTTGCCTGCAAGACTTGGCGTAAGCGAAGAAGTCCAGGCAGCAGCACCAACGCTGTAAACCAAGTCGCGGTCAGACCCACCAAAGCAAGGGATCCGATCGACCGGAGTCCTGGGTGGTGGGCCAGAACCATGCCCAGATAGCCCATCAGCGTCGTAAGAGACGCAATCGTGATTGGCCCGAAAAGTTCGTGGTGAGTCGTCTCCGTGTCGCCCCTCAGCTCACGCCAACGGCGATAGTAATGCACGCCATGATCCACGCCAACCCCCAACATCGTCGGCAGCACGACCATATTGAAGAAATTGAGCTTCCAGCCCAACGCAACCATCACACCTAGAGTCACGATGATCCCTGCAGCCAGTGGGATCAGTACCCATACGGTCTGGCGAAACGATCTCCGATCCAGTAGCACGAGAATGAAAATAACCCCAAAGGTCAAGGCCACCATCCAGGCACTCTCCTCGGTCACCATAAAGAGAATCTCAGCCAGCACGAGCTTGTCCCCCGTCGGGCCCCTGACCGTGTCCGGCAGGGCAATCTCATAGAGGTCCTCTGTGAAGGCCATCGCCATTCGGCCGTCGCGGCTCCGACCGTCGGTATCGACGGTCACCAGCAACTCACCTGTACCGTCGCGCGTCATCAACTCCCGGCTGATCGAGTCCGGAACTTGCTCTACCGTCGGTGGCTCCAAGGGAGGCTCGAACAACAGGAAGTCCTCGATAATCTCTATTCGATCGGGGTCGTCGATTCTTCTTACCCAGCGGCCCTGCAAGATCTCCTTCATCTCCGAGATGGTCGCAACCCGACGGTCGAATTCGGCTCTGGTCGGAGCGAAGTTTCTGATGCTATTGATGGTGCCAATCGTCGGTGCGTCACTTGTTCCCGCTCGTTTCTGCTCGAGAAGAGCCACAACTTCGTCGAGGGCTTCGAGATCTCTCGCCACGTATAAGGCAGCTGGAGCGGACGTCGCCGGGTAGACCTGACTCTGCTTGTCGTCGATCTCCTCCTTGCCGGGAATCTTGGCGCTCAAATTCGTAAAGTCGTAGTCGAATTCGAGAAAGAAGTACGCGGCCACGATTGAAACCGCGACGAGCGCCAACGCTCCCACCGTCAGCGACAGGCCTGGTATGGGAAGGGCCCAACCCCTCTTCGTGCTCGTTTTTGGCCCGATCAAACCGAGCCTCTCACCTGCGATGGCGCAGGCCGGCCATACAAGGAGCATCGCAAGCGTAATTACCGCAATCGAAGTCCCACCGATAATTCCGAAATCCGAGAAGCCCCTGAAATCAGAGATCGAGAGAATTAGAAGCGCGACCGCCGTTGTCGATCCCGAAGTCGCAACGGACCTACCCGTGGATCGAAGGGTCTCCTCCAGTGCCGCCTGGGGAGCTCGGGAGATCAGCTCGACCTGGAACCGACTGACAAGGTGAATTGCATAGTCCACGCCCATACCAAACAGGACAAGCAGAAGAAACGCAGTGATCGTATTCAGGTCTCCAACGAGGGCTGGAACCAGGGCGAACGACCATAACAAGCCGATGATCAACGGATACAGAATGACCGGGAGAATCTTGACGGATCGGTAGCTGATCACCAGGGTCAATAAGATCGCACCCGCCGATACCCACCCCGCTC